>Ga0123519_10000145_pt1 | contig 116945 bp, 110 predicted proteins | sample YelNatPaOPRAMG02_FD_87396 | JGI IMG/M metagenome (GOLD analysis project Ga0123519, IMG submission 87396) | Hot spring microbial communities from Yellowstone National Park - Yellowstone National Park OP-RAMG-02 (version 2) | ecosystem: Environmental > Aquatic > Thermal springs > Hot (42-90C) ... | reverse complement strand
TGTTTAAGAACGGCTTCCAGACTGATGTCAACAGACAACGCAATTGAAAAAAGATTACGAGACTGTCCGCAAAGATAAGGAGATCAAGCGTTGCAAGGCGGATGACTGCGGATTAGCAAGAGAATACGAGGAAGATAAAAAATGCACCCGGCAGGACTTGAACCTGCAGCCCGTGGATTAAGAATCCACTGCTCTGCCGAGTTGAGCTACGGGTGCGCTTAAATTACCAAATGATAGGATATCGGAGCCTTAAGTCAAGATGTTTTTTAGTTTGATGCTTATTTTGCTGTGACATTTCAGACAAAAGTGTCTGATAATATTATTTGTTGTGTGGGAATAGGAGATGATTTTTATGCTGTTCCGACTATTTGTGCTTTTTATCATATTTGCGTCTGTTATTCTCCTTGCGGATGTTGTTGAACTATCAGACGGGGGACGGCTTGTCGGTAAAATCATTGAGCGTACAGATGACGAAGTTACTGTGCTCACCATCAGAGGAATAGTTGCACGAGTGCCGATGGAGCGGGTCAGTAAGATTGAAGAAGGTTCTCCGCAGGAGTTGTATAAGAAGCAGATGGAGGAGATAGACGAGAAGGATGCGGATGAGATTTACGATTTCGCCGTCTGGTGTCGTGATGTAGGGCTTGTAAACGAGGCGAAAGAACTGTTTAGGCGAGTGATTACTCTTAAACCAGACCACCAGGAAGCGAGATGGGCGCTCGGATATCTGTTTCGCGATGGGAAATGGATAAGTGAGGACGAGTGGCGTGTTGAACAAGGCTATGTTAAATACAACGACGAGTGGGTCAAAAAAGAAGATTTGGAGAAGATTAAGGCGGGTTATGTGCGCTATGAAGGAGAATGGGTTAGCAAGGAGGATTACGAAAATCTCAAGAAGGGTTTGCGGAAATATGGTGATAAGTGGATGACGGAAGAGGAATACTACAAGGCGCAAGGTTATGTTCAATATAAGGGCAGGTGGGTTAGTAAAGAATGGCTTGAAAAACAGAAACAGAAATCTGAAGAGGAGCAGAAGAAGGCGAAGCCGAAGTTCAGCAAGGGGCAGGGGGGTCGAACGGGAGTTTACACACAGAAAATCGAGATTGAAGGTAAAGAGCGCGAGTTTGTAGTAAATGCTCCGCAATGGGTAGCGAGCGGACAGGCGAGTCCTCTTGTGGTGCTTTTGCACGGGACGAATTCGCGTCCTCAATATATGCTATACCATTTTGACCCTGTGATAAAAGGAACCGCAATCATAGCGGCGCCGTGGGCACTTGGCGGAAAATGGCTTGAGGGGGCGCCAGAGAGCAAAAATGATGATAAGTTTATCCTCGAAATGGTCGAATGGATTAAGAAACATTACAACATAGCGCTTGACAGAATCTATCTCGCAGGCCATTCAAGAGGCGGATTCTATACATTTCGCTTGGGCGTGCGGTATGGAGACATTTTTGCCGCTTGTGGAATTCTAAGCGGTGGCAGTTCGGGTTACATTGACCCTTCTGAGCGGAAGGCTCCTTTTTATATTTATATCGTTGAGCGTGACCCGAGCGTTTCTGTTGAGTCTGCGCGGCAGGCAAGAGATGAACTCAAAAAGAATGGACACGAAGTTAAATATCACGAGGTATCTGGAGGTACAGGCACGGCGCAGGACCACGAATTAAACCGTCTCTGTTGTCAGGAATGCTGGGAATTTATGACGAAACAGAGCATTAAGTAGTCTGAGATGGTTTTCTTTTGGTGCGTTTTGGACGGACTATTATCGCTATATCAGGACATAAATGTTCGCAAAAGAGGCAGCCTGTGCAGTTCTGTGGATTGGCGACGACGGGTATAAAGTAGCCACGCCGAGTGAGTCTGTCAGAAGAAGCGAAGACTTTGTTTGGGCAGAACTGAACACAGAGTAAACAGCCTTTGCAGAGGTCTTCATCAATCTCGATTATGAAATCTCGTTTTTTAACCATAGAGATTTTTCCTTAATTAAGGAAGTATCGCAGGAATATGTAGAGTGATGAGACGAGGAGAGCGACGATAGTGACAGGCATACCGTGGGATAAGAAGGTTTTGAATGTTATTTGGTGTCCACTCATTTCAGCGATTCCTGCGACTGTTACATTTGCAGCTGTGCCAAGGAAAGTCATATTTCCACCAAAACAGGCGCCGATTGCAAGAGCCCACCATAGGGGTGTAAGTTTCGGGTTTGTTTTAATAAGACTATCTACAATCGGTATCATAGTCGCAGTAAGAGGCGCAGCGCCAACGATTGACGATATGAAAGCAGAAATCCACATAATGAGCATTACAAACAAGAAATCGTTGCGTGGACCGACGCTGACCAAAGAAGTAGAGATTTCTTTCAAAAGCCCTGCTTCTTTTACAGCGCCTATTACGATGTAGATGCAGATGAAAAAAAGAAGGGTTGCCCACTCGACTTCTTCGAGGATTTTGACGATATCGGAGCGAGAGACAATGAGAAGGAAAGCGGCTCCACAAAGTGCAATTACGCCGAGTTCGAGTCCGAGCTGGGGCTGGAAAAGAAAGGCTAATATTATAAGAAAAAATATCACGAGATTTACTTTGAGGAGTTTTTTATCTGTTATCGATTTGCTTTCATTCATTGTTGCAAGGCGCGCTCTAATCTCCGCCGATGTATAGCCTACTTTTTTCCTGTAAGTGAATCTTAAAAACAAAAGGTAAAGAGTAAGGACAATAGCGACTAATGGTGCGAGGTGGATTATGAATTGGACGAACGAGAGTTTTGTGAATGAACCAATCATAATGTTTGGCGGGTCACCGATGAGAGTCGCCGTGCCTCCTAAGTTAGATGCGATAGCCTGTGTGATTAAAAAAGGCACAGGGCTTATGCGGAACTCAGCACAAGCAAGAAGAGTTATAGGGCTAATTAAGAGCACAGTCGTTGCATTTGGGAAGAATGAGGAGATGACAGCTGTTACAACAACGAAAAGTAAGAGCAGCTTCAAAGGGTCACCGCCGACGAGTTTGGTACTCTTTATCGCTATGTATTGAAAAAGTCCTGTTCTCCGCATTACGGCAACATAAATCATCATTGCAGCAAGAAGCATTATCACATTCGCGTCTATATGATGAATGAGGCTTTCGAATGGCGCTATCTGAAAGACTAATACGATGCAGGCTCCAATAAGACATATCACAGTTCGATGAAAGCGGGTGAAAATCAGGGCTAAAAAAACGCCTATCAGAGTTGCCCCTGATATGACTAATTTTACCGTCGGGTCTTGTAGCAATTCCTGCATTATCTCACTTCCCCTTTATACTCGGAGCACCTTCTCAATGAAATCAAGAAGCGAGATGATTCCAATAGGTTTCTTATTTTCGACCACGATTACGCTGCGCAATTTTTCTTGGAGTATAAGTATCGCTGCTTGTATCATCGGTACATCCGCATCTATTACTCCAGACGCCTCTGACATCACATCTTTGATTTGTAGTTCCGTTTCCTGCCGAAGAAGTCTTTCAAAAGGCTCAAAACTGCTTAAGAATGCGAGATTGTCTATGTGAAAAAGATAATCTGGAAGTCCCACTTTTAGGACATTTTCGATGAAGACCTCTCCTATGAGATTATTTTGCTCGTCAACGACTGGAAGTTCGTAAGTATGATGTTTGAACATTACATCAAGTGTCTCTTTCAAACTTGTATTCTTGCGGATGAGCGCAGGCAATGGTTTCATAATGTCTCTTGTTCTCAATCTCGGCTCAACATCTATGCCGCTTTTTTGGATGATTTTTAGAACCTGCTTGGGAGACTGGGCGTTTAGGATGTTTGTTTTTGTTCGTTCGTCTTTGAGAAGTTGAGCAACAGCACCCAATACTCGTACATAAAGTGCAGATTCTCCGCAAGGAGCGAGAATTAGGCAAACTATATTCACAGGAAGGTTGTCGGGTGCGTGGTAATCAATTCCTTCTTTGCTTATTCCGAGAGCGACTGCGAATCCGTCTACTGTATCGGTGCGTCCATGTGGTATAGCGATTCCGCCTCCAAGCGCTGTACAACCTAACTTCTCTCGTTCTTCAATAGTACATAACGCAGCCTCTTTATCTCGTAGATAACCGCCATCATCAAGCGCACTCAACAGTTCTTCTATCACTGCTTCTCGTGAGCGCCCTTTAAGCGGGCATATGATTGTTTCTTGGCTTAGTATGTCAACGAGCCTCATTCGATGAATGCCCTTAAATAGATTTGAATATAAAACTTTATTTTGTAGCGCCTCAGATTTCAAATAAAAAATCTTCCTCTAATCGGAAGAGAATATTTTTTCAAACGAGGGTTGAGGTTGATTATAATTCTCTACGAATGCGCGGAGTAAGTTTGATGAAACGGCTTTCAAAAGTTGATATATTCTTCGGGGTGGTTCTTAATGTTATTGTTCTGCCAGGTGCAGGCACTGTTTTGTTTGGTAGAACACTCATAGGATTCCTCCAAGCCGCTTTGACCATCCCTTTCGCTGTGCTCATTTTTCTCTACTATATATCAGGTGTCATCTCCGAAGCACTGCCTGCGGAGTTACACGGACTCTATCCTGTTATAAATCTGCCTCAGTGGTTGATTACGGTTTCTCTAATTACGCTTATTTGTGTTTGGTTCTGGACGCTTGTCCATACTGTTTGTATCCTTATCAGGCAGTGTAAGGCGAAAGAGGAGGAAAAGAAATGGCAGGTATCTTCATAACGGGAACCGATACAGGAGTAGGTAAAACCGTCATAGGTGCAGGAATCGCAGCCATACTGAAAGGACGGAACATAAATGTTGGAGTATACAAACCGGTCGAGACAGGAAGTGGCTCGGATGCTCTCTTTTTACAGAAGGCAGCCGGCGTAACTGATACTCTCGATGAGATACGCAAATACTTTTTCTCTATTCCTGTCTCGCCTCACCTTGCTGCACGGCTTAATAACACTACGATTGATATCCCCTTACTTGTAAACGGTTATAATACTTTGGCAGCCCGCCATCAGTTTGTGATTGTTGAAGGCGCAGGGGGGATTGCAGTCCCCCTTTCCGACAAGTTTCTTACCGTCGAACTCATATCGCAACTCAAACTTCCTGTTCTTATCATTACCAGACCACATCTTGGGACAATCAACCATACGCTTCTTACCATAAAATGTGCGGAAGCATACGGACTGAATGTTAAGGGATTTATTGTCAACTATTCGACACAGATTGAAATTGGGCTTTCTGAGAAAACGAACCCTCAGGAGATAGAGAAAATATCAGGAGTGAAATGTCTCGGAACCGTTCCTTACTTGGGTTACATTAGTCCACGAATACCCGACCTTGAGTTACTGAAGAAAAACCTGTCAGCGGTAGTTAATGTTGATGCGCTTCTTTAGTTAGAAACTCGAACACGAATACGAGCCCTAAAATGTCAAATGTCAAATAAGAATTAGATGGGCTGAGTGAGTTGATTTCTTTTGGCTAAAGGTGTTTGGAGTAAAAGCGGTATGTTTTGAAGAGTTTTCCACCGATTGACTCAATCGTTTGTCTCATTATCAGGTTATCCTCGAGTATCCAGCCCATCTCCCCTTCTTTGTAGCCTAACTCTTTGCCACGCTGAAATGTCTCCGCATAGAACACCGCGTCTATTCCGCGCACGCGGAACTGTTGTTTTACTCCCATTGCCATAGTGCGCACCCTTTTTATTTTCTTCTGATTGAGAAGGAAATTGATGAATCCGAACGGGAACAGTCTGCCTGAGCGCACATATATCAGCGCCTGATAAACATCAGGCACCGTCAACGAAAATCCAGCAGGTTGCCCCTGATTCTCAGCGATTAACACGAGTTCAGGACGCAGGATTTTCTTTAAGTCCCTTGCCATAAAATCTATTTCCGCTTCTGTCATCGGCACAAAACCCCAGTTCTTCTCCCAAGCGCTGTTGTATATCTCTTTTATCTTGAACAATTCATCATCCAACTTTTTCAGCCGAACAGGGCGTATCGTCAATTCTGATTTTTTCTTCGCTAATTCCGCAACTTTGAAGAGTTTTGCAGGGAGTTGCGCTGTGTCATAAATGATGTATGAGACTATGTCTTTTTCTTTCTGAAAGCCTGCTGATTCGATAAGGCGCGGATAGTAAGGTGGATTGTAAGTCATCATAAATGTTGGTGGCGAGTCGAATCCATCAACAAGTAAGGCGCAGTCTTCGTTGGTTGACGGATTCATCGGACCGACTATTGAATTACACCCTCGTTTCTTAAGGACCGCAAGCACCTGCGCAAACAATGCTCCTGCAACTTCCTCATTCTCTACACACTCGAAGAATCCGAAAAAGCCAGTTTTGTCGTCGTGGAAACGATTGTGGTTCTGGTTAACGATTGCGGCAACACGCCCGATGCAGATACCTCTCTCATTTAGCGCAACAAATGGGATTATCTCTCCGTGCTCCAAAAACGGGTGATGTCCTGAAAAAAAAGGTTTGACAGTCACCAAAAGAGGTGGCACCCAGTTTTCATCTTTCTCGTAAATCTTCCAAGGTAGACGCAGAAACGATTTGAGTAATTTCCCTTCTGCCGCAACTACTTCAATTTTCGCCATAGATGTTCTCCTAAGTCTGATGCGCAAAGCCAACGAGTTCTCTGACAGACGAGAAATTTTTTTCGGCGATGATTAAGCGCAGTCTTTCAATCAACTTTTCTATAATACCCGGATTGATTAAGTTTGCGCTTCCGATTTGGACTGCGACCGCTCCTGCTGCAAGCGCTTCTACAACATCCTCTGCGTTGAAAATCCCGCCTGATGCGACGATTGGACACTTGACCGCTTTATAAACCTTGTAAACGGCAAACAACATCAAAGGTTTCACCGCAGGACCTGAAAGTCCGCCTGTTATGCCACCAAGCGCAGGTTTCAGTGTCACCCTATCGAGCGCAAGAGCAGGAAGAGTGTTTGAAAGAACCAGCCCATCTGCGCCTGCTTCCATCGCTGCCTCGGAAATCTTGACGATGTCCGTCACTTGTGGGGTTAGTTTCGCAAATACAGGGGTCTGCGGAAACAGCGATTTCGCAACCTGGACAGCCTTTTTCGTCTTATCCGCTGACTGGCCTAACATTTTCTTCCCTCGAACATTTGGGCAAGAAAGGTTCAGTTCGATAGAATCGAATAGGTTCTTATGGGGAACAAGTCGCTCGAGCGCTACACACAAGTTTTTCAAGTCCTCGTCACTTACGCTTAAAAAAACGCGTAAATCTTCGCTGACTCTTAAGCAAGGAAGATGTTCTTCTATAAAGGCGTCTATTCCTGGATTTTCGAGCCCAACGGAGTTAATGATAGATGATGGGGTTTCCCAAACGCGGGGCAGGGGGTTTCCGTCTCTTGCGTTGAGAGTTACGGTCTTTGTGACCGCACCACCAAATAATCCGATTCGCATAATCTCTGGAGCGTCGTAGATGAACCCGACCGTCCCTGACGACGCGATAAACGGATTCTTCAAACTCAAACCCGCAACATTAGTTGAAAGAGAAATTCCCATTCCATTTTCCTTTCAATAGCCTCTAATTGTAACAGATGAATTGCCTCTTTTTAAGAATTATCTCTATCGGATTGCGTTGTTTCAAATCACCGAGTTTTGTATATAATTTGTTGGGTTAACAAAAGGAGAGATGCTTTTGCTTAAGTTAAAGACCGAAGATGGCGTAATTCGTTATGAAAAAGGATACGAAGAGTTCGCACGCTGGCTTGGAGTGCAGGGAATCGAGAATGTTATCTCTAATACTTGCGATGTAGAAGACAAGTGGATAAGGGGTAGGGTGAAATTACTTAAAACGGAGTTTGGGGAGTTTTTGCTCAAAGAGAAAAGAAGTAGCCTTTTCAGGAGTAGTATCTTAAAGGAGTTTCAAAACGGGATTCTTCTTAAAGAATCTGGAGTTGCTGTTTTGAGTATCGTGGTTTGCGTCTCTTCCAAAAAATACAAACGGGATTACGGGTTTCTTCCTTACATAAGCGGCTCTTTAAGCGGACTTCACATAATCAAGAATCTCCTTTGGAATGGTTTCTCCGATTCTTTGCGGAAGAGGGTCGTTTGGACCGTTGCTGATATTGTTGCGAGGATGCACACAGCAGGGTTTGTTCACGGCGACCTGAATCCTTCAAACTTGCTGATATATGGTCTCAATGATAGAAACCTGAAAGTTTATCTTTTGGATTTTGGTGGCGTGCGGAAGAGTAGTAGTTTGTTTGCGAGAGTGAAAGACCTTGCGAGGCTTTGGCGTTCCGCAAAAGAAGTGGTGAGCGAAAGAGATGGATTTCGATTTTTAAGGAGATATTTGAGTATTGTAAGGGGAGATATTCGCGATTACATTTATGCGGTTGAAAGGAGACTGCGTAAGATAAGGAAGAGGTAGATATGTTGACGGCGCTTTTTATCGCACTCAAAAAAATCTTCTACAGCGGGGACGGTGGCTATCTTTTGCGAAAAGCCCTTAAATCTCCGCGAAGGATAATCATTACACGGCTGCAGCATCTCGGCGATGTTTCTGTCTTTCTTCCCGTCATCACATCGTTACGGAAGATTTATCCTGAATCCAAAATCTATGCGCTTTCAAAACACAAAACGGGGTATGAACTCCTGCGCCGTTGCCCGTTCGTGAATAAGGTTATCCGCTCTGAGAAGTGGGGAATGCTTGACAAATTGCGCCTCTGGTGGTGGATGTGGAATAGTCCTGTTGATATTTTCATCGTGTCAACTCAGGATTGGGGACGGGCTTTGTGGGGGTTTTTCGGTAGCGCAAGGACTATTGTCGCTTACAGGCGAGTGTTTTTAGATGGCAGATGGCATAGCGAGAAACTGAAATGGGCGCTTTCTGTTTCCTGCGGTGATGTATCCCTTGATGAACAAGAAACGGAGCGGAATATGAGATTGCTTGAAACTCTAAAAGGGAGTAAAGTTGAGCTTGCTATCTTCGAGCCACGCTGGTGGAATAAAGACGAGGAAAAGACTGCTACTGCACTGCTTAAAGAATACGGACTTGGGAGCGGAAGATTCGTTGCGGTTGTGCCAGGGACGAAACGTTCATCAAGAATGTGGCAGGTGGAGAAATGGGCGGAACTGCTTAAGCGATTAAAGCAAGAGTTTGGGTTGTCGTGTGTGATTCTTGGTGCTGAGTCTGAAAAACCTGTTTGCTCGAAAATCAAGTCAATTGCTGATAAGGATGTCGCTGACCTATCAGGCAAGACGGGGATTGGAGAATTGCTATATCTGGTCTCGGAAGCGGCATTGGTGGTCAGTGTTGATACAGGAGTTGCACATCTTGCTAATTGTTTTTCTAAACCGATGGTCGTGCTCTTCGGTCCTGGGGAATTGCCGAAGTGGAAGCCGTTTGGTAATCCAAATGCAAAAGTGATTGTCAAGCGGTTTGACTGCGCCCCTTGTTATAATTATTCCTGTCCGAAAGGAGAAGTGTCACCCTGTATGGCAGCGATTGAAGTCTCAGATGTGATGTCTGCGATTTACGGGGTCTTAAAGAGATGAGCATTGTTGGAATCGGTGTTGATTTGGTAAGTGTTGAAAGAACAGAGCGGATGGTCAAACGGTTCGGTCACCGTTTCTTTAGCCGTTTCTTTAATGATTCCGAAAAAGTTCCCTCCAAGATTGAGAGGGTTGCATCCCGCATTGCAGCGAAGGAAGCGGTCCTTAAAGTGCTTAAAACAGGCTTGAGTAAAGGAATGAGATGGCGCGATGTTGAAATAGTAGGTGGCGAAGCGGCTGCTCCCGAAGTGAGACTTCATAATACAGCGTTGCTCGTTGCCGAGCAACTTTCGATAAAACGGATTCACCTTTCGCTTACTCATCAGGGAGGTTTCGCAGTTGCGGTCGCGGTTGGAGAGGCTTGATGGACGACGATGACGCCGTTCTCGTTGAGCGGTATTTAAGAAAGCAGGATGAGAATGCAGCAAGGATGCTTTATGAGCGCTATAGTCAGCGGCTGTTTGGATTTCTTCTTCGCTATCTTGGAGACTATAACCTTGCAGAGGACGCGCTTCAGGAGACTTTCTTTCGGGTTTTACGCAGCCTTTCCCACTACGACAAGAGGCGCCCGTTCGCAAGTTGGGTTTATAAAATTGCTCTGAATGTTGCACGAGACGCTTTCGTCTCTTCAAGGAAAGTGGCGTTTTCAGAGATTGACCCATCTCTTGTTGAGAGTGCAGAACCTGAAAGAATGGACTGTGACCTCGCTTTGAAAGTTAGAGAATCTCTTGAGATTCTTTCGCCTGACCATCGTTCTGTGTTTATACTTTATTTTTGGGAGGGGTTTTCTTATCAGGAGATAGCGCAGATTCTCGATTGCCCTGTTGGCACGGTAAAGTCGAGAATGCATTACGCTTCTATGACTATGAGAAGACATCTGAAAGATATTGTAGAAGCGTTTTAGTTTTATTAGGAGGCTTAAAGATGCGTATTCTGATGGTTTGGTTTGTTACGGCTATCTGTTCTGTTTTACTTTCAGATTGCGGGAAAGATCCCACAAGTGCTGACATTGTGACGGAGGAGGACATTCCAGCACTTACGAAGGCTCTTGAAGACCCGAAAGCCGATGCGGGTTGGCGTGGCAGAGCGGCAGGAAGACTTGGGCAGACGAGAAGTGTTAAGGCAATCAAGCCTCTTGTAAAGGCGGCGCTGGACGAGAAGAACCCGACCTCTGTTCGTATAGTATGTATTGATGCGTTGCTTGAAATCGGTGACCCGTCGGTTATTCCTGAACTTGTGAAGATGGCAACCGACAAGGACGCGAAGTTGCGTGTGCGCGTTATGTTAGCGCTTTCGTATTTCAAAGGGAAAAAACAGGAGATTGAATCTACACTTCTGGCGGGGCTGAAAGATTCGGATGAACTTGTCCGCAAGGAGGCGCTCAATTCACTCGATAAACTCGGAATCCTTCCTCCTCTTGCAGAACTTGAACAACTGCTTAACGACCCATCACCTGCTATCCCTGAAATGGCGGCAGTAATGGTCTACAAAAAGCGCGAAGAAGAAGGTGCAAGCAAAATCATAATGAAAGGGCTTGAAAACAAACAAGTCGGTGTCCTCAAACATATGATTGTTGCAGCGGGCGAGATTGGACTTCAAGACGCTGTGCCGAAGTTGATTGAACTCACGAAAAGGAACGAAATGGTTTTGCGAGAGGAATCCGCTAAAGCGCTCGGCAAACTCCACGCTATGTCCGCAGTGAAGGCGCTTATTGACCTCCTCCAAGACCCTGTCGTTGATGTTGCAGCGGCAGCAGTGGAAGCGCTTGGCAAACTTGGTGGTCCCGAAGTGGTTGACAATCTTATACAGATGCTTGAACACTCAGACGATAATGTCCGAATGATTGCCCTCAAAGCGCTTGTCGAAATGAAGTGTAACGATGAAAGGTTCATAAAGCGTCTTGAGTATTTGAGCGCTCGTGAACCGCACAAGGATATTCGAGACTTGGCAGACCAGACACTGCGTGAACTTGGCTTGAAAAAAGATGAAGGCGGTGAATAAACAAAGATACGAATGAACCTTCATTCGCCTTGCGGAGTATTCATAATGGATAAATGAGGGTGAAATGCCGATGGATTGTTCCTCTATAAGAGACCGTTTCTCCGACGCTTATTTTTCATTGCTTGATGAGCAGGAGACCAGTGAGTTTCAGAACCATCTTAAAATTTGCGCCTCCTGCAGAGAAGCCTATGAAAAGTTTAAGATTGCATGGGAAAAGGTGAAAAAAGCAGGCGAGGCAACGAGCGGTGCTCCGTCCTTTGAAAAGGTCTTTGCATCCGGAAGAAGACGCGAGCCTATTTTTAAGCGCAAATGGTTTGTTGCAGTCGCTGTGGTAGCGGTCATTCTTCTTGTTTTCACGCTGTTTTTCCCTCCAGGACATCAGGGAATCGTTATGGGCTGGCGGATGAACACAGAAGTTTTTAATTTCGCTACTGATGGCGAACTCAATACGGTTTTCAGACTGACGGATGATGTTTTGAAAGGCACCGCCTATATGGTGCTTGAAATCAAGCTCGTTGGCGAACCGCTTAAAAACCCTTCTCCTGTTTCCATTCGATTGAATGGCGTTGAAAGGACTACTATTCTAACCGACAGACAACTTGTTGTGTTCGACTCCAAGTCTCTCAAAGAGGAAAATAATCTCCGTGTGACTAAATCTTTTGAAGGGCGCTTGAAGGTTTCTGTTTTCGTTCATTGGCGCGCTATTATGGACGAAACTCCGACGGCAGTAAAGAAATGAACTCTTCTTCTGACAAAGTCTTCACGCCGAATTTAAGCGCCTTGTCGTATTTGCTCCCTGGTTCTGTCCCAACTACCACATAATCCGTCTTTTTGCTTACCGAACTCGTCGGATGTCCGCCAAGCCTCTTTATTAGATTCTCCGCTTCGCTACGGCTCATTTTTGAAAGTGTCCCTGTAAAGACTACCGTCTTTCCCAAAAATGGGTTCTTGGGTACGCTCTCTTGTGTTTCTATCTCCTCTATCATATTCACTCCTACTTTGCGCAACTCTTCAATCAAACTTCTGTTCTTTCCGTCCGAGAAGAATCCTTTGATTGAGGATGCTACTTTTTCCCCAACTTCTTCTACCTTCATCAATTCATCTGAACTTGCATTCATAAGCGCATCAATCGTTCTGAACCGACGAGCAAGTGTTTCCGCCATCCGTGTTCCTACCTGCCGAATACCAAGCGCTACTAATAACCGAGATAACGGACGCTTCTTGCTCGCCTCTATTCCGTTCAGCAGATTCTCTACTTTTTTCTCTCCCCACCTTTCAAGTGCTACGAGTTCTTCTTTCTTCTCCTTTAATCTGTAAATATCAACGATGTTTTTAAGGAACTTTTTCTCAATCAACTCTTTTGCCGTGTTTTCGCCTAACCCTTCAATATCCATAGCGTCTCTTGTTGCAAAGAATACGATTGAACGCTCAACCTGTGCGGGACAGTTTATGTTTGGACAACGCGGAACTACTTCGTCTTCCTCCTTAACAACCTCCGCGCCACAGACAGGACAGTTCTTCGGAAACACAAACTCTTTTTCCTCTCCTGTTCGCTCGTCTTCTATTGCACACACAACCTCAGGAATCACATCGCCTGCTCTTTGAACAAGTACGATGTCGCCTATTTTCAGATTCTTTCTTTTTATCTCGTCAGGATTATGCAGAGTCGCTCGACTTACTGTTACACCGCCAACATAAACCGGTTCAAGGACAGCAACAGGCGTTAACGCTCCTGTTCTGCCAACCTGAACGATTATGTCCAAGAGTTTCGTCCGTGCCTGTTCAGGTGCGAATTTATACGCTACCGCCCATCGTGGACTTCGCGCCTTCGTCCCCAAAACATCCCATAACCCGAACTCGTTCACCTTCACAACTACGCCGTCAATCTCAAAAGGCAGTTTTTTACGCCGTTTCTCCATATCCTCGTGAAACCGCTCTATCTCCTCGACGGTTTTCGCTAACTTGTGTTCAGGCACGGCAAACCCCAACTTCTCGTAAAAAGTCAACAGTTCAAGTTGTGACCTTATATTCACGCCTCGTATCTGTCCGCTCGCATAAGCGAAGAAATCGAGGCTTCTCGACTTTGTCACAGCAGGGTCCAACTGTCGTAAAGAGCCAGCAGCCGCATTCCGTGGGTTCACGAACAACGGTTCTCCTTCTTTCTCTCTCTCCTTGTTCAGTTTTTCGAACGCTTCTTTCGTCATATACACCTCCCCGCGCACCTCGAGTCTTTCAGGCGCATCTTTAAGAACTTTCGGTATCGCCTTTATCGTCCTCACATTCTCGGTCACATTCTCTCCTGTGGTTCCGTCTCCTCGTGTTGAAGCGACTTTCAAAAAGCCTTCTTCGTATACGAGTTCTACGCTCAATCCGTCTAACTTCGGCTCGCACACGAATGTTACATCCGTCCGACCTGTGTCCTGCCTAACTTTCTCTGCCCATTCTTTCAGTTCTTCTTCGGTTAAGATGTTATCAAGCGAGAGCATTGGAATAGAATGGGTCACAGGCTCAAATGTTTTCTGGGCAAGATGTGCGAATTCAGGTGGCGTCTCTTTAATACGCGCACCGACCCTTTGCGTCGGAGAATCAGCCTCCAAAAGTTCTGGATATTTCCGTTCGAGTTCCTGAAGTTCGCGGAAGAGTTGGTCGTATTCCGCATCCGATATTTCAGGCGCATTCAAAACATAATAAAGATAATTATGATACTCGAGCATTTTTCGGAGTTTTTCGACTCTTTTTTTGATTTTCTCATCCACCGCCATATCCACTTCTCCCGAACAGCAGTCTTTATTATTATACCCGATGAGGCGGAAAAATGAATTTGTTGAAGCCTTCATTTTCCTCTCTTATATAATAATGTCCAACTTACATAGGAAGGGACTATGAGCGAGTCTCATAAAGAGAAACTCGACCAAGAGATTATAAAATTCTTGGACGAACAGTATAAACAGTTCGAAAGGAATTATGGGGAAATAGAAGTAGCGAACCATTTTTCTCGAATTTTGGAGATTATAAAAACCAGATTCTCCAACGACCAGTACTTCAAGCAGATAAAAGATTCGGAGCAGTCTTGGAAAACGAGAATGGGACATATGCTTGAGTATCTGTTCAAACGGAATATAAGTTCTCAAATCGGAAAAGGGCTTTGCTGCTCATCATTCACAAAAGCGGAATTGAAGGAATCCTATGACCAAATCTCCAAGCAGATAACAGTCTCATTTTCAAATAACAGAAAGATGTTGCCTGATATTGATTTGGTTATATACCGAAAAGAGCCATCTATAAAGGTTGTTGCAATTCTATCAATAAAAAAGAAGTTCCGCGAGAGAATCGCTCAGGTCGCATACTGGACAATCAAACTCCGACAGTTAGGGGGAAAAGTAAAAAACTTTATGGTAACCACCGATGAGGACAATACCTTCAAGGAAAAAAGAAGGACGAGAGAGACTGAGGAAGAAATCGCCAAAGCAATCGCCATCGCAGAAGAAGATATAAACGGAACATTCGTTGCCGCTGAAAGAGAAACCCTTTCGTCTGAGAAAATCAAACCTTATAAAGAATTGTTTGACGAACTAAGGAAACTTTCGTAGGAATTTTAATTTATAATATTAAGGAGTAAAAAAGAGGTCAAAGATGGCAACGAAAAACAAAAATGGAATGGCTACATTATTTCAGATGGAACACTCTATTCAAAAAGAGATGCTGTTACCAAAAGAGACTGTTGATATTAAACAAGAGACTGTGCCTGACGAAGAGAAACCTAAATTAGAGAGTACAACTCTTTGGGACTATCCGACACAAAGTTACGGGAAGAAGCCGAAAGGGAATAACAAGTATGCTGGCGTCACTCCTGCGTTCATCATTTATAATCTCATTCAAAGATATACCAAGGAAGGAGAGATTGTTGTTGACCCTATGGCTGGTAGTGGCACGACCCTTGATGTATGTGAGGAGGAGAATCGGTTTTGTGTCGGCTTCGACATATCACCTGCTCACCCGAAGGTGATTAAGGCGGATGCGCGACAGATTCCGCTTCTTGATTCGGTTGCGGATATGGTTTTCATAGATTCTCCGTATTCTGATAACATCCGTTATTCAAACCATCCGAAATGTATTGGCAGGATTTCTTGTGAGGAAGAACGGTTCTACAATGAGTTAGAGACCGTTGCGAAAGAGATTTTAAGGATTCTCAAACCGGGAAAGGTTATGGCTTGGCTCATCGGCGACCAATGGGTAAAAAAGCGTTTTACGCCTGTCGGGTTTTTGCTCTATCAACGCCTGTCAAAATATTTCGAGCCGATTGACATCGTTTGTGTTGTAAGACGCGGACAGACTTCCAACACAGGCGTTTGGCATTATCGCGCCGTAAAACACAACTTCTTCTTACGAGGATTCAAATATCTTTTCATTATGCGTAAGCCAGATGTTAAGGATAAGAAGCAAACGAAAACAGGGAAAGCAAAGTGGCACAACTACGAGCGCAAACCGAGAAAGCAATGAGACTATTTCTCCTTAAGATAATACTGCATTAGTTTGTAAATTATATGTATAGTTTCCGCTATTTAGACTACACCTAAAATGCGAAAATCCTCTAAATGGTGAAAGTCTGACTGATTCATATTGCTTTTGGTTTTTAACTGGATTTTGATTCGAGGCCGGAACCTATGCGGCACCTCTAACTGCGAGTGTCCATCTTTTCGATAAACGCTGCCTTGTTGGGATATTTCTTGAAAATCGTCATCGTTTTGTAGAAAATAAGCGTGAAAATTTTTGAGTGGATAATATGCGCACGATTATATTACCGCTTATTCTCGCAATTGCGGTAAATGTAGGTGTTTTGTCATTGCTCCCGATTACAGGCAGGGCGGTGGCGCGAATCTTTCGTTCATCGCCATTCCAGACGCTTATCGTTGAGCCGCCGCAAGAGTTTCACTCAACCGAAGTGCAAGAGAACCTTCCAGAAGAAACGATGAATCAAGCGGAGAATGAACCCAAATCAGAGAACAAATCTGAAGCAACCGAGACTGATGTCGTCCCTCTTGAGCAGGTTATCAGGATAAGTGAAACAATCGAGCAGGGATTGACGGAGCCGCTTAAATTGGGCGTTGAGTTTGAGCCTCACTTGCGCGCGCTTGAAGGGACTCCTGTTCAAGAGGGCTTACACGAAGGCAGACCTGACGGAACTGCTCCTAAGAAAGCAGGTGATGGGAAGAGATACGCATTTGAGGCGCCGGTGCTGATAGAATCTGTTAAGCCGCTTTATCCTGTGTGGGCTTCGGAACAAGGAATGGAGGGAACGGTTATTGTGAAAATGTTAGTAGATACGGAGGGAAGAGTCATAGATGTCGAGGTCGTGAAAACGAGTGGATATAGGATTCTCGACGAGGCAGCCATTGAAGCGGTAAAGCAATATAAATTTCTGCCTTCCAAGAGAGACGGACATCCTGTTAAGGTTTGGGTTGAGCAGGAAATCATCTTCAAAATTGAGCGTTAACATTTGGAGGTTTGAAGATGGCTTATCAAAACATCATTTACGAGACGAAGGAAGGGGTCGGTATCATTACGGTTAATCGTCCAAAAGTTCTGAATGCGCTGAGCAAGGCGACTCTTGACGAGTTGGAAGATGCGTTCAAAAAGGCACTTTCCGACCCTTCCGTTTCGGTTGTAATTCTTACAGGCGTAGGGGAGAAAGCGTTTGTTGCGGGAGCGGACATAAACGAGATTGCGGAATTGGATTTTGACAGTGGAAAGAGGTTCGCACAGCGCGGGCAGGATTTGCTCAATCTGATTGAGAATGGAGGCAAGCCTGTGATTGCGGCGGTTAATGGGTTTGCGCTTGGTGGGGGAACTGAACTTGCGCTTGCCTGCCATATAAGAATCGCATCGAATAATGCGCGTTTTGGGCAACCTGAAGTCAAGTTGGGAATAATACCCGGTTATGGCGGCACACAGAGGTTGCCGAGAATCGTCGGAAAGGGCAGAGGACTTGAAATGATTCTTACAGGCGAGATGATAGATGCGCAGAGGGCGTACGAAATAGGGCTCGTGAACAAGGTGGTTGAACTGCCGAAACTGATGGAAGAGGCTTTCGCTATGGCAAAGAAGATAATGGCGGTTGGACCTTTGGCTGTTAAATGTGCACTTGAAGCGGTTAACAGAGGGCTGGAACTTACACTCGCGGACGGCTTAAAGGTAGAAGCGGATATGTTTGCGCGCGCCTGTGGAAGCGAAGACAAGAAAGAAGGAACAAGTGCGTTTTTGAGCAAGCGAACACCCAAATTCAGTGGTAGGTAAGTTAGAGAAAGGGAAGCGAATGAGAATATCGGTTTTCGGAACAGGTTATGTAGGCACAGTCGTCGCAGTTGCACTTGCAGAGACAGGTAACGATATCCTCTGTATTGACCCCGATAAGAATCGGCTCAATATGTTGAAGAAAGGGATATTGCCGTTCTATGAGCCTGGTCTTTCTGAACATCTTGAGCGAAACATTCGAGAAGGACGGTTGGCTTTTACAGATTCGGCGGAAGATGGAGTGCGAAACGGTAAAGTTCTCTTTATTGCGGTCGGGACTCCGCAAGGTAAAGACGGTTCGTCCGATTTATGTGCGCTTGAAGAAGTAGTCCGCTCAATCGCGAAATACGCGAACGATGAAAAGGTAGTGGTCATCAAGTCAACGGTTCCTGTTGGGACGGGCAGTCGTGTAAAAAGGATGTTAAAAGAGTTACGACCAGATATTCAGTTTTCTGTGGTCTCTAACCCCGAGTTTATGAAAGAAGGCACGGCGCTGATGGATTTTATTAAGCCTGCGCGTGTGGTGATTGGCACCAGAGATGAGCATGCGAAAAGGATAATGGAAGAGTTGTATGAGCCGTTTATGAGAGTCTCAAAGCGGACTTTCTTTTGTGATAATGAGACCGCGGAGATGATAAAATACGCTTCAAACGCATTCTTAGCGACGAAGATTTCTTTCATCAACGAGATAGCGAACATATGCGAAAATGTAGGTGCGGATGTCAATTGTGTACGGCTCGCGGTAGGTGCCGACCCGCGAATCGGTCCCCAGTTCCTGTTTCCTGGTGTAGGCTTTGGCGGTTCTTGTTTACCAAAAGACTTAATTTCGCTTATATCCCAGGCTAAGGCGGTTGGGTATGAACCGGGTTTGCTCGATTCGGTTCGGTCAATAAACGAGAAACAATGGACGCATCTTGTGAAGAAGATAAAGGAGCATTTTAAGGGGAAGTTGGTAGGCTTGAAGGCGGCACTTTGGGGGTTGTCATTTAAGCCGGAGACGGATGATGTCCGCGAATCTCCTTCTCTGAAAATCGCATCGGCTTTGGTTGAGAATAAAGTGAAAGTTTCTGTGTTCGACCCTGCGGCAATTGAGAATGCGAGAAAAATCCTCGGCGATACTGTGAACTATGGCAAATCAATGTATGAAGTTCTCGAAGGAGCCGATATGCTGATTGTCGTAACAGAATGGCTTGAGTTTAGACATCCGGATTTCGAACGCATCAAATCTCTTATGAAGCGGTCGCTAATTTTTGATGGGAGAAACATCTACGATAAAGAGGAGTTGAAAAACAAAGGGTTCACTTACTATTTTTATGGAGGCTCTGTTTCAGGAGAAGACCATGGAGATTAAACTGTCTGAAAGATTGATGGCGTTGGAGAGTTATCCGTTTGCAATGATGGATGAGCGCATCAGGAAGATGCGAGAAGAAGGCGTAGATGTTATAGATTTTGGGGTTGGCAGTCCTAAATTGGGTGTGCCTGAGATTGTGAGAGAGAGACTTAAAGACGGAATTGAAGAGTTCAAGTTTTTCGGTTATCCGACTTACGACGGAACGAAGGAGTTTCGTAAGGCTGCGGCAGGGTATCTGAAAAGGCGGTTCGGGATAGAGGTAGAGCCGGAAAAAGAAGTCTTAATATGTGCAGGAACGAAAGAATTACTTTTTCATCTTCCCGAAGCATTCATTAATCCTGGCGACTACGCGCTTGTGACGACACCAGGATTCGCACCGTCCTGGCGTGGGGTTCTGTTTGCGGAAGGAAAATATTTCCTTCTGCCGATAAACGAGGAGAACGATTACCTACCTGATTTGGATAAGGTTACGAAAGATATTCTGAAAAAGGCGAAGTATGTTGCTGTCAACTATCCAAACAATCCAACAGGAAGAATCGCTTCTGCGGAGTTTTACAAGAGACTGCTAAAATTCGCCGAGAAGAATAATCTCTTTGTGGTATCGGATGAAGCCTATATTGAACTCTATTTTGGAGAGAGACCGACGAGTATGCTGGCTCTTAAAAAAGAAGGAGTTTTGGCATTCTTTTCTCTGTCTAAGCAGAGCGCTATGGCGAATTACAGAATTGGGTTTGCGGCAGGGGATGAGAGAATCATAGGGGCATTGAAGAAATTGAAGAGCAATATAGATTCTGGCGTGGCGAATGCGATACAGTATGCGGCAGTTGCGGCGCTTTCGGACGATGATGGGATTGATAGGATGCGGAAGAGGTGGAAAAGATTGATTGAGATTATCGTAGAAGCGCTTTCGAAAACTGGTTTGGATGTAAGAATGCCTGAGGGGACATTTTATATATGGCAGAAGGTGCCGAAAGGATATGATAGCGTTTCTTTTGCTTTTGAAATGCTCGAAAGATGTGGCATAGGCGTGATGCCAGGCAATTGGTTGTGCGCTCCTGGGGATGAAAGCGGTAAAAATTACATACGAATCGCCGTGAACGAGCAAGAAGAAGTTATTGAAAAGGCGGCGAAGAGAATTTCTTCTGTAAAATGGTAAAATTTTTATGACGGTTCGATGTCCCAGGCGACTCTTTTAACGAAGGCTGTTGGGACATCGAGGAAAGAGATGGTGGCTATGGTAATGGAACAGATACAGGAAGATGCCCAACTGGTAGTCAGTGCTAAGAATGGGGACAAGATAGCCTTCGGGGTACTCGTTGAGAAATACAGGAAACGAGTAATGGCTATGGCTTATGCGGTAGTTCAGGATACACATATGGCTGAAGATGTGGCGCAGGAGGTGTTTGTAAAGGCTTATAGGAATTTGGATAAACTCAGAGAGAACGAGAAATTCTGTGTTTGGCTTTCGAAGATAACTTATGCTTCTGCGAAAGATGTTATGAGAAAGAAGGAAAGGGAGCGCGTAACCCTTCAGCAGATGATTAAAGACCAGTCACTAACAGAAGAATCTGTTGCGGCGTGCCTCAAAGAAGAACGAGATTTAAACAAAATAGTGATGGGTGTTATTAGTGAGATGCCTGAGAATATGCAGGTCGTTCTGGTAATGAGATTCTTCGATAGACTGCCTTATATTGACATAGCGGAGTTTTTGAATGTTAGCAAGGATACTATACGCGGAATGGTGCATCGCGGGATGCAGTATATCCGCAAGAGGCTCCGTCCGTTTATGTTAAAAGAAAAAGGGGAAACTACGGGGGAGGGTATATAGATGGCTTGTAGTGAGCGTTTCGAGGCGATGTTGCAAGCTTATTTGGATGAAGAGTTGAGCGAGGAAGAGATTGTAGAACTGGAGACGCACATAAAGAGGTGTATCTCTTGTGCGAAGGATTTTCAGGAGGTTTATAGGGTTAACCACATCGTCCAGAAGGCGTTTGAAGGATTAACGCCTGGGAGCGGTCTGACGGCTGCGGTTTTAATGAGCATAACCGAAACAAGTCCAAAGGAAAGAGAGACCGCGGTAATGGAAGCGAAGCATCGGCGAGAGGAAGAGGAGAAAGAAGCGAGAGAGTTGATAGGAAAGACGATATCGGGCTACAAGATTACGCAGTTGATTGGCACAGGTGGTATGGGAACCGTTTACAAAGCAACGCAGTTGTCAATGGAGCGTGAAGTGGCGATTAAGGTGTTGTCGAAACGGCTTGCTGCGGATAAGACTTATGTGGCTCGTTTTATCCGTGAAGCGCGTGCGGCGGGTGAATTGAACCATCCGAATATCATTCGTGTTTACGATGTCGGACAGGATAACGGAATCTACTTTTTCTCAATGGAATATGTTGACGGAAAGAGCGTTTTTGAGCGTGTGCAGCGTGAGGGGAAGTTGGATGTGAAAGAGGCATTGAACATCGCCCTTCAGGTTGCGAAGGCTCTCGAACACGCGCATTCAAAGGGAATCATTCACCGCGATATAAAGCCTGAGAATATTATGCTTGATAAGAACGGAGAAGTTAAACTCGCCGATTTGGGGCTTGCCAAGCGCGCGGTTGTGACGGACGACAGCGCTGCTACGATTGACGGACAGATAATGGGTACACCCCATTATATGAGTCCTGAACAGGTGACAGATTCGTCTTCTGTTGACCATAGAGCGGACATATACTCACTCGGAGCATCGCTCTACTATATGGTTGTAGGAGAAAAACCGTTTGCAGATAAACGCTCGGCAATGGAGGTAATGGTAAGCGTTTTGCAAGAAGGAATCCGCTTCAAAAAATCGCACGAACAATTCGTTCCTATACAGGTGATACGGCTTGTGAAGCGTCTATGCGCAACGAATCCATCGGCACGTCCTCAAACTGCTCAAGCGGCAGCAGAGGAAATAAACCGTGTTCTACACGGACCTCTGACGATACAGTCTGAGAGACGACCACGATTGCCTATTTCTGTTGCTGAGACGCAATCAGAAAGACGACAGAGGAGTATGATGCCCGTATTGGCCGCAGTCGCCGCTGCGATACTTCTTGTGGTAATACTTGTGATTGCTACGAGAGAAGGCGAGCATCAAACTTCGCAACCAAGAGTTGCTACCCCACCAGAAAAACCTGTGCCGACGCCTGTTGCTCCAGATACGAGTCCTAAAGTAGTGGCGACGCCTACTCCCCAACCGGTAGAACCTAAGGTGGACGCCATTTCTCAACTCGCTAATAAAGAATTGGAAGAGGCTAAAAATTTCAAGAAGGAGAATCCGAAAGCATATAACGAGATTCTGAGAAAGTTCAAGAATATCTCTGAGCAATTTAGAGGAACGATGGCGGCAAGAGGTGCTGAAAGCGAATACAGAATCGTTATTGAAGAGTTGGATAACGCCTATGCGAAGGCAGAGGATTCAGCGAATGAACTTATTAGGCAAAAGAGATATGAAGAGGCTGAAGCGAAACTACGCGAGTTTTGCGAGGAATACAAAGATACACCACAGGCAAGTAGAGCGGTTGCGAAGATTTCTGATTTGAACCGGAAGTGGGAGGCAGAATCGAAATCTACTATCGAGATGGCTGAGAAGTTAATAAAAGAAGGTAAATTTTCCGAAGCGGAGCGGTTGCTTGCTACTGAAGGCAGTGCGCACCCTCTTGTTCGTAGCCAGTTCCTAATACAAAGAGAGAAACTTGCTGCGATGCAGGCGCAGCAAAAAGAACGCGAAATGCTTACAAAATACAATAAAGAATGTCTTGTGTTCTACAAGAGCATAGCAAGCGTCCTTATAAAAGGCGATGTTGAAGAGATGAGAAAGGAGTTGGAATCGGCAAAGAAATCGTACCCGAACATCAGTGATGAGATAAATATGGTGCTTAAAGATGTAGAGGTACTCGCTTCTCTTTACAATCGTATCACGGATTATCTAAAAAAAGAGAGTGAAAAAGGAAATCCCCAGACGATACTTTTGGCAAGTGGCGAGCAACTGACAGGGAGAGTGACCGAAACGAGCCATTCTTCGTTTATGCTAAACTTAGGCGTAAGAGGAGTGCAAGGCGTGCAGATGAGAGACCTTGCGTTGAGGTTTGTAGAGAACACTGCTGCACAGGTTTATACTCCTGATGAGACAAAAGAAAAAGAATTCGCTGTTTTGCTATTTCAACTTATCGTGTGTGGTGATGTTGATGGCGGTCGGGCAAAACTCGAAATAAGATATACGCAATTTTCCAAAATACTCGCTGCTTTGAGTCTGCCTGATTCTGCGTCAGTAATAAGTTATGACCCAAAGAGCGATGATGCCCATTATGCGCGTCTCTACAAGGGAATCGAAGAGCCTCTTATTACAATGGCAAAAGGGCGTGAATACAACCGTCTTCTCGCAGAAGTCAGGCGCAATATGAACACCAAGAAATACGAGGAAGCGGTTAACGGAATCGAACAACTCCTTTCCGGTCTATACGATGAGTTCCTTGATGAGAAGACGAAACAGGAATTGGAAAAGAACCGCGAAGTTGCGCTTGCCAAGTTGTCTAAACCGGAGAAGAAGGACGAACCCCCCGTGAAAGGCTTACTCGCATCTCTGAAAAAGTATTTCCATGCTGCGAGCATAAGGGAACTCAAAAAGGACGAGGTATTCGAGTTCACATACGATTTCAAAGATAAAGAGCAGATACTCGACTGGCGCTTCAATAACGATAAACCTGATATGCGTAGAGTTGAAGAGATGTGGCGTGGTTACGAGGACTTTAAGCAGCGCAGGAGGAAGAACTACGACGATGTGAGGAATTTCGGGCTTGTTCCTTATGGTGCCGATAACGCGATAAAGGTAAAAGATGCTGTTTTAAGATGGTGCGCGGTGTGTGAAGGAGATGTGGTGCTTGAGTTCTCTATAATCGCTATGAGTACACAAGATGTTAAGGCAAACCTGTGCGAGAACAAAGATGGAAGATATGTGTTAGGCTGGGCTATAAGTGCTGATGAGGAGTATAGAAAAGATGTTCTGAAAGGTGCGCGACATGCGATTCTCCGTTTCGAGCGAGAAGAAGGTGACCACGAACATCAAGAACTCATCAAGAACCATCGTTGGAGTGGTGATTACTTGGCGCTTCCTGAACGGTTTAAGGCGTATGTTGTTCAAGCATATAAAAAGGGGAATCAAATAAAACTCTATGTCGGTGCCACCGTTTTTGCATCAGGTATGGATGATGTGTTTAACGAAGGAACAATCGGTATTAATGCGACAGGGCAGGGGAATTTCCTCGTTGTTAGGGTTAGAATCCAATGCAAATTGCAGGAGAAATGGCTAAAAGAAGAGGTTCTAAAGGTGCAAGTTACGAAGGGAGAAGAGAAGCCTCCGACGGGCGGCACAGGTGATGAGATAAGCGATTATGTGAAGAATACGAGGGAGCGTATAAAAGGTATGACTGATGAGGACGCGAGGAGATTGGAGAGTTTGTTGAGGGATTCCAAGAGTTGGCAGGAGAATGCAGGTGAATGGGCTCGGTGGGCGCGTCCTTATGACCGCTTGAAGGATGAGGTTGACAGATGTAATGATGTCGAGAGCCTCCGTAAGGTATTAGACGATGCAGAAAGAATCAGGGAGAGATGGAAGAACCCTGGTGGAGGGAATCCGCCACCGAATCCAGGCGGTGGTCCCTGGGGACCTGGTGGCAATCCCGGTGGTGGTTGGGGTCCTGGCGGCAATCCGGGCGGTGGCGGTCCAGGTGGTGGGCGTGGTGGCCACTAACCAAAATCACTTCGTATGAAGTGCCGTTTGAATGACCTCGAGAATCTTATTGTCCTTGAACTTGTAGGGCTTCTTCCTCGTAGGTATTTGTGTTAGCGCTTTCGATAGGTCCTTCTTCGTCGGTTTCAACCCTGCAAGTGATTTTGATATTGCATCGGCATCACCTATAAAGGTTCCCCAGACTTTAAGATTACTTATCACTCCTCCGCTTGAACCTGCGGCAACGCAGAAGTCGGCATAATCTTTCTTAATCTTGGCGTAAACTTTCGGTACATCGCCGAACGCACGCCATTCATCTTGAAGATAACGGCTATGCAGAAGAGCATTGAGAACCTCTTTCTCTTGTTGTGAAATAGTGTCAATTACGAAGTGGACAGATAGTCTTTTTTCAATCTCTTCCTTCAGTAGCCGTTGCGCAATTGCGAGGCTCTTTATTCCTGCAGCGCGGATGAAAAACCCTCCTTGCAGAAGTATCGCCCCTTCGCACTCACTGCAAATACTCAAAACTCCCTTGATAGTATTAGAATCACGAATCGAACCGTCAGCATACACTCTACCTTTAGCAAGCGATTTTATCACCGCACTCAACTTCTCGAATGCTAATGAATAATCGTCTGTAAAGGTTGATGGGAGAGAAAGGGAGAACGAGAGAAAATTCTCTCCGCTTGTGACTGCCAACCCTCCTGTTGGTCTTCTGTTCACATCGAGTTCGTTTGAAACTTTGATTTCCCCGCGATGCCAGCGACCGACAAGAAGTGCAGGAACGGTGTTGTATAGATGGAGAACCCCACTCTGCTCTTTCGCTGCAACTCGATGGAAGGCATCATCGAGCGCCATCGCATAGGCACTCGATATATCCTTCTGTAAAATAAGCCTCCATCTGACCGTCATAAGTGAGTATCCTTCGTTTTATCACTTGCATTCGGAGGCAAATCCGGAGAGGAAGCGAAAACCGAAAGCGGAGTAGGACGCACAGGACTACGCGCAGTATGTGGTGCAAGAGACGACATCGGAACAGAGAGTTTATGCGATAAGATTCCCAAAATCAGTCTCTGACAGGTCTTACCTTGGCAGGCACCCATACCACAACGCAGGATTCTCTTTATCTCATCGAAAGTATGATAGCCTGTATCAATCAACGCCTCAATCTGAGAACGCCATACATCCTCGCATATACACAGAAGAACATCCTCTTTGCTTGCATCCTTCTTTACAGGTCTCTTTTGTAATCTGCGTTCGTTCAAGGAAAGCGGAACCAGAAAGCCTCTTGCTTTGTCGGCATATTGTTTCGGCACAGTGAAGAATACGATGCTCTTACGACTGAAGTTCTTCGATTTTCTTACACGGCTTATTCTCCCTTCACAAAGAATCTCCCCTTCGCTCGATGTCACAACCACTCTGGCTCCAACTTTTGGAGTCTCTGGCATTTCATAGGGAATACCAATCTCGGCCATATCTTCTGAGTATTCTTTGTTAACGAGGAAGATAGCGAGTCCAGGACAGGCAACAACACAAGAACCACAACCTCTGCATAAGGATGGCTCAAGATACGGCGTCTCATTTATGTCACCATCAATCCTAATTGCACCGAATTTGCACGAGTCAACACAAGGATTACACGGAATCTTCTGCTTGCACTCAATCACTGCTACTGCACCGCCCTTCTTATTATTCCTGTCTTTCGACAAAGCCTTTTCTTTCCTCTCGCCCCCCTGCATCTTTGGTGGAGAAAGTTGTATGCCAAAAAGTTCTTTTCCTTTTTTCGCCTTTTCGCCGAATGGTCCTGCGCGCAGGACGGCGAGACGGCTCTTGTAGTTTTTAAGTGCCGTTTCGGAATCATAGTCTTGTTTCTTCTTTCCAAGAGAAAGTGCAGCGCAGATTCCTGCGATTCTCCCGCCGAGCATCGCTGTTGACGCTTCTTCTATTCCACTTGCATCACCTGCAACATATATGTTTTCGAGACTCGTCCTTTGATTCTCATTGTGCCAAGCAACATAACCACCCAATTCGGCAGAATATACCATCTTGCATCCTGCTTGTGCCAGTAACTCGACAAGAGGTGAAAGTCCCACAGCGATGCAGATGGCATCACAATCCACTACAAACTTACTCTCCTCTATTATTCTCATCTTCTCATCAAGTTGCGCAAGAACAGCCGCTTCAACAGATTCTTTCCCCATCGCTGCAACGACGGTATGTCTTAGAAGGATTGGTACACCGAGCCTACGCAGTTTCGCCGCATGCACCTCGTAACCACCGATTTTATCCATCGCTTCAACAACACAAACGACTTCTGCGCCTGCTTGCAATAACTGGTACGAGACAATCAGCCCGATATTTCCTGCACCAACCATTACAAAATGCTCGCCGGGTAATACTCCTTCAACATTCATCAAAGTTTGGACACCACCAGCACCATAAACACCAGGAAGGTCTCGATTGACAAAAGCAAGCGGATTCTCATAAGCACCTGTTGCGACGATGAGCCTCTCCGCTTCAATCTTCAAATACTCCTTTTCCGTCGTAACTCCGACTATTCTTCCGCCATCGAAAATACCTGTTGCCGTTGCCGGACACATCAGTTTCACGCCGAGTTTTGTGACCTCATCTGCCAGGATTTTCGCTATGTCGATTCCGCGCGTTCCGGCGAACTCGTCTTTTGAGCCAAAAAACATATGTGTCTGTTTGACGAGTTGTCCGCCTAATTGGGGTTTATCTTCGATGAGTGTGACAGAAGCACCACAACGAGCCGCCTCTATCGCAGCACACATCCCCGCAGGTCCACCACCTATAACAACAACCTCTTCCTTCATTTTCCTAATCCCCCACGCCCGTGTTGCCGTTCTATCCTCATCCCTTCTTTAAGTGGAGTGATGCAGGCGCGAGTGTTCGGCTGTCCGTCTATGACCATATTACAGGACGCACACCTTCCTATGGCGCAGAAAAAACCTCTCGGACGCGAAAGCCGTTTACTGTAACGGAAAACTTTGATTCCGTTTGCAATCAACGCTGCCGCCACCGTCTCTCCTTCATAACCCGTCAACCGCTTCCCCTCAAAATAAAAATCTATCCGCCTCCCCTTATCAAACTTCAAAATTGGATGGTTCTTTATCCGCATATAAAAAATCCCTCTAACCACCATAATACATTTTGCCAGAATTTTGTTCTAAACTCAACAAAAGACAACTGATCTCAAAAGTTGATTGTTACTGTGACAGCGGTAACTAAACAGGAAATTGTTTTCTTGGTTGTAATCTTTCAGTCTTTGTTTTGTGTCTTATATTATATATAATAATCCCTATGGGAATAGTTGATATCATCGGATTCGTCGCGGGTGCGCTAACAACAGGTGGTTTCTTGCCGCAGTTGCTAAAGGCAGCGAGAACGAAATCAACAAAGGATATTTCTCTTTTAATGTATATAATCACCGCCACAGGCGTCACTCTCTGGCTTATCTATGGAACCATTCTAATGGCTTTGCCGATAATAATCGCTAATTCCGTTGCTCTACTTCTCATTTGCACCATTCTCATTCTAAAACTGAAATACAAGTAGTTCTGCTTGACTTGCGTGTTTTCTTAGGGCAAAATCTTAACAACAGAGTTAAATTTAAGGAGAGACACGATGGCAGTTAAAGAGATTCAGACTTATCAAATGGTTCAGCCATGGTCAAAGGACAAGGACACAGGGAAAGTGACCGAAGGAATAATTGAACGCAAGGCGATTCCTGTTCCGCAACTGAAAGAAGGAGAGGTTCTTGTCAAGATTGCAGGTTGCGGAGTCTGCCACACAGATTTAGGCTATTTTTATGACGGCGTTCCGACCGTCAACAAGCCACCACTTACTCTGGGACACGAGATAAGCGGCTTAGTCATCGAAGGTGATAAGAAATGGCTTGGTAAGGAAGTTATAATTCCTGCTGTTATGCCTTGCAACAAGTGTCCTATATGTAAGATGGGGCGTGGTAACCGTTGTCTTTCCCAGAAGATGCCAGGCAACTCTTTAGACATCTACGGTGGTTTCTCAAGCCATATCGTTGTCCCTTCGGAAGATTTGTGCGAGGTTAGAAACCGTGGGAAAATTCCGCTTTCACATCTCGCCGTCATCGCCGATGCGGTAACTACTCCTTATCAGGCAGCAAAAAGAGCAGATTTGAAAGAAGGAGACAGAGTAATAGTCATCGGCGTAACAGGTGGCGTCGGCGTTTATATGGCACAAGTCGCAAAGGCGTTCGGCGCAACAACAGTCATCGGGATCGCAAGAAATGAGGAGAAGTTGAAACGCGCTCTCCAATACGGTGCCGATTTCGTTATCAATTCCCAAAACAAAGACATAAAAGCGATTCGCGATGAGTTCAGAAACATCTGTAAACAGAAAGACCTCCCTCACAACTGGGGCTGGAAAATCTTTGAATGCTCCGGAACGAAACAAGGACAGGAGATAGCGCTTGAACTCCTCTCCTTCGTCGGCAAACTCATCGTCATCGGCTTCACAATGGCGAAGGTTGAATATTCTATATCGCGTTTGATGGCGTTCGATGCTGAAATCATCGGTACTTGGGGCTGTCTCCCAAAGTATTATCCTGACGCTCTCAAACTCGTCCTCGATGGAAAAATCAAGATTGAGCCGTTCATCGAGACAAGACCAATGTCCAAAATCAAAGAAACATTCGAAGAAGCGCATTCAGGTAAACTGACCCGTAGAGTCGTTCTTGAACCCGATTTCTAATTATTGGACAGACGAATAACGAGAAATGACACCCTGCCTTTGAGCAGGAGAACATAGACGAAGAATGTTAGTTGATTGAAAGAAAAAAATCTCAATAGAGATGTGGGTTTTTTAGTAGGAGGTGTTGTTATGGGAGGTATTGACTGGCTTCCAAGAGAGAGCAGTTTGAAGAACCATTATCCGTTCGGAGACGAGCATTTCTCGAAAGAGGCGCCGGGCGTCATTTATGAGAAGCGCCCGCTTCTTGATGGTTCAGGAAAGCCTGTTGACAAACTCTTCAGCGCTTGGATTTGGCTTAACAATCCGAAACAGTATAACTCTTATACGACGGAGATGGTCAAAGGAGTCATCGCAGGTTTCCGAAATGCATCGGTTGACAGGGAAGTCGTGGCGGTTGTGTTTACGGGAGTTGGTGATAGAGCGTTCTGCACAGGTGGCAATACGAAAGAATACGCTGAGTATTATGCCGGACGCCCCGAAGAATACGGCTCTTATATGGAACTGTTCAATGGAATGGTCGATTCTATTTTGATGTGTAAGAAGCCGACGATTTGCCGTGTGAACGGAATGCGCGTCGCCGGCGGACAAGAGATTGGTATGGCATGCGACCTTGCAATCTCTTCTGATATGGCGCTTTTCGGACAAGCAGGACCGAGACACGGCTCTGCACCCGAAGGCGGTGCTTCTGATTTCCTTCCGTATTATATGTCAATCGAGCACGCAATGTGGTCCTGTGTCTCCTGTGAGATGTGGAGTGCATACAAAATGTATCGTGTCGGACTTCTTTCAAAGGTTGTGCCTGTCCTCAAAGTTGACGGTAAGTTCATACGAAATCCGTTGGTCATCACCGATAAATGGGTTGAAGACGGAGAAATCGTTTACGGAGAGAACAAGAAAGGCGATGACTACAAGAAAGGGAAAGAGTTAGTTGAAAAAGGGCAGGTTGATTTCACTCTTCTCGATGCAGAGGTCAACAAGATTATATGGCACTTTGCTAACCTCTTCCCAGGATGTGTTATCAAATCAATGGACGCAATTCGCACGAAAAAGCGGTTCTTCTGGGACCTCCGCAAGAACGACAGTCGCCATTGGTTAGCAGTCAATATGATGAACGAAGCCTTGCTCGGATTCCACGCTTTCAATACGCGGAAGATGACCGATAAGGATACCATAGACTTCATCAAGTACCGTCAGGCAATCGCGGAAGGCAAGGAGATGAACGAAGAACTGTTCGGCGAGGTTTTGCCGAAGCCCAAAACGAAATGAGGTTTTTACAAAGATTTACTTTAAGATTTCGGACACTTGAAACGACGGCATTCTCTTTTGATTACGAAGCCATCTGAAGTAATTAGTGAAATGGTCTTCGAGAAGTTTCGTCGTCTTTCGGTATGCGATGTTCGTTCCGAGGAATACAAGCGGAGTAACACGCAGTTGAGCATATGCGCGGCGGATGATTGAAGAATAAGAACAAAAATCTTTCCGGAATTTTATATATTTCTCCGCAAGTTCCTCAGGCTCCATATTCTTAGGTTGGAACGAGACAGTCGTATGGTTATAGTATGACCAGTTCGTATGAAGAATCCGCTTCTCCATCAAGAGACGCTTGAAAAGTCGCGTTCCAGGATACGGTGTCAAGATGTTCGCTGAGATTGAAGGCACGGAGTTACGCAACAGAAAATCGAGTGTCTTCTCAAAAACATTAGGAGTCTGCTCGTCTAACCCGAATATGAGCGATGCGTGGAAAGCGACGCTTGCTGCACGACAGCGCCTGATTGCTTTCTCGTAAAGTTCTATTGAGTCGAGCGACTTCTTCATCTTTCCGAGAGATTCGCGTTCGATACTTTCAACTCCGACGAAAAGTCCTTTGAGTCCAGAACGCACAGCCAAGTTGAATAATTCTTTGTCGAGGATGAAACGGATTGTCGCTTGCCCAAGCCATTTCACCTTAAGGGGAATAAGCGATTTGAAAAGTTGTGTAGCATAGGAGCGGTTTCCACCGATGTTATCGTCGAGGAACATCAACCGTCGAGCGCCGTTCCTCTTTATATCCGCAAGGATGTTTTCGATAGGTATGAACCGTTGCCTGCGTCCATAAACAGTGTGAACACAGCAAAACTCGCAATCGTTAGGACAGCCACGAGAGAACATAATCGGCATCACATAAGGCGGAAACCCAAATGCGAAATGCCTTCTTTTCCGCTTCGGCAAAGGGGAACTTGCAATATCTGGTTGAGAGTTATAATAGAACTGTTTTAACCGATTCTTTCGTGCATCATCGAGCACCTCTTCCCATACGCCCTCTGCCTCGCCAATCACGACGGAATTGGCAAACTCCACCGCTTCATTCGGAAGCACAGAAGGATGAATCCCGCCAAGAACCACTTTTGCTCCGTTGCGACGAAAAAGCGATGCGAGTTCATACGCTCTCGGCGCTGTCGCCGTCATCGATGTTATCCCAACCAAATCCCAGTCTTCATCAGTGGGTAGACGCTCGAATTCCTCCTCTGCTGTTACAACCTCATCTTCAGGTGGGACCATAGCCGCAAGTATTGATAACGATAACTGCGGTATGCGTAACCAACCAGGAGTCGGGTCAGAAAAGCCTTTACTCATCGGGGAGATTAGGAGGATTCTCATTGATATGCCCTTTAACATCTGCTTATCGAAAACAACAAGACTGAATTATATCCGCTCTGCCATCTGATATGGGGAAAAAAACAGGGTGCTCAATAAAAAATAAAAAAATTTCGTCAATCCTGAATGGTTATTCTGAAGGGAGCAGAAGACGGTAACCGATACCGAACACAGTCTCAATGTATTTCGGGTTTTCAGAGTCGTCCTCAATCTTTCCCCGTAGTCTCGTTATGAAATTGTCAATCGTGCGCGCAGTGCCAGAATAGTTGTAACCCCAAACATTGTTGAGAATCGTATTCCTGTCAAGCGCTCTGTTTGCGTTCTGAACCAGAAACCGTAGGAGTTTGGCTTCCCGCGCAGAGAGTTTGTAGATGCGTTTACCCTTCTTAATGGTTAAAGCGTCAAAGTCAACTTCTGCGTCACCGATTTTGAGCCGTTCGAATTTTTGCTCGTATCGGCGCTTGCGTCGCAAAAGTGCCTCTACGCGAGCCATCAGTTCCCGCAAACTAAAAGGCTTGGTAACATAATCGTCGGCACCGATTTTCAATCCTTTTACGCGGTCGTCTTCGCTCGTGCGAGCCGTGAGCATTAGAATCGGAACATCACTGCCCGTGCGTTTAAGTGCTTTACAAAGATGAAATCCGTCGAGTTTTGGAAGCATAATGTCGAGAATGATAAGGTCAGGCGAACATTCCGCTGCCTTTTTAAGACCGCTTTCGCCATCGGTCGCACTTATGACTTCGTATCCCTCGTAACTCAGGTTACGGCAGATACCATCAAGAATTAAAAGGTCATCTTCTATGACGAGTATTCTTTCCCGCATATTAGGTTTCCCTATCTTTGATTAGTCTCTCAACCTCAGCAAGTTTTCTATCTCGCATTTTTGGGGTATCGGCTTCGAGATTCAAACGCAGATAAGGTTCGGTATTACTCTTGCGAAGATTGAACCACCATTTATCGAAAGAGATGGTGATACCATCGAGTGTATTAATCTTGGCGCCAAGCCCGCAATAATGCTCAGTAATCCGCTTGATAACAGCATCCTTGTCAGTAACCTCGTAATTTTTCTCGCCTGTTGCGGAATATCGGAGAATCGGACGAAGAATCTTTGAGAGTGGTTCTCCACGCTCGGAAACTATACTCGCAACGGATGCGAATATGAGCATTCCACTGTCCGCATAATAATTTTCGCGAAAATAAAAATGCCCGCTTAACTCTCCTCCAAAGAGTGCGTCATTCGCTCGCATCACTTCCTTCATATATGCATGCCCGACGCGCGAACAAACAGGAACGCCCCCTGCCGATTCAATCTCTTCAGGCACCACTTTCGAGGAACGCAAATCGTACACGATTTTGATGGTTTCTTCTTTTGCTCCTTCTTTCTTTTTTTCGCGCTTTTTCTCCCGTTTGTAATCCTCGATTTTTCTACGAGCAACAAGAGCGGTGATAATATCCGCGCCGACTGGCTCTCCTTTCTCTGTTACAAAACGACACCTGTCTCCGTCTCCGTCAAAAGCGACCCCAAAATCGCTTTTCGTTCTAACCACCATCTCTTGAAGGTCGCGCAGAGTCTCTTCTTTCAGTGGATTCGGCTCGTGGTTCGGAAAATGACCGTCAGGCTCAAAATAAAGCCCAAGAATGTTGATAGGAGTCCCTTCAAAAATTTGCTTGACGAACAAACCGACAACACCGTTTGCAGTATCAACGCAAACTTTAAGAGGAGAAATTCCAAAGACTGAGTCACGGATTTTTTTACGATATTCCTCAAAGATGTCAATAGATTCGTAATAACCCCCTTTCTTCCGAATGTATTTACCGCTGTTGTAGATTCTTTCTATATCACTTAATCCTTTCTCGTAAGAACAGGGAACTGCATCGCGCACACTTACCTTGACCCCGTTGTATTCAGGTGGATTGTGACTTGCTGTAACCATTAAACCGCCATCGGCACGCAATCTGCCAATCGCAAAGTAATGCATCGGAGTAGTGCAAATCCCGACATCGAGCACATAAGCGCCCGCATCAAGCAGTCCCTGAATTAACGCCTCTTTGAGTGACGCTGATTGTATGCGCGCATCGCGTCCGACAACGACTCGTTTCTCCTTGCCGCCAAGATATGCAGTGAATGCATTACCAACACGGCGTATCATCTCTTCGTTTATCTCAGAAGGATAGATACCACGCACATCATAAGCCTTGAAGATTCCCATAAGACTCCTCCAGAAACTGTCGCAATTTTACACGATGATACCGCCGTAATCAATAGACCTCCCAATATGTGCAAGGGCGGATTCGAAATCTCCGCTTATAAAAATTTTTATGTTATGTGGTGACAGTAGACAATATGGTTGAGAGAGACATTTACGGGAGGGGGAAGTTCGGTTTCGCAGAGTGATGTTTTACGCTCGCAGCGCGGATGGAAACGGCAACCACTCGGAATAGCGGTTAGAGACGGTACTTGACCTTCAAGCCGTACGACCTCGCGTTTGCGGTTTGGGTCTGGTAAGGGAATAGCGTTGAGAAGGGCGATTGTATAAGGGTGCTTCGGATTCCTGTATAACTCTGTAGAAGGAGCCGTTTCAACGATTTTCCCAAGATACATTACGGCGACGCGGTCGGAAATATGCTCAACGACGGAGAGGTCATGAGAGATGAAAAGATAAGTGAGGTTGTGGCGTTCCTGTAAGTCTTCAAGAAGGTTGATAATCTGCGCTTGAATAGAGACATCAAGGGCGGAGACAGGCTCGTCGCATATTATGAACTCGGGGTTGAGTGCAAGGGCGCGGGCTATTCCGATTCTTTGTCGCTGACCGCCTGAAAACTCGTGCGGATACCGATTGATGTAGTTTGGAGAGAGACCAACTTCCTTCAGAAGAGATGCCACTCTTTCGCGTATTTCTGACCAACTTAACTTCTCGTGAATGCGCAAGCCCTCGCCAACTATTGAGAGAACATTCATTCGTGGATTCAGGGATGAATAAGGGTCTTGAAAAATAATTTGCATCTGTCTGCGTAACGGACGGAGTTCAGATTCTTTGAGAGAGCGGATATCGATTCCTTTGAAGATGATTGAACCATCGGTGGGTTCAACGAGGCGGATGATGGAACGGGCAGTTGTAGTTTTACCGCAACCCGATTCTCCAACGAGCCCGAGCGTTTCGCCTGCCCGAATTTCAAACGAGACATCGTCAACTGCTTTGAGGTAACCGACTGTGCGACGAAAGACTCCTCGTTTAATCGGAAAATAAGTCTTCAAATGTTCGACTCTGAGGATAGGTTCGGTGTTTCTTGATTGAGTGTTCATTTTAGGTCTCCTGAGCGGTATGTTGTTTACCGATGTTGAAGCAGGCTGCGTAGTGGTTTTTCTCGTATTCTTTAAATTCTGGAATCTCTTTACGACAGATGTCTGTCGCAAAAGAACAGCGTGGATGAAAACGACACCCTGAAGGGAAGGCGAGCGGATTAGGAACTTCTCCAGGTATCACGAGAAGACGACGATTTTTTTCGCCGAGACGTGGGATGGATTTAAGAAGCGCTTGGGTATAGGGATGAAGAGGATGGTTAAAGAGGGCGTGCGTTTCAGCAGATTCGACGATTTTGCCGCCATACATCACCGCTATTCTGTGCGCCATTTCCGCTACAACACACAAATCATGAGTGATGAGTAGAATCGACATCCCGAGCTCCGATTGCAAGTCGCGCATCAAATGTAATATCTGGGCTTCAATGGTGACATCAAGCGCTGTTGTTGGTTCGTCAGCAATCAAAAGCGATGGGTTACACATCAATGCCATTGCGAGCATAGCCCGTTGTTTCATCCCACCTGACATTTGGTGCGGATAGTCAGAATACCGCTCTTCCGCAGCAGGTATTTCGACTTTCTTAAGCATCTCTATGGCGCGTCTTTTTGCCTCTTTATAAGAGAGTCTTTGATGAACAATCGCAACTTCAGCAATCTGGTCACCGACTCTGAAAACAGGATTGAAAGAAGTCATTGGCTCTTGAAAGACCATCGAGACTCGGTTGCCGCGCATGGTTCGCATTTCCGTTTCTTTCAGTTCAACAAGGTTCCGTCCCTCAAAGAGGATGGAACCTTGAACGATTTTTCCGGGAGGGTCGGGTATAAGACGCATTATGGAGAGAGCAGTGACGGATTTTCCGCAGCCGGATTCTCCGACAAGACCGAGCGTTTCGCCAGAGTGGATTTTGAAAGAAACACCGTCAACGGCGCGGGATGTGTATCCTTCCGTTCGAAAGTAGGTTGCGAGGTTGTTGACTTCAAGCAATAGTTTATCAGGCATTTTCACACCTTTAATTTCGGGTCGAGGGAATCGCGGAGGGCATCTCCGAATATATTGAAAGCGAGACAGACGATGAACATTGCGACTGTGGCAGAAAGCAGGGGCCAATAGACAGCAGGGTCGCGTGCAAGTTCGGCACGCGCCTCTGAAATCATCCTCCCCCAAGATGGCTCGTGAGATTGCGCGCCTAATCCGACGAAAGTGAGAACTACCTCTCCCATAATCGCATGGATGAACCCGAGAGAAAAACTTATGATGACGATATGAAGAGTGTTTGGGAAAATATGACGGAACATAATCCGAAAATCTCCGATGCCTTGGGCTTTGGCGGCTAAGACATAGTCGCGCGACTTGTGTTTGAGATACTCCGCACGCATCAGACGGCACAGGCTGACCCACCCGACGAGTCCCAGCGCAATAGCGACATTTGTCAAGCCTTTGCCGAGAACAAAAGTAAGCGCAATGATTAAAAGGAGTCCTGGAATGCTCGCAAGGGTTTGATAAATCCACTGAATCAGGTCATCAACCCATCCACCAAAATATCCTGCTAATGCGCCGAGTATGACCGCTATGGTGATGTAGATGACCGACATCGTAAGAGCAACGCGTAGAGAAATCCAGGAACCCTGAATCACACGAGACAGAACATCTCGACCTTGAATATCCGTGCCAAGCAGATGGTCAAAGCAAGGTGGACGGTAAGAATCGAGCACTGAAACTCCGCTCGGGTCTGTCTTGTATGCTTGTTCATCGTAGCGGGTGGCAATAAGACCAAGTCCGCTTAAGAGAGCGACAGTAAGATAAAGCAGGATGATGAAGAATGAGATAACGGCGAGTCTGTTTTTCGTAAGGCGGTGGATTGCATCCTGCCAGAGAGACCTTACAGGGAGCTCTATAAGATTTTGCTCTTGTATCTGTTCTTTATTTTCTTCTTTATCTCTTCCCATTTTTACTTGAACTCCACACGCGGGTCAACAAGAGCATAAAGGATGTCACCAAGAAGGTTAGCGAGGACATAGAGAATGGAGCCGATAAATGTGAGCGCTTTGATAACCGCAAAATCGTTTCCATCAATCGCGTTCAACGCCATAGCGCCAAGTCCAGGGATGCCATAAAAATCTTCAAGGAGCAGACTGCCCATAAACAAGAAGGGCAGGGTAACAACCACACGAGTGATTATGGGTATCATAGCGTTTTTAAGGATATGTTTGAAGAGAATAATATTTTGATTGAGCCCTTTAGCGCGAGCAGTGCGTACATAATCTTGGTTTATTTCATCAAGGATGACTGTGCGGTAGAAACGGACATCTGCGCCAAGAGATGCGACGAGATAAATAAGACCCGGTAAGATGAGGAATTTGAAGACTCCAAGCCCCCATTCGTAGCCCGAAACTGGGAAATACTTGAATCGATAACCCAAAATGTATTGACCAAGAATGATATATGCGAGGAATGGGACGGACATACCGATGATGCAGAGAACGACTGCAGAGCGGTCAAGCCAAGTGTTACGGTAGAGAGCGGTAAAGAGCGCTATTGTGATTGAGATGATAAATGTGAAAAAGAAGGCAGGAACCATAAGCGAGAGAGAAGGTCCCATTCCGTTAAAAATCATCGTAGTGATTTTCTGGTGAGTGACTTCAGAACGCCCAAAGTTGAATGTAAGGAGGTCTTTCATCGTAATAAAGAACCGCACGAGGAGTGGTTTATCGTAGCCGTGGACTTTAAGATAGGCTTCTATTTGTTCTGCAGTAGCGTGCTGACCAAGGCGCTGTTTTGCGATTGCCTCACCTGTCGTTACGACATTGAAAAGTAAAAAAGTGATGAGACAGACGCCAAGAACTGTTGGCACAAGATATAGTAATCGTCTAATAATGTAAGCGCTCATAGTTCACTCACTTTGTTTTTTCAGTTTGTAAAAGAAAAGTCCTGCGATTGTCAAGACAATTGCGAGTATCACATAAGCAAGAAACATCGTCGGTTTATTCCACTCGATACTGAGTTTTCGACGAAGGGCAGGGTCAACAGAGTGATATTTGTAAGTGTTATATGCGAAAGCATGCGGCTTGAAGTTTTTGTGCCAGGATTGGACGAGAGTATATGACCAATATGTGAGCCCGAAAATCCAAGGACAGTCCTCAGTAACAATCTTCTCCATCTGACGGCAGATTTCGTGTTTTCGACGAGATTCCTCAGGGTCGAAATCCGAAAGAACAGCCATCTCCTCATAGAGACGGTCATATTCAGGATTCTCGTAGTTGGCGTTATTAGGATTTGGGCTTTTGTTGGGACCGTAGAAAAGTTGGAGAAAGTTTTCAGGGTCAGGATAATCTGCAATCCAGCCAAGCCCATAAATTTGGGCGCGGTTAGTGCGAAGTTTCTCTTGAAACTCTGTCCAGGTGTTCTGATTGATGTTGATTGTTATGCCAAGTTTTTTCATCTCTTGACGAAAGAAATCTGCGTTCTGTTGAGTAGTTGTGCTCGCGCCTGTCGTCTCAAAATTCAATTCGAGCCGTTTACCATCAGATCCTACTCCATCAGGATAGCCTGCTTCTGCAAGCAATTGTCTTGCTTTTTCGAGGTTAAACTCGGAGTATGGGTTTCTAAAGTTCGGGTCGTATCCGTTGAACTCGGGTGGTATCGGTCCTTGAGCCGGCTCGGCTCTGCCATTTGCAAATATCTTGATTCGCTCAAGGCGGTTGTATGCGAGACTCATCGCTTGACGAATCTTCTTTCGTTTGAGATTCTTCTCTTCAAGAAACGGCAGTTCTTTTTCAAGAGAATCTGCCTCAAAACGCAATCTTTGCGCTTCCTCGCTTTTTCCTAACTTTTCGGCTTCGTCCGCGAGTTTGCGTTTTTCAATAATCTCGCGTTTACAGACATCCGGATGTTTCATTCCAATCAGAGGGTCATTCATATTGAAAGCAACATAATAGACGCCGAAATCTCTTCCACGCCAGAGCCGCACCTTCTTTTCTTCCATTTGAGGTGAAAGTTGTGTAAGTGAACTCATCGCCGTGTTCCAGCTATCTTTTGGGATTCCTGAAATGTCAAGGTAACCACTCAAAAAATATAACCAAGCAGGTTGTTCCTGTTTGATGACGGTGAGAACTACTCTGTCTGCAAGAGGGAGTTTTTTACCTGCATCGGCGAGGAGCCCACGTTCCAAGTCGCTATCTTCGCCTTTTGTAGGATAGAAATCGTCTCGATATGTCGGATTCTTTTCTAAGACGATTTTGTGCCAATGGTCCCAGCGGGCAAGACGAAACGGCCCTGTTCCAACAGGGTGATTTAGAAACTCTTCCTTATAGTATTCGACAGCCTCACGGGGAACAGCGGCGGTGTAAGGCATAGTCAGAACCCACAAAAGACGCGGATAAGGTTTAGTCAGTTTTATCTGAAGAGTATAGCGGTCGAGTGCCTTCAACCCCTCGATAGTCTTAGAATAATCAGTCGGCGTTTCGCTTAAACTCGCTTCGTGAAACTCATCCATCCCAACTATGTAGCCCTGAAAAATCCAGTAACCTTCAGGAGAGTTCTTTACATCGGCAAGCCGTTTGAAGGAATACACGAAATCATCAGCAGTGAGTTCTCTTCCTCTACCGCCATTTTGGGAAAAACAAGGGTCGTCTTGAAAATAGACACCCTTTTTGATTTTGAAAGTATATGTGAGTTTATCAGGAGAGATTTCAGGCATAGATTCGGCGAGACAAGGCTCGATTTTGTAGGGGCGTTCAAGATATGCGTATTGATACAAAGGTTCGTAAATCTGACCGATGAGTGTAGATGAAAGTGTGTCACTTGAACGAACAGGGTCGAACCCTTTTGGGTCCTGGCTTATATAGTAATGGAGGACGATAAGCGTTTCTTCTCCGATATAAGGGTTAGCCATACCTGCGCAGCCAGAAGGCCCGCATAAAAGCCCAACAAAGATTAGAACCGCCATTAAGCGTAATAACATTCCGTTTCCTCTCTATATTGCCACTTGATTATAGAAAGTCTATGCTTTGTGTCAAGTCAAACCCTATAAGAGTAGCGGCGAGCGTCCCCTAACAAGTGGTAAGGGAGACCAAGAAGTCAGAAGGTGTGGATGGAGGTAGCTTTAAAAGAGAGAAACACCGTTGAGTTTTCTTTGATGCCGAGTTCTTCGACAGATAAGCGTGTTACTGCTGCTGTGACTTTGAAGCCGCAGTCAACGATAACATAAGCCACAGGTCCTTCTGTGTGAATTTCACGCACAACCCCATTAAAACGGTTTCGGATGGTTGAGCGTGCTGCGTCTTCATCCATCTCAAGCGAGACTCTATCCGCTCTTAAACAAAGCGTGACCTTCTCTCCAACTCTTCTCTCTCCCAATGCGCTTATTATCGAATCTCCGACTCTGATTTTTAACAATCCGTCTTTATGTTCCTCAACAACCCCTTCTAACAAAGTCTCGACGCCAAGGAATTCTGCAATATCAGTAGATTGAGGTTTATAAAAAATTTCTTCTTTTCCGCCTATCTGTAGGATTCTGCCATCATCCATTACAGCGACTTTTGTTGCCAGTTGGTACGCCTCGTTTCGGTCGTGAGTAACGAATAAGACCGCTTGTTTGAGCCCTCTTATGGTCTGAAGGAACTGAGCACGCAACTTTTGGCGCATCGGTGCATCGAGCGCTGTAAATGGTTCGTCTGAAAGAAGGACTTTTGGCTGGCAGAGCAGGGCGCGTGCAAGCGCAACGCGTTGTGCCTCACCGCCGCTCAAAGTCGCAGGCATCCTATCAAGTAGCCCTTGAATTTCGAGTAAATTAGTAAGGTGACTCAGGTTTTCAGATATATGAACTCCACTTCTATAACGAGTACCAAAGAGTATATTTTCGCGGACTGTCAAGTGTGGGAAAAGAGCGTAATCCTGAAATATGAGTGATAAGCCGCGGCGGTACGGCGGCGCTCTCGTCACATCTTTACCACAAATGAGAATCCGCCCTCCCGTTACTTTATGGAACCCAGCAATCGTTTCTAATAAAAGGGTCTTTCCTGCGCCACTTGGTCCGAGAATAACAAACACCTCATCTTCGCTGACACGGAACGAGATGTTTTTCAATCGGAAACTCCCGACGAAAACAGAAAGGTCTTCGACGCATAGAATATCAGCCATTTTTCTGTTTCCTTAACAGAAGACGCAGTACTATAAAGACGGAAAGACAAAGGAATAGGAAAATTACGGCTATTGCGCCTGCCCGTTCAAGTGTACCAGTAGTGAACTCATCCCAGATTTTGACAGGAGCAGTCATCGGATGATATGCAAGAACCACTACCGCTCCGAATTCGCTGACAGCGCGTGCCCAAGTAAGAATAGCCCCGGAGGAGATACCTCCTTTTGCAAGCGGCAACGAAACGCGAAAAAAGACGGAAGCAGGCGGTGCACCAAGAGATGCGGCAACTTGTTCTATTCTAACGCTGATTCTGTCGAAGGCTTCTTTTGCCGCATTTACGGCATACGGAAGACTAACGAACAACATAGCCGCAACGATTGCTATACGGGTTCCTACAAAACCGAACCTAAATATGTTATTAAACAGCGCACCAAAGATGCTGTTTCCGCCGAGAAAAAATAGTAACGCTATGCCCACGATGGAATGTGGAACAGCAAGCGGTAAATCAACGATAGCATGCCAGAAACCGCTTATAGGAACCATTCGTCTTGAAAGCAGGTATGCAAGCGGAGTTCCAAAAAGAATCGCAAGAAAAGATGCAATAGCAGCAAGAATGAATGAGTTTAAGAACGCCAAGAGAACCGATTCCTCTTGAACAACAGTAACAAGATTTTCAAGCGATTGGTTTGAGCAAAGAGTAACAAACGGAAGGATTATGAATAGAAGCAGGACTCCACCTAAAAAACCAAACAATAAAAAGAACCAGTTTCCCTTTTTTACCATAGTCTATTTTTCCCTTTCTTCTTTATAAAAGGGCAGACTCTTCATCTCATCAGGAAGTTTCCCCTGCCCATAAACAATCGGTTTTTTAAGGAACGGTTGCCCGAAACGCTCGAAAACAGTTGCTCCTTCAATTAGGAGGAAACGCACAAACTCCAGTGCCATTCTTTTGTTTGGGGCATTATTTGGCACACTCACGCCGTAAACTATCGGTATGCCTTTCTGCACCGTCCCATCTTTCAACTTTAACTCCGCCATCGCATAACGGTCAGCGTATTCAGCCCGTGAAAGATCAATCTCATAAGGAAGGTCAACGAACTTAAATCCGTATTGCAATGCCATTGAGCGATACAGAAATGTGTAGTCCAATTCACCACTTTTAAGCAAAGGGACTAACTCTGTCTCTTTTTCTCGGATGTTCTTTATTCTTCTTTTTGAGACCAATTTATCGTAAAGTCCGGGGATTTTGTAATGGATTTCCGCTAATTTCATCACTAATAGGGCACGGTAACCGCAAGGGTCAGCGTTAGGATTCGAATGTCCCCACTCGACATCATCTTTTTGCAGGATTTCGAACCAGTTGTTCGCGTTTATCAGGTCTGCATACTTACTTGTTTTCGTATACGCCAACACCATCGAATTCGTCGCAAACTTAATCTGCCAGTCACAGAAATTAGGTACAAGGAGTTGCTCGATGAGGGAGTAGTCAGCGCTGATAATCACATCACAATAACGACCAAGTTCCGAAATCTTTTTCACCGCTTCATAACTGCCACTCACCTCTCTCAAAACATCAATGTCTGGATACTTCTCTTCAAACAGTTTTTCTATTTCGGCAAGTGGCTGAGCAAGACTACCTGCATGAAAGACATACAATTTCTCCCTTGCAGAATCGACACAACCAGCAATAAAAAAGAGCAACAAACACACGAGGATTCCAATCGTTGTTATTATCCCTCTAAGCATCGCCGTAACCCTTTTTCGAACGATTTTTGAGACGCAGAAGCAACACGGCTTCTGAAAGACGAATATCTTTTGATGAGTTCTTTAGCTCTCTCTGTCAAGCGAGAACCCCCGCCTCCGTTTCCACCACATTTCCGCTTAAGCAATTTGAAACCAAGATTCTTCTCCATCCGTTTCAAAGCACTATGGGCAGCGGAATAGGACATCCGCATCATTTTTGCAGCAGATGATATAGAACCTGTCTCTTTTACTCTGCACAAGAGTCCTATTCTTCCGTCACCGACGATATACTTATTTCCCTTCTCAATCCAAACTTTTAACCTGATGTTCAATCAGTCTCCTCTTAAAACCGTTATACTTATTTGAGAATAACCTTCTTTCGTCTCTCTGTCAAGGTAAAAAATTATGTTTTCAGCAAGCGCTATTCTCACTCAAGAATAACGCCTTCTTCGTTTATGATTCCCATCCTCTTGCCTCTACATAGAAAAGAGAACATATGAGAGCAAAATATTATTTAGAAGAGGAAAGGCGTAGAATAATAAAAGGACTCGTAAGATATTCATTTCTTCTCAGGAGGAGACTGAGGAGAAGGATGCTGTTCAGGATTCTCTTCTTTGGGGCTCTTATCGAGTTGCTTCTGTAGTTCCTCTTTCGGTTTTTGGTCTTCACTGCTTGATGTTGTCTTGCTTATTCGTTCAAACCCTTCTTTAAGGGTCTGTGCTGGTTTGCTCAATCCGGCTTTGATTGATTCTCCCATCTCGGAATCCACGATAAACGCAAGAATAGCAGGTAGTAGAACAAGAACAGCAGCAACCACTATGAGCACTTTGTTCTCTTTTGCAGAAGGTAGTCCTGATGAGATTTTCTTATATTGGTCAAGTTTTGATGGACGCTGGATTTTCAATCTCGGTTGTGGCGGCTGAAGAGGTTGCTTTTGGGGTTGCTCTTCTTTTTGCATTCGTGGCACTGTTGCTGGCTCCTGCCTTGGAGATTCTGTCTGTGGTTTTTGAGAAATATTTGTATCTTCTGATGTATGTTTTGCCTCTCCTGCACCCATATCGAGCATTTTGTCGAGTTCCTTTTTGTCGAATCCGGGCGGCGCAGATGCAGTAGGTGACGCCGGCTTGTGGCGGCCCGAACCAGACGGAGTGGCAGATACTCCTGCATGGGCTGGGGTCACTGTCCCATTTGCTTCGATGAACATCTGAGTCTTACACTGTGGGCAGGTGAGGAAAGATTTTTTTGAGACAGGAGCGACAGAAAGTAACGCGCCACAACCGAGGCAGCGGAACTTCATCTTCTCAGGTGGCGTTCCCGGAACACTATCCGTTAAAGGCGCTTCTTCAATGTCCTTTGAGATAGATGCTCCTGATTGCAAACGCTCAACACAGCGCGGACAGTAAAACCTACCACTCACTACTTGAGGCTGATGAGTCAACGCACCACAAAGCTCACAGTATCTTGGTTGTTCTCCCATTGAACTTATCCCAAAAAAGCATACCCTAATATGCCTATGCTTGCTATAAAGAGAAGTAGCGCGGGTATTGCGAGCTTCCAAGACTTATCCGACTTAAGAACAAAGAAGAGAACAACGATGATTAAAGTGGCTGTTGTTTGGGCGCCTATAAACGCAACCAATTGCTCATTAATCTGCGTCGGATGTGTCGCAGCGTAAACCACAGAAAGCGCAAGCAAAAAACAAGCACCGACCATAAGCATTTCGTAGCGCCAAGGATGGGAAAGAGGCTTGGGCTTAAAAACCGTGGCTACTGCAAAAAAGAAGAACGCAACAGCAATAAAGAAGAAGGGGAGAGCAGTTGGAGATAAAGCTTGCCACCAGTCAGCGCCTAATTTCCCACTCTCTGTGCCTGCCAGAAACGCAAAAACTGCCGCTATTAATGCAAAAACTATAGTCACCGCAAATCTTCCTTACTTAAAAATAAGTTTAACGGATATGTGCCTATTTTTCAATACTTTTTTACGAAAAAATCATGACGCAACGAAGGAATTCTGCCTATTGGCAACAGTTAAGAACTTATAGGAAATTTCAGGGCAGGGAGGATTTTTGTTGAAAAAGAAGATAGTTTAGACTATAAGAATAATGAGCCTCTGCGGTGTGCGTGTTACGACAAATATTGAGAACCGACAAAGAGACTTGTTTGGGAGCTGTGTTCTTCTCCGTAAGTAGGTAGTCTCCCTTTTGAGGAGCAAACCTGAAAGCGGTCAGAAGTAGGCGCCCACTTGGAACATAGCGGTTCCAAGAAAGTCCTAACACGGCATCCGCGGAGGCTTCTTAAAGTTAGTGTTTCTTCAGGAGTTGACAAGATGCGGTATGCGATATTGGGAGATATTCATGCGAACTTGGATGCGTTCGAGGCTGTCATTGAGGATATAAAAAAGGAAAACATAGACAAGTGTGTCTGCGTTGGCGACCTTGTAGGATATGGAGCGGAGCCGTCAAGGTGCATTGAACTTACTCGCAAGATTTGTTCTTCCTGTGTCGCAGGCAACCACGATTTTGCAACAATAGAGAAAACGAATATCGAGTTCTTCAACGCGTATGCCAGACAAGCGACACTGTGGACAAGACAGAATATATCCGAAGAGCACAAGAAGTTTCTTGAAAGTTTGAATCTGGTCGAAGATGTGGACGACTTGTTTACAATAGTCCACGGGACGCTTTACGCACCTGCACTTTTTGACTACATACAGACGACATTCGACGCATATCTGTCACTTCAAGTTCTCGAGAAGCCTATATGTTTTGTCGGACATAGTCATGTTCCGATAGCATTTTTCCTTGACGAGGCGGTCACTTTTTCAACTGAGCCTGTTATACATCTCAAAGACGGTGTTAAAACAATTGTCAATGTTGGAAGTGTAGGACAGCCCCGCGATGATGACCCGCGCGCTGCCTATGCAATTTATGATACGGAAAAGAAGACCATCATCATCAAACGCGTGGAATACGATATAGAGAAAACAATCAGTAAAATCCTTAGCGCAGGTTTGCCAGAAATCCTCGGTGAAAGATTAAGGTATGGCCGTTAATTGCACACAGGGCAGGGTTCTCCCCTGGCCATCTGTATTGCGCTGTCTCTCAAGATTAGAAGAGGTTTTTAAGGAGGGTTGCATATGTGGAAGTTGAGGACAGTTCTTCTTACCGTTGGGATGACTGTTATAGCGTTATCACTCGTTGCAGATGAGGCAGAAAAGTATGACCTGATACTCAAGTTTACCAAAGGCGAGAAACTTTACTATGAAAGTTCGAACAAGCAGACTCAAACGATGCTGATGATGAGCGACAAACAAGAAGCAGAAAACCAGTCAACAATGGAAATAGAGGTGATTTCTCTTGATGAAGATGGAACAGGCACGGTCATATCGCGCGTTCTGAGAATAAAGAGCGTGTCGCCACAAGGGGAATACGACAGTGCAGGTAGTGTCGACCATCCTGTAAGCGATGCGCAAAAAAAATCGTTCGAGGCGATTCTTAGGTGCCCGTTAAAGGGAAAAATCTCTCCTAAGGGGGAATGTAAGGAGATTCAGGGCGTTGAAGAATTAATGAAAGAGATGCAGGATTATATTAACGAATCACTGAAACCGTTCGAAGATAAGCCTGCGTTCAAGGAAATGATGAACAAACTGATTCAGAAGACATTGGAGGCGAACATAAGGTCGTCGTTGTCGGTTTTTGCGTTTCTGCCGAAGGACAAGGTCGCAGTCGGTGAGACCTGGCAGGTAAAGCAGGACAAAGATTTAACGATACTCGAATGGGAAGCGACTTTAAAAGAAGTATTTAAGAATGAGAACGATAAGCAGGTTGCAAAAATAACGCTTCTTCTGAAGAGCATAAAAATGGATAAAGAGAAGAATCCGATAGCAACATTTGAGACGCCTGAAAATGTGAAAGGAGAAGGAGAGATAGAATTCAACATAAATGATGGCAAGATTACCGCGATAAAAGTTAGTGTGAGTTACGATAGGAAGAGCACTATGAGTGAACAGATTGTCGGAAGTAGGAGAGTTGAATCGAAGATGATACTTCTTAAAGAGCCTCCGAAAATAGAGAAGAAGGAAGAACCGAAGGAAGAGACCAAGCCTCAAACGGAGAAGGATGAGGAGAAAGGGAAGTGAGAACTGCTTTTTATTGCGGTATATCGAGTGTAACATAATGTTTATTATCGGAACCAAGAATGAACGATCAGAAGAAGAGAGGCAGAATACGCAATAAGCACGAAATAATGGAGGCACTTCGCGCCGAACAGTTCAAGCCATCGAAAGCGAAACGCCTTTCAAAGATGCTCGACATCGCTGATGATGAATATGTAAATTTCAAGCACACTCTTGCGGAGTTGGCAAAAGAAGGGCAACTAATCAGACTCCCGCGCAATCGTTACGCGTTAACAGATTCTTGTGAAAAACTAATTATCGGTAAGATACAGACTGTCAAAAGTGGGGAATACGGCTTCTTGATTCCTGACGATAAAGAAGCACATCCTGATGATGTCTACATATCACGGCGTGATTTAAGAGGTGCTATGAACGGTGATAGGGTGCTTGTACGGATAAAAAGACGGAGACGAAGGCGAAGGAGAGAGCAAGAAGGAAGACTTGAAGCAGGGGTGGTAGAAAAAATCATTAAGAGAGGGAAGACATCCTTTGTCGGAGTTCTTCAGCAGGCAGGAGGGCAGTTTTACATTATTCCGCAAGGCGATAAGAGCACCCTGCCCTCGCACCGTATACCTCTTGCTCGTTCGGACGCAAAAGATGTAGGAGTCGGAGAAAAAATATTGGTTCGGATGCCGGAAGAACATAACCCCGGAGCGAAGGTTTACGGTGAAATCGTTGAAGTGTTAGGAAGCCCTCTCGACCCCGGAGTTGAAGAAAAGGCGCTTCTTGTTGAGTTTGGGATAGATACGAATCTGCCGGAGGATGTTGTCAGAGAGGAAGAGGCTCTTCTATTACAGGATTGGACAGAAGAGATAAAAAGGAGAGAGGACTTTCGCAATGTTTATTGCGTCACGATTGACCCGTCAGATGCTTACGATTTCGACGACGCAATCAGCGTGAAAAAAAACGGCAAAGGGTACTGCTTGATGGTGCACATAGCAGATGTCTCTTATTTCGTCAAAGAAGGGACGGCGATAGATAAGATGGCGCAGGAGAGGTTAAATAGCATCTACTTGCCGGGGACTGTCATACCGATGCTTCCAGAGGCTTTAACGAAGCAAGTCGCGTGTTTGAAAGAAGGCGAGGATAAACTCGCCAAAACGGTGATTATTAGAATCAACGAGAACGGCGAGACCGAAGAGACAAAGTTTGTAAAGTCTGTAATAAACAACAAGAAGAGACTCAGCTACGAGGAAGCAGAAGAGATAATTGAAGGGAGGTTGCAGACAGATGACGAAATTCGCTCAATGTTAGAAGCATCTGCTGAGTTGGCTGAACTGTTGCGGACAAGGCGAATAAGGCGAGGCGCGATTGATATGGAGATTCCAGAGGAAAAAGTAATACTCGGTGCGGATGGTTCTGTGCGAGACATAGTGCTCGAAAGACGGCTGCGTTCACATAACCTGATTGAAGAGTTTATGCTGATTGCTAATCAATCTGTTGCAGAGTATCTAAAAAAAGCAGGTGTAGTTTTTATAAGACGGGTTCACGAACCGCCTGATAAAGAAGCGATGCGCCATTTTGAGACATTCGTTACATCGCTTGGACTGCATATCGCAAGCACAAAGACAAACGACCTTCAGAAACTTTTAAGGGCTGTGTCAGGCAAACCGCTTTCGTTGCCCGTTAACTATGCGCTACTCCGTTCGATGAGACGCGCGCTTTATACAACAAAGGAAGAAGGCCATTTCGCTCTCGCTGCCGATGACTATACTCATTTTACCGCACCGATTCGTAGATATGTGGATTTGACCGTCCATCGTGCACTCGACAGACTTCTTATGCGCCCAAGACAAAAGTGGTCGGCAAAGGATATATCGAGTGAAACCGATTACGAAACGCTTTCAAGTGTCGCACAGGCGGCTTCCGAAAAAGAGGAGACGACCGACCGTCTTGAGCGGGAATTCTTAAAGTTAAAAGCCTGCTATCTTCTGAAAGATAGAGTCGGTGAGACATTTGATGGGCTAATAGTGAGCGTAGGAGAACGAGCATTCTGGGTGCTTTTATCAAGACCTTCGGTTGAAGGAGTTGTGCCTGAAAGGCTGTTTAAGAGAAGACTTGAATTCGACCCTGCAACATTTACGCTTACATCAAGAGAGAGGAAGAAGAGTTTTCGTATAGGGCAGCAGATAAAAGTAAGGCTTGTTGCTGTTGACATTCCATCACGAACGATTCTTCTTTTTCCCGTTTAACCTCCCTGCCCTACTTTTTATTGCGGCAGGAATCTATGGCGAGAGAGTAGAAGCTGACTTGTTAATGGAGGATAAAATTGTTAGGAGTGCCGCAGTTGGTGCAGTTCCCTTTCTCCGTTAAGGCAACGACTGTAACAGAATAACCAAGCCGCTTGACGAGGACAGTCTTACAATTGCGGCAAAGAGTATCACTGCCCTGCCCTGAACGCCAAACATTCCCCATATATGTGAACGGCAGTTTTTCACTGACAATCTCAAACGCTTTTTTAACGGTTTCGAGCGGTGTCTGAGGAGCATTAAACTTATAGTGAGGGAAGTAGGCAGAAAGGTGGGTCGGCGTATCATCGCCCAAGTTTTCATATATCCAGTCGCGAAGTTCCACAAAATTCCTTTCGGAATCGTTTTCACCTGTGACGATGAGATTTGTTACTTCCAAGTGTACGCCTGATTTTTTAAGCGCGATACAGGTTTTTAGAACAGGCTCAAGATGCGCGCTACAAAGCCGTTTATAGAACGAGTCGTCCATACTCTTTATGTCAATGTTTGCAGCATCAATGAAGGGAATCAATTCGTTTAATGGTTCAGGGTTTACATAGCCATTTGAGACGAGGACATTTTTAAGACCAAACTGGCGGGCAAGTTTTGCGCAGTCAAGCAGATATTCAAACCAGATAAATGGCTCGTTGTAAGTATACGAGATTCCGAAAGAGCGCTGGCGAAGAGCGAGTTCGACGAGTTCGCGTGGTCTTAAAAGTTGTGTCGGTGGGCGCGGAGAGATGCGTTCCGAAGGCTCGCCGCTTAGAGGTTTACCTCCTTGCGAAATTTCGGCATTTTGGCAGAAGAGACAGCCAAGCGAGCAACCGAAGGAGCCGACAGAAAGAATATCGCTTGCAGGATGGAAATGGTATAATGGTTTCTTTTCAATCGGGTCAACCGCAACAGATGAAATGCGTGCATAGGACAAAGCGATGAGTTTCCCTTTCTCATTCTTCCGAGCACCGCATCTACCCGTTTCCCCCTGCCCTATTTTGCAAACATTCGGACAGAGTTGACAGATAACAGAGCCGTCTTCACGCTTGATGTAATATTTCGCTTCTGTTGATGAAACATCAGACCTCATAGCCGAACCTCGAAAGTATTTTGCGAGTTTTCCTCCACATAATACGCCGTTTTTGCGGAGTATGGTCGTCATAACCTTTAAGATGGAGAATCCCATGAACGAGATAGAGTAACGCCTCAGATGTTGAACTGTTTCTTACTCGGCTCGCTCTTTCGCAAGCGAGTTGGGCATTGACGAAAACCTCTCCAAGAAGGGGTTCTTGCGTCTCATCCGAATCTTTAAGAGAAAAGGCGAGGACATCGGTTGTGTCATCTCTTCCTGTATAGAGCCTATTCAGTTTCCGCATTCTTTTATCGTTGATAAATACGATACTCAAAGCAGAGTCTGAATTCTTGGGAGAGACTTCTAATGTCTCAACTGCGATTGAGCGCACGAGTTTAAGTGGGATGCGAAGGTATTTCTGCAAGTTTCTGACGAATACTCTAACGGACATAGAAGCGTCTCAGAATCCGCCAAAGTAGATGCCGAATCCGATAGCAAAATCGGCTTCGTCAGCACCATATCTCCGTTTCCAGTCAAGACCGATAAAGAAGAATCCACCGAAGTTTTCCCAACCTTCAACGAGATGGATCATACCGAGCGAGACGAAGAGTAATTCATAAGCGACGCCGATGTCGGCGGTCAGTGCAGGGCTTAAAGGGTCATCTGAATAGACAGGAACGCGAACGAGTTCAAGCGCAACGAAGACATCAGGAAACCGCTGTGCGTCGCGTTCGCCGATGCAGAGTAATCCACCGAGTTTTACCTTAGGAACAAACTCTTCTCCTATCCTCCCATAAGTTCTCGATGGTGTAGGTTGCGCTGGAGGTTGCTGCGGAGAAGAAGACACAGAAGGGGTAGGAGAAGATGTCGCCGCTGTAGCAAGGGGTTTATGACAGAAAGGACACTCTCTTGAATTCGGAGGAATCTCTTTTCCGCAGAAACCGCATCTGTAAGTAACGGTAGAATAACTTGCACTGCCTCTTCCTTGTGGCGCTACACAGCCGATGATAAAGATTCCCATAAGACAGACAATCAGTAACCAAATAACACTTCTCACGATTTAGCCTCCTACTGCCTACTTCTTCTCTTGATGCTCTTTTTTATCCTCTTGCTCCTCCTTTTCAAGGAGATTGTATTTTTCTGCGAGTTCTTTAAACTCAGGAAGTTTCCGCATATTTTCGAGTTCACCGTCGTAAAGAAGCCATTCCTTTGTAGAAAGTCCTGCTTTAAGCGCCTTGTCCAACTCCTCAAGCGCTTCTTTAGGTCTTCCGCTTACTGACAGAAGACAAGCGTAGTTCGCTCGCAAACTACCGTTACTGTCTGTATCAATCGCCTTTTTATAATACTCTTCTGCTGTCTTATAATCACGCACCTGATGATAAAGATGTGCCAACATAGCATACGCATTCGCTTTCTCTATCGGCTCACTTAACATTCTCTTATATTCTTTTACCAGAGAATCGAATCCCTCACGCTCGCCCATCAGCGCAAGCGCAATAACCGCATCATCAGTTCCTATCCCAGAAAGTTCTCTATCAGCGATTTTTCTTAAAACCTCTTTCGTCTCTTCGAGTTTTAGGTCTCCTGCTGCCATAATAAGGATTGACATTTCGGGACGTCCCCAGTTCTCGTCGGCAAGCGATACCCATTCCTCGAGAATGTTCCGTATCGCCTCTCCAACAGCCTTGCGTATTTTTTTGAACTTGTCGAATTGTCCAGGATAAATTATCCAAGTCTGGCCATAAAATTGTTTCCTTGTATGTTCAATAAGCATTTTCTTGACAAGCGTGATTACAAACCTTTTGAGTGTTTGGTCAAGGTTCTCGTAATTTTCAATAAGAGAAGAAAAAGAATCGGGTTCATAACGGCTCAGACCTTCCATCGCCGCTTTTCGCAAAGTGACGATATTTGATTTTTCGAGGATTTCAATAAGAACAGATAGCGCTTTTTTGGAGCCTATTCTCGACAAAACTTCAATCGCTGCAATCTGCGCATTTTCATTATCACTCGTCTTGAGAACTTCAAGCATTGCATCCTCAGAAGCGATGCCTTTCTCGATGAGAGCCATTAGTGCGTGTTGTCTGTCGGTGTAAAAATCAGAGCATAAATTGTGGACGAGTTCCTTGATTTCGGCAGAACTTTTATCGGAAGCCTTGTCGTCAGCATTTATTTCCGCAGTGAAGACTGAAAGCGCAAGAAATGCGAGAAAGATAATCAATAGTCGAGACTTCCCCCGCTTTGGGTGAACTATCTCTTCCTTAAAGGCAGGGTTCCTTTTATTTATTTTTATTATCTTCTTCTGGAAATGAGCCCGCGATGGCTTCTTCTTGTCAAAGATTATTTCTGTCTCCTCATCTGTCGGTAAAGATTCGGGAGATTCAATCAGTTTCAACACAACTTTCGAGACCATACCTGCATCGTTAAACCTCCTGTTTGGATTCTTATCCAGCATCTTTCTCAAAAAGGCAACTACGCCCTTAGGAGTTGAAGCAGGATAGTGCTCATCCTCTTTGACCACTTTCGTCATCACCTCTTCTGCGGTCCTACCGAGGTGCGGAGGCCTTCCGAAGAGCATATGATACAGCGTAGCACCGAGAGAATAAATATCGCTTCTTGCATCCATCTTGTCAGGAGTCATCACTTGTTCAGGGCTCATATATGCTGGCGTTCCTACGGTAAATCCTTGTCTTGGAGAATCGTGCATATATGAGAGTCGCGCAAGTCCCATATCGGTAATTTTCGCATTACCATCTCTCGCTATCATTATGTTACCAGGTTTTATGTCTCTGTGAATGATTCCTCTCTCGTGCGCATGCTGTAGTCCTTGCGCGACTTGCGCAGTTATGCGTAAAGCGATTTTCAAAGGAATCTTTCCTTCTCGTTCGAGTGCATTCGCAAGAGTCTCGCCGTCTATATACTCGAGCGCTATATAATAAAGACCACAGAACTCGCCCGCTTCGTAAATCCGAACGATGTTTTTATGATTCAGTACCGTAGCGGCATGCGCTTCTCTCAAGAATTTGTTTACAAATTTTTCGTTCTTCGCCATCTCGGCAGGCAGTATCTTTATTGCGGCAAGAGTCCCATTATGTATGTTTACTCCCTTATAAACTGTACCCATTCCTCCTCTGCCGAGGCGCGAAACGATTCTATAATCTGCGAGAATTCTCTCGGATTCCGCCATTACTTATTACCCAATGTAAAACTCGAGACCGCCTCAGAAAAGTCCTTCTCGTATTTAGTGCGGTTAGCTTCGAAGCAGGTCAATCGAATAATATAGATAAACTTTTCATTCGTAAAGACAGCATCATAGTGGAACAGAAGCGGAGCATCGGACGAAGGCTTTCTGATTTGGTCAGAATCTGTATAAAGAATAAACGCTCCCAAGCAGTTTGAGCCCGATACTTCACCCGTTTGCACATTTTTATAATTACCTGTGAGTTTCTTGGCTTCTTTTTCAACATATCCCTTTGCGTCCACCTTCTGAGAATTCGCATAAACGAGCACTTTGATTTTCGCATCACTCATCTCGGCACCTATGACGAAGCCCGCCTCTTGCGCCTCTTTAAAGAAAGAGAAAGCAGACGGTTTCTTGAAACTGAACTCATACCTGTCAGATGTGTAAGTATCGCCGGATATTTTTCCTTCGGTCGGTACCTCCGTTTTGGAAATCCAAGTGCGCCAAGCCGTATTCAGTTGGTCAACATCGCCAACCAACTCCTGAAACTTCTGGTAGTGTGGAGTAGTTCCTCTTGTAGGCGGCTGCCCCGGTTGCTGACGGAATGTTAGGTTCGAGACATAAGAGAAATAAGATTTAAGAGCCTTGGTATATTGCGCGCTCTTCAGCATAAAATGGACGAGGCTCCAAGCATATGCACGCTCATTATCACCAAACCTCGAACGCGGCATCCTGACCAAGTCCGTCACAGTAGGAAGATTACCGCCTGTTAGGGCAGCCTTTACTTTTAACATCGCATTACGCGGTATGATTCCTACTTTTGCCTTACCTGTCTTTGATACCTCAACCGCTTCACAAAATCCTGCGAACCCCTCGATAATCCACGGTGGCGCGCCTTGCGCATCCATCATCACCTGGTCGAGATATTGATAAGCGCAATAGCGTCCGAGTAACGGTTCTGTTCCGCCAGAATCGACTGTGCCGGCGCCATCGTAAATCCCCACGCGACAGGAATCGGTATCGTAGAACACTCCGGGCTGCTGTGGCCTGCCCGTGTTCTGGGCGTAATCATCTACGCTTCTAAACAGCCAGACCTCAAACTTCTTCGCATCTTTCCTCGGTTGTCCGAAAAGTTCACGATAAGTCGGCACCATTGAAGAAAGAAAATCCTCATACCTCGAGGCGACGCTCTTTGCGCAATTCGATTTGATTGTAAACGGTGGAACGCTGTATGTTCTCGCTTTCGACCATTCTACACTATCGTCCTTTACCGTCGGTTTCGGCTCGTTGAGAGGAGGGGTAGGTTGTTCGGTCGGCTTCGGTTGTTCCTTTGAGACCTCGGACTCTTTTAGTTTCTCGTATTCTTCCTTACGCATAACCTTGCCATCGTAAACTATGAGGTCGGTTCCCTCCAACATACTCTTGAGTTCAGTCTCATGAATCCACCTTCCGCCATAGAAGACATAACCCAATTCTTTGCGTGCATCCGCAAAATCAGGGTCAATCTCAATAACCTTAAGAAAATGATAGCGGGCTTCTACCTTCATTCCTTTGTTTTTGCACCAAAGTCCTAATTCATACTGAGCCTTCGCATCATTTACAGCGGTTTCTTTCAACTTGGTCCCATATTGCTCCTTTAATGATGGTTCTTTGAGCACCGTCTCTACATCCGCTTTTGGAATCTTTACAACGCCAAATTCAGTCGCTACACTGATACCTTCCTCATCATCCGAAAGAATCTTGCCTTTTACTTCTGAACCATCTTTCCGTTTTACAATGTCTGCAAACACCAACGATGTTGCGAATACGACAACTAATACAAACAGGATTTTTTGCATTAGAAAGCCCTCCTGCTCCTCTATATATTATAGTCGCTTTTAAACGATTTGGAATCATTTTTCTCTTGCATTCCCACCGTTATTACCCATAAAAAAGTGTCCCAACGTTTCACAACGCTGGGACACAACCTTCGGCAATATATGCTGAAGGGGGAGGAAGCAATTTTTATCATAATCTTATACAGACCCCTTTCAATCATTTTTAGAAATTTTTAGGAAACTTTTTCAAGGAGAGTGACCATCTCGAGCGCTGCGCTCGCAGCGTCTGCTCCTTTGTTTCCTGCCTTTGCACCTGCCCTTTCAATCGCCTGTTCGAGGTTTTCTGCTGTTACGATTCCAAACGCAATAGGAGTTTCACTTTCAAGCGCTATCTTTGACAACGCTTCGGTAACGCTCCGTGATAGGTATTCAAAATGCGGTGTCTGTCCTCTTATCAATGTGCCAATCGCGATGACCGCATCGTAATTCTTCTTCTGCACCATCTTCTTAACTATAAGCGGCATCTCAAAAGAACCCGGAACCCATACTACTGTAACATCGTCGTCTTTGACACCATGCCGTTTTAGAACATCAATCGCGCCGTCAAGCAGTTTCGCTGTCACGAAGTTGTTGAAACGGCTGACCACTACCGCGAACTTCCTCCCTTTCCCGACCATCTCTCCCTCAATCACGCGCATTTTTCTACCTCCACTATTATCCTTCACTATTAGGATTCAAGACCATCAATCGTTCTTCGGTCATCTCTCTGATTGCGTAGCGTGGTCCTTCCCTTCCGATTCCACTCATTTTAGTCCCGCCGTAAGGAGTCGCATCCTGTCTGTATGTTGGTACTTCATTGACCAACAGCGCGCCGACACGAATGTTCTTGAATGCATACTCAATCCGCCGAAAATCGTTTGTAAAGATGCCTGCTTGTAGACCGTATCTTGTCTCATCGATTCTGCGCACTGCTTCAGAGAAATCATCAAACGGCTCGACACATATGACAGGTGCAAAAGCCTCCTCCTCCCATATACGCATCCCCGGTGTCGTTTTCGTCAGAATAAGAGGATGAACAAGAGTTCCACTGATTCTTAAAGGTGTTAGCAATTTTGCACCCTTTTGAACCGCTTCCTCAATCCAGTTTTTAATACGCTCGACCGATTCTCTGTCTATCATCGGACCTACATCGGTCTTTTCATTGCGAGGGTCTCCAACCTTGAGTCTCTTTGTTTCTTCAATGAATCTTTCGACGAAACCACTGAAAACGGAACGCTCAACTAACAATCTTTGAAGGGAGACGCAGATTTGTCCTGCGTTTGCGAAGGCTCCGAATAATGACCTTTTTACAGCATACTCGATGTCTGCATCTTCACAAATGATGCAACCTGCGTTTCCACCTAACTCGAGTGTGATATATTGCCCTTTTGTAAGAGCACGCAAGCGCCATCCAACATCTGCACTTCCTGTAAACGAAACAAGAGCAACCCGTTCATCGGAAACGAATTTTTCAGCGACTCTACTTTCAACAGGAAGAACGCTTATGAACTGTCCATCGAGTCCTGCTTCGAGCAAAGATTCTGCAAGGAGCAACGATGAAAGCGGAGTTTTACGCGACGGTTTGAGAACGACAGGACAACCCGCAGCGATTGCGGGTCCAACTTTGTGACAGACAAGATTGAGCGGGAAATTAAATGGCGCGATGGCGAGTATAACACCGACAGGGAAACGACGGGTTATGCCATAATATCCTTCTGCATTTTGCGATGTTTCCATCTGGAGAACTTCTCCTCCGAGACGAAGCGCCTCTTCTGCGCAAAGAGTCAAAGTGGTAACTGCTCGTGATACCTCTACTCTTGCATCTCGGATGGTTTTTCCTGCCTCAAGGACGATTGTCTTGGCGAAACTCTCAGACTTTTTTTCCAACAACTGCGCTGTGCGGCGTAGGATTTCGGCGCGCTTATAAACAGGAAGAACAATCTTTTTTTTGACCAACTCTATTGCACAGTCAAGTGCAGAACCGAAATCGGTCTCATCCGGCAACGCAACTCTATCTACAATGCTACCATCATAAGGAAAAACAACAGGAAATGTTCTTCTCTTTTTCTGATGTTTGCCTGCGAGAATGAATGGGCGCATATCTTCTACCTTTTATACCTTGCGCGCTCGACATCTTTCACTTCAAAGATTTGGATAACGCCGCCATAAATATCCGGTGATGTGACCTCTCCCTTGATGATGACAGGATGTGGCTCAATCTCATCGTAAAGTATCGTCCTTAAGAGTTCGAGCCGTGCATCTTTGAATGTGACGCCTTTAAGCGTCCTTAGTTCGCCCATTGCGTATCGAATCAGAATCTTTTGGTCGTCCTCTTCTTTCACTTCGATACGGCAACTCACATATCTCGTGTCAAACTTAAGGTAATTCATACTTCCGCTTAAATACTCGCTCGCATCGCGGTAAAAGTAGGCTAACTCGTCTGTGAACATCAATTCTTTTCCGAGAAACTTTTCGAGTTCTTCTCCAAGTTGTTTAGGGTCAACTTCCTCTTGTGCGGAGAGCGCGAAACAAGCGAATAATGTAATCAGAGCAAAATAGCAGGCAATATAATACCGCATAATCATATCCCCCTTACTTAATCCATAGGAATGATACCGAGACCCTTTCAAGAAATCAAGTAAAACACGAAAACAAATAATGAGCCGATAACATTGTTTTTAATTGACTGTGAGGCTACATCTTTGACAATAAGAAGAAAAAGAGTTTTCTTGGGGGATTGGGGATGGCGCTCACAGGACTTGATATTTATAAACTCCTTCCGAAAACGAACTGTCGCGAATGCGGGTTTCCGACCTGTCTTGCGTTTGCAATGCAGTTGGCGCAGAAGAAGGTTGAGTTGTCGAAATGCCCATATGTAAGTGAGGCGGCGAAAATGCAACTTGACGCGGCATCGGCACCGCCTATCAAACTTGTAACGATTGGAGAAGGTGCTTACAAACTTCAGATAGGTGAAGAGCAGGTTCTCTTCCGACACGACGACAAATTCTACCACGAAACTGGAATTGCGATACGCGTTTTCGATAACCTTGACGATACGGCATTCAACTCGCGCCTTGAAAAAATCAAGAAACTGGTTTTTCAGCGTATAGGATTCGAAATCAAGGTCAACCTTGTCGCACTGTTTAACAAAAGCAACGATGTTGCGAAATTCACCTCTCGCGCGAAAGAAATAGTATCAAAACTGCCACACGGTTTAATACTCGTAAGCGACAATGCTGGTGCCTTGAAAAGCGCGGCTGATGCGGTGAAGACTCGCCGTCCACTCCTCTTTGCCGCTGACTCGACGAATTTTGAAGCCTACGGCAAGATTGCGAAAGAGACAGGACTACCTCTTGCTGTAAAGGGGAAAACGCTTGATGAACTTGCAAACATAACGACGAAGTTGAAAGAGTTAGGCGTAAGCGAGATGGTTCTTGTTCCAGAGACAGACGGCAATCTTATAAAAGGAATCGAAGAACAAACTATAGTAAGGCGAGCGGCGTTGAAGAAAACATTCAGACCTCTTGGTTATCCTACTCTTTCGTTTGCGTTCGATTCTGACCCGTACTCTGAAGTAGCGACTGCGGCGACATATATCTGCAAATATGCCGGAATCGTTGTAACAGATTTAGTTGAGCCACATCACATTTTACCGCTACTAGTGGTGCGGCAAAATGTGTATACTAATCCACAGAAACCCATAGCGGTCGAGCCGAAACTTTACGCCATCCGCGAACCAAACGAAAACTCTCCTCTTATGTTCACTACCAACTTCTCCCTCACATATTTCTCCGTTGAGGCAGAAGTTGATGCGAGCCGTGTCCCATCATGGATTCTCGCTGTGAACACCGAGGGATTAAGTGTCTTGACCGCCTATTCGGGTGATAAATTGAACGAGAAGATTGTTGCGGAGGCGATGAAGAAAGAGAATGTCGAGAGCAAAGTTAAGCACAGAAAGATAATCATTCCTGGACTCGTTGCGGTTATGAGTGGTGCCTTGGAGGAAGAATTAGGCGGCAAGTGGCAGGTGATAGTCGGACCGAAAGAAGCAGCATATCTGCCCAAATTCTTAAAGGAGACTTGGCGTCCTGACTAAATGCTACTTGAAAAAAGCGAGAGATAACCATTTTGAGTATGTAAAAGCCTGCTATCACATATTTGAGAGAGAACGGAAGGATTGTAAGAAGCGTTAGTGTAAGAAGTGTTCACTCGTAGTATGCGCGATAGTAGAAAAATGGGAAGAATTTGGTATCCGTTTACACAGATGAAAGAATTTGAAGACGATGATTCCGAAGTCGGGATTCCGTTAATCGTCGCTGCTGATGGGGTCTATCTTATTGACGAAAAAGGCAACCGCTACATTGACGGAGTTTCTTCCCTTTGGGTAAATCTGCACGGTCATAACCATCCTAAGATAAATGCCGCGATTGAATCGCAACTTAGAAAGTTTGCGCACTCTACTCTTCTCGGACTGAAATCTGAGCCTGCACTCGAATTCGCCGAAAGACTCACATCAATTTTGCCGAAGGAACTTACACGAGTCTTCTATTCAGATAACGGCTCAACTGCTGTTGAGATTGCCCTTAAAGTCTGCTATCAATACTGGCACAACCTTGACAAGAAGACGAAGAGAAGAAAATTCGTTGCCTTCGAAAACGCCTACCACGGAGACACACTCGGTGCAGTTTCTGTTGGTGGAGTTGAACTCTTCCATTCAACATATCGAGATTTGGTGTTTGATGTGATTCGTGCTCCTTCTCCTTACTGTTACCGCTGCAAATTCGGATTTTCCCGCCCTTCTTGCGATATGCGTTGTCTTTCCGAGTTTGAGAGACTCGCGAAAGAAAATTCGGAAGAAATCACTGCCGTCATACTCGAACCGCTCGTTCAATGTGCAGGCGGAATAATCGTTCACCCAAAAGGATTCCTGAAAGGTGTAAGCGAAATCTGCAATGAATACGATATTCCGCTTATTCTTGACGAAGTTGCTGTGGGTTTCGGAAGGACAGGAACTATGTTCGCTTTCGAACAGGAAGGCGTCGTCCCTGATGTTCTATGTCTTGCAAAAGGAATCACAGGCGGTTATCTTCCGCTTGCTGTCACGGTCTTCAAGGAGAAGATATTTAAATCCTTTATTGGCGAATACGAGAAGACATTTTTCCACGGACACACATATACAGGGAACGCATTAGCCTGTTCCGCTGCTATAGCCAACCTCGCTCTCTTTCAAGAAGAACAGACCCTTGAAAAACTGAGATCGAAAGTCGAGATTCTTTCCAAACTCCTTGAGCGATTCAACGAACTCGAAATCGTCGGAGACATACGCCAGAAAGGCTTTATCGCAGGGGTCGAACTTGTTAAAAACCGAAAGACGAAGGAGCCTTTCAGACTTAATGAGAGAATCGGACACAGAGTGATAAAACTCGCACGAAAGTATGGAGTGATTATGCGCCCGTTGGGGAGTGTCCTTGTTTTCTTTCCTCCGCTCGCTATCAACGAAAAACAACTCGAAACTCTCGTAGATGCTGCATTCCGCGCTACGAAAGAGGTGCAAGATGAACTTCTTTGAACGGAGATTCAAACTTGAGTTTAGTATACATCGTTCGTTATAATTGAGGTGAAATCGAAAGAGGACGAAAACTTGGAGAGGATATTTATCATTGTCGGCGCTACCGCAGGAGTTCTTTTGGTCGTGTTTATTCTTCAGTGGCTTTTCCTTCCGTACGCTCGCACGAAAGCAAAACGGCTCTATACTCCGCAGGACTTACTCGTTTCAATCAGAATGGAAACATTGATGGAGCTTTTCTCGCTCTTTTCTCCGTTCAAGCTCATAGCGCCTATTGTAAGAGACAGAAAGAACGCACAGCTTCCGAAGTATTTAAGGTGGGAGACAAGGCGTAGAAGAAGAAAACAATATCGCATCCTCTCGAGGATGACCCCCGACCAAATGAAACGATACGATAAACTTGACGATGAGGAAGTCAAAACCATATCAAGAAGAGCAAGAGTTAGCGATACGGAGGTGAGAGAACTCGTGACCGACTTTTGCCTAACACTTGATAAAATCCTCCAGCGCGGTCAATCCCGTACATCATTCCCATCAGCGTAACTTAACATTTTTAAACAACTCTTTCTCCACAAGTTCGCAAACGATGTGTCCTATGAGTATGTGGCATTCCTGAACTCTCGCCGTATTATTAGACGGCACAGAGACAACAACATCACAGTAATTGATAACCTCTTTGGCGTATTCTCCAACAAGTGCTGCTGTCGTTGAGCCTTTTTCTCGCGCGAGTTTTAGCGCCTTAATAACATTCCTCGATTTACCTGATGTCGTTATGCCGATGGCGATATCTTTTTTCGTTATAAGCCCTTCAAGTTGTCGCGAAAACACCTCCTCGAATCCATAATCATTAGCAACAGCAGTCAGAGTGGATGTGTTCGTTGTCAGCGCAATAGCCGGAAGTGAGCGTCTGTCAAGGAGAAACCGTCCAGAAAGTTCTGCTGCAATATGTTGAGCATCAGCCGCCGAACCACCGTTTCCAAAGACATAAACGACACCTCCTTTTCGTAGGACCGCAATTACACACTCTACAAGCGCAACGATATCGGTTGCATTTGCAATCAGACGCTCTTTAACCCTTATTGAGTCTTCAATCAGATTCCTTATACGCTCTTTCATTTCTTCATCCCTTTGATTACTTCAGCGCATCTTTTGCATATATCAGGGTATTTTCTATCTGCGCCAACATCTTTAAGATGTCTCCAGCAACGAGCACATTTAGCATTATGAGTCTTCTTTACCGCGAGTTGTAAGCCGACCACATCTTGGGCAGGAATACCATTTTTCGGCTCCTTGTCCAACAAAACCACATCACTTGTAAGCAGGAGTTCGGACAACTTTTCCTCTCCGAATAAGCACAGAAAATCACGCAAGTCCTTATCCTCACAGTAAAGTTCGACTGAGACTTCAAGTGAACTGCCAACTGTTCTATCGTTACGCAGTTTTTCAATCAAACGCGCTACTTCATGCCTTATTTTGAAGAACTTTTCGTAGCGCTCGATAAGAGCCGTGTCCAAAGTTTGTTCCTGCACTTCTGGAATCAGCGCCAGATGGACGCTTTCTTCTTTGCTTTCAAGTGGAAGATACTGCCACGCTTCTTCCGCAGTATGCACGAGAATCGGCGCAAGCAATCTTATGAGAGCAGAACCAACCTCAAGAAGCGCCGTTTGCGAAGAACGCCGCTTCAAAGAATTGTTCGTCTCACAATAAAGCCTATCTTTGATGACATCAAAATAGAAACTGCTCATTTCTATAACGCAGAACCTGTAGAGTTTTTGAAAAAGTATATGGAACTCATTGTTCTCGTATGCCATGCGGCACTGCACTATCAAGCGGTTCAACGCAGCCAATGCCCATCTGTCTAACTCGTCCATTTTCTCTTGCGGAACGGTATGCGCATTGGGCTTGAAGTCAAAGAGAGCCCCAAGAATGTATCTCAATGTGTTCCTTATTTTCCTGTACGGTTCAACTGCGGTTCCAATGATGTCAAGCGATGTGTTAATATCCGACTGATAATCTATTGAGGCAATCCAAAGGCGGACGATGTCAGCACCGTAGTTCTTAATAACTTCGTCAACCGAGATGAAATTGCCAAGAGATTTTGACATTTTCTTTCCTTGTTCATCAACTACGAAGCCGTGCGTGATGACAGTTTTGAAAGGTGCCGTATTAAACGCAGAGGCGCTTGTCAGGAGTGATGTCTGAAACCATCCTCTATGCTGGTCACTTCCTTCAAGATATATATCAGCGGGGAATTTCATTCCTTCCTTTTTCATTAGGACAGGACAGTAACTTGAGCCCGACTCAAACCAGACATCAAGGATATCCTTTTCCTTTTCGAATATTGTCCCCCCGCATTTCGGACATTTGAAGTCTTGCGGTAGAAAGTCTTCAATTGGTCTTTTAAACCAACTGTCCGCTCCTTCTTCTGCGAATATCTCTTTTACTTTTTTGACGATTCTCGGTTCAAGTATCACATTCTCACATTCAAGGCACAAAACCGCAGGTATTGGGACGCCCCAAAACCGTTGACGGGAGATGCACCAGTCTGGGCGCTGTTCAACCATCGCGGTTATCCGCGTCTTTCCCCAAGCAGGTATCCACTGCACGCGCTTAATCAATTCAAGCAACCTTCTCCTTAATTTTTCGTGTTCGACTGATATGAACCACTGTTTGGTCGCACGGAATATGAGCGGCGTTCCGCAGCGCCAACAATGCGGATACGAGTGAGTAAGCCGCCCCGACGCAAATAACGCTTTCCGTTTTTTCAAGTCTTCTATTATCCAGGAGTCGGCATCAAACACTAAAATGCCCTTTTGCGGAGGGAACTCATCTGTAAAGCGTCCTTGCTCGTCCACAGGGCTTAGAACATCGAGCCCGTATTTCTGCCCTATATCGTAGTCCTCTTTTCCGTGCCCTGGTGCAATATGCACCATCCCAGTTCCTTGTTCAAGAGAAACGAAGTCCGCAAGGATTATCCGTCCGTCTCTTTCCGAAAAAGGATGCTTATAAATCATACCTTCAATATCGTCACCTCTGCAACTTCCGACGATTCTGTAATTCTTGACACCTGCTTCTTGCATTACCCTTTCGACTGTTTTTTCGGCAAGCAAAAGGGTCTCATCACCTACTTTTACGGCAGCGTAGTCAAACTCCATTCCGAGAGCGACCGCTACATTCGCAGGAAGAGTCCACGGCGTAGTCGTCCAGATTAAAAGATAAAGTCGCTCAGACGGGTCAAGCCCGAGCATCTCCTTGAGCGAACTTTCGGCCTCAAACCGAACATAGATAGATGGTCCCTCGATGTCTTTGTATTCAAGTTCTGCCTCCGCGAGTGCCGTCTCACACCTATAGCACCAATGTATCGGACGCAACTGCCGATAGATATAACCGTTCTCGAGGATTCTCAAAAAAACCTCCATTACCGCAGATTCGTATTCGGGTGACATCGTCAAATAAGGATTGTCCCAATCTCCCAAGATTCCGAAACAACAGAATTGCTCCTTTTGGAATCTCACATATTTTTCAGCATACTCACGACAGAGTTTCCGTATCTCGTCGGGGTCTTTTTTCCTGTAGTCGTTGCCAAGCGATTGCATCACCTTATATTCAATCGGCAAACCATGGCAGTCCCAGCCTGGCACGAATGGAGAATCCTTACCGCACATCGTCTGATAACGGACAACAAAATCTTTTAAGACCTTGTTCATCACGGTCCCTATATGCAAATCTCCCGTTGCATAAGGAGGCCCATCGTGAAGGAGCACTTTTTCAGCACCTTTGCGAGCCTTTCGTACCTTCTCGTACAGTCTAATCTCTCTCCAATGCGCCTGAATTTTCGGCTCTTTCTCTCTCAAATTCGCCTTCATCGAAAACTCCGTCTTCGGCAGATTTACCGTCTCTGAATAATCCATAGAAACCTCTCCTCACATGCCAACTACCTTCGCTTGCTTACTTCGGAGATTAATCCGAGCATCAGTTTCCGCAGGGGTTTCTGCGCGCTGTTTGCAACTGCAATTATCTCCTCTATCTTCACAGGTACAAGCGCATCAGGCAAACACATATCCGTTATGATACTGAATGCACAAATCTTGAATCCAGAGTGGACTCCGACTATTACTTCAGGAACTGTTGACATTCCTACACAGTCTGCGCCAATCTGTCTAAGGAACCGATACTCCGCTCGTGTCTCAAGTGAAGGTCCAATGAGTGCGACATAAACACCGAGTGAGTGTCTTATCCCTTCCTTTATCGCTATCTTTTGCGCTATCTTTATCAACTCTTTATTGTAAGGTTCACACATATCAGGATAACGCGGTCCTAACCTCCCATCGTTCTCTCCGACAAGCGGATTGGTACCTAATAAATTTATGTGGTCTTCAATGATAATGATGTCGCCTTTGTTAAGATGCGGATTTAGCCCTCCTGAAACATTCGATATGAGCAGGTATTCAGCACCGAGCGTTCGCATCACTCTAACGCCAAAGGTTACCTGCTCCGGTGTATAACCTTCGTACAGATGAAACCTACCCGACATAACCACGGACTCAACGCCATTCAATTTACCCAGAAGTAACCTGCCCTTGTGTGTCTCGCAGGTGGAGGTTACGAAATTCGGTATATCACAGTAAGGTAGAACCACAGGATTCTTCACATCCACCTCAAGGTCGCCTAACCCTGTCCCAAGAATCACCGCAAACTTCGGCTTCTTTTTGTAACGAGCCCTTATGTAATCTCTTGCCTCCATTACTCTCTCATAGAGTCCCATCATCTTCTCCTTACTACGACGAAGAGCAAAATTATACTATTCGCCTGCGCATTGTCAAATCTTCTTCTTTCAGTTTAGACAGAGTTCCAAACTCAGAATACTATATTGCCTGTCTGTGCTAAAATAAAAATTGCAGCACAAAAACCTCCCCTTCTCCTCCCCGTATCAGTTTTTACTTACCGCGAGGTCCCGGCCCCATTCCACCACCGTGCCCGCCGGGTCCAGGTCCGCCACCGTGTCCACCACCAGGTCCGCAAGCAGGTGGTTTGTCTCCGCCTTCAGGCTTCTCTCCACCTTCGGATTTGCCCTCGCCGCCAGGTAACGGAGGTCGGATACCTCCCTCTTTGCCCTCTTCTCTGCTTTCGCCTTTCTCTCTATCCCCATCCTTTTTCTCGCTATCCTCTTCCAAATCCTCAGGCCAAACATTATGCTTCTTCTTCAACTCACCCCATATCTCTTCCATTTTCTTTCTCAATTTTCCAAGTTTTGCTTTATCCTTCGCAGGGTCGCAGTTCTTCGTCTCGTCGTGAATCTTATCCAATTCCTCGAGCAACTTTTTTACATCAGGGTCGAGCTCGCACCGTTCTCTCTTTTTCAAAGACCACCAATCTATTCCATTCTTCCTTAACCACCTAACCAGCTCTCTAATCTCGTTCTCAATCGCTTCGATTTTCCCTTTGTTCTCACCTTTCTCTCCCTTTGCTTTCAATTCCCTTAACTGCACAATCAGCGCGCGAATCTTTCTTACAACAGCGATTATCTCTTTCCTTTTCTTCTCATCTATCTTCGGAGGCTCTCTACCCTCGTCCTTCTTGCACTCGTCGTCCTTTTTGTTCCCTTTCGGTTCTTCTTTATCACACTCGTTTTTGTCGCCGTCGTCTTTGTCACACCCATCTTCGTCACTGTCGCACTTGCAGTTACCCTTGCATTTACCGTCGCACTTATCACATTTCTCCTTATCTCCGCAACACTTGCCACAGTCCTTCCCGTCACAGGCAAACAAAAGTCCTACCCCTGCGACGAAAGCCACAACCAAGAACAGCCAAAAAACCTTCTTCATCAAAAACCTCCTCCAAAACCCTCATTGCCTTTTCATTATATAATGACTCTTGAGCGCTGAAAAAGTCACACGAAAAATGAAAAAATTTTTTCCGCTAAAAACCGAGAGAAGGGGAAACCTGCTGGTTAAGGCTTCTCAACTTTCTTCTTTAATTCTGTAATCGCTTCCTCAATCTCCTCAAGTTTTTCAGTTAAAACTTCTTTCAACTCTTCAAGATGCTCTAACTTCTTCCGACGCGTGATGAAGCCGCCGAATTTGAGGAAACCTCCGGAAAAATATCCCTCACCGCAACGACATCCGCAGCCACCTCGGCAACAACAGCAATGTCCGCCGCAACAACAGCAACCGCCCTGCCCCATCATCCCGTGCCCGAAACGAAGATGATGCGTTTCCCATTCACCATGGTGATGGTGATGTCCGTGTTCAGATTCGCAACCGCAATCGCCCATCTCGTGATACATAAAAGTACCTCCTAAAACTGACCAAATCTTTTCTGAAAAGTCTCCAAAAACCTATCAAGAGACTCTTTCATTTTCCGAAGAGAGACCCCCCAGCCGCGAAGAATCTCAACCCCCTCCTGCGTTATTGAATAAAGCCGTTTCGCAGGACCACTTCCCGATGTGTCCCACTCCGACTTAACCGCACCATCAAACTCGAGTCTTCGTAAGACACGATAAACAGACGCCGGGTCAGGAGCGTTCTCTAAAAAACCAACCTCTGTCAATCTGCTTATCAAATCGTAGCCGTAAGTCTTGCCCTCTGCCAGAAGTAGAAGAAGCGACGGATAGAGGAATCTTGAACCCGTGCTCACACAAGCACACTCGTCTTTTTCGTGCAAGTGAGGATGAGTGATGTAAACCTCTTTTCCACAACAAGTCTCCTCTTGAGGATGGGACTTTCTTTTCTCTCTTTTTCTCTTTGTGGTATCTTTTTTATACATTCATTTACTCCTTATATGCAAATTGCACATATAAGCATAGCATACATAGAAACACCTGTCAAGTAGATTTTCCTAAAATCGCATGAATTTTTCGTTAAAGGGTTTCATTGAGATACAAGGCTTAAAATTTTACTTCTACACTTCGTTTAAGATTCTATTGATTATGGCGGAAGGCAGGATAAAATCTATGTGGGTTTTGGGGGAACAAAAGATGCGGTGGGTATGGATTGTTATGGTTTTCGGATTAGTGTTAGTTATATGCGGTGGGTGCGAACAGAAGGGAATCCCACCTGACCCTAAACTCGATGAAAGCTGGATAGCAAGTCGTGTAGAAAAACCTGTGCGGGCGCCTGAAGAGCAGCCTAAACCATCCGAAGACCAAAAGCAGACACCTTCTGAAGGCGAAGAAAAAACGAACGACTTGAAAATGCCAAACAAAGACCCTGCGACTATGACAACTGATGAATTGAAGACATGGGTAGGTAGCGTATTTATGAATTACCTCGGAGACAGATTGAATTTCCTTGTTAATCAGCAGGGAGACATAACACAGGAGTTGGAGCATCTGAAAACTCAGTTGATGAATGCTACCGCAGTACTGTCTCCCTTTACCGAAAAGGAAGTAAAAGAGAAGCCGCATATCGAGAATGAAGCACGGAAATTCGGCGAGTCCTTTAGAGACCTTTATAATCATTTAAAAAATAATGATGTGAAAAAGGCAATGGCAGAGTTTAGCACTCTCCAAGCATATTGGCAGAATTGGATACTCAAGCGCGCTGCTGAAGGAGTTGTGCCGACACCGCCAGAAGAGCGAAAGCCACCAGAACAACCAAAGCCTCCAGAGGAACAGAAGCCAGAGCCTCCGAGAGAACAGCCTGATGATGGCGATGAGAGATGAATAGCAGGAAGCGAATGGGGAGTAGTAAATAGGGAATAAAAATTGACAGATGTTTTTCGAGTTCTCGCAATAGGCGATGTTGTAGGGAAAGCAGGCCGAAGTGCTTTACAGGAGATTTTACCTGAATTCCGCAAGAAGAGGCTGATTGACTTTTGCGTTATAAACGGCGAAAATTCGGCAGGTGGAAGCGGTCTTACTGAAACTCTCGTTGAAGAGATCTTGAAAGCAGGTGCTGATGTTATCACATCAGGCGACCATATTTTCAAGAGAAAGGAGATAATCGCGAGGTTGGACACTGACCCGCGTGTTTTGCGTCCTGCTAATATGCCAGGGCGAGCGGCGGGGCGTGGGTTTGGGCTTTTTGCAATAGGCGATGTAATGGTTGGCGTAGTGAATCTTCTGGGGCGCACTTTTATGCCCCCTATCACGAACTGTCCATTTGACGCTGCTGAACTCGCTGTCTCCGAACTTCGGAAGCATACACGCATCATCATCGTTGACTTTCACGCAGAAGCGACATCTGAAAAAGTCGCTATGGGTTGGTATCTTGACGGACGAGTATCCCTTGTGTTCGGAACGCATACTCATATCCAGACCGCAGACGAGAGAATCCTCCCAGCAGGTACTGCGTATATCACGGATGTCGGAATGACAGGACCATACGATTCGGTAATCGGACGCAAGAAGGAGAAGATTCTGGCACATCTTTTGACAGGTATGCCGACACCGTTTGATGTTGCGAACGGTGACTTGCGCCTCTGCGGTGCCATTGTAGAAATTGATAAGCACACAGGTGGTGCACTTACCATTGAGCGTGTGCAGGAGCGCCTTAAATGAGATTCTCTTCAGCGCAACCTGAACAGTCCACGCCGAAGGTCTATTCCGTTACCGAATTGAACCAACTCATCAAAGCGACTCTTGAAAATTCAATAACCTCTGTTTGGGTGGAAGGTGAAATATCGAATTACAGGCGCCATTCTTCCGGACATATTTATTTTACGCTTAAAGACCAGGGTTCAGAGGTGCGGGCGGTTATATGGCGCTCGAGTGCGGCTTCTTTGACATTTGAACTCTCAGATGGAATGAGAGTGCTTTGCTTCGGACGAGTGAGTGTTTATGCAGTAAAAGGGTATTACGAGTTCGATGTGCGACACATAGAACCGCGTGGGTTAGGCGCTCATTATCTTGCTTTTGAACAACTGAAGAAACGGTTGCAAGAGGAAGGGCTGTTCGACCCTGCCCACAAAAAACCCTTGCCCCGCTTCCCTGACACAATCGCCGTCGTGACATCGCCTCATGGTGCAGCCGTCCGCGACATCATTCGCACAATCCATAACCGCTTCCCGAAAGTCCGTATTCTTGTCTACGGCGTCCTGGTCCAAGGCGAAAGCGCTGCTGATTCAATCGCACGCGCACTTGACGCTCTTAACGAAAGAGACGATATATCAGTCATCATAATTGGAAGAGGAGGTGGCTCGATTGAAGACCTCTGTGCATTTAATGAAGAAGTCGTCGCAAGGGCAATCTATCGTTCAAGAATTCCTGTTGTCTCTGCTGTGGGGCACGAGGTAGATTACACAATCAGCGATTTCGTTGCGGATGTGCGTGCACCGACACCGACAGGTGCAGGACAGCTCGTCGTCCCTGATATAAGAGAAGTAGAGCAGAATTTAGGCAACCTGATACGGCGCTGTGTTGTCGTGTTACAGCATACGCTTGCTCAACAGAGAGAGGTCTTGAAAGCGGCGGCGAAATCGCCGATTTTCGCAGACCCATTCTCGTTTGTCCACGACTTGCAGCGCAGGATTGACGATATTTGGCGCCATATAAGGAAAGATATCGTAACAATACTTGCACGCAAAAAAGAGCGCCTTAATTCGCTTGGTGGTCGCTTAAACAACGCAAGCCCTCTTGCGGTTCTCGAGCGTGGTTATTCAATTACAACTGTCGTAGGAAAAAACGAGCCACTCAAAGACCCGCAAGATGCACCGTCCGGCACACTCATTGAAACCCGCTTGGCAAAGGGCAAACTCTTATCCAGAGTTCAATCCGATATAAATACCACGCCTTCACTCTTTCATTGAAGATTTGCAAGAAGAATCTGAGATGAAGGATGAACATCATAAATCTGGGCAGACAAGCACTCACCTCTTTTAGCCACTGAGCCTTCTATTTTCACTTTCTGATAGCGTTCGATAAGACCGATGACCCCGTCCTTATGAACTTCCTCGACAACAACCGTCTCTTGGATTCCAATGAGACTCCGACGATAGATTTCTGCGAGCCTGTTGGCGAGATTCTTTAATAGTTCCGCCCGTTTTCTAATAACCTTATGAGAAACACCATTCGGTAGATTCCAAGCCTCCGTGCCCTCTCTTGCGGAGAATGGGAAGATGTGAATACGGCAGAAACCGACCTCTTCGGCTATCCTCAATGTACAAAGAAAATCAGCCTCCGTCTCTCCGGGGAAACCTATAATAATGTCTGTTGAAAGCGCAGGTCTGTCAAAAATCTTTTTCAGTTTTTCCGTAATGGCAAGAAAATCCTGCACTATATATGGACGGTTCATAGCCTTAAGGATTTCGTCGGAACCTGCTTGAAGAGGAATATGAAAATGTGGACAGAGATGAACGCATTCGGAAAGCCCTTCTAAAAGTCTTTCATCAATAAAGTGTGGCTCAAGCGATGAGAGACGGATTCGCGGAAACAGCCCTGACGAATCGATTGCCTTAAGGAGAGTCACAAGACTGCTTCCGATGTCTCTCCCATAAGATGCAAGATTTATCGCGGTTAGAACAATCTCTTTGTAGCCATTCTTTGACAATATCTCCGCCTCTTTGAGAATATCGTCTATTGGACGGCTGTGCAAAACGCCACGCAACTTCGAGACTATGCAATAGGAGCATCTATGGGGGCAACCGTCTGCAACTTTAATAAACGCGCGCGAGTGTTCGGAAAACGAAGAAATGTATTGGACAGGATAAGCACCAAAGAGTTCAGGAATATTCTTCTTTTGCTCATTCGGAACAGTAACGACTCGGGGATGCATAAATCTGTGTGGTTTATAAGTAGCAAGACAACCTGTGACGACGACTGTTGCGGATGGATGACCACGCAAGATAGAACGAAGCATCTTTAAAGATTTGTGTTCGGCTTCTGCTGTGACCGCGCAGGTGTTTAAGACAACAAAATCTCCATCGAGTTTCGCAAGCGCTTCTTTAAGCGCCTCCGCCTCATACTGGTTTGTCTTGCAGCCGACGGAATACGCTTTGCAGACCATTGCTTACATACGCTTAATCGTTGTTATAAGATTAAAAATCGGCAAGAAGAGTGATAGCGCGATAACAAAGACTATGAAAGCGATAAAGACGAGCATAATCGGTTCAAGGAGTTTGGGGAGATTCTGCGTAAGGCGGGAAAGTTCTTGTTCATAGTCGGATGCAACCATATCAAGAAGTTGGTCAACCGTACCTGACTCTTCTCCGACCTTTACCATTTGAATGACGAGAGGCTCAAATACATCTGCGATGGCAAGTGCTTCAGACAGGGAGGCGCCTTCTCGAACATCACCTTTTGCTTTGCGAATCGCCTCCTCAAGCACGGAATTGCCTACGGTTCCGGCTGCAATATCAAGTGCAAGAACGATATCTACTCCTGTTCTAACCATCAGTTCTAATGAACGGACGAAACGCAAAATGGCAGCTTTATAAGTGAATGCGCGGATGATGGGAATCTTAAGCCAGAGTCTATCGAAGAATTTAGAACCGCTACTTGAGCGTTTGAAGAATATAACAGCGATGGTTATAGCAACAACTGCAATGATGAGAAAATACCAGTAGTTGCGGATAAAGTGAGAGATTGTAAGAAGGATGCGGGTAGGAAGCGGCAAGGTGACTCCAACTCGACTATAGACTTGTTCGAACTTCGGAAGAACAGAAACGACAAGAAAAGTAGCGACAGAAATCGCCACACAAAGTATAACAATCGGATAGACCATAGCGGAACGAATGGAGGAACGAAGGTTATGCTCCATCTCTTTGTAAGCCGCAAGTCGTGTAAGGACAGTTTCTATGTTTCCTGTTGCTTCACCGACTTCGATGGCAGAAACCATCAGAGGACTGAAATTGCGCCGCTTGGCTTTGAGCGCTTCTGAAAGATTATTACCTGATGAAAGCGAATCTCGAATGTCTTGTAAGACCGACTGAAATTTTTTATTTAGCGCACGCTGGAGCATAAGGTCGAATGCAGACAAAAGGGGAATGCCTGCGTGCACCATAGTGGCGAGTTGACGAAAGAATGCGACCATTTCGGAGGATTTTATCTTTGGTTCGTGGGGGACTCCTGTAATCCGTTCTATCATCTTACCGGTAGGCTTTTCTTCAATAGTTATGATATATAGCCCCTTTTCTGCAAGGGCGTTTGCGACATTTTGTTCGTTTTCTGCTTCCATTTCGCCAAGAATAGGCTTTCCGAGAGCGTCTCTTGCTTTGAACTTAAAAATAGGCACTTATGTTAAACCTCAATACATCGTACTTTCATCGCCGATTACGCGCATTACTTCGGAAATAGATGTTTCTCCTGCGAGTACCTTTCTTATACCTGCTTGTTTGAGCGTCACCATCCCGTCTGCGATGGCAGCCTCTCGTATGGCTGATGTCGGCGCTTTGACGACAATCAATCTGCGAATCGTCTCATTGGGCACCATCATTTCGAATATGCCTGTCCTTCCGTAATAACCTGTCTGATTGCAGTGTTTGCACCCTTTGGGAGCGTATAAGGTGACTTCTGCCTCAGGTGCAAGTCCGAGAATCTGCCTGTCGTAATCTGTCGGTTTATATGGCTGTTTACATTCAGGGCAAAGCACGCGAACGAGCCTCTGGCTTACAGAGCAAAGAAGTGTAGAAGCAACAAGATATGGTTCGATTCCCATATCAACAAGCCGTGTTGCTGTTGAGGCTGCGTCGTTCGTATGAAGAGAAGAGAGAACGAGGTGTCCTGTTAACGCGGCTTGAATAGCGATTTGAGCACTCTGTAAGTCGCGTATCTCGCCGACCATTATTATGTCAGGGTCAAGGCGGAACATCGCCCTCAACCCAGCAGCGAATGTGAGACCTGCTTTCGGGTTGACCTGCGACTGATTAACTAATTCGAGTTCGTATTCAACAGGGTCCTCGATAGTCAGAATATTCTTGTCAGGAGTGTTGATAGTGTCAAGCGCAGCGTAAAGGGTAGTCGTTTTTCCGCAACCTGTAGGACCTGTCGCAAGTATCATTCCGTAAGGTTGAAGAACTACCTTCTGAAACTTCTGGAGCATATCAGACTCGAAACCTAATTGCGACAGACCCAGCCGTATTCCACCGCGATAAAGAAGCCGCATAACGATTTTTTCGCCGAGAGTCGTCGGATATGTTGCAACACGAAGGTCAATCTCCTTATCATCTCTTGTTATCTCGATATGTCCGTCCTGCGGAAGACGCTTCTCAGCGATGTTCATACCTGCGAGAATCTTGATACGCGTAAGAACAGGTGGCTGAAGTTTCTGTGGGATCTTTATGGTTTCGTGCAAGATTCCATCAATGCGGAAACGGACACAAAGCCCTTCCTTCCGCGGTTCGATATGAATGTCACTTGCCCTGTCTCGAACAGCCTGTGTGATAATGAGATTCACGAGTCTGACGACAGGTGGCTCTTGCGCAAGTCTCTCCTCTTCGCTTGTCTCATCAACTTCCACCACGGGAGCGCCAACTCGAGCCGATTCGAGCGATTTTATGACATCACGGACGCTGTCAGTGACACGATAGTAGTGGTCAATTGCTCGGCGGATGGACGACTCGGTTGCAATAGTAACAAGAACATCACTACCGACTCGGGATTGTATTTCATCAACAGCGTAAATGTTGAACGGGTCAGCAACCGCTATTGCGACCTCATCGCCTAAATGATAAAGCGGAATAACGAGGTTGTCACGCGCCATTTTTTCAGTGACCGCCTCAAGAGACTTCCTCTCGATGATATAATGGTCGAGTTCAACATAGGGCAAACACAACTGTCGGGCAATCGTCTCTGCAATCTGTTCCTCTGTCAAAAGTTTCAGATTAATGAGAATATTCTTGACAGATTCTCCTGTGCGCCTCTGCTCCAAACGCACCTTCTCCGCCTCTATCTCGGTTATCAATCCCTCGCGTGACAGAATCTCAAGCAATTCCTCTGCCATCTTTATCCGTCCCTTTAAAATACGAACCCACAATAGCAATGAGCCTGTTCATATCGAACGGCTTCGTCAGGAACCTGTCAGCACCAGCACGCTCCGAATATTGTTTGAATTTTGTGTCAGTCTTTGCGGTAAGAACGAGCATAGGAAGATGCTGGAACCTTTCGTCAAACTTGACAAGGCGACAGAGGTGATATCCGATAAGCCCAGGTATCATCAAATCAACGATGACGAAATCAACAGGCTGTTTTCGGATTATCTCCAATGCGCGTAAGCCATCGAAACAGGCTATTACCTCATAACCTTCTTGAATCAGTCTCGCTTTTATATTGTCGCTTGTGTCAATATCATCCTCAACGATGAGAACCAGAGGCTTCCCGTCTTTCACTTATCCGTCTCCAAACAGACTTATCGTAGAGGCAACCGAATGCAGAACATCGCACCTTTCCCACCGCACGGTTCCACCCATATTTTGCCCCCATGCGATTCGACTATCTTTTTCGCAATCGGAAGTCCTAATCCAGAACCTTCTATATTGGAATGTTTCGGAAGCCTGTAATTCTCTTCAAAGATTTTCTCCATCTCTTCTTCGGGGATAGGTTCTCCTGTATTGTAGATACGGATAAGAACACTCTCATCTTCTTTTTCTGCGGAGATTGTAACAGACGCTCCGTAACCCGCATAACGAGCGGCGTTCGTCAGAATATTCACAATAGCCTGCTCAATCATCGAAGCATCCACATAAATTTCCAACTCTTGAGGCACATCAATCTCGGTAGTAATCGAATTCTCATCAAGAAGATGCTCAACAGAATCAAACGCATCTGACACGATACGAGAAAGGAGAGTCTTTTTCAGTTTTAACTCTTTTTGCGCGCTTTTGTGAACTCTCGAAATCATTCCGTCTATTCGCTCAATCTGCGTAACCATCTTCTCCAGCTTCAGCTTCTGCTCAGAGGTAAGAGCGCCAAAGACTCCAGCAAGCAGGTTGTCTATCGAAGAACGAAGTGCCGAGAGCGGTGTGCGCAATTCATGAAGGAGTTCTGAGATTATAGTAGCCCGCGATAAGTCAGCCGCCTTCAAATACCTGTTCTGTTTTATGATTGTCTCGGCGAACCTTGCGTTCTTTATAGCAAGTGCAGCGTGAGACGCGAACTCTATCGCGTTCTCGAATTCTTCTTTACCATAAGAGGATTTCAGACTCCCTTGTTTCCTATTGAGGTTAAGGACTCCAAAAATCGCTACACCTGAGACAAGCGGCAGGCATAGTGAAGAAGTTATTTCACTTCGTGGATTGATGTCAGTAAAGCCTGAATATTTGTTCACTTCGCCAACAAAGAGAAATGGCTTCCGCTGTTTAGCCACTCTGCCTGCCACTCCTTCTCCCATTCGTATCACCGATGAAAAAACCTCTCTTGGCAGATTGTACGCTGATACTACTGAGAAGCAACGGCGCTTCCTTTCGTAAAGCATCAGAGAGCCGCTGTCAGGAGAAAATAGATTCCTCGCGCTGCTCAAAATATTCCGAGCCGTTGCGGCTACTTCAAGAGAGGAATAGACTGTCAGGATTTCTTGGTTATCCCACTGATGCTCAACCTCGTTCATCCTGTTTCCTCCCCTTGCTCTCTTTTTCTTTTCGCTTTTTACTTGGAGTAAGTTTTTATAAACCGCGCAAAAGAACGGTCGTAAGTCCTTTCCACATCTTTCGGAAATGCGCAGGCAGGCAACTCATTGTGAGAAAGATGCTCCTTTAAGCATTCACAGCAGTAGCCCTTCTTGGAACAGTTTTGATAGGTACAAGGACAGTTCTCTAAATTCTTTTTGTAGTTCACGCATTCTTTTCTTCCTTGTCCGGACAAGGTCTGTCTCCTCCTAATAATCTTTTGAGGTCGAGAACAGGGGGTTGAAGCGAGCGCCGTTCTATCTCGCTGATGATGTCGTATCCTTCAAAATCCTGAATGGAGTCCTCATCACGCTTTGTAAGTAGTCCTGCCTCAACCAAATCAAAAACCATTCTCCCAATGTCTTCAGAAGAAGTTACCCCCCACCTAGTAAGAACGAGGCTCGCAAGAAGCCCGTGTTTTTGAACAAGCAGTCTGACAACAGATTCAAGAAGTTCCCGCCCACTTATATGACCACGCACTCCGGAACGCTCAATCGCGTCCTCTACGGCAGCGAGCACAAGACCATAACCCTGTGGGTTATATCGTGTTTTTCTCATCAGTTTCTCGATGTTACGGAGTTCTTCGTCAATCTCGCCCATCGTTTTCTCCTCTCATTTTTCCTCCGCCAAAACCTTCTTCCAGTCGTCATCGAACCGTTTTATGCCTACGTCCGTAAGCGGATGTTTGAATAAGAGTTCGAAAACTGCCGGAGGAACGGTAGCAATCGGCGCACCGAGCCGTGCCGCCTCAATTAGATGAAGTGGATGACGGATACTTGCGACAATCACTTCTGTATAGATGTCGTAGTTGGTGTATATATCCATTATCTCCTCAACGAGTGTAAGCCCATCTTGCCCTGCGTCATCGAGTCTGCCAATAAACGGACTAACATAATTAGCGCCTGCCTTCGCCGCAAGAAGTGCTTGATTCGCTGAAAAAACGAGGGTAACATTCGTTTTTATATTCTTCTTCGCCAGTTCGGAAACCGCCCTTAAGCCCTCCTCCGTCATAGCGATTTTGACAACGATATTCTTATGCATTCGCGAAAGTCCAATCGCCTCTTCAACAATCGCAGGCGCCTCCTTCGCAACCGCCTCCACATTTACAGGACCGTCAACAATTGTGCAAATCTCCTGGATGACATCCTTGAAGGGCCGTTTCTCTTTAGCAATGATTGTCGGATTCGTCGTCACACCGTCTAAAAGATACGCATATTTCCTCAAAAAACTGACATCTGCGGTGTCCGCGAACAGTTTCATACACATCCCTCCTTACATAATGTTTTCTTTGTATAAATCTACACCATAAATGACGGAAGGTCAAGTCAAAATCCGCCTGCCTTCCTCATACATCAAGAGAACTCTCGCTTTTTCCGCGCCTACGAGGCAAAGATAATCGATACAATTTATACCCAATAGGTAGATTTCCTCTGGTATTATTATAAGATGGTAATAAAGGAGGATTCCTAAATTGTCGCGTTCAAAAATAACATCTCTTATCAATCGGCATCAGAAACTTCGCAATGAGAGTATAAACTTAATCGCTTCCGAAAACTACCTCTCACCGAAAGTCCGTCAGGTTCTCGCAACAGACCTTGCAGGACGCTATCACAGCAACTACTACGGTGGCTCAAAATTTGCTCGAGAAATCGTCGCAGTTACAGAGTCTCTCGCAAGAAGACTTTTTAAGGCAAAATACGCAATAGTGACGGCTCTTTCCGGCAACATTTGCGACCTTGCCGTTCTCTTTGCTCTTACAGAACCAAACGATAAAGTCTCAATGTTGCCATTTTCAGTCGGCGGATACCCACTTGGAATAGAAAAATTCCACCGCAAGAGAGTCGACCTACCTGTTAACGAAAAGACCCTCGATATCGATGTTGAAACTTTCCGAAGACTCTGCAAGAAACAGGTTATCAAACTGACGATTCTCGGCTCATCGTTTATCTTGTTTCCTCAACCTGTAAGGCGTATTTTCGAGACAATTAAGGACACTTATAAAAATAATGAAAGCCATTGTGTATATGATGGCTCACACATATTAGGCCTAATAGCCTGCGGCGAGTTTCAAGACCCTTTAAGAGAAGGAGCAGAAGTTCTCTTCGGCAGTACTCACAAAACCTTTTATGGTCCACAGGGTGGGCTTGTTCTCACGAACTCCGCCAAACAATACGAAACAATCAGGAGTTATCTTGAACTCGACTTAAAGAACGGAATCGGATTAGTTGATAATGCGCACCTAAACAGAATAGCGGCGCTTGGTCTTGCTCTCGAAGAGATGATTAACGATACTTCGTATGGAAAAAGAACAGTCAAAAATGCTCAGACGCTTGCTCGTGCGCTTGATGAACTTGGCGTTCCTGTCAAATTCCGTGAACGAGGCTATACTCGCTCGCATCAGATTCTTCTGGATCTGCCACCTGAACGCGCTCAAGAGTTTTCCCGTGAACTCGAGACGATTGGAATCTTTATTGACATCGGTGGACGGCTCGGCGTCGCTGAGGTTACACATCGGGGTTACACCACCTCCGGCATCCGACTTATCGCTGAACTGATTGCAGAAGTTTTCAAAAAAGGCGCAAGACCGAAGATGAAAACCGCCGTTCGCGATCTCGCAAAGAGGCAGCAGACCGACTGACACTCCTCGTCAACTTTTCTCGTTTATAGTTAACCGATACCATAAAAACTGTCGAAATAGTGATAAGAGAAGGAGGGGTGTGTTTATGCGTCTTAAGCAGATGTCACTCGTCGGGTTTAAGTCATTTGCGGAACGGACTTGTATTGACTTGCGCAACCGATTGACCGCGATTGTTGGTCCAAATGGTTGCGGAAAATCGAATATCGTTGACGCATTTCGTTGGGTATTAGGGGAACAGAGCGTAAAAAGTCTGCGCGGCTCCTCGATGAGCGATGTTGTTTTTAACGGAACGGACAGCCGACCTGCTGCGGGATTCGCCGAGGTAACACTGCATCTTGAAGCGCCCGAACTTGCGCCGAAGATGGAAGGAGAAAGGCAACTCGTAATCAAACGCAAACTTTTCCGTGACGGCACTTCCGAGTATTACCTGAATGGCAAACCGTCTCGTCTGAAGGATATAAAACATCTTCTTGCTGACACAGGAATCGGAGCGACTTATTATTCGGTAATAACCCAGCAGAATATAGATACTATCTTGCAGATGGATGCTGTCAAAAGACGTGAACTATTGGAAGAAGCAGCGGGAGTTCGCGGGTATCGAATGCAGAGAGATACCGCTGCAAGTGAACTCGAACGAGCAAGAAACAGTCTTGCAAACATAACCGCACAGATTGCCGAACTCGAGGCACAAAAACGGAAACTCGAAGGGCAAGCGGCAAAAGCGCGCCGTTATGCAAAACTCACGGAGCGTATGAAAAACCTCCGCCGCGCACTATTTGAACTTCGCAAGAAGAAAATCGAACAGGAACTCGCTATTGTGACACCGCAACTCGATGAGGCTCGCACAACTCTCTGTAAACTACGCACAGATTATGAAGCCATATCAGCAGAGTTTCAGGAACGGCAGCATCGCTTACGCAAACTCGAACAGCGCTCAGTTGAAGTCGAAAAGGAGAAAGAGAGACTCTCTCAGGAGATTAAGGAATGTGAACTCTCAATCGTTACCGCGCGAACCGAGATTTCCGCTTGTGTTCGAGATATAGAACATCTTAAAAACCGAGTCGAATTTGAACAGGGGAGAAAAGAAGAGTTTTTGCAAAAACTGAAAACAAAGGAGGAAGAACTCAACGCGCTTAAAGAATCCTGTCGGTTAGCGCAAGAAGAATTAACGAGATTACGGGCGAAATCTGATGAACTCCGTAAGATTGTCCAGGGGCTTGAGCAAGCGAAAGGCGAGATTCTACGCCGTCAAGAGAGTCTCCTTGAAGATGAAGTGCGTTCAAAGAACGAATCTGCAGATGCAGTAAGACAACTCGAACGGCTTGAAAAAGAAAGAAACCGTCTGCTTTCCGAGCGCGGTGAACTCGAAAAATCAATGAAAGAAAACGGAGAAAAAGTCAACGAACTTTATGCCAAACTAAAAAGTGTAGAACAAAAACTTTCTTCACTTTTTCCCGAAGGCACAACACTGAAAATGCAAATCGGTTCTCTTGACCGAAGAATCAAGCACATCAAAAAGCGATTCGAGGCTCTTTGCGCTGAGGAGACACACTTAAAAGTCGAACAGGATGCTCTTGAACATTTGCTTTCCGAACGCGCTGATATAAAGACCATCAACGCAGTCGTAAACTCTCTCATAAGAGACGGATATAAGGTTTTCAAACTCGTTGATTTCGTTGAATGTGACATAAACAGCAAGAACGCGAAATCCCTTTCCCTCCTTCTGTCTCCAATTGAGCGCACACTTGTTGTAGAGACCGAAGAAGCTGTCCGCGCCTTTTTGAACAAGAAGGCTGAACTCGGTAAACTTCACATCAAATTCGTTGTTCTGAACCGTCTCCCACAAGAACTTCCTCCGATTCCTGATGGCATCACAGTAAAGCCAGAAGCGGAATCTTGCGTCCGCTACTTGTGTGCTGGTGCGAAATTCGGGGAAGACCCGTTATCCCAAAAAGAGACTTTTTGTTTTAACGATGAGGGGGTTATTGTGCGTGGAGCAACCATTGAAGTCTCCGGCGGAGAATTGAGCCTTCTTGAGATAAAACAGCGCGTGCAGGAGATTGAAAATAGAAAGGATTTTCTCGCGAGGAGGAAACATCAACTCGAAGAGAGGCTTAATTCGCTTGAACAGTCCCCAAATGATAAGAATAGTTCTCTTGAGAATGTTCAGAACAGAATTTCACTGATGAGGAAAGAATGCGATATTATAGCGTCCGAAAAGGAATGGCTTGAGAGAGAGAAGTCTGACATCGAACGGCGTTTCTCTTTGCTCGATTCTGAGTTTGAGTTCTGTAATCATGAGGAGAAGAGACTAAAAGAGATATTAGTAGAAAGTGAGAAGACCCTTAATGAAGTGACCACTGGACAAGAGAGACTCCGTTCTGAACGAGCTAATCTCGAACAGAAACTGACACAGATACGGAACGAACTCTTTAAGTTGCAAAGTGAGGAATCTGAGACGGGAGTAAAAGCTGCAAGGATTGAAGAGCAGGTGATTGCAAGAGAAAAGGAGATAGAAGATTTAAACAATGTTTTGGTAGAAGCATCTGCGCAGATGAAGAAATCTTCTATAACTTTGGAAGAGCGTATAAATAAGCAAAAGCAGTTAGAGAACCAGATAAGCGAGGCGGAGAAGCGGAGAGAATCGGCACTTACAAGGATTAGCGCTATAATGAAAGAAAAGCAAGAGATAGGTAATGCTCTCGCATCGCTTCGTAGTGACGATGAACAGACTGAAAAACGCCGAAAAGAACTCTATAAATCCCTTGAAGAGCAAACAAAAGTTGAACAGAGTTTTGCGCTAAAACAGACCTCTTTAATGGAGCAGAATCAAGCGTTGATGAGGCAGGCTTTGGAAATCGGAATAGATGTTTCACAATCCATGCAGATTGACCCTGCTGCTCTTGAAATCGAAGGGGAGTTGACAGAAGAGATGCTGAAATCCGAAATCGAGAGTTGCGAACATAAGATTACAGGACTTGGAAGCATTAACCAGACTGCAGGAGAAGAACTCGAGGGAATGCTTGGAAAACTCACATTTTTCAAGGCTCAAGAAACAGACCTTAACAAAGCGATAAAGAGTCTTGTGGATACGATAACCGAACTTGATGGTTTCTGTAAAGAGCGGCTTGAGAAAGTGTTTCAGGAAGTGAAACATCACTTCGGAGAGATGTTCCGTCGCCTTTTCAACGGTGGCAATGCAGAACTTTCGCTTACATCTGAGAATATTCTTGAAGCAGGTCTTGAGGTAATGGCTCGCCCCCCTGGTAAAAAGAATTCTACCATCGCACAACTTTCAGGCGGTGAGCGCGCAATGTGTGCCATCGCTCTTCTTTTCTCAATCTACAAAACCCGACCATCTCCTGTATGCATTTTGGACGAAATAGATGCACCGCTGGACGATATGAATGTCGCATCCTTCCTTTCCCTTCTCAGAGAATTTTCTCAGACTACACAATTTCTCGTCATTACTCACTCAAAACAGACAATCGCTGGGTTAGACGACGCAGTCGGTGTCACTATGCCGACGCCTGGTATAAGCGACATTGTAAGCGTAAGCATCGCCGAAGCGGCAGAACTCGCAGCTCAATCCGCGTAAATAAGGGATTCATACTTCAAGCAGAAGTATAGGTTTCCAATTTCCTTCCCAAAAATTTAAAAAGTTTCTCTGAACTCTGTCCCCTTTTAGTAGTCTCAAGACAATAAAGTATGAGGGAGATAAAAAGGTTTTTATATGGCTACAAGCGCAAAACAGACATTCGAGATTCTCGTAAGGGAGCATTCGGATATGCTTCGTGCTTTTATTCTCTCTCTCGTAAGGGACTCGAATCTCGCCGATGAAGTGTTTCAAGAGACATTTATAACCGCTTGGAAGAAGTTAGACACTTATGACAAGAGCCGACCGTTTGGCGCTTGGTTACGTGGAATAGCGGCAATGCATATAATGGCTAAAAAGCGAAAACTCAATGCTTCCAAACTCTTCTACTTCGATGAGGAGACTATTGCTCTTCTTGAAGAGAGATTCGCAGGAATTTCGAGATACCGTGGCGATACTTGGCAAGAAAAATTGGATGCTCTTGAGAAATGTATCAAAAATCTTCCCGAAACTTCTCAACGATTACTTTCGCTTTACTACCACGATAACCTTACCTGCAAAGAAATCGCATCAAAGGTCGGTGCAAGCATCGAGAAGATAAAGAAGAGTTTGCAGCGTATGCGCTATGCGCTTTACGAGTGTATCCGTAGCCATCTTAGCACAACAGTGATAGGAGGCAGGTGATGAACGAAGAAGAAAGAATGGAGTTTATTGAGAACCTGCTTGACAGTAAAGCGATAGTGTCGGAAGAGGAAATTAAAAGGGAATTCAAAGAAGACCCTGAACTGCGCCGTTCTTATGTCAATCAGCAGTTCGTTCACGCCTTGCTTGTTTCTCGCCATAAGATGTGTACTCGCGATGCTTCAGCATCCGAACAGATAGAGCGTGTAATGAATCTCATTGACACAGTAGAAAAAAGAAGAACAAAAGGTGGCTTACTAACTTTCTTCCGCATTGCGGCTACAGTGGCTGCCGTTGTCGCTATCGTCACCGTATTGATGTTTCTGCCATCATCCAGAGTCGAGGCTGAAGCGGTCATAAAGATGGCGCGGCAGAAATCTTTTGAGGAAATAGACCGAACATACTCGCTAAAGGTTACTTTTCATCTTCTGCGTGGTTCATACGCAATGGAAGGTTTTCTCTATGTGTGTGGTGCTGAAAAGATGGTAGCAGAACTTAATACACCGCAAGGCAGAGTTATCTACGGCACTAATGGAAAGGAAGAATGGCTTATACCCCCTTGCGGACCTATTTTCACAAGAAAGGATAGAGATGCCTTGCAGGTCATAAACCCTGAGGCTGTTGAACTGCCGCTGATGTCAATGGGGCGTTTAATGGCTTGGAAAGACAAATTCGACTTGAAAATCGTCGGTGAAGCCCGTCTCGCCAAATATCCAGGACTTCCTCTCGTAATTGTCGAATGCACCCTTCATCCTAATATAAAAGACAATTCTCTTCAGAAGGCGAAATACTGGGTTGATAGAGAGACAGGAATGGTCGTTATCTCCGAACTCCTGTTTACCGGAGGGTATCGGACTCCGTTCAATAAAACAGTAACTATAGAATTCATAAAAGAAGAGAAACGAGAAGACGGTTTTTACCACTATAACGCACACAATTCTGATGGAAGACCGCTGTTTGACCGAGAAAAACATAAAGAACTATTAGATAGTTACAGGAAGTCTATCGGGCAAAACCCTGAAAACAAAAAGAAATAATAAGGTTTTTGGGGTCTTTTTTGAAAGGAGGTGTGCTATGGGAAAGGTTTTGAGGAAGGTGGTTGTAGCGGTATTCGTTGTTTTATTACTTGTGCCTGCGGTTTTTGCGCAGGACAAATCCTGGGCAGACAGAGTAAAGGAGTTTAAAGAAAAATACGACACAAACAAAGATGGGAAACTGTCTCCTGACGAACTCAAGGCTGCCCGCGAGGCACTGCGGAAGCAATTTATGGAGAAATGGGATACCGACAGAGATGGTAAACTTTCGGACGCAGAGAAGCAGGCGATTCGTGAGCATTTCCGTGCGGAGTTTATGAAAAAGTGGGATACTGATGGAGATGGTAAACTTTCGGATGTGGAGAGAAAGGCGATTCGAGAAAAGGTGATTGAGTGGTTTAAGGGTAGGCGTGAAGCGATTCGTAAGGCGCTTCTTGAAAAATTCGATGCAGATAAGGATGGAAAACTCTCCGATGAAGAAAGGAAAACTGCTCGGGAGCACTTCCGTTCGGAGTTTATCAAGAAGTTCGACACCGACGGTGATGGCAAACTTTCGGATGCCGAAAAGAAAGCCGCTTTCGAGAAACTGCCGCCTCGCATTCGTGCCCGTCTTCTGAGAATCCGCAAATATATGCTCGAAAAATTCGATGCTGACAAAGACGGGAAACTCTCCGAGGCAGAAAGGGAAGCCGCACGCCAGCAGTTTATGGAGAAGTGGGATACTGACAAAGATGGGAAACTTTCAGACACAGAGAAGCAGGCTCTTCGCCAGAAGATATTCGAGCGCATTAAAGAGGATCTCAGAAAGAGATGGCAAGGCAGATTCGGTAAAAAATAGTTCTATCAAGAACAGATTAGGAGGATCAATTATGTTCAGGTTGGGAATTTGTCTACTCATTGCAGTTCTTATGGTGATGTTCTTTGGCTGTGTTGGGAGGGAGCCGACAGGGAGCGGAAGCGTAACGCTCGTTCTCACTGATGCCGCTTCCGACCAACTCGATGTCTTCGAAGTAGATGTCGTTCAAGTTACGCTTAGGAAACTGAACGGTGCGGTTGTAACTACTCTGCCCCGCAGACAGCGTGTTGATTTCGCTTCTCTTACAGATGTTAGCCAGATTCTTGTAGGTGTCCGTTTACCAGCAGGCTATTACAGAAGCGCTGTTATGACGCTTGACTTCTCGAATGCACTTGTTCTGCTGAATGGGTCATCTACGCCAGCAGCAATCTATGATGCTGACGGCAATCAACTCACAGGACTCTACGATGTCGTCATCGAGTTTGACGATACCATTCGTCCGAATATCGCTGTCAGACGGAATAGGCTTCTTCAGTTTGACTTTAACCTCGACAGTTCGGTCACAGTCGATTCCACAAACAACAAGGTCTATGTTTCGCCTGTCATAAGTGCTTCAGTTGACCCATCCGACCCGAAACCTGTGAATGTTTTTGGAAAACTCGTCTCTGTTGATAAAGACACAGGCAAGATTGTGCTCGCTGTCCACAATCCACGCACAGGTGGTGTCATCTGCAACTTCACCGTTGCGACGAGTTCCACGACAATCTTTCAGGTTGATGGAATTCCTGTAATAGGTGCAAACGGCTTGGACGCTTTTTCCAAACTCGCTGTCGACACCTGTGTGCTTGCGCACGGCACTGTTGACACAAGTGCGCTTGAATTGAAGGCGACTTTTGTTGAAGGTGGTGCTGGTGTTCCAGGCAACGGTCAAGATTGGGTTGAAGGGCTCATAGTTGCGCGAACAGGCAGCGCAGGACAAGACCCGATACTCACCATCCGTGGGCGCTCATACAATCACGAAGCCAATTCTTGGTCGTTTAATCAGACCTTGACGGTCAACGCAGAGTTCAGTGGTACCGCAGTTCTGCGTCGCGCTCACCATGCGGTTATAAACACGGATTACCTGAATGTCGGACAGCGCATAACCGCATATGGAACGCTTAATGGAATGACACTTGACGCGACAGGCGCGAAGAAAGGAGTCATCCGCTGCATTAGAACCGACATCTTTGGATTCGCAAAAGGTCCTATCTCGGGAGGTAGACTTACAATCGATATGGTTCGAATCGGTCTGTGTCCAATCGCTAACTTCAATTTCACAGTTTCAGGAGTAACCGTTGCTGACCCGGCTAATTTCGTCCTTGATACAGGCTCGTTAAGCGCTCCAAGCATAACCGCGGGCACGCCGCTACGCGTTCGGGGTTTCATCGCTCCTCTTACTGCTGCGTCAACTGAGCCCGATTTTTCCGCTGAGACCATCATTGACCGCTCGGATGTCGCTTCCCTTCTTTATGTAAAATGGTTTCCTGCTCGTGCCTCCGCTTTCGCCTCAATCTCGCCCTACGGCATCGCGCTTAACCTCACAGGCGCAACAGACGCGGTCGTTGACCACGGTTTCGTCGGACTCGTGAACTTGAATACAACTCCTGTTCCTTATGTGACTCCCAAGTACGCAAAAGGGTGCTATATCATCTTGGAAAAAGGAATCGTCACGGTTTATGCCGATTTTAGTGCCTTTTCTGCTGACTTGGATTCGCGTATCTCCCCGACTGCGTCGCGTGTATATCAAATCTTCGCGCTCGGAAAGTACACATCTGCTACCCAGACGCTTTCTGCATCCGTAGTCACAGTGATTCTCAAATGAAGTTCCTTACCCTTATAGTGAGAGGGAGCAGTTCCGATTGCCGAACTGCTCCCTTTTTTCTTTTCTCGCATACTCACTATAAAAAACTATGGCATTTTCAATGCTCTTTTATTACAATATTCGATGTAAAAAATTTGCGAGTATCCGTTATGAAAAAAACAGAGGTTCAAAAAGAAGAACTATTAGGAACCCATGAACTTAGTAGAAAAGCAGGCTTAAGTATGCAGGTCGTCTATCAGTATATTCTTCTTGGAATCATCAAACCCCAGAAGCGGCTTCCGAACGGTAGGCTTCTCTTCCCTGAAAGTTCCGTTCGCTTACTTAAGTTCCTTCATAAACTGAACCGTTCAGGCTATCCTTTGCAGGAGATTAAGGAGATATTTATTGAGCACTCCGGCAAAAAAAAGTCATAAGCACAGCTCGACAAACAATAATGGGAAATCTCTTCGTCCTGCCGATTACTTTCGCCTGTTTCTTGGAAAAGTCCGCCGATTTTACTACTTCACCATCAACCGGTCATACCTTAAGCGCTCACTTGAGCGTCGCAGAGGTGAATGCGTTCGTTGCGGTGCTTGCTGTCGTCTCGGTCACATTTGTCTCTTTCTCCGTTTTGATAGCAACAACCTCGCCTACTGCACAAACTACTCAAAACGCCCCCCAAACTGTCGCATCTTCCCTATTGACGAACAAGACCTAAAAGACAGGAATCTTTTGTCAGATAAACCCTGTGGCTATTATTTCCTCGAGAATAAATCCCAAAAGTTTTAGGGGGAAGCTTTATGGAACTTGAGATTCTTTTGGGCTTCAAAAGCGGACAGGAGCAGCGCGCGAGATTCGAGATTCAGACTCCTGAGAAAGTCGAAGGTGAAGACCCAAAGACCCAGAAGGAAAAAGCGTTCGCCAAGGTCGTTCGTATGGTTATGCACAAGGATATGAAGAGAGGGTTCATTAACACAGGCGACTTCGGATTCAGAATCGAAGATGTCTCTTATATGAAACTATTGTTCTAATTGTTGAAGACAAGCGTGATGCTATTTTGACCAGACACCGGGAATAGGCGCATTACAGAATTTGCATTTGCCATCTTTGATGTTGTTTTCAAGCACATTCATAAATTCACGCTTGACGATAGTTTTTCCGCAGTTTGGGCAGAGTGTATCTTCGACACCCTTTGTCCAGACATTTCCGATGTAGACATATTTTATTCCTTCCTCTTTTGCAATTTTTGCGGCGCGTTGCAGAGTCGCAAATGGTGTCTCAGGACGGTCTTGAAGTTTATAGTGCGGAATAAATCTGCTGAAATGGAGTGGAACATCTGTGCCGAGGTTTTCTCTAATCCATACACACATTTTCCGTATCATTTCGTCAGAATCGTTCGCTTGCGGAATAACGAGATTCGTGATTTCAAACCAGACTTTTTCTTCTTTAAGAATCATCAGAGTTTTCAGAACAGGTGCAAGAGTAGAGCCGCAGTAGCGAGAATAGAACTCCTCGCTGAAGCCTTTAAGGTCAACATTAGCGGCGTCAAGGTACTTACAGAGTTCGTGCAATGGCTTTTCTTCAAGATAACCACAGGTGACCCATACATTTTTGAGCCCTGCTTTTCGAGCCTCCTTGGCTGTGTCAAGCATATACTCGAAGAAGACAGACGGTTCCGTATATGTATACGAGATAGAATCTGCATTGAGCAGTTTGGCTAATTGAACGATTTCAGAAGGAAGAAGTTGTGTAAGGTCTTTCTTATCAGGAAGGAGTTCAGAGACATAAGCGATGAGGTCAAGGTGATTACCATTTTCAGGATATTCCTGCGAGATATGCCAGTTCTGACAGAATACGCAGCCGAAATTGCAGCCGATAGTGGCAACCGATAACGATTTTGTCCCTGGGAGAAAATGGTTAAGCGGTTTTTTTTCGATAGGGTCGTTATTGAGAGCGACAGGCTTACCATAAGTGAGAGCATAAAGGGTGCCGCCATAGTTAGCGCGGACCCGACAGGCACCCCGGTCTCCGTCTTTGATGAAGCAGTGGCGAGGGCATAAGAGACATTGAACAGAACCGTTTTCGAGAGGTTTGAAATACGACGCCTTGTGCAAGGCGAGTTTCAGTCTCTCGACTTCATCTTTCGAAATAGACTTCGACGGTCTGGGAGAAAATCTGTCAGGGTGCTTGTAAGAACCTTCAGGAAGAGGAATATTTTCAGGAGAGTCTCCTTTTTCGGAGGTTTTTTCGGAAGTCTTTTTTTCAAGTGGAGTTTCAAATGAGGGTTTTTCAGGAGGCTGGTTCTGACTGAAAACGGTTATTGTAATAGCGGCGACAAGGATGATGAAGGTAGCGACAGCAGCGATTGCGCTTTGAAGCCTCATTCAGCAAGAGACCTCATAAGATTAGCAAACTCGGGGCTATCTTTGAGATTTTCAAGGTCAGGGTCTGTCTCGAGCATAGACCGTGTAAGATAATGGAGTTCGGCTGAGCGATGGAGATGGCGGAGCGCCTCGTCTTTGTCGCCCTGAATGGCATAGGCGCAGGCAAGTCCATAGTGGGCTTCGGGAGCGTTCGGATTATACTCAAGCGCTTCTTGATAGGTGCGAATAGCATTCTCAACAAGACCCATACGATGAAAACAGAGAGCAATAAAAGTAAGTAGGAATTTTCTCGAGGCAGGGTTATAGCGGATGGCGCGCATATAAGCGTCGGCAGCGTCAGAGTATCTGCCGAGGGCATAAAGTGCGTTGCCGCGTAGCCAGTTACCTCCGACGGATTTTGGTCTGATACGAAGCATCGAATCGGCGATATAAAGCGCATCTTCGGCACGCCCCTCGTTGATGAGAAAGTTGCCTTGATAGAATGCCGCAACCAGACGGATTGAACGGGAACGCGAGTGCCAGAGATAAAGAATGAAAATTGCAAAAACAGGAATAAAAATGTAGCCGTGTTCGACCTTAAACGCTATAAGGAGCGCTATAAGGAGTATGATAACAGTGGCGAGAAGGTAGTGAATCAGTCGGAAGCCAGGAGCAGATGAGAGTTGCTTAGTGAGATTATCGAATGTGTTGCGTTCAAAAAGAGTAAAGAAAGCCCGAGAAATAGATTCGTGAGAAGATGTATCTTTGCCCATACGCTGAATAGTAAGGATGTTGACAATGATAAGAACAGCCGCAAGAATCGTTCCCCAAACAAACATTGATGAAGTGGGGTCAGCGTGAAAGACCCGTTCTAATACCCAGACACCAGCAGCCCAGAGAACAAACCAGATAATGAAATTAATCAGGATGATAAGCAAAACGATTCCGATAGACTCAATTGTGGTCTTGAAAAGTCGTTCCATAAAAGAACCCCTACTCTATGTAGAGAAATAATATTACATAACTCGATTCCATCTTTCAAGAGAAAATATTAAGGATTAGATGTTGAGAAGAATAGTTTATCGTAACAAACAGAATGAACCTATAAGATACTGTTCAAGCAAAAAATTGCTTGACGGTAGAGTTGTAAGTCGTAGAATGTCAGAGGTAACAATGAGGGCGTAAAAGAGTGTGTGGAATTGTCGGCTGTATCGGACCGAATGCGGTCAATGTTGTAATTGACGGCTTGAAGCGGCTCGAATATCGCGGTTATGATTCTGTCGGTATTGCTGCCGTAGCGGGCAAGAATCTTAAGGTCGTGAAGGACGCAATAAGGATTGAGGAGTTTCTCAAGCGGTACGATTTAGGAGCAATTTCTAAGACAAGTGTCGCAATAGGCCATACGCGTTGGGCAACCCACGGCGTCGTCAACGAGACGAATGCGCATCCGCATACAGATTGTGCAGGAAGAATCGCAGTCGTTCATAACGGAATAATCGAGAACCACCATGACTTGCGTCTGCGTTTAATTAAGACGGGTCACAAGATCCGTTCTGACACTGATACAGAGTTAATAGCCCATCTAATCGAGGAACGGCATAGCGGAGACCTGTTAGAAGCGGTTCGTCTTGCATCCTCCGAATTGGTCGGTTCGTTTGCGATTGGGGTTGTAGAGGCAGGAAGAGATGAGGTCGTACTTGCGAGAAAGATGAGTCCGCTCGTTGTAGGCGTCGGAGATGATGGAATCTATGCCGCATCTGATGTAGTCGCTCTCTTAGAGCGCACAAACCGTTTCATCTTCTTGGAAGATGGTGACTGTGCGCGGCTGACTTTTAAGGGAGTTAAGGTCGTAGATGGAATGAGCGGCAGGGAAATCGAGCGCAAAATAGAGACTGTTGCTTGGAATGTTGAGGATGCAGAAAAAGAAGGCTATCCTCATTTTATGTTGAAGGAGATATACGAGCAACCGAGAGCGTTGCAGCAGACAATCGGAACCCATATTGACGGCGCGAGTTTCTCTTTCCGACAGGCGAAGGATGTAGAAAAACTGTTCAAGGAGAAACAGAAGGTAGCGCTTGTTGCCTGTGGCACAGCATATCACGCCTGCGTCGTCGGCTCTTATCTTTTGCGCGATTACACAAAACTCGGTTATTCTTGTGATGTGGCGAGTGAATTTCGTTATGCGCCACCGCCTCTCGATGATAAAACCGTCCTTATCGCAGTTTCGCAGTCAGGAGAGACAGCGGATACCCTTGCTGCTGTTCGGCTTGCCAAAGAGCAGGGAGCGAAAATCCTCGCTATCTGCAATGTCAAGACATCAACCCTCGTAAGACTTGCCGACGCGACATTGTTCACTCTTGCAGGACCCGAAATAGGAGTGGCTTCGACAAAAGCATATACTGCACAATTAGCAGTCCTCTGCGCGCTTGTCTCTCATCTTGGAGGAATGGAGAGTATAGGAAAGAATCCAGAAAGCGGAGTGGCTCTACGCAGGCATCTTCTCGGGCTTCCCTTGCGTGTTCGCCAAGCACTCGACAATGCAGAAGGTGCGGTCGAGAGAATCGCAGAAAGGTTCTATAAAAGCCAAACTTTCCTATATCTTGGGAGGAGATACAATTTCGCAACCGCTTATGAAGGAGCGCTGAAGTTAAAAGAAATTTCTTACATCCACGCAGAAGGCTACGGTGCAGGCGAAATGAAACATGGACCCATCGCGCTTGTTCAGCCTGATTATCCGACTGTAGCGATTGTTGTGCGCGATTCGGTTTATGAAAAGATTCTCTCGAATGTCGAGGAGATAAAGGCGAGAAGAGGACCTGTGATTGCCGTTGCCTGCAAAGATGACGAGAGGGTCAAAAAACTCACAGACTACACGATAGAGGTTCCGGAAGTTTATGAGCCGTTATATCCGGCGGTTTGCATCACACCGCTTCAGTTACTCGCTTATAAAATCGCCACGCTACGCGGTTGTGATGTTGATAAACCGCGCAACCTCGCGAAAAGTGTCACTGTGGAGTAAGGAGCAAGACATATGCGTGCTGTCTTTCTTGATAGAGACGGGACTATCATCATTGACAAGGAGTATCTTACGCAAAAAGAGGATATTGATTTAATCCCGGGTGCCATTGATGCCTTGAAACTCCTTAAAGAGCACGGTTTCGGACTCGTCATATGCACAAACCAGTCTGCAATCGCAAGGGGAATGATGACAGAAAGTGAATATCTCAAAATTCAAGAATATCTTTTAGACTTGTTGAAGGAGAACGGAGTCGAAATAGACGGTTGTTATTATTGTCCACATCTTAAAGAAGGGACGGTCGAGAAGTATGCGATAAGTTGTGAGTGCCGTAAACCAAAGATGGGGATGTTTGAACGCGCAAGGGACGATTTAGAGATAAATATGCAAGCGTCTTATGCCGTCGGAGACTCCTTGCGAGATTTAATACCGGCTTACCAATTAGGAGCGAAAACGGTTCTTGTAAAGACAGGTAAAGGTGCACAAGTGGAACAGGTCGAATTGACGCGACGCTTCGTGAACAAGACTTGTGAAGACATCCTTGAAGCCGCAAAGTGGATTATCTCCGACTTGAAACATAAGTCTAAAGCCCATCACTCTAAAAAATCCGCTTCTTCCGCCTCCGAATAGTAACCCATACACTGTGAATTTCGAAAAAGACCGAGATTTTTGTGAATTTTCCTCTGCAATCCTGTGTATCATTAAATAGAAACCCTGGAAAACCGATTCTGAGGAGGTAGGGATTATGAAAAAGGCGGTAATGGGTATTGTAGCGGTCCTTGTCTGTTCAGTCTGGGTAAGTGTCCTCGCAGAAGAAGAGATTTCACAGGACGCCGTTGACGCAGCGGTGAAAAAAGCCTGCGAATATCTGAAGGCGCAACAGAAGCCTGACGGACACTGGGAATATAATCCTGATGCTCCTTTTAGACTTGGTCCTCCTGGGGATAAGAACTGGTGGCTATGGGAAGGTTCGACTGCGCTTGTTCTTCTTGCCCTTCTTAAGGGAGGAGTAAGTCCTGACGAGGAGTGCATCAAAAAAGGGTTTGCATTTATAAAATCGCAGCCGTTTAAGCATACATATAGCGTCGCTTGTTATGTGCTCGCTTTGGAAGCGCTTTACGATGCGAAAGCGAAGAAAATAGCGGAAGAGGAAGCGAAGAAAGAAGAAGCAAAAGATGAAAAAGGGTTGACTAAGCCGGTAGACGAGATTGAACGCGAACTGAATCCTCCAAAGGTGAAGTGGGCACCAGACGACTGGAAATCGTTCGTAGATGCGATTGATTGGCTTGTGAAGAATAAGAACAAGAGGGTATGGCGTTATCCACAGTTCGGAGAGGATGCGTCGAATGCGCAGTATGCGATGCTTGCAATCTCGGCGGCGCAAAGAATGAAGGTGCCTGTTCCTGATAGTCTTTATTGGGAAGTTGCGGGGTATTATCTTGGTTGTCAGGAAAAAGAAGGACCGGAGGTAAAACCTTTCCGTGTGCCGATAGCAGACTTGCCAATGAAAGAGTTGCTCAAAGTTAGGAAGGACCTACTTGAAGGCGTAAAAGAGGCAGAGAAAGAGGCGAAGAAGATGGGCGTAGAGTTCGACCGTGAAAAGTTTAGGACATCTGCGGTGGAAAAGGCACAGGAGAAAATCTTCGGCGGTGAGCCATCGAAGATGTTCGCAAGAGGCTGGTGTTATATGTATGACGACCCGCAGAAACAGCAATGGCGTTTCATAATCACAGGCGCTATGACAGCAAGTGCCATATGCGCGCTCTCGGTTTGCAAAGCAGGGCTTGGAACAAAGGACAACTACAAACAGATAGAAAAACAGGTTGACCAGGCAATACGGGATGGCTGCGCATGGGTTGCTTATTACTTCTCTGTGACCAAGAATCCGTCAGGTAAGATATTCCCCGGCGGCAAGGGCGCACCCGACGGCGGTCAAGTGATTCATCATTTCTATTGGTTGTATGCTTTGGAACGGATTGGTATATTGTGTCTTGTGCGTAAGTTCGGAGACCACGACTGGTATGTAGAAGGTTCAAAATACCTTCTCGGCTCACAGCGGAGCGATGGGAGTTGGGACGCAGGAAACTATGGAACATCAGGACCCATTCCTGACACTTGCTGGGCGATACTTTATCTAAAGCGTGCAACGACTCCTCTCGTCGCGGTTCCGAAAGGGATATTCACAGGTGAAGGGATACTCGGCGGAGGAAAAAAAGAGACACCAAAAGAGACGCCCAAGGAAAAATAGAGAAGTGAAATTTAGGAGGGTCTCGTATGAGAAGGTTGCTTTGGCTTCTTCTTGTAGGAATTTCTTGTTCTCCGTTTCTGTTTGCACAAGGTGACGGAGAAGGAGAGGGACAAAAGGACGAGATGCAGGTTTTGCAAGACGAGGTTGAAAAAGCGGTCAAAAAAGGCGTGGAGTGGCTGAAGAGTAAACAGGAGCCTGATGGTTCGTGGAAGTATAATCCCGAGGGACCATTCAAACTGGATGTCGGAGAACCGCTCTTCGATGGCTCAACTGCTCTCGTTCTGTATGCACTTTTAAAAGGCGGAGTCGACCCTGATGATGGTTGCATAACTAAAGGATTTTCATACATTCGTGGGAGGCCTTTCAAATACACATACAGCGTTTCCTGTTATATTCTCGCTCTCGACGCTCTGTATGAGGCGCGTATGAAGAAAATGGTGAAAAAGACTGAAGAGAAGAAACCGTCAAAGAAAGGAATAACAGAACTGGACGAACCCAAATACGACCCAAAGCAGGATTTTCAGAAATGGCCCGAACAGGATAGAAAGGGTATGATTGACGCAGTTGAATGGCTGATAAAGAATAGAACGAACCAAATCTGGCGTTATCCTCCGCAAGGCGAGGATATGTCAAACACACAGTATGCGAGTCTGGCGCTTGCGGTAGCACAAAAGCACGGTGTGCCCGTACCGGACGAGGTCTATACGAAAATAGCGGATTATTGCACCGCGAATCAAGAGAAAGACGGTCCTGAAGTCGAGTGGTTCCCTGTTCCTTTGGCGGATAAAAGCATAAAAGAACTCGAGATGAGTGAGAAGCGGCTAATGGAAGAGTTCAGAAAGAAGATGAAAGAATCGGAGAAGTTGAAGTTGGGAACTGACCCGAAACAGTTAAGAACTTCTCTTGCGGAACAGGAGCAGCAGAAGTTATTCGGTGGTGAAAAGAAGAAGATGTATGCGCGAGGGTGGTGTTATATGTATAACGACCCGGACGGTATGGAGTGGCGCAAGATCATAAACGGTTCGATGACAACATCAGGCGTCGTTGCCTGCGTAGTCTGCAAATGGGCGCTTGAAGGAAAGCCTGTATGGAATCAGTATAAGGATAAGGTTGAGAAATCTATAAGAGATGGCTGCGCATGGATTGCTCACTATTTTGATATCCATCGCAATCCATCTGGAAAACTATTTCCGGGCGGAAAAGATGGACAGAACCCATCAAGACCGTCGTTGCACCATTATTATTATCTGTTCGCATTAGAGCGAGTCGGAATGCTTGCTATGGTGCCTGCATTCGGGAAACACTACTGGTGGGAAGAGGGGACAAAATACATTTTGAGCGCACAAAGACCTGACGGCTCTTGGGACGCAGGAGGTTATGGAACTTCTGGTCCTGTTCCTGACACCTGTTGGGCAATTCTATTTATGAAAAAAGCGACTGCACCCCTCGTTGATACGCCAGGTTTGTATACAGGTCAAGGACTTCTCCCCGGAAGAAAATAAAGATAAGTCTTATAATAAGCCCTGCATAAAAGCGCAGGGCTTTTTTCTTACATTTTTATCGCGTTGTCAGCAAAACTGACTTGCCAGATTATCTGAAATATTGTATAATTATAAAAAGACTAATAAGGAGCGGATTATGGGAGTGAGGACTTGTAAGCATTGCAATGCACGTGTTCCTGCTATCGCTCGCTTCTGCCCATATTGCGGGGAGGAGTTAGAACAAACAGAAGGAGAAGCGCAGCAGAAAGGTTTTGCTTTCAAAAAAGAGATTTACAAGTCTCAACAAGGAAAGGTAGGAGTGGTGCGACTATCAGGTGCAATAGAGGCGAAAGACGCACGAATCTTAAGGTCTCTTTTCGATGAATTAGAACAAGATGACGCGCATAGGGTAATTTTCTGTATGAAGGATGTGACATACATAAGTTCAGCAGCGTTAGGACTGCTCGTTTCTTTTGCTTCTGATAAGAAACTGGCAAAAGGAACTCATTCGGTGTTTCTGGCGGATGTATCGCAAGCGGTGGGTAACGCTATGAGTGTTTTAGGCATCCTTCCTTTTTTTGCGCTATTTCCAGACCTAAAAAGCGCCATCGCCGCACTCGGTATCGAGCCAGAAAAGGAGAAAGAAGGTGGCTCTTAAACCTACTGCCGATTCTATCACCGTTTCCGGCAGGATACTCTCAAAGAATGGTCTTTTTTTAATCGCAGGTCCCTGCGTAATAGAGAGTGAGAGTCTTTGCGTCTCTGTGGCAGAGAAACTTTTACAGATTGAAGAAAAACTCTCTCTTCCTATCGTTTTCAAATCATCATACGATAAGGCAAACAGAACATCAGGGGTATCATATCGTGGACCTGGACTAAAAGAAGGCTTAAAAGTTCTGAAAAAGATAAAGCAGAAGTTTGGATTACCTGTGATGACAGATGTTCACAGTGTTGAACAAGTAGAACCTGCAGCAGAAATTGTAGATATCTTACAGATACCTGCGTTTTTGTGTAGGCAGACTGACTTGATTATAGCGGTGGCAAAAACGGGCAAGGCGCTCAACATAAAGAAAGGACAATTCGCGTCGGTATCTGTGATGAGAGGCGCCGTAGAGAAAGCGCATTCCGTAGGAAACGATTCAATTATCGTGACCGAACGCGGCACTACTTTCGGTTACGATGATTTGGTAGTTGATATGCGCAACATCAAGGCACTTACGGCTCTCGATGTTCTGGTCGTCTTCGATGCGACACACAGTGTTCAGTCTCCTGCTGGGTTAGGAGACAGAAGTGGAGGCAAAAGAGAATTCATTCCGACTCTGGTTCTTGCTGCGGTCGCAGCAGGTGCACACGGATTGTTTATTGAGACACATCCTAAACCAGACGAAGCGAAAAGCGACTCGGCGGTAATGGTTCCGCTCGCAGAACTTGAAGGTATCCTCAAACCTGCGTTAAAAGTCTACAAAGCAGTTCGTGACTAATCTTCCTTAACACCCCTTGTGAAATTGTGGATATGTTAGAGTTAGAAAAGAAGAGTTATGTGGATTTGCCATCTGACAGAGGACTGACAACGGAAACCGCGCATTTCTTTTCAGTGCAGACCTCTTTTAAAACAGAAAGGACATTATCAGGAGTAAGACTCGTGAGGAGTTTCAGAGTATCAAGATAGAGATGTCCAAACATCTGTCCTATGGCAAGAAGCGATACTGTATGAGAAAGAGAATCAAGGCTTGCAAGAAGTGCTCCGAGTGCGCGTTTTTTCAATCGTTCAAACTCTTCCTTCTTAAACCCTTCTCTTTTTCGTTTTGAGATGACATCCTTGACGCTTTGGACAAATCTGCGCGGTTTATCCGTGTCACAGGAGAAGACGAAATAGCCAAAGTATCTATCTGCAAGGTAAGCGGCAGAAAAAGTGTCATCTATTATACCTTCTTGATAAAGGGTCTGATAGTCTTCGCTCGAATGTCCAAGAGTACAAGCAGAGGCAAGTTCCGCAGCAAAGATTCTGCGAGCAAGAGTTTTATCTGAAGGAGAAAAACTGTCCTTAAAAGCGACCGCAACTTTATGCCGCGCCATTTGGGTCTTCGCTCGAACATAGTGCCTGTGTGCACTCATCGGCTCCTTTGGAATGATGATTTCAGGACTTTTGCCATTGTCTTTCCATTCCGAGGAAGATTCGCTTACAACTTCTATGAACCTTTTTGGCTCAATATCGCCTGCCGCGACAAGGATGCTGTTTCTTGGACGGTAAAAGATGTTATGCGCAAGATACATTGCCTTACAGTCTATATTTTTTACGGATTCAACAGTCCCTGCTATGTCAACCTTAACAGGATGAGTTGCATACAAGGCGTTAAGGAGATTGCGATGAAGAAGATTACCAGGATTCTCTTGGGATTCCTTCAATTCGCAGATAACCACTTCTTTCTCCTTGTTAAGTGCGTCTTCTGTTAGATACAGGTTAGACGCCCCTCTGATAAGAAGTTGAAGACATTCGTAAAAATGGTCGGTGCAATCGAAATGGTAGCCTGTGGCGGAATACGATGTGAACGCATTGGCGTCCGCACCGTAGTCTGCGAATTTGTCGAAAATAGAGCCATATTCCTTTTCGAAAAGACGATGTTCAAGGAGATGAGCGATTCCAAAGGGAGTCTCATATGTTCTTCCGTCAATGCGAAAACGCACATATAGCGAACCGTAATCAAATACAAGAAGAGCGCATTTATGAATATATCCTTTTCTTTGGATGAGCCAAGCGCGCAAGCCGTTATCCAGTGTAAACTCGTGTAGATGTTCACCGAATTTCGGTCTTTCTATTTTCCGATGACGCATACGGTTCTCCTTTTTAATACCAAAAGAAAGAGAGTAGGAATCCAGACGAAGAATGCGCCATAAAGAGCAGGTGCGAGATTGCCGCCAAGTGGAGAGATTATGTATGTAACGGGAGAGATGAAAGAAACCCATTTAGACGAAACAAAGGGCTCTACGATTTTAGAAACGAGTAAAGGAATAAAGGTAACTGCGACGATTATAGCCCAGAAATGTGGACTCCATTTTTCAGGAAGCCTATTCGAAGAGGTCCAAACGGCAGCGACTGTTGAAAGAACAGAGACTTCAATAGGCAACACCGACCACCAATACGGAGTAGACTGAGACAACACAACGAGAGCAGGGAGAGTATATATTTCAAGATGGAGAAGAAGAAGTAGGTCAAGTTGCGCAGAATAGGAGCGGGCTACAAGTGGAACGAGAAGGATTAGAAAAAGGGTTTTGAAGGTGAGCCAAGAAGGAGGAATTGTCCGAGGAGAAAGATAAAGTGCAATAAGGAAGAAGATGTAGAGCGGAATGCTCACTGCTGCGGAGAGGGCTGCTGCAGGTCGGCGGCAATGCGTGTCCAGAGTACCGCTCGCTTGGTGCTCCGCGCAAATGGGTTCTTTAGCACCATCACGAGGTTTTCCAGTTTCTCCTTCACGGTTAGATAAGAAACCGTCGCCCCTGCCGGTGGATAACCCCATTCGAAGACCCTTCCATCAGTCGAAACAAGATTATACCGTCCGCCATCTGTCCTTTCCAGAAAGAGAAAGCGGACACCGTAAGTTAACAATAGCGTTTCGTTACGATAAATGATTTCGCAAAGAGAAAGCGCTGCCCCAATACGCGACGCAGTATCCGCTCCACGGATGATTAGCAGCCCACTTCTTGCCGCTTCTTCAATAGGCTCTTTCAGCGGAAGAGGACTACCTGTTTTGTCAACAAGGACACAACCTTCTCTGGTTTCAAGCCAAGCATACGGATTCTTAAGAAAAACCTTTGCTTTAAGGGTTCCTTTTTCAGTTATCTCAACCTCTTGAACTTCAAGAACCCAGCCGGATTTTTTTAGAAGCGCACGCACCATATCAACGCCCTGCCCTCCTGCAGTCTTAAGGCGCATCTCGGCAGGAAAGATGTTAAGCAACCCATTTTCGATGATTTTTTTAAATCTGTCGGAGACATCCTGCGTATTAACTTTAATAGCGTCGCGTGTCAGAACATATGCTTCATCAGGTGTGCTTTTATGAGCGCGACAGAAGAGGTAAGCCGCGCTTCCAACGACACAAATAACAGCAACCAAAACTGGAAAGCCACTTACGCCGACTCGCTGAGACATTTTCTTCTTCTTAATGCCATCTCAAGCATTTTTATACAAAGTGTTTGATAATCAACACCGATAGCAGCAGCCGCTTTTGGTAGCAGACTTCTTTCTGTCAAGCCGGGAATCGTGTTCACTTCGAGAACGAAAATTTTTCTCTCTTGAAGAATCATATCAACACGAGAGAAATCTCGCGCACCTACTGCAATATGCGCACAAAGCGCAACCTCTTGGCACAATCGGTAAAGCCTCGGTTCAAGATGTGGGTTGATAATGTAAAGCGTGCCAGGGTCTTGATACTTCGCCTTAAAATCAAAGAACCGTCTCGATGGTCTCAATTCAACCAAAGGTAAAGGCCTACCATCGAGAATTCCGCAGGTAACTTCTCTTCCGCTAATGTATTTTTCGACTAATATCTTGTTGTCAAACCCGAAAGCCTTTACAAGGGCATCTTGAAGTTCACTTCGCATATCAACAATGCTTATTCCAACACTCGAACCTTCTCTCGCGGGTTTCACAACAACAGGATAACCGTTAAGGTGTCGTTTGATGAACCAATCGGCTTCTTCGCTTGAGACTGAAGAATCTAATACGATATATTCAGCCGTTGGCACGCCAAAAGCGTTAAACGCTTTTTTGGTCAACACCTTGTCCATTGCAACTTTCGCGCCTTCGGGACCACTTCCTGTGTATGGGATTTTACGCTCTTCCAATAACCGCGCAAGTTCGCCATCTTCTCCGAATTTGCCATGCATCGCAATAAAGGCGACATCTATTTTTTCTTTCTCGATTGGCTCCACAGAATCTTCGTTAAGAACTATCTCTTTAACAGTATAGCCTGCTTCTGATAGAGCGTTCGCTACAGACTTGCCTGTTTTAAGCGAGATTTCTCGTTCACTCGATGTGCCACCCATTATAACACCGACAACGATTCTTTTCCTCTCCACCTCTATCCCTCCTAATCAATAGATTAGTCTGATTTCCAACTCGAGTTCGATTCCAAAAACCTGTTTAACGCGTTTTTTGGCTACCTCTATAAGGTTTTTAACATCGTCGAATGTCGCATTGCCGATGTTCACGATAAAGTTCGCGTGTTTTGTGCTGATTTGCGCGCCACCGATTCGAAAACCCTTTAACCCAACACGGTCAATAAGGTAACCTGCACTCTGGGTGGCTGACGGATTCTTAAATACACATCCTGCGGATGGCTTTTCATAAGGCTGTGTTAATGCTCGTTCCCTCAAAATCATATTCATCCGCTCAGATAGTCTACTTTTCTTCTCTCTCGTTAGTCGTAGCCACACTCCAACGACTACTGCGTCGCCATCTACAGGTCCCCTTCTATAGCCGAAGGAGATTTGATTTTTTTTCTTAGAGAACAGTCCATCAGAGTTAACGAAGTCAACAGAATCAACGAAATCCGCAATAGCGCCGTACCTCGTGCCCGCATTCATACATATAGCACCACCGACAGTGGCAGGAATTCCGCATAAAACCTCGATTCCTCCCAATCCTCGTTCTATACAACACTTGATAAGGTGAGGAAGCATAATACCTGCGCCAGCGTATATCATATCGCCATCAAACTTAAGATTATTGATGTTACGCATTGATATGACAGGGTGCTTAAAACTGCCATCCTGAATGACGACTTTGCTTCCTGCACCGAGAATAAAAGGTTTTTGTCCCTCAAGTTTCAAGCGGTAAAGAAGGAGACAGGTCTCCTCAGGTGACTGCGGCTCGTAGAAATTCTCGGCGATTCCTCCGATTCCGATTGTCGTCCATTCGGACAACGAAATGCGCTTGGGTGTCAATGTAATACTATACAATCTGAACTCTCCTTATGGCAGAGGAGATTCTCCGCTTAAGCGGCATTCTTTCTGTAACATATGCCTTGAATGCGTAAGCGATTCTCCAAAGGTTTCCTGCACCCATAAAACAGAAAACATCTCCTTCGGCAACTGATGAATAAAGATGCGAAGCAAGAGATTCGAATGTCTCAAAGTGCAAAGCCTCAACCCCTCTCGATTCGAGAGTTGTTGCGAGTGCGGCGGGGAGTAAGTGCGTACGCAAATGAGGTTCACGCACGGAATATATCGGTGCAACGATGACCTTTTGCGCACCTGAGAGGGCATCCACAAAACCTCCGAAAAACGACTGCAAACGGTTGTTTTGATGGGCTTGAAAAATATATGTTATCCGCCTGTTCCTATAACGGTTGTTCACAGCGGTAATGACTGCCCTTATCTCGGTTGGATGATGAGCATAGTCATCTATGACCGTAACAGGAGAATCCAGAATAACCTCTATTCTGCGCTTGACGCCCTTAAAAGATTCGAGGGAGGCTCTAATATGTGAAGGGTTGATACCGAGGCTATGCGCAATAGCGAACGCACAGGCAGCGTTGTAGATATTGTGGACGCCGTCCACGAGAAGAGAGATTCTTATTGTGCGGTTGGCGAACCGAAGAGTAAATTTAGTGCAACCTCCCGTTTCTGTCTCATTTATTCTATAATCCGCGGTTGCCCTTTTACCGAACGAAATAGTCTTGCACCGCGCTTTTAAAGATACGGACTTAGTAGCAACACAATCGCCGTTATAAACGAGAAGCCCATCGTAAGGCAGAAGAGAGGCGAACTTGGAGAAAGACTCAACGAGCGCTTTTGTCGTGCCGTAATAGTCGAGATGGTCGGGTTCAATGTTCGTAATCGCCGCTAATCTCGGGCAAAGATTGAGGAATGAACCCGCATATTCACAGGCTTCAACGACAAAGAGCGGAGACGAAGCACGCTGTTTTACACCGCTTAATTGCTCGCACTCCGCACCAATAACAAATGATGGTTGAAGATAGGCATCAACAAGAATCTTTGCGACCATAGAGGAAGTCGTGCTTTTGCCATGTGTTCCTGAAATCGCTATGCCTGTTCTTGTCCGCATCAAGTGTCCGAGAGACTGAGCATAAGTAAGGCAGGGAATGGTGCGCCGGACTGCTTCCTGTATCTCTACATTATCTTTCGTGATGGCAGCACTCGCTATAACACAGTCGCAGTCAACTGGAAGGTTTGAAACATCGTGTCCGATGTGTACGGACGCTCCAAGACGCCTAAGGCTTTCTAACACAGGAGTCTCTTCTCTATCTGAGCCGCTTACCTTATAACCAAACGAAATGAGCAGCCGCGCAAGTTGCGACATACCACTTCCGCCGATGCCTACAAGGTGCAACTTCGCAGGTACATCAGGTATCATTTCATCCACCCCCAAGCCAATTTCTTTACAGGCAGATAAGACATGCAAGCAGGAAAGCGAGCGCAAACGCGCCCGCTACCACCGCTGCTACCCTGTCATTCGCTGCCTCTTTCCGACGAAACCAGATATCCATATTAGTCCGACACCCTCGGTATCAGAATCTTCATTCCAGCACGAACACTCCATTCGTCTGTCAGTATCTCTTTATTCGCTTCAAGAATTTTTCGCCACAAGGATGCCTTACCGTAAGCCTTCTTCGCTATCGTGCTCAAAACATCATTCTTCTGTACAATATAGTATTTCCCAGGCACAGGCTCATTACTTGCGTCAGGGTCAAGCGCAACAGCAGTCGAAGGAGAACTGTTGTTGTCGCCTCCATTTCCACTGCTGCTGATGTTACCTACTATGTTCTCTTTTTCCTCAGGTATCGTCAGTTTAAGCCCGGGCTTAACATCGTCGGGTCTTGGACATATATCGCGGTTCGCCTCGTATATTTTTTTCCACTTGCTCCCGTCTCCATAAACCTTCTTGGCTATTGACCAGAAAGAATCGTTCTTCTCTACGGTATAGGTCTTTGGACCATTCTCTTTTTGTGGAGTAACAGAGTCAGCACTGGCGGGTTCCTTCGGTTTGGCATTCGTAGCATTCGCTGCGGTAGGCTGTGCCTCGATAACAGGAGAGGGAGTGTTACAATTTTGAGGCTCGCCAAGCAACTCTTCAATTGACGCCGACTTCCCCTCTCTACGCGGAACTGCTGCGAGATTGCCATCTATGATGGCTGAAGGATTCTTGTTAGAACGAGGCTCAACAACTTCTGTGGAGACTTTGCTTACACCGGGTGCAAGTTCGCTCGGCACTTCAACAGTCGAGAGCGCCTCAGGACTCTTCACAGACGAACCAGATTCAAGAAGCACGGCAACCGAAAACAGCAGTGCGAGCGCACCGATTAACAACAACTTGGCTGACTTTGCCATCTCTACTTTCCTCCAAAATCTCTCTTAATATCTTTTCGGCAATTTTCTTTTCCGCATTCGTCAAAGAATCGGTTTTCTCAAACGCTTCCTCCATTTTTCTCCTTACATCGTGATTTATGAGAAGCGTTATTAAAGCGCCGAGTCCTCTATCTTTCAGGTTCTTCTGTTCAACAACAGTCGCAACGCCTTCCCGCCCAATCTCCATCGCATTCAGCAACTGATGTTGGTCGGCACAACTCGGATGCGGAACGATAAGCGCAGGTCTCTTCATCTTCATTATCTCCGCGCAGGTAAGCGCTCCTGACCTTGCAAGAACAACATCGGAAGCGGCGTAAAGAGTCCAAACATCATCCCACCAGTCAAACACACTCGAAGCAACTCCTGCCTCCTTATACGCCTGTCTAATCTCTTTCACGCATTCTTTGTCACCAGCAATATGGATAATGTAGATGTTCGGAACGCCATACTTGATAAGCCTCTGATTTTCAAGAATGAACCTGTTGAGAGCCTCCGCTCCTTGACTGCCTCCTAACACAAACAGTACAGTCGAGTTTTGCGGAATACCCAAAATGCGACGCGCCTCGTTCTTCGTTGGTGCGTTACTGAACCCCTTTCGCAAAGGAATCCCTACAACATCAAGATTCCGTTCACCCAAATATTTCTTCAAAATATGCCATCCTCCGAAAACTCTACGGCAAAGTTTGCCTAACAGCCGCGTAAACCTTCCAGGATATGCGTTCGGCTCTATCAAATAAACAGGTCTTCTCATCGCAAAAGCGCAGATTGAAGGAAGCAACGAGACATAAGAACCGCTTGTAACAACAGCCTGACACGACGCGACAAGACGAAACAATGACAGACTAATAGATGAAAAAATCTTGAACGCGAGTTTTACGGCAGATGAGAATCCTTCAATCCCTTTATTGAGTGGCAAATGAACAACAGAATACGGCAAGTTCATAGCGAGAGACCTGTCAATCGCACGATTACCCATAACAAAGGCTATTTCTGCTTCCGTAGAACAAGATTCTTTGATTCTATCAGCGACTGCAAGAAGCGGCATAATATGCCCACCTGTTCCCCCTGCGCAGAACAGAATCTTCACTTTTCGCATCTTGTACTCCTTTCGTTCAGTTTCTCCATCGAAAGAAGTATCGCTACCCATACGAAATTGATAAGAAGGGCGCTTCCTCCGAAGGAGACGAATGGAAGCGCAATCCCTTTCGTCGGTAGCGACGCACTCACGACCGCGATATTTAAGAGCCCCTGGGCAGTCGGAATAATGCAAGATGAAAATGCGAGGATGCGAAGAGAAGTGTTCTTTGTTTTGAGCGCAATCTGCAGACCGCACAAAAAATAGACGATAAATAGTAAAAGCACCGAGACGGTTCCGCAGAAACCCATCTCTTCTCCGATGATTGCGAGTATGAAATCTGTATCGCGGTCAGGCAGAAACATAAGTTTCTGTCTACTTGCGCCAAGACCGCGCCCGGTCGCGCCTCCTGAACCAAGCGCGATAAGCGATTGATAAGGCTGATAGCCCCTGCCGAGGTAGTCACCCTCATCCGAAAGAAACTCTTCCACACGCGAACGAACATGGTCGAACTTTACAACTGCTATCGGCAGGATAAGGACAATAGAAAGAAGTAAAGAAAGCGCGATATATCTAATGGAGATTCCTGAAATAAAGAAAAGGGTCGCACTCATAACAGCAAGGAAGACCGCACTGCCAAAATCAGGCTCAATAAGAACCAAAAACACAAGTAGACCAACAGGAAGCAGTGCCTTAATAAAGAACTCTCTAAAGGAAAGAAGCGATTTTTCATTTTCTCCCGCGATTCTTGCGATTAAGAGAGCACACACAAGTTTTGCGAATTCCGAAGGCTGAAAATGAAACGAACCAAAAGAGAGCCATCTCGCTGCGCCCCTGATTTTACCTCCGAGTGGTGGAATAAACACAAGTACGAGTAAAAGGACACAGATACCCAAGAGTACTTTATACCAGTCTAAGAGTTTTTGAGGTCCAATTAGATACGAAAGAAAGGCAACAGCCACTGCAACTCCAACAAATAAGATGTGTCTTAAGAATTTCGTTGAAAGACTCATTTCGTTCAAAGGAGCATTTAGAGAGAACAGCATAACGATACTGAGTGCGATAAGAGTCGCAACAGTAATAATGAGAATCTGATGAGGGGAGTTTGTAGAGAAGAGGAAGACGGTGGCAGACGGGCGGCGCCTGATGGACTCTCTTGCACCGCCCGCCGTGTCAGCCGTTTCCTTCTGCACATCTTCATCCTTTCACCGCATCTTTAGAGTTGATAATGTCAGAAGCGCCAAAAAAGCGGCAACTATCCATAGCCTTATCGTCACTCGGTTCTCATGCTGACCGCCGAACTCAAGGTGATGATGAAATGGTGCAATACGAAAAATTCGCTTTCCTGTCAGTTTGAAAGAAGCGACTTGAAGGATAACACTCAACGCTTCAAACACGAATATTCCGCCTGCAATTAATAAGAGTGCCTCCTGTCGTATGGAGACTGCGACGACGCCAAGCACTCCGCCGAGAGAAAGCGAGCCTGTATCGCCCATAAAGACCGCAGCGGGATAACAATTAAACCAGAGAAACCCTGCGGTAGCGCCAGTCATCGCAGCACAAACAACCGAGAGTTCACCTGCACTCGGCACATAAGGGATTCCGAGATAATGTGAAAAATCGCTGCGTCCGACGATATATGATAGCGCGGCGAAAGTGCCAAAAACGAAGATGGAACAGCCCGCCGCAAGTCCGTCGAGCCCATCAGTCAGATTCACAGCGTTTGACGAACCTATAATAACCAAAACACCAAATAGGATGAAGAAACAACCAAGCGGAATGTAGACTCCTTTAAGGAATGGGAAAAAGAATGAAGTGCCTGGAACATTTCTTGTATCTTGCGCTTCGACGATTGCGGAGATTTCATCAGTTGATGAGGATGGCTCGTGCGCTGTTGCATTGTGCTGAGATTTCGGTTGCGGAACGATAACCGCATTTGGTTCGCTGAATCTTATCTGAAGTATAGAAACGATAACAAAGGCTACAATTATCTGAAGCACTAATTTCGTCTTACTCGTTATCCCTTTCTTAGTCGTACGGAGTTTCACATAGTCGTCATAGAATCCGACCGCTCCATACAAGAGAAGCACAACAAGAGCAAGTAAGACAAAGAGAACATCAAGTCGCGCAAACAACAGACAAGAAATAAGTGTCGCAAACAGGAGAATAAGACCTCCCATAGTTGGAGTATCTTTCTTGGAACTGTGGCGTTCATTTAATTCAGGAGAATCGCTTTTTGTCGAGTCTTCTTTGATTTGCCTTGATTTAAGGTAGTTGATGAACCGAGGAGCGAGGATAATCGTAAGGAGAAAAGCGGACATCGCTGCGCAAGCCGCTCGGAACGATATATATTTGAATACATTTGCTAATCCCCATACGCCCCCTAATTCCTTCAACTTCCACAGATAATACAACATTTGTCGCTATTTTCCTACGCCACCCCATCCTCTCTCCTATTCTTTCGACAAGAAAATCTATTGATGAGCGATTCAAGTCGCATTTTCCTACTCGCCTTTGTAAGAATCACATCTTGCGGCTGGACGAAGCTGTTCAAGAATTCCGATGCATCCTCGACACTACCAAACTGAAAGACCTGTTTCAAACCCAGTCTTGACGCAGCCTCCGCAGAAACCTTCGAAAAACTGCCAATACATACTAATACATCAATCCCCGATAACGCTATGCGTTCACCAATCTTCCTGTGGAGGGATTCGCTCTCTGCCCCAAGTTCAAGCATATCTCCGAATATGAATATTCTCCTTTTGTATTGAGAAAGGCTACCAAGATGCGCAACAGCGGCGCAAACCGACAAGAAATTCGCATTGTAGCAGTCGTTTATCAACCTTATTCCGTCAATCTCTCTCTGTTCCATACGCATATTAGAAGGAGAGAACTCTTCAAGCGCTTTTATCGCCTGTTTCCTTGAAACACCAACGAGTTCCGCCGCCGCTATTGCGCAAAGCGCATCCGAAACAAGATGGAATGCGTCCGTGTTGAGTCTTCCTTCTAATTCTCCTATTCTAAATCTCACATAGCCTTCTTCTCTGCGTAGGGATTCGGTAACTAAATCTGCCTTCTGGGATTTCGTAGAAACCAGAACTTTTCGGACACTGCAAGGCGCAATCACCGCTTCGGTATCGACAGCATCAGCGTTTATCACCGCCGAACCGCCGTTCTTCGTCCTCCTTATGATAGTCGTCTTTTCTCGGAATACACCCTCAATAGAGCCAAGCCCCTCAAGATGTGCCGCGCCGACTGCTGTCAGAACCGAAATGTCCGGTTGCGCTATATCGCAAAGAGCACCTATCTCCCCGGGTGCGCTCGTGCCGAATTCGAGAATCAGAATCTCCGTATCGAGAGGTGCAGAAAGGATTGTAAGCGAGACGCCAAGAGTATTGTTGTAACTTTCAGGAGATTTCACAACACGCTTGTGATTCTTCAAAATTAAATAGAGCATTTCCTTCGTCGTCGTTTTTCCACAAGAGCCTGTGATAGCGATTACGCAAACAGACTTCAATCTGCTGAGATAGCCTCTCGCACATCGCTTAAGCGCGGTGAGACTATCTTCAACGACAATCAGCGGCTTCCCGTCAACAGTATGAAAACCATCTCCCCTTCCTTTAACAACGCTCAAGTCAACTATTGCCGCTCGCGCTCCTCTCCTAAATCCTTCCCCGTAAAATAACCCCCCATTCGTTTTGTTTCCTTCAATTCCCACAAAGAGTTTTCCACTACAATCATTCCGACTGTCCACTGACACCCCATTAAACACTATATCTTCGAATGTGGTGGGCAATCCAATAGATAGCCATTTGCATACATCTGCGAGACTGAACCTTGGATTATGCGACATTCTCGAGCGCCCTCCTTACTTCGTCTCTGTCGTTAAATGGCAGAATCCGATTCTGGACAATCTGGTAGTTTTCGTGCCCTTTACCTGCTATAAGCACGACATCACCTTTACGCGCCATTCTTATTGCGGCATCAATCGCTTCTCTTCTGTCCACAATCGCTTTGTGTTTTCCGGGCTCGTTAAACCCACCCATAATGTCAATTATAATTCGCATTGGGTCTTCAGTTCTCGGATTGTCTGATGTAACGACTACGATGTCAGCGATTCGTTCAGCGACTTGTGCCATTCTTGGGCGCTTTGTTCTATCACGGTCACCTCCACAGCCGAAAATGAGAATCAGCCGTCCTTCGCATAACGGACGCAGTGCTTTAAGCGCCGCTTCAAGAGCACCTTCCGTATGCGCATAATCCACAACCACCTTAAAAGGTGCGTTAATATCACTCACCAATTCAAGCCGTCCAGGTACGCCACCAAAACTCTCAAGCGCATTCGCTATTTCTACAAGAGAGAGACCAAACCCGAAATATCCGACAGAGACAGCCGCTAATGCGTTCTCACAGTTATGCAGTCCAATAAGTGGGAAGTTGCACTCCGCGTTCTCTTCCTCAACCTCAAGAGAGAGTCTTATGCCCGAGAAACCGTCAAGAGAAGCCTTCGCTTTGACCAACGCATCTTCATTCTTAATGGAGTAGGTAACAACACTCGCCTTGCAGCATTCAGCAAATTCTTCCCAATGCGGACTATCCCTGTTGATTATTGCAACGCTATCCTGAGGCAATGATTTAAACAACAATTTCTTCGCCTCGACATAATCTCTGTGCGTCTTATGATAATCAAGATGGTCCGATGCGATATTCGTCAACACCGCAGACGCGAAGGAAATGCCTTCCGTCCTCCCCTGAACAAGTGAATGTGATGAAACTTCCATAACCAATGCTTCTCGCTTCGCTGCTATCGATTCCGCAAGAGACTTTTGTAGAAACAGAATCCCAGGAGTAGTATTGGAAGATGGATACTTCTTGCCTCCTATATCGTAGAAGACCGTTCCAATCAGGTCTGTCGGTATCTCGCATTTATTAAGAATATGTTGGATGAGAAACGCGGTTGTGCTTTTTCCATTTGTGCCTGTTACCCCGATACAGGCAAGTTTTCGCGCAGGGTGCTTATACCAAGAAGATGCGATGCTCGCAAGAGCGTTACGACTGTTTTCAACGAGGATAAAAGTTATGTTGTTCGAATAAAAGCCAGGCGACAGCCTCTCAGCAACAATCGCCGAGGCTCCGTTTCTCACTGCTTCGGCGATATGGTTGTGACCGTCGTCGTTTTCTCCTTTGACCGCAACGAAAAGATGCTCTTTCTCGACCTTGCGAGAATCATCGGTGATTCCTCGAACTTCAACGCTATCACTGCCACATATGACTTTATAATGTAGTCCTCGAAGCAGGTTACTGAGCATTCTCTTTCTTATGTTCTTCCTTTCTTTCCTTTTCTCCTCCATTTTCACTCCCCTCCTCATCCTTAACGAGTTGTGGAACTCCTAAATACATCAATGTCTGTTCGATGATGTTTTTGGCAGCAGGTGCAGCGACGGTACCGCCGAAGTAGGATTTTCCTTTAGGTGTGTCAACGACTACTCCGACGACTACACGCGGTGCATCAACAGGTGCGAACCCAAAGAACGACGCTATGTATTCGTTTTCTGAATAGCGTCCCGTTGCTTTATCCAATTTTTGCGCCGTTCCTGTTTTCCCCCCGATAGCGTAGTATTTACTCTTCGCACTTTTTCCCGTCCCATCTTCAACCACAAGTGACAGAACCTGACGCATCGTCCGAGATACTTCTTCGTCAAGGATTCTTTCCTTTACTCCCTTATCCGAATAACAAACATCGCCTGATGTGTCTTCGACTCTATCTACAAGATGGGGTCGAACAAACCAGCCGCCATTCGCAATAACGCAAAAAGCCCGAACCATCTGCATCACCGTCACCCCGACCTCCTGTCCGATTGCGAGCGAAACCTGTGAATACTTTGACCACTTGTCAAGCGGACGAAAAATACCCGTTTCTTCTCCTTTTAGGTCTATTCCTGTTGGAGAACCGAACCCGAATTTTTTTATCATCTCGTATTGTTCCTGAGGTGTAAGCCGTAAGGCGAACTGCGCAGTTCCGATGTTGCTTGATTTGGCAATCACCTGCTCGAAACTCATAACGCCATGCGGTGTATGGTCTCTTAATGGACGCTTTCCAAAGAAAAATAGCCCGTTGTGGCAGTCAATCTCTTCGTCCAACCTGACTTTTTTGTATGCAAGAAGAGCAGAGGCGGTTACAACCTTGAATGTAGAACCTGGCTCGTATACGAAACCGATAGCATAATTAGCGAGTTCCTCTTGTGTAACATCTTGTGGATTATTCGGGTCGAGGCTTGGACGGGCAGCAAGCGCAAGAATGCCACCACTCCGTGGCTCAATAACTACAATAACAAGATTCTTCGGATTCCATTTTTCGACGAGTCTATCTGCCTCTTCTTCAACTATACTCTGAATCACGCTGTCAACCGTCAAAAGGACTGTTGCGCCGTCTTTCGGCTCGCAATATTTATGGCAGGGTAATACTATTTTGTGCCCAAGAGCGTCTCGCTCAAAAGAATAAAACCCTTCGATTCCGCGAAGATACTGCTCATATGAGAGTTCGATTCCTGCAAGTCCCTCTCCATCAATCCCACAAAACCCAATAAAGTGCGCACCGACTCTCCCAAGAGGATAAGCACGCCGATACTCCTTCGTCAAAAAAACACCTTGTAACTCCAGTTCTCTTAACAAGAAAGATTCCTTTGGAGTTATGTGCCTTTTTACCCATATAAATCGCCTCTTCTCTTTTATCCTTCGATAAATATCCAACGCCTTTTTGTGGTCGAGCGAAAGTAGATTTTTAAGAAGATATACAACCTGCTCCGGTTCCGTTACGAATGATGAATCTATGTAAACAGACTCGGTCTCGACCGAACGAGCAAATACTCTACCGTCTGCCGAAACGATGTCGCCTCTGCGCGGAGGTATTCTCTCATAACCTTGATGTTGCCGTTTTGCAATTTCAGCGTAGAGTTCGTATGAGGAGACTTGTATATGAAAGAGCCGTAAAGCAAGCGCCGTTGCGGAAACGAGAATAACCACTACGACTATCTTAATCCTGTGGTTCATTTTTCTTCAACTCCGGTAGAGGTAACGCTGGAAAAAGCGGTAACTGTAACGCCTTCACCTTCGCCCGCAAGACCGTAGCGGATGTAAGCCTCTGATATAAAAGATGGTTTCTTTGTACCTGTTCAGTCAAGTTGCGGACATCATGCTGTAATTGCGCAAGAGTGTAGCCCTGCTGTGTCAACATATTCTCCTTTTGCACGAGAATCATCATAAGAATGACCGAAAACAAAAGCACCACCAAATAGCGAATGACCATCAGATAATCATCTCCACTGCACGCAGTCGCGCACTCCTCGAATTAGGGTTTTTATAAACCTCATCTGCACTTGGGCGAACAACCTTTTTAGTCAGAATCCGCATATAACCTTTCTGTGCGTATTCTCTCATACCATTCTTAACTATTCTGTCTTCAAGCGAGTGAAAAGTTATAGAAACGAACCTTCCTCTTTGTGCAACTACATAAGGTAGAATCTCAAGAAACCGCATAAGATGGTCTAACTCATCATTCACATAAATCCGCAACGCCTGAAAAGTACAAGTTGCCGGATGAATCCTTCCTTGTCTTCTAATATGGCGTTCAATAAGATTAGCGAGTTGCTTTCCGCTTGTTATCCGATTATGTTTTCTCTCCTTAACTATCAGACGCGCGATGTATTTTGCTTTCCTTTCTTCACCATAGTCGCGCAAAACCCGCCCAATCTCTTCTTCAGACCCTTCAGCAAGAAAATCTTCAGCAGTTATACCTCGAGTCCTGTCATAGCGCATATCAAGAGACGGTGAGTCAAAAGAGAAGCCCCTTTCCTTCTCCTTTATATGATATGTGCTCATCCCGAGGTCTAAAAGAACCGCGTCTGGTTTCGACAACTTGTATGAACGAAGGACATCCACAAGTTCCGCATAACTTGCGTTTGCAAATAAAATCCTACCTTTCCCCGAAAGTCTCCCCTTCGCCACCTCCAACACCTCCTGGTCTCTATCCATAACTAACAGAGTAGCGTTTTCAGGAAGATGTGAGAGAATTGCTTGACTGTGTCCACCTTCTCCACAGGTTCCATCTACCACCAACTGCGCATTCTTGAGGTTGAGATATAAGAGAACTTCATCAACCATTACAGGCTGATGGACAGGCGCCTTCTGTCCTGCCTGAAAACTATCTTCTGTTCCTGTGTTCTGCATTCTTTACTATTCTGAAGATATAAGGACTCAATTTGCAAGCAGTTCTCGGAATATCAGGCGACATACGGCGCATCCTCTCGATTCTGAGAAGCGCCTCCTTTGTTCTCTGAAGAAGCTGAGAAATCTTACCCTGTTCATTCTCATTTTCAGGCTTCATAGAATGCATCATCAACCTCCGTAGTTCGCTGTAAATGTCCACTTTCTCTAATGCCATATCAAAACCCCTCCAAAAAATAGAAAAAACTCCTACTACCTATCATCCTTTCGCACTCTCGCCCTAACCTGACGATATGTCTCCTCCTTGTCTTTGCTTTCAATGTATTCATTCCATCTCGATGCAAGCCAAATACCGATTCGCCGTTGCATCCCCGCGACAATAACATCACAATCTCGCTCCATATTCACCGCTCTCAAAAGTTTCTCCGGAATGACTACCCTGCCCTGACTGTCGCATACGAGTCTCGCTGAACGAGAAAAGAACCATGCAGTATTCCTTGCATCCTCTATGTTGGGAGCAGGGTCGTCCGTCGTGAAACGGTCTCCTATTCTCTCCCATTCTTCTTCCAACATCAAAGCGATGTAGTCCCCGGGTTGAGGAATCGCATACAACACAAGCCCTTCCGTCTTGCCGGCAATCTCCCTGAACGCTGACGGTATCATCATCCGCCCCTTGGCGTCTATTTTCGTCTCGAAGCTTCCACAGAAGAACTTTACCATATCTAACCACTTTTTGGAATTTTATGGAACAGGCTTCCATTTTACTTACAAAGATGGAATCGTCAATACTGTCAACAAAAATGTTTCGCTTCCCCGTTCTCACCTTCTTCTCCTATCCATCACAGACACCGAGAGAATGGTTCTTCTTAAAAACATACTACATCCTTTTGTGTATCCTTTCCCTGCAACATTCTTTCGGCAAAAATCCTAATAAAATTCTACTAACATTTTATAATTTAATATCTTTTTTCTTAACATTACCCGTCGTTCCAAAAAGCACAAAGGGTTTTTCCACTCCGTCATCAACAGTCTCTTAAAAATCAAGCATTCAAAAGAAGGCTTCCTATCTTTCCTTTAATTTATCAGATTGACAAGCGCATATGTCATAAAATAACGATAGAATGCGTTATTCAGACATATACTGCCGTAAAATGCTCATTTTTTGCGGGTTCCAAAGTTCTTAGAAATGAACTCAAGCGCTTCCCCTCGTGTAAAAACTTCTCCTTTTTCTTGCGCTTTCTTTACTGCATCGAGAATCTCTTTGAAAATAGGACCAGGTGAATAGCCCAAAAGTATTATATCGTTACCACTGATAAGCGGTGGAGGTGAGTATTGACTATTACAGTATTCCTGATATTTGTTGAGGATGAAAAGATAATCATCAAGGTCACCGTGAGAAGCGAGTATGTCAGCACGCCAGATAACAAGCAGTTCCTTGAATAAAGGATTTTTTATAAGGTTCAGGAGCCGTCCGGAGCGCATTTTCTTTGCGTCCAAAAGCCGCATATGCTCACTTGCCACATAAATACATAGTCTCGTAGTCTCACTATCGAGATGAAGCCGTGCCGCAATCCGTTTGATAAGTGGCACTGCCGCTGTATTATGCCCATCAAACCTGATTCTCTCTTTAATCCTGAATGTTACAGGTTTTCCAACATCGTGCAGAAGCGCCGCAAACGCAACCTTACAATCAGGATTCTCAAGAAAATGAACCGTTAACGCCGTATGTCGGAAAACATCACCTTCAGGATGAAATTCAGGCGGCTGTTCTACTCCGTTCATAGCCTTTATCTCGGGCAGAATATAATCCAAAATGTTCAATTCGAGCAACAAGTAGAGCCCCTCATACACCAACTCGTGCGTGAGTATCTCACATAAAATCTCAACCAATTCCGCTCGGAATGGAAAAGTCTCCTCAGGAGTGAGAGATTCACCAACCTCAAGCGGTTTTGGCTCTTCCAAACCGTTAAGAAATGAAAGCACCGCTCTTATGCCATCAATCACCTTTTTTACTTTCTCGCTCATCTTTTGGCTCCGTTACGCCACCTCCCTGTTCTATCAGAGACGAAAGCAAAACAAGGGAAATCAGAAGCCCAATCGCACTTAATCCGAAACAACTAAGTCCAATCATCAAATCGGAGACCTTTTTCCCGACAATCTCGCGCCCTGTAAAAACCATCAAGCCAAATGCGAGAATAAAGAATGCTAATCCAATCCTATACCTCCGTCCTTTCGGTTCAAGAGACTTGAATAGAATGCGGCTTGAAATCAATATCCATAGTGCGACAACAAACGATGGGGCAAGGATAACGAAGTATGCTTTCCGCGCAAGCGGAGCGACCAGGACGACCGCGCAACAGAACATCCCAATTGAAACAGAAAGAGGCTTTTTTCCCTGAACAACCGTTAGCGACGAGAGTATCACGACTACGCAGATTATGTAAATAACCCAAACAACCGAAGGCGGCAAATTAGCGAAGTTTAAGAAGAAAGGCTCGTCCAAATGCGGAATAGCA
>Ga0123519_10000144_pt1 | contig 117036 bp, 102 predicted proteins | sample YelNatPaOPRAMG02_FD_87396 | JGI IMG/M metagenome (GOLD analysis project Ga0123519, IMG submission 87396) | Hot spring microbial communities from Yellowstone National Park - Yellowstone National Park OP-RAMG-02 (version 2) | ecosystem: Environmental > Aquatic > Thermal springs > Hot (42-90C) ... | reverse complement strand
CCGTAGGGGCTGTTGAAGGAGAAACTACGTGGGGCAATCTCCTCCATGCTGATTCCGCACTCGGAGCAGGCGAAGTTTTCGGAGAAGAGCATCTCTTCCTCGCCGATCACATCGATCGCCAGTGTGCCGTTACCCTTTCTCAAAGCCACTTCAACAGAATCGTTAAGGCGCTTCTCGATGCCGGGTTTTACAACGAGACGATCGACTACGACCTCGATAGTATGCTGTTTATAGCGGTCCATTTCGATGTCGTCGGTAACTTCATGCACCTCACCATCGACGCGCACGCGCACGAAGCCCTCTTTTCGGACATCTTCGATAAGCTTGCGATACTGGCCTTTTTTGCCACGTACCAGCGGCGCGAGAACTTGTATCTTTGCTCCCTCCGGGAGCGCCATTATGCTGTCCACCATCTGCTCGACGGTCTGCTGTGATATCTCTCTGCCGCACTGAGGACAGTGCGGGTGGCCGATGCGCGCGAAGAGCAGGCGGAGGTAGTCGTAAATCTCCGTGACGGTGCCTACGGTCGAGCGCGGGTTGCGGGTGGTCGATTTCTGGTCGATGGAGACGGCGGGGGAGAGGCCGATTATATCGTCTACATCCGGCTTGTCCATCTGTCCGAGGAACTGGCGAGCGTAAGATGACAGAGACTCTACATATCGGCGCTGGCCTTCGGCGTAGATGGTGTCGAACGCAAGCGATGACTTCCCTGATCCGGAAAGCCCCGTGATGACGACCATCTTGTCGCGTGGAATTTCAACATCGATATTTTTAAGATTATGCTGCCGCGCTCCGCGGACGATAATTTTATCCTGACCCATCCTTAATCTCCTGCTACATTATTCTATCACGCGGGAAGTAGCCGCTTCAACCGGAGAGACGCACATGTGTTCGATATTATGTAGATTGCTTCCTTCTTTACAGGCAGGCATTCGTGGAGTTATTATTTGTTGGTATTTGAAGATTGGATAAGATAGGGGTGGCTTCTTTCGATCTTCGATTATCCGCATTCAACTTCTTGAGGTGCCTCTTGAAACCTGGAATAGCCACTATAGCACTCCGAAAATATGATATCTTCACCGCGCTCGATCTTGCCGCGGAGGCGGGATTTATGGGCGTGGAAATCTGGGGAAAACCACCGCACATTCCAGCCGAGTTCGATGAGGAACACGTGCGTAAGGTGCGCGATCGAGCGAGATCGTGCGGGCTGGAGATACCGGTATTCGGTTCCTATGTGAATCCGGCATGGCCGGGATACGAGCAAGCGGCTGAGGATTCGCTCAGGATTGCAAAATTGCTCGGGGCACGGATAATTCGCGTTTGGGCTGGGAATAAAGAACCCCACGAGGCTGATGAGGAACTGTGGAAGCAGGTAACGACTTCGTTTCATGAGTTCGCGCTGAAAGCTGAGTATCAGGGGATTAGGCTGGCGATGGAGATGCATGCTGCTACGTTGTGCGCCACGGCGGAAGGATCGCTGAGGGTGATCGAGGAGGCGAATGCTCCGAACCTGAGGCTTAATTACCAGGTTTATAATCCGGCGGAACCCGACCTCGAGCGGGTGATCGGGATGGTGGGGGACTTGGTGGTGAATATGCACGCGCAGAATCACCGGCAATCGTGCCTTAACGAGGGAAAGATGGAGCAGGCATGGATTGAGAATGGGCTGGTGGATTACGATCATGCGCTGGCTCTACTGGCTGAGCATGGGTTCAAGGGATATGTGGAGGCTGAGTTCCTGAGGGGCGAGAATGTGTGCGAAGGCGCGATGATGGAGTCGCTTAGGAAGGATGCGGAGTATCTGCGCAGGGTGACAGCAAGGTATAGTTAAGAATCGTGGCATGAACACTCTTGTGACTGCTACGCAGTGCCTCTCGCAGCCGCTGCTGGTCAAGGACTGTCGTGTTCGCCACGAAGGGAACGAAAATGGCAAAAAACGCCATTTTCGAATGAGTGCTTTTGAAGCGCGAATGCCGCGGATAGGGATGGATTGTACGGATAGATGTACCATTACCGGTGTTTCGGATTTGAGGGTTGGAGAGATGAGTTATCATATAACCCATTAAACCTTCACCCCAACCCGTAAATCCCGAAACTTACGTTACTGCAGATGAAAAGAGGTGCGGGGTACAAACCCGCTCATATCTGGTCCGGGATTGCAAATCCCGACCATCGCATTTACTACCTGCGATGATAAAGACTACCTTAGAGATCACTGATAGCTGAAAGCTGTCAGCTGATAACTAAAAAACAAAGTGAGGAATAAATGCCGCTTTTTGAGTTTCGATGTTCCGGGTGTGGGAAGAAGTTTTCGCAGCTTGTGGGGATGACGGCAGATTCTTCGGAGCCAAGATGCCCCAGGTGTGGGAGCGTTGAGGTGAGCAAGCTCATATCGCGGTTCTCACGCGTTCGCAGCGAGGATGAGGTGTTCGAATCGCTGGAGGATGCGGCAATGGCGGGTGATATGGATGATCCCAGGAGCATGAGCAAGCTTGTCCGAGAGATGGGCAAAGAACTCGGTGAGGACGGCGGTGAAGACTTCGAAGAGATGCTCGAACAGGAGATGACAGGGGAAGAGGGGGAAGGCGAAGGAAATTAAGAATGCAGAATTAAGAATTAGGGGATGTGCAGTGGATATCCCTTCATTCATAATTTTGAATTCCCTTACGCCCTCACTCCCTTGAAAAGGGTTACAGTTTAACCCAACTGTCGCCGGTGGCGAATTTATAGGCGGCGTCGATAATTTGCATTGCCTTTAAGCCATCGGCGCCGGTTACGATTGGTTCGCGCTTGCCACGTACGCAATCGACAAAGTGCTGAGCCTGGAGAATGAACCTGTCCGGCAGGGTATTCGCGGCTTCTTCCCACTCGCTTGAGTTGTTCTTAATGTAGCGCACCCCCGGCTTGAAGTAATCGATCACCGCTGCACCATCGGTTCCGTAGACTTCGATGACGTTTGCGGAGCCCGGGGTGGTCCAGCTTGCTTCAATGGTGCCCATGGCTCCGTCGGCGGTCTGGAGGAGGATCGTGTTGCAGTCTTCGATATTGTTGTAGGCGGGATTGGCCTTGTTGATTGCCGCGGCTGCCTTAGCCGCATCGCCCACGAGGAAACGGAAAAGGTCGATTGAGTGGACGGATGTATCGGGAATGGAACCTCCGCCGCTCATTTCACGGTTCGAGAACCAGGTTTTGGACATGTCCATTTTTCCACCGAAGCGGTTTCTGAACATAACGACCTTGCCGATCTCTCCCTTATTAATAAGGTCCTTTGCAACCATCACGGGCTCGTGGAACCTGTGGCAGAACGCCGTAACGAGCAGCTTGCCCGTCTTCTTGGCGCAATCCACCATTTCCTGGCCCTCGGTTGCGTTCATTGCGAGCGGCTTCTCGCAGAGCACCGCGAGTCCGGCTTCGAGCGCCGCGCAAACGACTTCCTTGTGGAACTTGGGAGGAGTGCAGACGCTGACCGCATCCAGATCTTTTTCATTCGCGAGCATATCAGCGATGCTGGTATATGCATGATCCGCGCCCGCGACGTCGACCGCGCGCTGCTTATCGACATCTACTGCCGCCGCGATTACGACGTCCTCGCAGGACTGATAGCCTCTGATGTGCTGGGCGGCGATGCCACCGCACCCGATAATACCTACTTTGATTGTTTTCTCTGCCAATATCTTGCCCTCCGGCATTGTGAATACGAGGCAAGTTTACTCAAGTGACGGCTTGTATGTCAAGGCTAAATTTATTGAGTTGATTCGTGTATAATGTCGAGTAAGTTTCAGAGCAGTGTGGAATTGGTCTGAAGATGCCGAAAATGCTAAATATGCCGAGAAACAGGGTAATTTAACAGACAACGAAGCGTGATAAGAAAGGTATTGACAGGCAGGGGAACTCCGGGATATACTGCACTGGGGGCAGGTTAGTAAACTACTAATCGGATATGCGAGTGGTAATGAAACACTACCACCCGGCCAAAGATTTCCGCCTAGTTGGCTTCGCTGTCCGCTATTGTGAGGGGGGTATAGTTTCCTAATGCTAAGAAGGAAAGGTTTCACACTCATCGAGTTGCTGGTTGTGATCGCAATCATTGCGATCCTCGCCGCAATTCTTTTCCCGATCTTCAGAGCAGCGCAGGATACTGCGAAGAAGTCTGTCTGTCAGAGCAACCTGAAGGAACTCAGCCAGGCATGCTTGATGTATGAAGGGGACAACGGCGGCAAGATTATGCCTGGATTGGTCGGCCATGCGGGTGATACAGGTATCTGGGTGCCAATGAATCAGATGTGGACATACTTCGCCGACCAGTATGTGAAACAGAATCGTAAGGTGAGCGCTACTGATACCTCGCTGCGCGGCATCTTTGTATGCCCGGCCAGGTTTTATTCAAGGGATAGCCGCACCGGCCAGGAAATCCCCGAGAATGTAAGGCGCACATACGGTTACAACATGTCTTACCTTGGGGGATGGAATGCGCAGACATCCAAGTATGAGTACCATACTATGGCCGAAGCTGCGAAGCCCTCGAAAACAGTCCGCATAATGGAGTTCTGGAACATAGACAATGGCACGGTGAATTCGACCGATCCTGATCTGAAGTATTACTCCAAAGGAAGAGGGTCGATGTTCAGCTATGCTCAGCACCAGGATCCGGGTTATGCGAAGCCCTGGTTCTGCTGGCCGCCTGGATGGCATGCCGGTGGACTTACCGCGGTATGCTGGCTCGATGGCCATGTGTCGATGATGAAAACACCACCGATTCAGTCACCGACCAGCCCGCACAGCAACGATTATAACTGGGGCGTAATGGCTGATTCTCTCCCAGGTATCAACAACAGCTGGGACCCATATTTCAGACTGGCTAACCCGAAGCCTTAGTCCGAATATTGCTTATGTGCTGGCACGGCCGCCCATGCATGTCGTGGGCGGCCTTTGTTATAGGTGTGTTTGGAAGCTTTACGGAGCTTGCCAGAGGTGTGGCGTTTATGGTATAATCTTATGTTACACATAGAGGCTGTGCTCAGTATGGAGCGTTTTCGAGAAAGGTGATCTGATGAAGGCAAACATTCATCCGAAATATGAGACGACTACGGTTACCTGCGCATGCGGTAATACATTCGAGACTAGATCGACGGCTAAAGACATCCGCGTGGAAATTTGCTCCGCGTGCCATCCGTTCTTCACCGGTAAGCAGAAGCTTATGGATACCGAGGGACGCGTCGAGAAGTTCCTTGCCAAGTATGGTATGAAGAACAAGACCGAAGGTCAGTAGCCAGTTAAGTTTACCAACAAAGGAAGCGACTGCCGGGGCTGATTAGCGCCGTGGGACGCTTCCTTTGTTTTTGTGTTCCTCCCGGTCGTTATCTATTGAGTTTTATATAGTGAGTTAGCGCATCTTGTGAGCACTAAACCAGTCGCTAGATTGTTAATGCACTACATGAAACTCAGTAATGGAGTAGGTGCGATATTGGCGGAGAATAAAGAAGCTAAATTTCACTACGGTGGCCAGGCGGTGATGGAAGGCGTTATGATGCGCGGGCCGAAGGACTTCGCGGTCGCGGTCCGGCGCGCTAATGGCGAGATCGTTTCAACTGTTGAGAATGTTGAATCGATGTTCAGCAAGCTGCAATGGCTGCGTAAGCCGTTCCTGAGAGGAACGCTGATGCTGATCGATTCGATGGCTTTGGGCATCAAGGCGCTTAAGTATTCGGCGGATATCGGAATGCAGGATATCGCTGATTCCGACCCCAAGGCGAAAGCCAAAGCTGAAGCCGACACCGATAACGCTGATCCGACACAGACGCAGGCTGAGCCAAAAAAGAGCGTCAACGATATGACCATCAGCATTATGATGGTTTTGGGGCTGGTTGTTGGGGTGGCGTTTTTCGTGTTGGTACCAAGCTTCATTGCGAAACGCGTCGGCCATTCGCTCTCGGGCTGGGAGCGAACCGCGTTTGCCGGTGTATTTAAGATCGCGTTGTTTTTTGCGTATGTATCGTTGATCTCGCTAATGAAAGATATCCGGCGGGTGTTTCAATACCATGGCGCGGAGCATAAGACGATCAATGCATACGAAGCCGGCGAAGAACTGACAGTCGAAAACGTGAGCAAGTATACGAAGGTGCATGTGCGGTGCGGGACCAGCTTTATACTGGTGGTGCTGCTTGTGAGCATCATAGTTATGATGCCGTTCGGGTGGAAGAACCTGTTGGTGCGCTATATGTATGAATTGCTGCTGCTGCCGGTCGTTGCTGGATTGTCTTATGAGGTAATCCGGTTCGCTGGCAGTAGAAAAGACTCTGTCTTTACGAAAATTATCCTTGCTCCGGGTCTTTTTATGCAGAAGATCACGACACGCGAGCCTGAACCACAGATGATAGAAGTCGCAATTGCGTCACTCAGAGGCGTGCTGGAGAAGGAATCGCTGGCGGGCGAAGGAACGGAGTGATTTTGTGCTGCCGTTTATACCACTGCAGCCTGGATTCCCGCCTTCGCGGGAATGACAGGCTATGTGGGAATGACAATACATCCTGCCTGTGATGATAATTACTACCCGTGATATCACTGACAGCTGAAAGCTGCCAGTTTCTTCCAAGAAAAGGAATTTCAAGTTGTTCGAAAAGCTTGCTGAAGTTGAAGATAGATATGAATCGCTGGAGCAGCAGTTGGCTGATCCTGAGATAATGCAGGATCAAAGGGCCTATCAACAGGTTGCTAAAGCTCATTCGGACCTTGCGGATATCGTGGCTAAGTGGCGCGAGTATAAGCAGGCGAGACAGCAGCTTGCGGATGTAGAGCAGATGCTCGGCGAACGGCTCGATGACGAGATGCGCGAGCTCGCACAGATGGAACTCGATGAGATCAAGGATAAAATCCCTCAGATCGAAGAAGAGCTGAAGTTGATGCTCTTGCCGAAGGATCCGAACGATGAGAAGGACGTAATCGTCGAAATTCGCGCGGGGACCGGCGGCGAGGAGGCTGCTCTATTCGCGGGCGATCTGCTGCGGATGTATTCGAGATATGCTGAGCGGCACCGGTGGAAAGTAGAGCTTTTGAATGCAGTAGAGACCGGTATCGGAGGATACAGAGAAGCTGTGCTCGGGATCAAAGGCAAAGGAGCTTTCAGCAGGCTTAAGTTCGAGGGTGGTGTGCACAGGGTGCAGAGGGTCCCGGCGACGGAGTCGAGCGGAAGGATCCATACATCCGCCGCGACAGTGAGCGTGCTGCCGGAAGCCGACGACATCGATGTGCAGATAAACCCCGATGACCTGGAGATCGATACCTACCGCTCGGCGGGCGCGGGCGGTCAGAACGTTCAGAAGAACGAGACTGCCATTCGCATCACTCATAAACCGTCCGGAATTGTTGTTACCTGCCAGGATGAACGCAGCCAGTTGCAGAACCGTGAGCGCGCGATGACAATCCTGCGCGCGCAGCTTTTTGAAAGAGAACGGCGTGCGCAGCAGGAAGAGATCGATGCGCAGCGCAGATCGATGGTGGGCTCAGGTGACCGGAGCGAGAAGAGCAGAACCTATAATTTTCCTCAAAACAGGGTCACCGACCACCGGATCGGGTTCGATATGTTCAACCTGCCGGCGTTTATGGATGGCGAGCTCGAAGATATGATCGATCGATTAATCGCTGCCGATCAGGCCGAAAGGCTGCAGCAGGGCGGTTAATAGAAGAAAATGAGACGGCGAGTTGGAGAAGAGATCGCTGATGCGGTGATCCGGCTTCGGGACGCGGGGGTGGAGAGTAATCTTCTCGATTCGCAACTTATGATGGCGCGAGCGCTGGAGTGCTCGCGCCTTAGTGTTATTACTCACCCCGAGATCGAGCTGACCGATGAGCAGCTGAATGCATTTCGTTCGATGCTGGAAAGGCGGATTCAAAGGTATCCGCTCGCGTATTTGATCGGCCGGAGGGAGTTTTACGGGCTGGATCTGATTGTGCGTGAGGGGGTGCTGGTTCCGAGGCCGGAGACTGAGGTTCTGGTCGAGGAGTGCATTAAGCGGCTTGGACGTGGTCCGCGAGTGGTCGCTGATATCGGGCTGGGGAGTGGAGCGATAGCTGTTGCGCTTGCTGTGAATATGCCTGAAGCGAAGATTTATGGTACGGAGGTATCGGCGGAGGCGCTGGAGGTTGCGCGTGAAAATGTAGCGCGGCATCATGTGGCGGATAGGGTATGTATACTCCCGGGAAACTTGCTCGAACCTTTGATGGACCTTGGGGCGCGGTTTGATGCCGTCGTTTCAAATCCGCCATATATTCCCACGGGAGATATATTATCGCTCGAACCGGAAGTGCGGGTGTATGAGCCTCTAAAGGCGCTTGACGGCGGAGCGGATGGGCTGGATATTTACAGGGTGCTTATTCCGGGGGCTGTCGATTGTCTAGGAGACGAGGGATTTGTGGCGGTGGAGATCGGGATAGGGCAGGCTGACTCCGTAATACAAATCGCCAGGGGATCCGGATATGCTCATGTCGAGGTAATCCGGGACCTTGCGGGAATTGAAAGGGTGCTCATAATAAGCAGATGATCACATTAAAGGTAGATCCTGTAAATCCTGATATGAAGATAATCCGCGCAGCCGCCGATGCGATCAGGGATGGTGGATTGGTGATATTCCCGACCGAGACCGTATATGGGCTTGCTGCTGACGCTCTCAATGAGAAGGCTGTGAAGCATGTATTCGAGGCGAAGGGGCGTTTTGATAAACAGCCGCTGCCGGTGCAGGTGGGGAGCATCGATGACGTGCAAAAAGCCGCGGAATATATTCCGGAGAACGCGAGGCGGCTTGCGGAGCTATACTGGCCTGGGCCGCTTACGCTGGTGCTTGTTAAAAATGCGAGCCTGCCTACCTCGGTGACAGGAGGCAAGGAGACGGTCGGGGTGCGGGTACCGGATCATCCCGTCGCGCTGGCGTTGGCGAAAGAGGTGGGATCGCCGATTGTGGCTACTAGCGCGAATATGTCAGGCGACCCGGCGCCAAAGAATGCGGAGGAAGCTATTCGGGAAGTGGGGAACGAGGTAAGTGTGGTCCTGGATGCGGGGAGATCGCAGTTGGGTGTTGCATCCACCGTTGTGGATGTGAGCGTAGTGCCGCCGAAGATACTCAGGCATGGGACCATTAGTGCGGATGATATACGAGCGGTGCTCGGGGAAGTAGAGGACGTTGGTTAATAATCATACATTCAGAACACCGGAAGATAAAGTATTGGTACGCACTGCGATTGCGGATGCGGTAAAAGAGGCAAAGGCAAACGGGAAGACCGTTGTTTTTACGAATGGGTGCTTTGATATCCTGCACATCGGACATGTAAGATATTTACAGGAGGCACGTTCGCTTGGAGACATACTGGTTGTTGGGGTAAACAGTGACAACTCCGTGCGGAGGCTAAAAGGACCTGAAAGACCGGTAGTGCCGGAAGCGGAACGGGCGGAGATTATTGCGGCGCTGGAGTTTGTGGATTATGTGACGCTTTTTGATGAGGATACCCCTGTCGAACTGATCCGCGTGGTGCGACCGGATATCCATACCAAGGGTGGGGGTTATAAGCCTGAAGACATGCCTGAAACTGAAGCGGTGCGCGAGGTCGGCGGGCGCGTGGAGATCATCCCCTACAGCGCGACTGAGAGCAAGGGGATGTCAACCACGAACGTGATCGGCAGGTTGATTAAGAGCATCGATTAAAGGGCTGCGATGAGGTAAATCGGAAGCAGTCGGAAGTCAGAAGGCGAAATATTCTCCGATGGGCCGGGAAATCTGTTCCCGGCCCAAGCTTGAAGGGAAATCCGTTCCCTTAGCCCTGGTTATGAGTAATATTAGAGCCTTAAGGAGACAGATTTCCCCATTCAGATGCGTCCAGGCTATCGCACCCTTCGTAAACTTTCGCCGAGAGAATGAATATCCTGTACGCTCAGGACTTTAGACTGCCTACATAAACGGCAGCCGATTGGAGCCCAGCTTACCGATTTTCGAGAGCGCTCCCTCGCGGTTAGTGACGATGCGGCTGCCGTCATCCCAGATAGCTTCTTCGTCGGTTATGACGGGCCTGCCGTAGATGTTGGACAGGTTGATTGTTTTGATAGTACCGTTAGGGCCGCAGATCACGACGTTATCGGAAGTATTGTAGAACGGCTTACCCTCCCAGGTAAAGCCGACGCCGTTCACGTAGAGGCTGCTGTATTCGGGTTTAATCTCCCAGCCATCACCGGTTGCGGGCACGTATTGCACATTGCCGGGTTTGAGGATGAGCAGATCACCGTTGGGAGATATGGCAGCATCCGCTACTCCTACATCCACGGTTTTAGCTGCCTTGTTTGCGATAGAGACGCGCAGGAGCTTGTTCCCGCCGATGAACATAGAGCTCTTCTTTTGCAGTACATAGACAGAAGCTCCATCAGCAGAGAATCCGACAGGCTTAGCGGATTCGTATTCGCTGCCGCTGTCCTGATACTTCACAGTTTCGTTCCCCGAGACGCCGAAAACTGTAATTTTCTTTCCTGTTTTCGTGTCTACCACTATTACTTTCTTACCTTCGAGCGTATAGGCGAGAAATTTGCCGTCCGCAGCGGCGCAGGGGTGTTCTATTGGTCCGCTTGCCGTGTGGACAGATTCGCCATCTTTCATGATCTCGGTCTCATTATGGACCCAGAAGAGATACTTCGTTCTGGAGTAGGTTACCGGTGCCTGCGGCTTGTATGTTTCAGGTTTTCTGGGCTTAGGGTTACTGGATGTTTCTATATTGCCCGAGGAGAAGCTGTCCAACAAATCATCAAAAACTTGTCTATAGCTGGACTGTTCATCGGTGGGAACATGGCTGGTAAGAGCGAATCGCGCTTTACCGTTAGCATCGCCGATTACGTAGAAATGGCTGGTGTACGGCTTCTTGGCATCGTCCAGATAGGTGATTCGCGCGTAAGCAGTGGAATACGGCGTTCCGGTCATCATTTGCGGGTGCTCTATTATCGTCATGCCCTGGAATGTCTTCGAATCCTTGAGCGAATCGATGAGGATCGATACATAGTCGATAAGGGAACGTGAACTCGGCTTTTTGGAAAGATCGATGAGGCCGAGGGAAGCGTTTCCCTTGCTGATAATAAGGTCCATGCCGTCGCTGTGTTGAGTGGTCCAGCCTCGTGGGATGCGAAGGGAGAAGCGTCCGGTTTTATCACGATAAGTTTCTGATGTATCGGTGGTCGTGGAGACGGATCTGCCAAAAGTTATGCTGTGGGCGACCGATTCGAATAGAGATCGGTAGCTGTCATGGTCGGCGGTGGGACAGAACGTAAGCATCACGAACTTCGAGGTTCCGCTGCTCTCAGCGAGGATGAAAATATCGCAGAGGAAACTGCTGGTGCCGTTCATCTTGAATGCGATGACGGCATGCGCGCTGCGGTTCATGCGGGTGGAGAGAAGAACTGGCTCCTCAACGATCTTCAAATCCTCAAAATTCCCGCCGGATTTAAGGTTATCCAGCACACCATTGACGATGTCCGAAGCCCTGCTAATATTCGGCGCATCATCGAGAGCCATAATGCCGAATGAAACAAAGTCCTGCTTCATATAAAGAAGGAAGCTATTCATCTTATCGATGCTCCAGCCCTGCGGAACATCGACTGAAAACCGGCCCTGTGGGTCATCATAGCTCTTAAGGTCAAACTGTATGCTGTCGGCGTGTGCGACAGCCATGCTCATTGTAAGGGCTACTGCGATCAGGATAAAACAACTTTTCACGATACATACTCCAATCCGGCCAGGATTTTCTATTTAATCTGGTGTAAACAGTTTAGCGGCCAGGTAGTGAATTGTACCAAAGCTCTCCGAGGCTGCGGACCGGGAATTCGCAGGCCGAAGTTGTGGTGTCGAACGGTGACCATGCGGAGATATCGGCTACATATCTACCCTTTGCAAAGGTGAGTTCGTAGATTGCGCTGCTTCTCTTGTAAGAGAAACCGGAAAAAGAGCCCGTTCTGCCGGGATTCAGGCTTTCTGAGGGCTTTATGTCTTTCAGAGAATACGCACACCATTTCTCGGCGGATTCGGCATCAGGGAATGTGAACAGGACCGCTTCTACAATCTGTTTCGGGTCCGCATTCAGGAGATACCGGCGCTGGAGGAGAATTGCAGCTCCCGCGCCGTAGAGCCAGGTTCTGATTTTGACAGGATCGTTGGTGCTGTCGATGAGCGCCCAGGCTTCTGCGGGATTCCGTGCTGTTCCGAGGACCGGGCCTACCGCGGTGGTGGCGGCATCGGGTGGGAGGAGTGTGGTAGATGCTGCAGAGATCGGCTGAGCTTTCAGCTTGCCGGCGAGGAGCCACTTGAGCCTGCGCGCTATGGGCTTTGCATAGGAGGCGAGGGTATCGCTTCCGGCGTAATCGGAACTGCCAAGCTTGGTGATCCGCACCATTACACAGTCAAATCTGAACCGCAGCGTAGATTCTTTCCCGCGAGCTGTTGATAAGCGGGTGAAGTAACGGCATTCGTCTCCGACTGCGGGACCGGTCGTTAATGTGACTGATTTATCAGTGAGCTCCGAGCGGTTTTTGAAAGCATCTGAAGCGCCTTGTGAGGTGTTATAGAGGGTTAGCGCGGTTTCGATCTTTCTACCGTCGAATGGGTTTGCATGCGTGTAGTTCTGTACTATGTAAAAGAGCTCATCGGGCGTGTCTTTGAAATGCGAGTCGTAGAACTCCGGGAATTGCGGCCACCACTGCGCTCTATCGCCGTAATCCGTGTTAAGATCGGCTGTGGTGATAGTTGCAGCAAGAAGATCTTCCTGACTGATATTGGGAGCGGTCTGTGCGGCTTGGCACAGAGGCGCGGCTGTACAAAGAACGCCGATTACCAGTAAGGTAAAAAGTGTTTTCATTGTTATACTCCTGGAGATACTGAAGGGGTATTATTTTTATCGGCAGTTTTGGGTGGTCTTAACAGGGTAATGACAGCCGGCGACAGGCGCCGCCGGCTGTCTGGCGCTGCTTATTTTACTTCAAATCCCAGGGTTATTATCTTCTTCGCCCCTGCATCGATGGATGCGGCGCCATCCTTGAATGTAACCTCGCCGATTGTTTCTTCGTTAAGGTTAAGCAGCTTCGCGGATTTTGCCCCCCGGACTTTCACCCATGCGTCTTTGATGTCTTCGGGCGTGGTATTGTAGATTCGGACGACGAGCATACCGGAATCTTCAGCCTTTTTGACTGCGGAAACGACTAACTCTGCACAAGATGTCTCGATAAAGCTATACACCAATGGAAGGTCACCGTCGTGTGCGTTGGTCTGGAATGGGAGCAGAGGAACATTGTGCTGGTGGGCTTGCTTCCAGACCTGAGCGTCTTGCCAGTCGCCTTCATGCGGATAAAGCGCATATTCGAATGTATACTCACCCAGGCACTCGGCTTCGGGAGTCTCTATGCTGGGACCGTCTCCACCTCCACTGAGGCGAGTTACGCATCGGAGAAGAGTTAACCCAACCGTGCGACCTTCATCGGGATAAACTTCAAACTCAGGCATGCCCTTATTGATCACGCACAGGCCGCGGTCGCCATCGGTTACATCCATCCAGCTCTGCTGAGGATAGAACGGCGAAGCAGGTCCCCAATCCGCGGGAACACCAATCGAACGCTCGATTACGTCGAATTGTCCCTCGGCGTAGCTGACGTCGGTAGATACCCCACTTGGGAAGAGCACGCGGAGGCGGTGGTCTTTAGCGCGGTTATCGACTACCGTGCGGATGTCGACTCGCGGGACCCCTCGCGTAATTGTGATATAGGATGTGATCGGGCAGTCCACTGTTTCCTGCGAGCGCGCGGAGTTGTCGGATGTGGCGGATGCCGGAAGCTTCATCACGGTGTCGATCTTGAACGTTGCGGAGATCGGACTTCGATCCACTATCGAAACCTGCGGATTTGCATCGATGCTCGTGACTATAAGGTTATCGACCGGCTTGCGATGGTTATATTCATCACCCACATCGCCGACATCCTCGAACGTATTGAGGCTGCCGTAGATCTGAGCGGCGCCTTGATCTTTGCCCAAGCGCTCCATTATAAGGGAACCTGCCGCGACCGAAACGCGCACGAATTCATTGCTGATTGCGTTGTCCCAGTAGGCATCGGAAGTGAGGCTGTCGCCGGATTGCTGGCTCGGTTTACCAGGTTCGATCTTATAGGTCCGATAACCGCAGGAAGGAACATCCTCTGCTATGAACTCGACTTCGAACCTGCGCACATATATCATCATCGGCAATTCGTGCGGGTTTGTGATCTGCTTACCAACCGTCTTTGCGCTGATAAGAGCGTATGGGATCTCATCGCCTGCATCGTTAAATAACTTGATTCTGTCGACATATCTGGCGGGATCGATCTTGGGAACATCGCGGGCAAGGTCGCCGGCTGGGATATCGATGGTGGCTCTGACCTTATCCGTGCGCGGCCAGTTCAGAGGATTAAATACCACCAGCGATTCGCCTTCGGTCTTGATCTGGTTGGTGATCGAAGCCATTGCACGATCGGTGAACTCCGTCGCGACCTGCTGGACCTGCTGGAACCGCGGGACCATCTCGCGGTGGACTTGATCGATACTGCATCCGCAGATGGAATCGTGCGGGTGGTTCTCCATAAGGAGCTTCCAGGCGTAGTTGAGAAAATCCGCCGGATAATCAGCGCCTAGCATATAAGCGAATGAAGCTGCCGGCTCAGCGTATTTTTCGAGCGCGGTCTGGCTCTTTTCATTAGCCTGTTTCAGATACATCCGGCTGGAAAGGGTGCCGGCGAGAATGTTGTTGCCGCGGTCTTCGCGCAGCTCACCGATCTTCGTCTCAAGCTTCGCGCCGGATTTTTCGAGGGAAGCCTTTAGAGCCTCGATGTAAGCGGGTAGGGTGGAATGGACAAGTTTATCACCTTCGAGCTTTTCGCTTACTCGCCTGATGATTTGTCCGACATCGGGCTGCGCTTCGAGGTGATCGACACCGTTCATTAAAAGGAGCTGATCGGCGTGCGATATGCCCTGCATCGCGTTCTTCTTGCCGAGGGTATAATTAACGGCTTCTTCGGTATCGCTCGGGAAGTGCTGTGCGTTATTATACCAGTGTGCCATCAGCGATGCGAGAATTTCGGAACCATCGGGCGATTGCCAGATAAACTCCATCTTCCGGTCATCCGCGAGTTGGTAACCTCGGCCGAAGACCGAGTTATCTATTCCGAATCCGCGGAATATCTGCGGCATCTGGGAAATATTGCCGAACTGGTCCGGGAGATAACCCACCTTCATCACAGGGCCGAATTCGCGGGCGATGCGGTGACCGACGAGCAGGCTGCGGATGGTGGATTCTCCGCTGACGAGGAATTCATCGTTGAGCTGATACCATGGTCCGATAAGGATCCGGCCTTCGCGGATGTATTTCTCGAGGCGTTCGCGCTGGTGAGGACGGATTTTGAGATAATCTTCGAGAACGATTGTCTGGCCGTCCATGTTGAAATATTTGAAGTCGGGGTCGGTGTCGAGGATGTCGAGCAGGTGGTCGATAAGATCGACAAGCCTTATTCTGAATCGCTGGAATGAGTAGTACCACTCACGGTCCCAGTGGGTATGCGAGATTACGTGCATGGTGTAATCGGGCATTAATCGTGCCTCCCATTATTTATTGGTCGCCATATTATAGCATTTGAGCGAGGGGGAAGGGAGAATTCTCAATTATTAATTTTGAATGCTTGATAGGCTGTGGGTGAAGGTCTGTACTGGCACAGGTACCATAGAGATAACCGATAGTACTGAGTAGGCCTGTCCTGGCTATCAATATTGATCCAGTTATCTGACTGTATCGAAGTACGGGTTGATTGATAGCAGCTACCTTCGCAGACTGCACTTCGACTCTTGTGATTCCTACGGAACAAGGCGTTTCGCTAATCATTGTCAGTCAGCAGATGTCCTTGTAAGTTATTTAACATTGAGCATTATCCCTTCCCCGCTCTTTGCTCTCGGCTACTCTGTTACTCTGTTACCTGTTCCCCCTTTAATGACCTGTAACTATTGCAAGAAGGTTGACGTATAGAAAAAAGCAGGCAAAATGAGGGTGGATGTCGAAGTGCCAATAAATATCGGTCTGGAGATGATCTGTCATGCCGGCGAATCTTACTCCGGATTATCTTGCCGCCGAAGAACGGTTTCGCGCGGCTGAGACAACTGAAGATAAACTCATAGCTCTCGATGAGATGTATGCTACGATCCCCAAGCATAAGGGGACCGAGAAGCTGCGGGCGGATATTAAGCGCAGAATCTCGAAGCTGCGGGAAAAAGAAAAGCAGTCCGGAAAAAAGGGCAAACGCTTTGACGAGTATCATGTCGTCAGGCAGGGGGCTGGGCAGATTGTGATGCTCGGGCCTCCAAATTCCGGCCGGTCTTCTCTTCTGGCCAGGTTGACAGCTGCGATACCTGAGATTGCGGATTATCCGCATACGACGCGCGCTCCGCTGCCGGGGATGGTGGAGTTCGAAGATATTTCCATACAGCTTGTCGATACTCCGCCGATGTTCGGCGAACATACTGAAAGAGGCATAATCAGCCTTGCTCGTAATGCAGATGCGGTTGCGCTGGTGCTCGATTCGTCCGACAGCGCCCTCCTCGAACAAATCGAGGATATGAGGGAGGAGGCGTCGAAATCTCGAACTGTACTTGTCGGAGAAAAAGCCGCGGAACGCGAATATCCGCCGCCTTTATTGGCAAAACCTGCGTTTATTATCGCAAATAAGATCGATTGCCCGGGAGCGCTCGAAAACCTCGACGTGCTGCGGGAATTTTATGGCGAGGAGTTCGAGATAGTCCCGGTTTCGGCCCGAACAGGCGAAGGACTGGAAGATCTTAGACGCAGAATGTTTGATTCCCTCGGGATGGTGCGGGTATACACAAAGATGCCCGGTAAGCCTCCCGATAAGGAGAAACCGTTTACCCTAAGGAAAGGAAGCACCGTTATCGACTTTGCTGCTATCGTCCATAAGGATGTTGCCCATAATCTGCGCTATGCGCGGGCATGGGGGAAGGGAATGCTGGACGGTGCGCAGGTCGGACGCGACCACGTGCTCGAGGATGGGGACGTGGTGGAGCTGCATGCATAGATGGTTTTTGCATTTGTTCTGATAGCGGGTGTTGTGCTCATACTGGTTGTTGCCGCTGTTTTATTTACATGGCTGGGGATGCCGAGCGTGCTTTCATGCCTGGTGCCGACCGCGCCGTGGCTGGTTATGATGGGTACGCTGCTCTTGAGCATCGTCGAGTGTTTACTCTTCTTCGGCAGCAAGGAGGACCGCCGATCAGCTAAACGCGATCTTATCTATCTTGTTCCCACTTTCGCCGCAAGCGCGGTCCTATGGTGGCTGCTGCAGAAGTTTTTCTGGTAGTTAACCGCGCGAGTAATGACGAGAATGGTCGGATAATTCTATCACAGCAGACTGGGTTCCCGCCGTCGCGGGAATGACAGCACTGGTAGCTGAGATAATAAATACTACCAGTGAGATCACTGATAGCTGCCAGCTATTTCTCGATTTACTGAGTTTCAGGTAATGTAGTGGCAACCTGGCAGAAGGTTTCGTGCTTGATCCGACCCGCCAGTATGTCACACCATTATGCGAAACTCAATAATTAGCCCCTAATTACGTTCCGCGGATGATCTCTGCGGAAGCTTTCTATGTTATCGATTGTCGTATCGATGATGCGGTGTTCGGCTTCTACGCTGTAGAAAGCGACGTGGGGCGTGATAATGACGTTGTCCCGATGCAGCAGGGCGTAGCTTCGGACTATCGCTCTCAACTTTTCTATCGGGAGTTGATCGGCGAGGAGTTGAGCTTCTTCCTTGATCGATTCCTCTCCTTCGAGAACATCGAGCCCTGCACCTGATAAAATCCCCTGGTCGAGAGCATAAGCGAGCGCGTCGGTGTCGACTACAGCTCCGCGCGCGGTGTTGATGAGTATGGCGCCGCGCTTGATGAGGTCGATATTGTCTTTATTTATCAGGTGATATGTCTGATCGATCAGGGGAACATGCAGCGATATGACGTCGCTTTCCTTAAGGAGCCGTTCCAGAGAGACATATTCGAAACCGAGGACTTCGGCAAGGATCGTCTGAGGATAAGCGTCATAGGCGAGCACATTCATCCCGAACCCGCGGCCGATGCGGATTGTGTGGAGCCCGATCGCTCCCGCGCCGACCACCCCAAGCGTCTTCCCCTTCAAATCGAATCCCCTGAGGCCTTCGAGGTCGAATTTCAACTGGTTTGCCTTGTTGATTGCAATTTTGAGCCTTCGCGAGAGGGCGAGAACGAGGGCGAATGCGTGCTCGGCGACAGTATTCTCACCATAACGGGGGACATTGGTAATTGTAATTCCGCGATTTTTACACTCCTGCAGGTCGATGTGGTCGTAGCCGGTAGAACGAGTTGCGATGAGTTTGAGGTTTGGCAGGCGGTCGAGGATCTCTTTGCTTACGAACGAATAGATAAAAATCGAGACGATTTCCGCATCGGCAGCCGCTTCAGCGTTATCGAGAGTGAGTGGTTCATCGATTAAGGTTACCTGATCTGGGCTGAAACCTTTTTCCTTGAGATAATCGCACATCCAGCTTTCGACTTCGTAAAATACAACCTTGCGTTCAGCCAATTTCGATCCTCCCGGTCCTTGATGAAGAATTGTAACTCATATTTACCCCGGTAGACAAGGCTGGCGCGTGTTATTCGGTGAAAGGTCTGGGTTCCCTGTGGGAAGGTATTCCTGTATAATTAAAGAAGAATGAGTATTCTCGTTGTAGGAAGCAGGGGGAGCGCGCTGGCTCTTCGGCAGACGCGGCAGATTGTGGAGGAGGTCGAGCGCCTCAATCCGGGGGTAACGTGCCGGGTCGAGGTGATCAAGACCACGGGTGATAAAATCCTCGATGTTCCACTCGCGAAAATCGGCGATAAGGGGCTGTTCGTCAAAGAGATCGAACTTGCGTTAATCGAAGGTAAGATCGATTTCGCGGTGCACAGCGCCAAGGATCTGCCTTCGGAAATGGATGATCGGCTCGTTGTGACGGCATTTCCCGAACGCGAATGTCCGGCTGATGCGTTTGTATCGAAAGTCGGAGCTCTCTCGGAACTGCCGAAGGGGGCCATGATCGGAACCAGCAGCCTTCGTCGGCGCGCGCAGATTCTGGCGGCAAGGCCGGATGTGAGCGTTCTCGACCTGCGCGGCAATTTGGATACTCGTCTTAGAAAGCTTGACGACTCGGAGTATGACGCGATCATCCTGGCTTGCGCGGGGCTTTATAGAATGGGGCTGGAATCAAGAATTACCGAGATGCTGCCCTACGAAGTATGCTTACCGGCGGCAGGGCAGGGGGCGCTCGCGGTTCAGTGCAGGAAAGATGATCCCGCTTGCGAAATTATAGGCAGGCTGGATCATTCGCTGACTCGGGCATGTGTTTCGGCGGAGCGTGCGCTTCTCGCGGGGCTTGGTGGAGGATGCCAGATCCCGATAGCCGCGCTTGCAAGGGAAGAAAACGGTGCGCTGAAACTCGATGCGGCTGTTGCTGCGTTGGATGGTAAGCGCATCGAGCGCGGGAGCGCGGTCGGCGATATCGCAGCCGGCGAGGAACTCGGCAAGCGGCTCGCCGGAGAACTGCTGGATTCGCCTGCAAGGGATTTGCTCGAAGAAATTAGACGCAGTGACGAGCCGAAGAGTATAGGAGCGGCTTAACAAGTGATTATCGATGTTGACGTCCTGGTATTAGGCACGGGGATTGCGGGACTTAGCTTTGCGCTGCGCGCATCCGCTTTCAGCCGTGTAGCGGTCATTACAAAAAAGAGCGACACTGAATCGAATACGAACCACGCGCAGGGAGGAATCGCTGCCGTCTTTGACCCCACCGACTCCTATGATGCCCATATACGCGACACCCACGTTGCGGGGGCATTTCTCTGCCATAAAGATTCGGTTGATATCCTGGTAAAGGAAGGGCCGGACCGTGTGTGCGAACTCGTCGACTTCGGCGTAAGGTTCACGAACAGCCGCCGCTCCCCTAACCCGATGCATTTCGATCTTGGGCGAGAAGGTGGGCACAGTGCGCGAAGGATCGTTCATGCGGCGGACCTTACCGGCCGCGAGATCGAGCGTGCGCTCGTTGCAAATGTTAAGGGCGAACATAACATCCGTATCTTCGAGCACGATCATGCAATCGACCTCATTACCGAGAGAATCGGCGATAAAATCATCTGCCGCGGCGCTCACGTTCTCGATTCGGAAACCGGCGACGTTATGAGCATCCGCGCCAGGGTCACCATGCTCGCTACCGGTGGTCTTAGTCAAGTTTACCTGCATACGACGAATCCCGAGATCGCGACCGGTGACGGTGTGGCTATGGCATACCGCGCCGGAGCTGTGATCGGAAATATGGAGTTTATTCAGTTCCACCCCACAACTCTCTATCACCCCGAAGCCCGCTCGTTCCTGATCTCGGAAGCGGTGCGCGGTGAAGGTGGTATTCTTCGGTTGAAGAGCGGCGAGACCTTTATGGAGCGGTATCATGAGATGGCAAGCCTGGCGCCGCGCGATGTGGTGGCCAGGGCGATTGACTCCGAGCTTAAAAAGAGCGGCGATGAGTGCGTTTACCTCGATGTGACAGAAGTTGACCCCGAAACGGTGAAAGGGCATTTTCCGACAATTTATGAGAAGTGTCTTTCCGTCGGCATCGATATGACCATGGATTGGATTCCCATAGTGCCCGCCGCGCACTACGCGTGCGGTGGAGTGCTGACGGATACCGATGGGCGGACGAGCCTGGAGAACCTATATGCGTGCGGCGAGGTATCCTGCACCGGTGTTCATGGCGCGAACAGGCTTGCGAGCAATTCGCTGCTGGAAGCAATAGTCTTCGCGCGAAGGGCTGCTGAGGATGTCGAAAAACGCATCGGCGATATTGGTCTTGCTGAAATTACGGAGTATCCGGCTGAGGAGCATACCGAACCGGCGCCGGTCGATGTGGTAAACGATCTTATCATTCAGTTGAGGACGGTGATGTGGCGTTACGTCGGGATCGTGCGGACGAACGAAAGGCTCGCGAAAGCGCTAGGGCTTGTAAGGGATCTCGAGGCGAAGGCGGCGGATATGTATGCGCGTGGGGTGCTTTCACCGGCGCTGCTTGAACTTCGTAACATGACCCTGACCGCGGAACTTATCATCCTTTCCGCTCAATCACGAGAGGAGAGCAGGGGCTTGCATTATAACCTTGATTATCCTGACATCGATGATGCTAATTTCAAACATGATACTCTGCTGGCGAGGAACGGACTGGGTATGCCGCAGATGGTAAGCAGGAATGGCTGAGCGCGGGGGCGCGGGAAAAGTCTACCTGGTCGGCGCCGGTCCCGGCGATCCGAAGCTGATTACACTACGAGGCGCTGAAGCGCTCGCGCGGGCGGATGTGATTGTAAACGACCGGCTCGCTAATCCACGACTCCTCAAAATGGCCCGTCCCGGGGCTGAAATTATCTATGCGGGAAAAGCTTCTCGCGATCATTTTCTCACTCAAGATGAAATCATCAGGGTAATAATCGATCACGCGCGGGCGGGCAAGACGGTGGTCCGCCTTAAAGGCGGAGACCCATTTGTGTTTGGCAGAGGTGGCGAAGAGGCGATTGCGCTTGCGGAGGCGGGGATAGAGTTCGAGGTTGTGCCTGGGATAAGTTCTTCGATTGCCGCTCCGGCGTATGCCGGGATACCTGTCACTCATCGCCGGATTGCGGCGTCGCTTGGGATCGTGACGGGTCATGAAGCGCCGGGTAAGGACGAGAGCGATATCCGCTGGGATAAGCTCGCAACCGGGCTGGATACGCTTGTGTTCCTGATGGGCGTCGAGCACCTGCCGGGGATCGTCGAAGCGCTCGTATCGAATGGGAGAAGCCCGGATACGCCGGTCGCGCTGGTGAGGTGGGGTACGCATCCCGTGCAGCAGACCGTGACGGGGACGTTAAACGATATTGTCGAGAGGGTGCATGAGGCGGGGCTGACGGCGCCGGCTGTCACGATTGTGGGTGAGGTCGTGAAGTTGCGAGAAGCGATCTCGTGGTTCGAACGGAAGCCGCTCTTTGGCAAGCGGATCATCGTCACACGCGCGGAAAGCTCGGCCGGGGTGCTCACGGAGATGCTCGAGGAACTTGGAGCACAGGTCGATGAGTTCCCTGTGATCAAATTTATCGCACCGACCGATATCGCTCCTCTCGATGAGGCTATTTCAAAGCTTGCGGAGTTCGATTGGGTCATATTTACGAGCGCGAATGGCGTGGAGTGGTTCGTGAACCGGCTTACGGAGACGGGAAAGGACATTCGGGTGCTGGGTAGTGCGAAGCTCGGAGCGATTGGACCGAAGACTGCGGCCGCGCTGGCGGAATTACGTTTGCGGGTGGATTATGTGCCGTCTGAATATATCGCCGAAGCGGTGGTAAGGGAGTTTCCCGAGGATGTTGCGGGAAAAAAAATACTGATCCCGCGCGCTCAAGAGGCTCGCGAGGAACTCCCCCAGGGGCTGCGCGCGCGTGGAGCGGATGTAAGGGTAGTGAGCGCGTATGAAACTGTTACTGACACTTTGTGTGCGGAGGAATTGGCACAAAGATTGCGGGAAGAAGCGCTGGATGCGGTAACTTTCACAAGCGCGTCCACGGTCAGGAACTTCATGAGCTTAATGAGCGGTACCAGGATAGCTGAAAATGTAATCGCGGCGTGTATCGGTCCTATTACGGCGGATGCAGCGCGAGCGAGTGGATTTACAAATATAATTATGGCTTCTGAATATACGATCGAGGGGCTCGTGGAGGCGTTGAAATCCGCCTGGAGCATAGATAAATGATAAGTATAACCAAACTTTATTGCGATAGATCGAGCTGGGGCGATACGCTGCGTTATGAGCGGCCGTTCGCCGAGCGTAAGCCGATAGTGGTATGGAATTCGACACGGCGATGCAATCTCAAGTGCGTACACTGTTATTCGCAGTCCTGCAATCAGGATTACGAAGGTGAGCTGACCACCGAAGAAGCGAAAGAGATGATCAGGGACCTTGCGCAGTTCAAGGCGCCTGTGATCCTCTTCTCGGGTGGTGAGCCGTTGATGAGGCATGATCTCTGGGAACTGGGTGGATATGCGCGAGAACTGGGCATGCGTCCGGTGATTTCCACGAACGGCACTCTGATCTCAAAAGATGCGGCGGCGAAGATAAAAGAAGTCGGTTTCTCCTATGTCGGGATCAGTCTGGATGGAGTGGGGGAGACGAACGACACGTTCCGTGGAGTCAAGGGTGCATTCGACTCGGCTATACGTGGATTTCAGAACTGTCTAAGTATCGAGCAAAAAGTTGGACTAAGACTGACTCTGACCAGAGGTAATGTAAAAGATTTGCCTGCAATCTTTGACCTTATCGAGGAGATCGGAATCCCCAGAGCCTGCTTCTATCACCTCGTATACACCGGCCGCGGAGCCGGCATTATGGATGACGACCTGAGCGCGGAAGAGACAAGGGCTGCTCTCGATGTGATCATAGATCGCACGATGGACATGCACAAACGCGGCCTGGATAAAGATATTCTGATGGTTGATAATCACTGCGACGGAGTGTACCTCTATCTAAGACTTCTCAAAGAAGATCCCGAGCGCGCGGAGAAAGTTTATGAGCTGCTCATGCGCAACGGCGGGAACGCTTCGGGTGTTGCTATCGGGTGCGTCGATAACCTCGGCAACGTCCATGCGGATCAGTTCTGGCAATCGCACTCATTTGGCAATGTGCGTGAGAGACCGTTCTCGGAAATGTGGATGGATACTTCAGATCCGATTATGGCAGGTCTTAAAAACCGAAAACCGCTCCTCAAGGGCAGGTGCGCGCAATCGAACTGCAAGTGGATCGATGTATGCAACGGCAATTTCCGCGCCCGCGCGGTAGCCGTCTACGATAATCCCTGGATGCAGGACCCCGCGTGTTATCTCACCGACAGCGAGATTGCGCGAGAATAAACTTCGAACGCGGCGAGTATACGAGGATACGGCGCGATGGACGTATCCTCTGGCTCGTTTTCGAGGCGAAAAGCCGGAATGAATGCGCGAAGCTGTTATCGGGGAGGTAGCAGTTAAAAACTACTTCCAGCAGCTTGCCCGATAAGACCATCCCGCCGCCATTATGTTCATAACGCATACGCGTGCTCTCAGCAGCATCCGGCGGCCTTCTATGCTTCGGGTGTATATCAGCTCCCCGGGACCGACATTACGTCTCCACGCTTCCGCAAAACCCCAAGCCCATTCCTTTTTCTGCCCCAACACGCGAGGTACGGAGTGGTAGTTATCGTGGGGCCGCGTGCCCAGGTAGGTCTTTCCGGCGATCAGGTAACGCGGATTTTCAATAGGATCCAGAATTTCTTCCAGCGCCTCGACGAAGAGTGTGGCTTCGCGTGAGGCGCCGCCTTTCAGCGAGCATGAGACCTCCAGTCCAGGCGTGCTTTCGACTACAACTTCGAGCTTGTCGACCGGTGTGCTGATGATCTCCGCGTGTGTCATTGCTTCCAAGAGCGCCTCTTCCCAACTTCGCCTGAGAGCCGCGCGATCGATCGCCGAACGGCAGGTCGCATTATTGATGGTTTCGATAGTTGTGATCTGATAGGGCGGTTCACCTATCGCCATTCGCTCGATGCCGTTTGTGATGACTTTATCCCTGAACGATACGCCCACAAACGCCTGGAACCGCCTTCGGAAAATAGCCTGGTAATGATTTCGACCACATTGCGCAGGTCGCGCTCGATGATCAGCCGGCAATAGCGCTTATCGTGGAAGAGTGGGAGGAGGTTTACATCCTGATCTTCGATCCCATGTTCAGCGCAGAGCTTGCGAAGCAACTGTTCCGATGATAGCGGCACGACCACATACGAGCCTGTCAGGATACCGAGCTTGATATTATCAGGGCAATCGCGGCGTATCTTCTCGAATATCGGCACAGCTCCGAGGTGTGTGAGAGGTTTTACATCTTCCGGTGAATCGGGCATCTCGCTCTTGCGTATAAAGTCCGTAAGGATTATCATTCGCAGGCTCGTTCCAAGCGCTCCGTGTTCGAGGCGGACGATATCCGCAATGCTCTCCATCTTGTTTACGCTGGAAATAAGCATCTTATCGAGGTGCGGAGTGCTGGAGAGATAGACTTTTCGCCTGTCGACAGCTCCGATGTGGGTCAGGCGCTCCCTGATCAGGCGAAGCATGTCGTCCCATTCGCCGAAGCTTTCGATATCCGGACATTCTTCACCTGTAATCGCGCAGTGCAGCGCTTGATAGGTGGCGATGGTGACAAGATTGGGGCGTGCAGATCGGTAGAGATCCATGCGAGCAGACGGTCGAACGATGTAAAGTATTCAACGAACCGGCTGGTCCACTGGTCACGGATGGTTATGGTAGGGGCGAGGATGAGCGCGGGTTTGCCAAGCCGGCAAACTACTTCGAGGCCCAGAATTGTCTTGCCGGAGCCGGGTGCGGCGACTATGTGAAGTCGGTTATCTTCCAGGTGAAGGTTGAGATCGCTGAGCACTCGCTGCTGGTATGGTCACCAGGTTCCTCGGAATGCTACATCGGATGGGAAACTGCTTATCAGGTCAGACCTCATGAATTTGCATGTAATCTTTCAACTCATGTTCTGGTCTTATGTGTCCGATTCCTTTTCAGTGGTTTCCTGTATTAGCTTCGCAACATCCCAGCCGGCTCTTCGCGCGCACAGGCGGAGGTAATCGCAACCGGGACAGACATAGGGGAGCCATGCGGGTTCGATGATTGTTTCTTCGTCGATCTGAGCGATTTCGGCGGCGATTGCGCGGATCATTTCTTCTAGTTCGGTGAGTTCTTCGTCAGTGTGTTCTACGGTAGCCTTATCGCCGGTGCGCAGGCAGTAGATCGTAGCTGTGACCCTGCGGTCGGGGTAGGTCTTGTGTGTGAGAAACGAGTAGATGCTCATTGCGAGATCGGTGCGGATGTCCTCTTCGTCCACCGAAAGCCGGCCGCTTTTATAATCGATGATCTCGATGTGGCCATCGGAGTGTTCATCCAGGCGGTCGATCCGGCCTATAAGGTTGAACTCGCCCATATCCGCTTTAAGCTGCTTTTCTGTGAAGAGAGTCTTTGCGCCTTCTACGGCATATCCGGTATGATATTGCTCCAGGAACTCGGTGGCTGATTCCAGGTGCGCCTGCTCTTCTTCCTCCGATGAATACCCCGCCGAAGCCCATACGCTGTGCACTCTCTCGACCAGTTCCTCGGCTGATTGTGTCTCGGCGCCTCCGGCTTTGTGGAACTCATCGATCGCGCGGTGGAGGGTGGCGCCAAAGGTGTGATAGGATTTAGGGGTGTAGTAGAACCGGCCCAGGCGGTTGATGTAGGTGTATTTATACATCAATCGGCAGGCGAGGTAGGTGCTGATCTTTGTAGGGCTGAGCGTCAGCTTCCGCGGTTTCCTCTGCTCTCTCTTGCGGATGATTCTTGTCATAGGGATATTATACCAATTGATGAAAATAAAGGGCGGGATTTAGAACCCCGCCCTGTTTACCATTCTAATGATTTGGCGAAGCAGATGCCGTTTTTTGTGAATCTTTTGAGCGTGAGAGGGCGGATTCGGTGTATTTACACCTAGGATTCCAGAGCAGGAATTCAGTCAGCCCTACCTCCTTTGCCGCTTTTCGCTGCGCAAGAACCTCCGCTGGACCGTAGTGCACTCCGTAGAGCGAGAAGTCCTGGAGCCACGGGCGAATCTTGCAATTTGTACCCTTGACTTTCTTCACCGCGTCACCGAGGCTGAGAAGCACTGTCTTATACGGCTCCTTATTGGGGTTTGGAATATGATATTCACCGAGCGCATAGTGAGACGGATAGACCATCGGGCAGATATAATCGACATTCTGCGCGATCATCTGGATCGTCTGGCCGATGCCCATATCGTGTTTTACAAGGCTGGTAAGGCCGAAAATATCGGCGCTCATTACCACGTTGTATGGCTCGAGTTGTTTATGCGCATATTTGAGGAAACTGGCGATCAGTTCGGATTCGGTGCGTTTATCTCTGCCCGGATACACACAGGCATGTATATTGCCGTCACTCGGGAATCGGACATAATCCCACTGTATCTCGTTGAACCCGAGTTTGATGCACTCCTTGGCCAGGTCGATGTTGTAATCCCACACGCGCTTATCGTAGGGGTTCGCCCAGGAGATTCCTTTATGATCCCTCCAGACTCCGCCTCCCGCGCTGTGGACCGCCATCTCCGGTTTCCACTTGGCTAATATCGGATCTTTGAATACCGCGATCCTTGCGATAGCGTATATATGATTGTCCTTGAGCTTCTTCATTACTTCATCGATATTGCCGATGCACTTGCGGCTGGCGTGAATCTGTCGTTCGATGGATACATGGGTATCGAAGCTGACGACACCATCGGAATCTTTGATATCAATGCACAGGGCATTTAGCTCGGTGGTGTTGCACAGGTCGATCAGGTGCTGCAGGCTGTTCTTTCCGCCCGCGATCCATCCTGTCACATGCAGCCCCTTGACCGTTATCATCTGCTTCTTTGGCAGCTTCGGCGCCTCTGCAACTTGTGCTCGCCTTACAGTCTTGGGAGCGAGCCTGGGGGTATGATCGGTCTTCGCGGGGGTACCGGGTTTGCCGTTAAATGCAAGGAATGCGGTTCCCCCGAGCAGGAGCACTGCGAATGCGATTAGCGGAATCTTTAAGATTCGGGAACTAATATTCAACGTAACCTCCTAATACTAATGGACGCGGTAGTATAACCGCGGCTGTATAACTCTGCCAAAGATGGAGCAAAAATCTTGAACAAATATCTAGTCTATCTACTCGTCATCGTGCTGCTGGGTTTTGGGTTGGCCGCGGGAATGGCCGCCCATCATCCGACCCCAGGTAAACTTCCTCCTTCTAAACCGCCGGCTGCGAAGACGGCTGCCAAGCCGGTAGACCTGGCTCGTGTAAAGCCGAACGAAGCCGGTAAGGTCATAATTCTTGAATATCACGATGTAGGCAATAAAGAAGGCCGGTGGGAAAGAGAAGCCAGTAACTTCCGGGCCGATTTGCAACGATTGTATAAGCTTGGCTACCGATCAGTCAGTCTGCGTGACTACATCAACAATAATATTAACACAACAGCAGGCACTTCGCCGATAATTCTTACTTTTGATGATGGTACAGCAGGACAATTTACTTATAAAAACGTGAATGGCAGGCAAATCGTTGACCCCAACTGCGCGGTTGGCATTATGGAGGAATTTGCGAAAACACACCCGGACTGGCCCCTCAAGGCGACGTTCTATGTTTACTATCCCGTCCCGTTCCGCCAAAAAGACCTGATCGAGAAAAAACTCAGGCACATCATCGATGCCGGAATGGATATCGGCAATCATACATACACCCATACACGCCTGGATAAGGATTCAGACCAGGCAGCCGCTAAAGAAATGGCGCTGAATGTGAAGTCGACGCTATCTTATGCTCCTAAAGCTATTGTGGACAGCATAGCGCTGCCCTATGGCAAAGGGCCAAAGAATAAATCGGTTCTGATATCGGGGAACTATGATGGGATCAAATACCATAACATAGGCGCGTTGTTGGTAGGCGCCGAACCTGCCCCACCGCCGACCGATGCGAAGTTCAACGCATATAAACTGCCACGAGTGCAGGCGATATCGAGCGAACTCGACAAGTGGCTGGGTTATTTCCAGAGGCATCCGGATAAGCGATATATAAGTGACGGCAATCCCAACACCATAACCGTGCCCAAAGCTTTAGCGAGCCAGGTGGATAGGTCGAAGCTGGGGAAGAAGGTGCTGAAAGTCTACTGATTACAATGCTCTGCAATAGCAGACCGTCTGGAAGCATAAACCCGTAAAGGAATGCGTGGATGTGGCGGTCTGTTATTTTGGAATCATCATTAAGTCGTATTCACATTGTAACGCAAATCCAGAAGGATATTTTATTAAGTAAATCTAACTCAACTTAATAGGAAGGGAGTTTACCACGGGACAGGAGGAAGACTTGATAGATTTAGCTGATGTTGCGGCCAGGCTGGATGCGGAAGAAAGGCTCCAGCTTACATATCGTTTCCCTGTAAGCTCCGCGGATGGGCAGGTTAACTACGAGACCCGCACAGCCAAGCTGCTGGATGTAGCCGAACAGGCGAAGCTCCTGTATGTACAGCATGAGGGCGAAGTCATCTGGGTAAAGCTCGACGAGGCCATTGAGGTCGAACCGGAAACACGTACATAATTACGGCGGCAGGCCATCGACTGGGAAGTAGCCGATCCTGAGGTAGCCCGCCGCCCAGGAGGTTACGCTTCACCAAGTACCACATGTTTACCGACCTGTCAAGGGTACTTCGAGCTAGTTCCTCATAAATTTTTATTCAGCCACAACTCTTCCATAAGGCGCATATATTAGCCCCAATGCCGCCTAATCGCTGCCTATTCCACCACGTTCGCGCGGGCCGGCTTCGTTGCAACGCTTGGCGTACCCGCACAGATACAGCTCATCATACAACATTCCCGCTGTAACCGCCGCCGGTGTGGCAAGGAAGATTCCTATGATCCCATAGACCGATCCCATAATCAGGACCCAGATAATTACCGTAATTGGGTGGAGCGATACCTGCCGCGACATTACCAGCGGTATGAGGACGTGGTTTTCGAACTGCTGGATGAAGATAAATGCTATGATGACCCATACACCTGTGAGTGGAGTGATAGAGAATCCAACGAGAGTAGGAGGAAAAGCCGCAAGGATAGGCCCTACGACAGGGATCAATTCCAGCACCCCTGCTATAACCCCATAAAGAAATGCCTGCTTCAAACCAACCAGCGACATCGCAAACCAGGTCATAAGTAAGATTGTAATCATCGATATAATTACTCCCCACACCCATGACCGTATCTGTATCGCAAGCCGTTTGCTCGCCGCTATTGCTCTGGTCCTGTGCTCCGGGTTTATAGCGCGAAGGGCGCCCTCGGTTATGCGATATGGATTAATTAGAATATATATCGTTGAAATAAACACGAGGATGGTGCCGGCTATTACATAGAAGATATCCTTAGTTATCGTCGCAATGCCGCCCAGGAGCGGAAGAATGTATCCGCTGACGTTCGCAAGCGTAAAGGTAGGAGCGTGCCCTCCGAGCGCCGAATATTTTGATGTGAAGCTGGCGGTCCACTTATGCAATGAGCGCGAGATAACAGGTAAAGTGGTTGAGAGTTCTTTGACCTGATTGATCGCTACTGGAATGATGTAATAGGCTATTCCCGCGATTAAAGCGAGCCAGGCTAGAGTGAGTATTGCCGTTCCCAAGCCCCGAGGTATCTTGTGCCTGTTGAGGAAGTCTACTATGGGATTAAGGGCTATAACGATCAGCGCAATAACGCTGAACAGCAGGATGACATCCACGATGTAGATGATGAGTATAATGAACACGTAAACGAGCATCGCGAAGAGTATTGCGTTTCGCAGATCTTTCCAGGTCAAGCCGCGTCGTTCGGTCTCGGGAACTTTGTTCATTAGTTGTGATCACTCCCACGGATCGAACTTTATCGTCGGTCGATTCGTCTAATAAAAAGGAAAGGGATTTCCGGACAACCCACCGGCCACAAGGCCGCCCGCACCCAGGATGACCGGACGACACATCGCAAGGCCGGTAAGGAGGTGCGGAGCTATGTACGCTAACCGTCTCTTTCTTATCCTTCTTTTGGCCATTTTGATTAGTTTCCCAATCATGATTGCCACAGCCCAGGGTAATGCAAACAGCAGCATCACATTCTCCAGTCAGAGAATTATGGGCACGCCGGTTTATGTGATTATCGCGGACCTTAACGATCCCACGGTAAAGATCGATATCGGTCTTCCTGAAAAAGGCATTGCGCACAGCGAGTCGTTTACCAGCTTCATTAAGCGCCGCACACCTCTTGCCGCGGTTACCGGAACTTACTTCGATACCCGCACCCTTCTTCCCACCGGCTCGATAATTGTAAGGGGGAAGATGGTTCACGAGAGTCATATAGGCACTGCGGTATACTGCCTGGCGGGGAACAGAATTAAATTTGCTGATGCAAGAGCTGGTGAACCATGCGATATGACGGGGGCGGAGTGCGGATTGCGCACGGGTCCCAGGCTTCTTGAAAATGGCGGCTATGCGCTTAATCCCGGGCGCGAAGGTTTCAAACACCCCGGCCTTTTCGGCGCGAGAACGCGGATGGCGCTGGGGGTGACGGCAAACAATCATCTTCTGCTTGTTTCGGTCAGGAAGCCGATCACCTTCTCTCGTCTCGTAGGTGTAATGAAAGCATTGGGCGCGGTCGATGCGGTTTGTTTGGATGGCGGGACATCTTCGGCGATGTATTACCGGGGAGAGTTCTTGCGGCGGCCGGGGCGCATGCTGACAAACGTGATTGAGGTACGCGAGGACCCCGCACCGGATGCGAGGCGCCTCGCGATAAACATCCCGATCAACAGGTTCTCTCTCAAAAATATAAGCGGCAAACCGGGAACATCGGTTATTGACTGTTCCGATGAGACTATTCCGGCTTATGACGTGACAATCGAGCAATCCGCGGTTCTGGCTGATCCCGTCAAGCTACGCCTTGCCAAGGGTTTGCATTCCCTCTTCCCAGTCAACAGGGCACAGCTCTCCGGTTTGCAGTGCTTTAATTACGCGTAAAACCTCGTCCACATTGCGGCCTACGCTGAGGTCGTGCACGACCTGATAACGCAGCTTACCTTCAGGGTCGATGATGAAAAGGCCTCTGAGCGATACTCCTTCCGCTTCGAGCAAAACGCCGTATTCACTGCTGATCTCTTTTGTGATATCCGAGACCATCGGATAGCGGATTTCGCCGATCTTTTCTTTCCAGGCAAGGTGGGTGAATTTGCTGTCGCAGCTTGCGCCGAATATCTCCGCTCCGAGAGCCTTGAAGTCATCTAGCCTCCTGCTGAACGCGGTGACTTCGGTCGGGCAGACGAACGTAAAATCGAGGGGCCAGAAGAAGAGGACCACCCATTTCCCCCGGTAGTCGCTCAGTTTGATAGTCTTGAAATCGCCATCGATGACGGCTTCGGCTTCGAAATCCGGAGCCATTTGGCTTACTTGAATCATTTGATATCCTCCAATCCCATGTGGGTTCGTGCCGGTTTTATTTACCCGTTTTTCAGGCTCAGCTCAGCCCGAAGCAAGACTTTTTGACGGGAGTTGGAGGAGGCAGAGGTTAATAATAGTTGACTTCGACCGTTTTGCCTTCACCGCGGAGCATCGATGCGAGCGTTTCTACTACCGATCTTCGCAGAAGCAATTCGGGAGGGAAGTTGGCGTTTTGATGAGCGGCGTTACGAGCAGTGCCGACCATGAAGCTGATCCCATCGCAGGAGCGTAACACTTCAATCAGACGCGTAGCGGCATTTTCTTCGCAATCCGGGATTCCGCGCTTCATATAATCCACCGCACGGTTCAAGGTCAGCATGCCTTCGGTTACGAGGTCGATACCGTGGATTTTAGCTGTCGGTGGGAGACCGCTGTCCAGGTATTTGAAGTCGATTTCCAGGTTTTTACCCAGCTTTTCGGCTACGAGGTGGGATGTGGTCCCACCGCATACGATCTTCTGGCCGGGAGCCGTGATGAAATCATTAAGCATTCTCGGCATCTCGGCGCGATTGCCCGCGGGGCCAGTGATGACTGTAGCGTTGCGCGCTTTGCGGTATTTGGCTGAAACCACGGTGCCGTCGTCGCCTGGCTCCGAATGCCAGAGATCGTGCGCCTGGTTTAGGATATAAGATGTGAGCCTCTCGGGATCGCCTTCCGCGAGCGGCGCTACGTGGTTGAGATAACTCTGTACACCCTCTTCCTGCCAGCCCATGCGAAGGGTTGTTCCGACGCCGGCGTGGATAATTCCATCCGACATCTGGACGAACATATCTCCCGGCTTCATCCTGAAATAGCTTTCCCTGATCGATTTACCGAGTATTTCGACTTCGGTGCCGCTCATCGGAGTGACTTTATTACCACCTCTAAGACGCAGTGAGGTGGGGGAATCGTATTCGACTAAAACCGCCTGGCCGGTATCATAGACGCGCAATATCGAGAATGTGGAGTAGGCGATTCCGCGCCAGTTGCACACGGGCAGAGTTGCGATGAGAGTCTCGACGACCTCATGCGTGCTCAGATTGCCGCTTATGAGCCCACCGACAATCTCGACCGTAAGGGTGGAAAGCACGTTCGCCTTTATCCCGCTCCCGAGGCCGTCGGATAGAACCACAACGGTAGAATCAGGCGCGCGGAAGACTTTGAACGAGTCGCCGCATGTATCTTCGCCCTTTTTGCAGAAGCTCTTTCCATTTACGTCTATGGTGTATTCTTTCATATAAGTCGAAAGTCGAGATAGCTGTCTTTTTAGCTGACAGATGAAAGCTGTCAGCTATCAGTGATCTCTAAGGTAGTCTTTATCATCACAGGCAGCAAGTATTGTCAATTACGATGGTCGGGATTTGCAATCCCGGACCAGGTATGAGCGGGTTTGTAACCCGCACCTTTTCCATCTGCAGTAGCATAAGTTTCGGGATTTCCGGGTTGGGTTGATGGCCCGGTACATCCATCCGTATCATCCGATCTATCCGGGCATCCGCGATTCAAAAACCAGACCCTTTCCCATTCTCTTCGACCTGCCTGGCGAGGTCGGTTAGCTTGCGCAAAAGGACTCGGGTTTCGCTTGTCGTCTCGCCGAGTATGCTCGCTATCTCCTGTGCCATTCTCATCTGCTTTTCGATTACACGTTCGGCGTTTGCAAGCGTCTCGGCCCGTATCCGCGCGATTCTGTCCTCGTCCTCTTTTGTCTTCGTGATGTTGGCAAAAATACCGATCAACACATGCTCGCCTTCGAGGCGATAAATACTCTCCGTTACGATCAAATTGTATTGCGGCAGCGTCACATTCAAGCCATTGATACGATCTACAACCTCCGCGGCGACTTTCTCAAAATCCGCCGGATCCATCAAAACTCCGATAGATCGCCCGATGATCGCTTCGGTACATGAGAACATTCCAGCAAATGCGGGGTTGAAGCTGACTATATTGAGCCCGGAATCGACCATTACAATGCCGTTCGGGCTGTTATCGATGATCTGATCGGTTTTGCGCTCAGCCAGCCTTCGCATCCATGGCAGGCACATACTCGATTCAGCCATGCCCGAGAGCACGGCGATGGCGTTTTCACGGCAGGATGAATATCCGCATGCCCCACAGTTTAGCTCGTCATCAGGGGTATGTTTTCCTGTCTCCGCGAGCACCGCGCGAATCTGATCTTCGGTAAAATGCGGAGCGCGCAAGGGCACGCGGTGGATATCGCGAGAGAGATCGATACCCGTTACCGTCGACGGATCCAGTTCCTCTTCCGCTTCGAAAGTCTTGCGTTTCGCATACTGCAAAACGCGGCTCCTGCGGGCGAAGATGTCCATACCGGCGCCAAGACATGCGCCATTTACACATCCGCCTGGGCAAAATAGCGCCTCAAAAAGCTTGATCGGGCTATCATTCGAAATGTGCGATATCATCTCCCGCACATGATCCGCGCCGGATATCCCGACAAAATCTTCCCTTAACAGCCCCGAAGCAATCGATGCCGACTTCGCAAGCCCACCTTCGAGCGGGAATAGCTGAGCGTTTCGCGGGCGAACATCGTCGAATGCTGTCGGCTGCAGGGAAGTCTTATCGATCCCGGCCTCGCGCAGAGCCTGGTGTAGTTCTTCGAAAGTGAGTACGGCATCGACAAAGCCTTTACCTTCGTCCTCAGCCTCACCTTTCTTAGCGGAGCATGGGCCTATGAAAACTACATTTGTATCAGAGCCGTATTTTTGTTTAAGGTACTTGGCGTGAGCAACCATCGGGGAAACGATCGGCGTTATATGCTCAAGCATTTCGGGATAATAGCGCTCGATAAGGTTCACCACTACAGGGCATGCGGATGTAACCCACGACCATTTATGCTTGTCGATGAGTTCAGCAGTTGCGACAGCCACGAGTTCGGCGCCAACGGCCGTCTCCGTGACCAAACCGAACCCCAATTTTTTGAGAGCGGCGGGAAGGAATCCGCTCCCGTAATCCGCAAATGCGGCGGGGAACGACGGCGCCACGGAGGCGACCGTCAGACCGGGGGTAGCAAGCATATCCGCAACTTTGCCCAGGTCGTTACGGACGTGTTTGGCTTGCTGGGGGCACTCCCTTACGCAAGTCCCGCAGATGATACATCTGTCTCCATCTACTCGGGCCTGCCCATCGGATATACAAATCGCTTTTACGGGGCAAACGCGGATGCAGCGGTAGCAATCACGGCATTTTGCCTTATCGGTGGTGATGACTGAACTGCTCATGCTCGCACCCTCGGCAATATTTGCTCGATAAAGAACTCCTGCGCTTTTTCAGGGGTGACACCGCCGTAGATGTCACCATCCACGACCACGTTCGGCGCCTCCAGGCAGTTATCCAGACAAAGGTCGGCTCTAAGCTCAACCACACCCGCCAAATGTTCACCTTCAATAAGCGCTTCGAGCGCTCTCAAAGTCTTCGTGCCTCCCCGTATATGGCACGAACTTCCAACACAAACTTTAACTTGCAGCTTACACGCCATTGCGCGGTATCTCCTCGTGGAGTGCAGCGGATCATTGCTGCTTTCTAACGCTTTAGCTACGACTTGCCGCTTTCCTTCAGTTCCTGATAAAAAGTGGGTGCCCAGGCGGCGTGCTGAGGGCTGGCCGCCTGGGCGAGTTCCGAGCAACCCGGCACGAAATCGCGCCTGAAGGTTTTTTGAGAGGTGCAATCCGGAACTATGGATACAAACCCGTTGCCGCGCCGAATGGGGACTCCCCCTCTATGGCCAAAGATATTGAATCTCCGGCCAATCCCCATTCAGCGCGCTATGTAATAAGCCCTTAGGCTTTAACCTCTGTGCCGTTAATCGCCGGCTCGATTACGTTTTCTATGAACTCCTCGACCTTATCGGGAGTGACGTGACCATGGACCATACCATCGACTTCCACATTCGGTCCCTTATCGCAGTTCTCGAAGCAGAAGCTGGCTTTGAAGTCGATCCTGTCACCGTAGCCGCGCTCATCGGCAATATCCATCAGCTTGCGCATTGTGTCATAGCTGCCGTTCATATAGCAGCAGGTTCCGATACATACGCTGACTTCCACTTTCTCATGAGCGCCGCCCTCCTGCACATCGATCACTTCACCCGTTAGCCTCCTGCGGTGCTTGTAGCCCGTATGCAGGAGCTTGTGAGCGATAGCGCTGTTCGGAGTCTTCAGCCACTTGCGGTAAGCTTCTTCGACAAACGGATTGTCCTTAGCGTTATGCAGAGCCTGGACGCGGTCGCAATCGTAGATCGCGTTCTTTCGGCGCATTCTCGCTTCCATATCGTTCGGGAATGGTTGACCGCCGCCGCCGATGCATCCGCCGCGGCAGGACATAACCTCGATGATGTCGTACTTCGCCTCGCCGCTCTTCACCTTCTCAAGGAGCTCGCGCGTATTCGCAAGTCCATTAACGACTGCTACACGGACCACCTCGCCGTTTATCATAGCTTCGGCTTCCTTAACGCCGTCGAAACCTCTCACGGCATGGAACTCGTAGCTGCGGTTCGGCTGGCCTTCCTGCGCGGTCGCGAGCCTTAGAACGGCTTCCGCGACACCGCCGGTGGCTCCGAAGATAACGCCGGCTCCGGTCTTGAAACCGAACGGCATATCCATCGATTCCGGCGGAATCTGAGCAAAGAGAATTCCAGCCTGGTGGATCATCTTAACCAGTTCCTGGGTGGTGATGACTACGTCCACATCCGCGATTCCATCTTTGGTAAACTCGGGGCGCGAAGCCTCGAACTTCTTAGCCGTGCACGGCATCACGGAGACCACGAACAGGTTTTCTTTCTTGACTTCGAGCTCTTCGGGTAGGTATTCCTTGGCAAGGGAGCCGAACATCTGCTGCGGGCTCTTACAGCTCGATAGGTTGCTTATGTACTCGGGATAGAACTGCTCGGCGAACTTTACCCACGCCGGGCAGCAGCTCGTGAACTGCGGCAGCTTCTCGCCCTTTTCGACTCTCTTCAGGAACTCGGTTCCCTCTTCGATCGTGGTAAGATCGGCTGCGAACGACGTATCGTAAACCCTGTTGAACCCTATCCTTCTCAGAGCGGCAACCGTCTTGCCCATCGCAAGCTCGCCATCATTGATACCGAAGCTCTCGCCAACGGCGGTCCGCACTGCGGGAGCCACCTGCACGACCACGACCTTGTCCGGGTCGTAAATCGCAGCCCACACCTTATCGAGATCGCTCCTCACAGTGAGAGCGCCGGTCGGGCAGCAGGTCGAGCACTGGCCGCAGTATACGCATTCGACCTCGTTAAGGCCCTTACCGAATGCCGGGCTCACGCGCACGGTCGATCCGCGTCCCACGAAATCGAGGACACCGATTCCCTGCACTTCCTTGCACATCCTTACGCAGTCACCGCAGAGGATGCACTTGTTCGGGTCACGAACGAGCGAGCGGTTGGATGTATCCACAGGCTCCGCGCTCTTGCCGTTCGGGAATCGCACGTCCTTGACGCCCATTCTCTCGGCGAGAGTCTGAAGCCGGCAGTTGGTGTTCTTTTCGCAGGTCTGGCAATTGCCGTGATGGTTCGCGAGCAAAAGCTCCAGAGCCATCTTTCTAATGCGCATTGTCTTCTGCGTGTTGGTCTTGATGACCATGCCGGGCTCGGGTGGGGTGGAGCAGGTTGCCTGCAGACCCCGTCCTTCGATCTCGCAGATGCACATGCGGCACGCGCCGTAGACCGACAGCTCGGAGTGGTAGCAGAAGGTCGGCAGATCGATTCCAGCCTTGCGGATCACCTCCAGCAGGTTTCGCTCGCCATTAAGCTCTATTCTTGTTCCATCTACTATAACGTGATTTTTTTCCATAGTCGTCTACCTCTACAGCGTCACCGCATCGAACTTGCACACCTCGGCGCAAACGCCGCACTTGATGCACTTCTCAGCGTCAATCACAAACGGGCTCTTTACTTCACCCGAGATCGCGCCGACCGGGCACTTCTTCGCGCACAGGCTGCAGCCCTTACATTTTTCGGCATCGATCTTATAGGTCTTGAATGCCTGGCACTGTCCGGCTGGGCATTTCTTATCGACTACGTGAGCGACATACTCATCGCGGAAATACTTCAGGGTCGAGAGGACCGGGTTCGGAGCGGTCTTGCCAAGCCCGCACAGTGAGCCATCGCTTACCGTCACCGCGAGCTCTTCGAGGATCTCCAAATCCTCCATTGTGCCTTCGCCCGCGACCATCTTTTCGAGGATCTCGAGCATCCGCTTCGTTCCCTCCCGGCAGAGCACGCACTTTCCGCAGCTCTCACTCTGGGTGAACTTCATAAAGTAGCGGGCGACTTCCACCATACATGTGCTCTCATCGAGAATAACGAGCCCGCCGCTTCCGACCATTGCTCCCGCGGCCTTAAGGGTGTCGTAATCCAGTGACATATCCAGGTGCTCGCGAGTCAGACAAGCTCCCGACGGACCACCGATCTGGACCGCTTTGAAGTCGCGTCCCGCGTTGCGGGTCCCGCCGCCGATATCGTAAACGACCTGGCGGATCGTGGTACCGAACGGCACTTCGATAAGACCTGTGTTCATGATTTCGCCGGTGATGGAGAATGTCTTGGTTCCTGGCGACTTCTCTACTCCGTAGCTCCTGAACCATTCGGCTCCGTGCAGAATGATCTTGGAGACGTTCGCGTAAGTTTCGACGTTGTTGATAACCGTCGGCTTGCCCCAAAGTCCGGATTGAGCGGGGAACGGCGGTTTGGGCCGAGGCATACCGCGCTCGCCTTCGATAGAAGCGATCAGGGCGGTCTCTTCGCCGCACACGAATGCGCCGGCGCCTTCTTTAATATGAATGGAGAATGAGAACGGGCTGCCCATCACGTGCTCGCCGAGGATCCCGGATTCTTCAGCCTGCTCTATTGCTCTGCGCAGGCTTCTGATCGCGAGCGGGTATTCGGCTCGAACGTAGATATAGCCTTCATCAGCGCCGATTGCGTAGCCGGCAATCAACATTCCCTCGAGGATAGCGTGCGGATTGCCTTCCATAACCGCGCCATCCATGAACGCGCCGGGGTCTCCCTCATCGCCGTTGCAGACCACGTATTTCTTGTCTGCCTGCACCTGCGCGGTGAGCATCCACTTTCGTCCGGTTGGGAATCCCGCGCCACCGCGGCCTCTCAGGCCGGAGTTGAGAACCTCGCGGCAGACATCCTCGGGAGTCATCGAGAAGATGACTTCGCTCGCCGCCTTGTAACCATCGCGGGCGATATATTCGCGAATGTCACGCGGGTCTATGGTTCCGCAGTCGGATAGCAGGATATTCGTCTGATGCTTGAAGAACGGCACATCTTCGCGGGTCTTATATGCCTCACCGGCCTGGCCTTTCAGGAGCAGGCGCTCGATCACATTACCGTTCATTACTGTCTGCTCGATTATCTCCGCCGCGTCTTCGGGCTTAACCTGCGCATAGAGATAATTGAACGGAGAGATCTTCAGGAGCGGGCCATACTGGCACAAGCCCTGGCATCCGCTTGCGGAGAGGTGAACACCATTCTCTTTCTCTTCCAGAAGATCGATTTTCACCGGCAGATCGTGGCTTTCGAGCTCCTTGGAGAGCGCGGCGAATACTTCGCGAGCGCCGCTTGCCACACAGCCGTTACCGCAGCACAGGGTCAGGCGGACTTTCTCCGCCGCGATGGCTTTCTGCACTTCGGTTTTAATCTTCGCAAGGTCCTGCGGTGAGGTTATTGTTCCGATGGGGCTCATTACTTCTCCACCTCCCGCGCTTCGGTCTTTTCGAGAGCATTGATCGAGGCGACCACCTTATCCGGTGTCATATGACCGTAGATTTTATCGTTAATAACCACCGCGGGAGCCAGTCCGCAGGCTCCGAGGCAGCTTACTGTCTCCAGAGTGTATTGCATATCTTTTGTGGTATTCTGACCAGGTTTGAGACCGATCTTATTGCGGATGGCGTCAATTATGGTCTTATTGCCGCGGACATGGCAAGCTGTGCCGTCGCACACGCGAATGATGTATTTCCCCTTGGGATCAAGGGAAAACTGCGCGTAGAACGTCGCGACACCGTAGACTGTTGCGGGTGCGACATCGAGCGCCGTGGCGATGAATGCAAGAATCTCCTGCGGAAGGTAGCGGTATTCGTCCTGAACCTTCTGTAGGATCGGGATGAGCGAGCTTTTCCTGGCGCCGCATTCCTCGATTATTTCGAGGACGCGTTGAAAGCTTCTCTCCGCGTTTTTGGGCTTTTCTTCTACTGCTTGTGCCAACTGTGTAATACCCCCGATTTTTGAGTCTAAAGTCCGAAGTCGAAAGTCGAAAGTTTGGTTCGGCTGTGTCTCGGCGATTTAGTCAGCCACCGATCAATACACCAGCTAAAGCCGAAAATTGGGCTTGTCTCGACTTTAGACCTTTGACTTTAGGCTTTAGGCTTCATGCGATATGAAAGTGTCATCAGACCTTGTTCGAGACGCTGGTTTTCGACGATCACCCCTGCGGGCACATTGATTTCGATCAGACTGAAGTTCCAGATGCCTCTGACTCCGGCCGCGACGAGCAGGTCGGCAGCCTGCTGAGCCGCGGAGGAGGGAACCGTGAGGCAGCCCGCCTCGATTCCTTCGCTCTTGATGACTCCGAATAGTTCTGTAATTGCGCGCACGCGCAGGCCGGCGACTTCCATCCCGATGACTCTGGGATCGTTATCGAAGATCGCTCGAAGCTCGAATCCGCCGTGGCTCCAAACGTCGCTTCCCGCCAGGGCGCGTCCGAGGTTTCCGAACCCCACGAGCGCAATGCGCTTTACTTTATCAACGTCGAGAGATTCGATGATCATTCGCTCCAGCTCAGTGATATCGTAACCGGAGCGAGGCTTGCCGACTACGCCGAGTGCGACGAGGTCCTGTCTGACGCGGGAGCTGGATATGCCAAAAAGCCTGGCCAGTTCTTCGCTTGTGGCGGTAGTTTTTCCGTTTGCGCGAAGCTGCCCGAGGTAGGTTAAATAGCTTTCCAGTCTCAAGATGATCGCCTTTGGCATAGTTTCACCTATTCTCCCATAACAAGAGAATCGTTAACTCTCTAACGAATATATCCTACCACCCCGCCTGGCACTCGTCAACAGTAAAAGTGCTGAATTTGGTAAATTTCACTAAAATAACCGTGGATCTTAAGCAAGCGTTCACAGATAATCGTTAGAGAGCTAACGAGAAGCAGGCGAAGTGGCGGCCCTGTGGTGCTAAATAACAAAAAGCTTCGAGGTTGTGGTTCACCTCGAAGCTCAAGTATGGATAGGCATAAGTAAGAACAAGCATAGTCTACTGCTGTCTATCAACTAATGCATAACACTCTCTTATACCAGCGAAGCGCCTTTGGAGTGCGCCGTGTCCGGCGCTTTTACGGCAGCTGTGATTACAACCCTATTTTCCACATTAAAAGAACCGGGCTCCCAAGTCGCTTCGCTAATCATTGATATAGATGCTGAATCAAGTCCAGCATGACATAATTGACCGCTTAAATCGGCGGTGGAGGAGGGATTGTATCCTCACCCGCTATATCGATCTTGTCCGCTCTCAAAACCCTGAGCACCTTGCCGTCGGCTGAATAGCAGGATACCACCCCGATCACGCTTGCATAGCTGCCTATCGGTGGAGCAGCGGTGCCTGTGGGAACCACAATTTTAACTCCGGCCGGTCCGGCTTGCTCGTTGCCTGTAAACGAGGTTTGAGTGGGATCGTAGTTCATCGTGTCCTTGTAGTCGTCATATCCGGAGCCGTCGTTAAGATAGAACGTGCCGTCAGTGCCTGCCCAGGATACCCTTCCAGATATCTTCACCAGCACACCGAGGTTATTCGTTCCGCCGACGGGCAGGAACTCGCGCACCATTGTCTCGTCAGGCATCTTCACCCAGCGCCATGCATAGGTCGCGCACTGCCCGGCCCCTGTAGAAGGATTATATTTAAAATCAGCGCCGCCAAGATCACGGCCGGTCATTGCGAGCGGATGAATGCCCTGCGCTATCGAGCTCAGTCGAATACCCGAGCCTGATCCCTGCTGGACCCATGCCTGCGATATCACGCGCTCGCGGTATGTCCGGCTGAGAACTCCGGCAACCAAGACCGGAGAGTCCACATCATTAACAGTCCCGTCAACTCGAATCCCCGAGTATCCGCCATTTTCTTGAATGTAGAAGCAGTTATCTCCCGCATAACTGGGCATCTTCGGATAAGCGAACATTATCGGAGTATCATCCGGCAGCATCTTCGCCTCCGCGATACTGTGGACCGGCCATGCAATGATCACTCCGTGCGACGTCCCCACATCGCTCCACGCGCCGTTATTGTTCTTCGCTCTAACCGAGAAGAAGACTTTCCCGCCGTAGGGCTGAGCATGAATATTTACCGATATGGATGCCGCTGTGGTAAGAGTCCAATCTATAAGATCACTGGCGCCCGAGCTCGTTCCAACCGCAACCTCATAACCGGCAATTCCGCTGGAAAGATCGCTCGATGACCATACAGCCGAGAACTGTGAACGGTCGAGCGAGTAAGGCCCGGTATCTCTTACAACAGGCGTGGAGGGGACCGAAGGCCCGAATACTGTCGCCGGATCGCTCTGAGCCGATTCGAGATCATCGGGATCGAACGCCGATACCGTATAACTGAGCGATGTCCCCGCGGGAGCACACGTATCGACGAAACTCGTGTCGACCGAAGTACCAGCCTGTACGCCGTTACGATATATTTTATAACCCGCGACTCCCGCTTTCCCCGTCGATGGGCTCCAATCCAGCGCGACCGAACCCAACTGCACGTTGGTCGGATGCAAGCCGGTAGGAACTGAGGGCGCATTCCTCACGAGCACAAACTTCACTGCATCGGCGATAACGACTTTTCCCGCAGGCGCGTAATTACTCAATTCTATAAACGTGCCGCCATCGGCAGTGAGCGGAATCCCATCGGGATTAGTTATCAAGTTCCATTTGCCTCCGTTAACCTGCTGGTTGACGCTGGCTTCGATGGTACCCTCATTATAATAGATCGTATATTTGGCCTCTTTGCTGCGGTTGCTTCCCTGCGGATACCACACATAGACTGCGTAATTTCCATCGACCGGAATAACGGGGAACCAGGCAAACCAGCAGCCGGGAATGTCAGCCGTATTGGTGTAGTTATAATCTGCGCCATACTTGTCTTTAGAGCTTGTGCCCGTGTTCCAGATGTTTGTGCCGTCGGTCTCGTATGTTCCCTGTGGATTATCGACTATAATCGAAGTCGAAGTCGCCGTGCTATCGGGAAGCGTCGTCGCGCAATAAATAGGAGAGGCGGCGCCGTTAGAAACCACCTGAAAATAACACGAGCTGAACTTCGGCAGCCCCCATATTGTGACCGAGTGGCTGGTTTCAGGGTAGCCGTATAGATCAGTGGATTTACCGAGCGCGGGCGTAGGACCATAACGGAGCTGGCTGGTAGCGAGCACATCTGTATTCCAGGTGACTGTAATGGTAGATGTTGTAGTCTTATCGACCTTGATATTCGAAATGACGGTAGCCTGTGGTCCGGCGTAGGTGAAATCAGCCATGCAGACCTGGTGTGGCGACACGACAACCGACCTGCTTCGAGGACCGTAAGGCGAATCCACGCTGACATCATACACGCCCGCTTTTAACCCTATGAACGCATAAAACCCGGTGCCGTCAGTCCTTGTAACGCGCCCCTCCGGCGGAAGATTATAACCGGTCAGATGGACAACCGCGCCGTCGACCCATACGCCGTTCGCGGTCACGCTTCCGGCAAGGTGCCCCGGCGCATTAGCGTCGGTTTTCCAGGGCATCGGCGGCGTTTCCACTACATCGGCAAACGGCGGATCGCCTCCGTTATATGTGGAAGTCGGGCTTACGAGGGCTGAGAAGAAAAGAGCTTGAGGCACATCCTGCGCATTATTCAGACCGTCCATATTCTCGTCGTTCGTGCAGGCGTAGCTATACATCGTAATACCATCAGCCTTATTTCCGAGCGCTGTCGGAATGCGGGTTTCTCTGATCTGAGACATCGTATCCTCGACCGTGTTCAGATACACACCAGGTCCGACAACCAATTGCCGCCCATATTTATGATCCTTCTCGAACGCGATCCAGTGGTCATACATATCAGCATTTTTATAATCACGATAATAAGTCATAGGGCAGTTGATATCGAGGATGCCCTCTTCCATCCACGACCGCCAGTCCTGCATCACTGCGCTATATGCCGATGATGAATACCATTGATCCTCAGATGTCGGACCATCGCCCCATGTAATTGTGGAACCGCTGACCTTTATATTGGGGTTGATAGCCAGCGCTTTGGCATAAGTCCTGCGCACGAGCGCGGTCACCTGGTCACGCCGCCACTGCACCCATTCTTCATCATCATTATCCAGCGGCAGCGTCTTGCCCGGGTGAGCAGCGAGGAACCTGGCGACCGAAACATCATTATATCCACGGTCTCTGCCATAGAACCGGACGTAATCATAGTGTATTCCGTCCACGTCGTAACGCCGGACCACGTCGAGGTAAACATTCGTCGTATAATCGAGCGCTCCAGGGTGACCCGGGTCGAATACATAACCGGACCCATCCCACGTTACGCCGGATGCCGTTTTGGTGAGGTATTGGGGGAATCGGTTCATGGGGTGGTCCTGGCTGGATGGGGCTGTCTGGCTGTTCCATATCGGCAGCGTACACATCCACGCGTGGACCTCTATCCTTGGAACCGCGCTGTGAGCCTTATCTATAAGGTATTTGAGCGCGTCGAAGTTCGGGTCCGCATCGGAAGCGAAAGGTTCATAGGATGAAGGAAAGTAAGTATCGCCTCTCCGCCTTACCTGCACGATCAATGCGTTGCAGTGGGCGGCTTGCACATCGGCGATCAATTGATCACACTGCGCCTGCGATTTGAAACCATTGTGGAAAGCATCGGCCCAGAAAGCGCGAAACTCCAACTCCGCCGAGGCATGAACGCACGCCAAGCCGAAAACGAGCGTGCACAAAGCGACTGCTGCAATTGTCCAGATACAGCAATGTTTCATACTCCCATCCCCCCAAGTTGTCACAGCGGCAGCTTACATAGCCTGCTCGCCCGCTAATATCCTGCATAATAACGCGAGTATCGCCACATGTCAAACTGAACATGTCGCAAACAGGTATATTTACTGGGTGGAAGAAGTAACAGGTGAGATAAATGGATGTAGCCTGTCCGTCACGGCTGCCTTCTCGAAAATTCGCCATCTCTCATCGACTGCGTGAAAAAGGCACGACGCCTTGAATAGCGACTCCGCTCTGCCCAGAAAAAGGAAACCGTCCTGCTCCAGGCTGAAGTGGAATTTGGTCAACACGCGGTATTGAAGGCCTGGAGACATATATATAAGCACATTGCGGCATATAATAAGGTCGACGTGGGAGATCGCGGGGGCCGTGATGAGGTTGTGGTGTCCGAAGATGACTATCTTCCTTAAGTCGCGGTTTACGATCCAGTCGCTGTTGTGGGTGAAGTACTTTCGCAGCAAATCATCGGGGATCGATTTGACCTTCTCATTCGAATATTTGCCGAAACGGGCTGTTGTGAGCGCATCTTCATCGATGTCGGTTGCATATACCCTGATCTCATGATCGAAAACGTCATTGCCCAATTCTTTAAGCAGAAGCATTGCAAATGTATAAGCTTCCTCGCCCGATGCACACCCCGCGCACCACACCCGAATTCTGTCACCAGGTGATTTTCTTTCCAATATGCGCGGTATTACTTTTTGCCTGAGCGCATTCCACGCTTCGGCATCACGAAAGAAGTCGGTAACGTTTATCAGTATCGAGTCTACAAGCTTTGCGTACTCACCGGGTTCGCTGTCGAGATACTGAAGGTATCCCTCCATATCCGGGCATTTGATTGTGTTGAGGCGGCGTTTGATTCTCCGGCTGAGGCTGGCATATTTATAACCCCGGAAGTCGACTGCGTGCTCCCGACGTACTTTTTCAATGAGCAGGTCCAGCTGCTCGTCATCGATTTCTTGCACCCAGCTTTTACGCATACCTCACAGCCTCGCTTCACAGAGCCGGTTATTCTTCGGAATATGGTCATTATAACATGGGTTACTAATAAGATGAGCTTGTATTGAATATTGACACAGTTAGTGAAGGGATATCAGGTAGAGAGCTATAATTCTAACTCAGGGTTCCCGTGTTTTGGCGGGAATAGCGCTTGAATGGTTCATTGAATGAGGGGGAATATGATACGAATGGGCTATCTGACTCTTCTGCTGGTGGCTGTGTTGATATTATCGATCGCCGAAGCCGGATCAGCGGAAAAGTACTTCAGGGATCTTAAAGTCGGCAATATCAGCGCAAGTTTCAATTCCTGGGCTGATGGTTTAAGCCTCAGTTATGATGGAGCCACCATCATCCGGGAGTCGTCGCTGTGGGTGCATAACCCTATGTGGAACTACCACTACTACGGTTTCCCGCATCTGAAAGATGACATCAAATTCACCGACATCGACGGTGGCAAGGAAATTTTGATCACGCACCGTTCCGACTCGTTTTTCGGCGTTCAGCGAATAGTGCTGAAAGATAACTCCGCAAGTGTGGAGCTGAAGTATAAGCTTCTGAAGGACATTAAAGACGCCGATATGGAGTATTGCTTCGGCAAGATATGCGCAGCTCCGATCCTCGGATGCCCGTTCAATGCCGTGACTGATAATGGCGAAGCGGTTCAAGGAGTCGTACCGATCCAGGCTAAAGAGACTAATTTTAGCAAGACATGCCTGACACCCGATCCGCTCACGCACATCGTGATAGACTCGCGCGTCGGCAAGATGACTATCGATGTGACCGGCGATCCTGCCGGCATAACAATGATGGATTATCGCCTGAACCAATACGAGCAGGTGGACAAAGCACCGGTGTTTTGGGCGGGTATACTCGGTAAGCACCTCGAATATGGCAAGGAATACACTCAAACCGTTACCATTAAGATCGATCCCGCGGCTAAGCCGTCTGTAGCGGCGCAGGCCAAGCCCGCGAATGCGACAGCGGAAGAGAAATCCGAGCTGCGGTCCCCTTATGCAGGTCCGGTATACGTGATCCCGGAGCCGCAGGATATGAAGCTGACGCATGACAGCTTCACTCTCGATAAGCATACGAAGATCGTTGTGGCGAAAACTGCCACCACCGAGGATTATTTAGGCGCGAAGTCATTCGTAGAGGAAATTAAGCTACTCTACGGGTTCGAGCCGAAGATTATCCACGAGGGGCAGGTTAAGAAGGGCGATGCGGTCATCTTTGTAGGTGAAGCATCCGCGAATAAGACACTCGCCGCTGCGGCGCTTAAGGAAGGCATCAACGCTCCTGGAAAAGATGAGGGGTATGCTCTTAAGGTCACATCGAAGCATGTGCTGGTGCTTGGTCATGACCGCAAAGGCTCCTATTATGGAATGCAGACGCTTAAGCAGCTTGTGAAGCCGACCTCCAAAGGCGCCATCATCGCAGGCTGCGTTATTAGCGATTGGCCGAGCCTTAAATATCGCGGCGCTCACCTCTTCACTGGTAATGAGGCGCTGCCGTTCCACGAGAAGCTCATCGACCGCATTCTCAGCAGATATAAAATGAATAACCTGCTGCTAGAGGTCGACTATATAAAATGGAAGACCGAGCCGGGGCTTGCCGTGAAGTTCTCCGAGGATCAGGAAGACATCAAGAAAGAGCTCAAATACGCGCACGATCACTTCATGGAAGTGAATCCGCTGCTGCAGTCCCTCGGGCACAGCGAGTGGCTGTTCACCAACGGCATGAACAAAGACCTTGCCGAAAATCCTGCCAGGCCCTATGCTTGCTGTACGACAAAGCCGAGGTACTACGATTACATCTATAAATTTTACGATGAGACCGTTAAGCTCTTCGATAATCCCAAATTCATCCATATCGGACACGATGAGGTAAACGAGCCCGGCGGTTATCCAAAGGATGATGAGTGCAAGAAGCGCAGTGCCGAGCAGATATTCGTGGACGATACCCTGAAGATCCACGATCATCTTGCGAAATCGGGGACGCGGGTAATGATGTGGGGCGATATGCTGCTCGCTCGCGGCGACAGTCCCGATGCGACCAATGCCGGAAGCCCTGAGAAAGCGAAGTGGATGCGCGATCAGCTTCCCAAAGATGTACTCATTACCGACTGGCACTACGCTGCCGCCGACCCTGATCAGTTCAAATCGCTCGGTATATTCGTGGGTGAAGGCCACGATGCAATCGCTGCTACCTGGTATACACCTGAAAATATCGAGACATTCTCCAAGCAGGCAAAAAATGTCGGTGCAATGGGGCTGCTTCAGACGACATGGGCCGGTTATAACAGCAACGAGACCAATATCAAAGAGAACTTCATTCAGTTCTCAGCGATGATCCTCGCCGCGGAGTTCGCATGGAACAGCGGCAAGGCTACCATCGAAAGCTTGCCTTATAAGGCTGATGAGGAGTTCCGCCGTCAGTGGGATCCCAAGCCGATCAACCTGACCGCGCGCAGGGGTTGGACGCTCGATCTGAGCCATGTATACAATGTTAGCCTCGCCGATAACGACGGCAAGACAGGCTGGCTGGGGCTCGGGCCTCAGAACGATCTATCCGCTGTTCCCAACGGCGAAGTCCGCCTGGGCGGCGATTTATTCAAGCTGGCTGCGGATAACAATAAACCATCAGCTCTGCGCCTGACGAGCACGTTCGATGTCGATAGAGCTTACCCGGAGAAAATAGAGATAAAAGTCGGGCAAAAAGCCGCGGCGCTTCTTTTCCTCCAGACCTGCATGTGGACCGACAGCACCGGTCGAAGGATTGGCGCTTATCGGATCAATTATGCCGATGGAACCTCGGTGGAAGTTCCTTTGACCTACGGTGTGAACGTAGCATCGTGGATCGACAGGAGATCGGTGCAGGAAGCGAACCGTGTTTGGAATGGTCGCTCCAAAGATAACCAGAGAGTAGGATTCGAAAAGATGCAGTGGGACAATCCGAACCCGGAGAAGGTGATTGCATCGATCGAGATGACTTCAGCCGGTACTGAGGCTGGGCCTGTTCTGCTGGCGATAAGCGGCGTGGAATAACCCTATATAAAAAATTCCTGCGAAGAAGCCGGATCAATGCCGGCTTCTTCGTCTTTCAGGAGCCAAACCTTTCGCATAAGCCTGCAAAGAAGTGTGGTCCTTCCTTCTGAACCTCCACGAATGCAAGCGCGATCAGTGTGAAAGCGATGAGCGCGCGCAGAGCAGCAGCTCCGCCGGTCATACGGTGCAGGATTTCATCGAAAGCCTTGATGTGCCCCAGTTCTTTATGAGCCACTTGCGATACTTTAGGTCCCGCTTTAACTTCCAGGATTCCGGCCAGCGCCTTGCTTGCATGTATGCTCGCATCCAGAACGATATTTGCCGCTTCGAGTGCGCCCACTATCTCCGCTACCTCTATTGCTTCCGGGCTGAATTCAAGCAGAAAGGCTCCGCTCAGCGCGTTAGCTGTGACTGATACCAAACTTCCCAGCGACCCGAGCGCTTTTGATAGGTCTCCAGGCAGGGTTGCTTTTCTATCCCCGTGCGGGATTCTCAGCCGCATACGGCCGGGTAAAAATGATTCAAGGGCGACCGTTCTCGTGTGCTCGTTCATAAGTTATCAACTCCCTTATGCGGCGCCGGCATTTCAGCTCTTGTAATTAATGGATATAAATGTATACCCTTCTTCACTCTTGCTTGCACTCCACTAATCAATCGCCCAGTACGGCATGACGAAATTTGATTACATTTCATGGTAACTTCATCAGTGGCGTGTCATTTCATGCGTGGTTATAACCTGGTCACCATCAGATAATTACCAGGTTGACAGACACATAGTCTCATGGTAGTATCCAAACAGACAGTCACCTGTTTTATATTATGTTTAGCAATTGCTAACGAATCGTGGCATGAACACGATTCAGCAGACAGGGTGACGGGCTATTTGTTCAGGGAAGGGGGATTTGCTACCTTGTACAAAGCTCTTCTTGTATTTTTCATTGTTGCAATGGTTGTCGCGGCGTCGATGTGTTCGGCTATCACAACTCAAGAGATAGTAAATCAGATCAGCGCCACGAGCTTCCAGAACTACCTCACAAACACCCTTCCCACGCACATTCACGATAACCGCGCGTTCGATATGGGGACATCGAACGGCGTGAAAGTGCATGGGGCTCAGCACGATCCGGCTCGCGATAATATCTTCACGGCCTTTCGTCGCAGCGGATGGACGACCATGATCGACCCATTCACATGGCACGACGATTCCGGGGTCGATTGGTCCGGGCAGAACGTCGTTGCGGTGAAGCAGGGTACGACCAGACCGGACGATGTCTACATCATCGGCGCCCATTACGATTCGACCGCAAACCATGAGAGCAGCTGGACCTATGCTCCCGGCGGTGATGATAATGGCAGTGGTATTGCGGGCATACTGGAAATTGCGCGCGTGCTCTCTGGATACACTTTCGATGCGACTATCGTGCTTGCGGCTTTTGATGGTGAAGAGGTAACGGCGACCTGTGGTGGAACTGCTATCCACCGGCTTGGAAGCATGCATTACGCGGCTGAGCATGCCACCGACAACATACTCGGGATGATCTCTCTCGACATGATGTCCTGGCAGGACCCCAGCCATCCCAGCCTTGCTCAGTTGGAAACCGGTTATTCCCAAAACGGGACGATCAATTCCGCGGTAACCAGGTCACTGCAGACCTATGGCGGGTTGACTGTAAACACTCGCAACTCAAAGAACTACAGCGACCATGTATCGTTTGCCGACAGGGGGACGCCGGCGCTTATGGTCATCGAGGGCAACTGGTGGAATAATCCGAACTATCATCGCCAGACCGATTCCTCGGATACTACAAACTATATCAACTACGCTTACGGAACGAAAATGGTGAAGGGGGTTACAGGTTATCTTGTAGATAGCGTCCATGTAAATGGCGGATTACCACCGCTGCCGGTTCCTGAGCCTTGCGGCTTCGCGCTGCTCGGTGTGGGTATCGCCGCTCTGGGCGCATTTATACGCAGACGGCGATTCATCTGATCTGATAATAGGGGGGAGCCGTATATTCGGCGATAATAAGCGACCAGCCTCGGGACTAGGCTTGTCTCAATAACATTACCTGTAAATATCGAATATGGTTAAACTCGCGTGTTACGGACATGCGAGCTGCAGAGAAGGAAGGTAAGGAAATTGAAGAAGAGCTTTATTCTCGTGGTGGTACTCGCGTTGTTCTCTGTTGTTCCTGTGTATGCGGCAACCAGCGTGCAGGCTATTGTAAACCAGATCAACACTACCAGTTATCAGAACTACGTAAATTCATTCCCCGTGCACAAGGGTGATAACAGGGGGTTTAACGTCGGAATAACCAATAATGTGGTCCAGCATGGTCCGCAGCACGATCAGGCCGCTGACCTTGCCTACCTCGATTTTCGCCGCAGCGGTTGGACCACGATGTATGATCCCTTTACCTATAATGCTGATAACGGAGTAGCCTGGAGCGGACGTAATGTTGTCGCTGTGAAGCAGGGAACTACCCGTCCCGACGACATCTACGTTCTTGGCGCTCATTATGATTCAAAGAACAATCCCGGCGCCGATGATAACATCAGCGGGGTAGCCGGACTCCTTGAAATAGCCCGCGTGCTTTCTCAATACACTTTTGATTGCACGATTGTCCTTGCCATATTCGATGGCGAGGAGGTAACTGTGACTACGGGTGGAACCGATATTCACCGTCTCGGGAGCGTGCACTACGTCTCCGAGCATAAAACCGATAACATACTTGGCATGATCTCGGTGGATATGATCGGTTGGCAATCACCTACCGATCTGCACAACATGGCTGATGTGGAAGGTCGCATTGTCTGCGCTCCCATCCGCAACGACCTTAAAGCAGCCATACAGACCTACGGCGGTGGCCTTGTGCCCGATTTGCGCACATACTCCAATCTTGGTCCAAACCAGGGTGACTTCAGCGACCATGTTGCATTTGCCGACGCCGGTTTCCAAGCCTGCCAGTTTATCGAGGATAACTGGTGGAACAATCCGAACTATCACAAAGCCGGTGATTATGTTGAAAACACTGATTATTTCGACTGGGTATACGGGACGAAGATGCTGAAGTCGGTTACTGGCTACCTGGTGACGCATGCGCTGACTAATCCCGGCGCCGGCGCATCGACCGTTCCCGAGCCTGGAAGCATGGTTGCGCTGCTGGCTGGTCTTGCCGGCTTTAGCATGTTCCTGAAAAGGAGGACAAAATAAAGTGGGAAGTTTGCTGATAATGCCTCATACGCGCATACGACATGCACGATTGTTGAATTTGGCAAGGATGTCCTCGATTCTTGTTGCGCTGATGATACTTGCGATTTGCGTGCCGGTTATGGCGGATATAGTCGCTTCCGATGACTTCGAGTCGCCGAGTTGGGTGACCAACTGGTCGACCATCTCATCGTTCTACTCGTTCCCACAGCGGGACAGCAGCCAGGCCCACAGCGGTTCTTACAGCGCGATGATGACTAACTCCAACAATGGAATTTGGAGGCTCACGAATCTTGCGTCCGCTACTCCAGTAGCTGTTCGCTACTGGCTTTACGATACCGGGTCCAGCATCACCGGAGATTTCGTTGGTATCTATGACTCCAACGGTGTCGGCACCAGTATTCATCAGTGCCTCGCCGCGGGAATGCAGAATAGCGGAAAAACCGTCTATGAACGCCGCATTCTCACTTCTACGGATGGCTCGGGCTGGGCGGATCTTACCAATGCGCCGAGATCGATCGGATGGCACCGCTTCGACATCTACTACAATTCTAGCAACTATGTCGCGTTCTATGTCGATGGCCTAAAACAGTATGAGAACGAGACTGTCACTCCCGGTTATACGCTGAAATACTTGCGGACCGGGGAGCAGAGCACCAGTGGCGGTGTAGCTACCGGTGGTCTGGACGATATCACTTATATGACTAATCCCACGTTCTTATCGTTTGCTGCCGATAATGGGACCATTACTGTTTCCAACGGTGGAACCAAATTTGAAACATCCACTGGTTTTTATGACACCACCGAAACGCTTACCCTGACCGCGACGCCTGATCCTACCTATCACTTCGTTAAGTGGGAGAGCAGCGCCGGTTGGACATCTACCGATCAAACAGCCACTTACACTCCCGAGTCCGGCGACCCGATGATCACCGCATACTTCCAGCGGGCAGGCAACCCGGTCAATGTGACGATATGCCCGGATGGCGCCGGTACGGTTAACGGAGCTAATTACTATTCACAGGGAGAAGCGGTTACCGTGGCTGCTGTTCCTGCCGTGGGCTACCAGTTCCAATACTGGACTGACGATTCCTGCACCGGTACTCACGTCGTCTCGACCAGCGCCAGCTACAGTTTTACCATGCCGGCGAACGCTGTCAATCTGTATGCTCATTTTCTCCCGAAGTCTTACAACCTGACCGTATCGGCATGCACCGGTGGCTCGATACTGAATAATCCCAGCGGCAAGTATGTTACGGGTACGCAGGTGACGATTAGCGCGGTTGCGGGAGCCGGATATTGGTTCAATGGATGGACCACCGATACTTGCGGCGGCACCAACATAATCTCAAAAAACGCGACCTACACCCTGACGATGCCGCCAGGCGATTATGATATACATGCTAACTTTAGTCCAGCGCAGTTCGTTGAAACTTTCGAGAGCTACAATACAGGCGGAACCAGTTTCGACAGCCTCGATAAGAATGATCCGGTTGGTCCGAACCAGGACGCGAACGGCCTTGGGAACCCGTGGTGGGGAACGCTTGCCCCGAACGGTCGAATCAATACATCAGTGGCTCATGCGGGGACCAAGAGCCTGTGGGGCACGGCAGGTAACTGTAAAGATATTTGCAATGTCCAGTTCCGCTGCAATAGCGGCAGCCCGATCACCGACAGCGTGTTTCTTGATTGGTGGTTCTACGATCCGCTTGGTTCCGTCGGTTCGACTACCGATTTCTGCGCCGATTATACCGCGCTTTCGTTCTACGGCAACATACCGGCTGCCACCGATTATCCCGATCCTGTTCCCAGCGTGATGCCCGCGCCGATGCAGCAGTTAGCCATTGGTATGGCGGACGAGATGAGCGGGGCTTACGATCCTGCAAAGTATCAGGTCCGGATTGTGGGAGACAGCGGCGGATATGCGAACGGCTGGTTTAATACCACTGTCACAAGGTCGATTGGCTGGCACCATGCGAGAGTGATGGTTGGTCGAAAGAACCTGCCATTGAATACGAACGATGTTCAATTCTTCATCGACGACATGGTGAATCCCGTGCTCGGGCCGAGGAGCTCGGTCACGAGCGTCGGTTACAACGTGATAGAAGTCAACACGATAATGCCAAAAGCCGGCAGCTGCAGCAGCGCTAACGGCTGCGTTTACAGTAAATACTTCCACTTCTCGAGCGTCGATGATATCTGCTTCGGCGCGCTCTCGGGTGTGCTTACCTCATCCGCCGCATCCGTAGGAATAAACCAGATTACCTGGAAATGGGCTCCCGGTTCGGTCGGTGAGGCCGGATTCAATCTCTGGGACGCATCTTCCGGCGGTGCGCTCAAAGGCAATGCTCCCGCTGGCGCGACGAGCATCGCTGAAACTGGCCTCTTGGCGAACACTCGCTATTCGCGCTGGGTCGATTCCTTCATTAGTCGCTACTGCGGTAATGTCGATGGGCAGAGAGCGGCGCTCAATCCCGTATACACGCTTGCGGCGACGCCGGTCTATGGAGCATCAGGCAACGGCGCTATTACCTGTGCCAGCGGACCGGGGAGTTCCTCGACAACCTACACATCGCTTACGCCTTTGATCTTTACATCGGTTAATGGCTTTGGAACCGGACCAGCCAAGGCAAGCAAGTATTCATATATCGTTAATAGTTCTCCGGCCGATCCTGCCGATTGGAGCGGCGCGAGTTCATGGACTTCCGGTGTAATGAACTGGACACCACCGGCGGCTGGTTTCTACTACGTGCATTTGAGAGCATACAACGGCGATGGCGTAGTCAATCCGGCAAGCCTTACCCTTGGGCCATACATCTACAGCGGAGCAGTAGCCAGGATCAATGACCTGTTTGGCTTCGATGACAATGTGAGCATGGAAATCGATTCCAAAGCTGTGACCGCGACTCTCCCGGGAGTCTGTTTCTGGATTGAGCAGTCCGATCGCACATCGGCTCTGAAGGTTATCTATTCCGGAACCACCGCGGCTCTGCAGGATCATGCCGTGAATGTTATCGGTAAGCTCGATTCCTCGTCAAGGCCGAGAACCCTGGTCGCGACTTCGGTCGCCGATCTCGGTCTTCTACTGGCTTCGCAGAGACTATCGCCTGTGGGAACGATCCTGCGCAACCTTGGTGGGAGCGACTTTAATTCCAAGACTCGCGGTATCACCGGCGGAGTCGGTCGTTACAACCTTGGAATGCTTGTTCGGATCGCGGGAAGTGTGACATACGGCAGCAACTCCGATCCTAATAACCGCTACTTCTACATCAACGACGGCAGCAGGCTCGCCGTGAATAACGGTTCCGGGCATGCCGGCGTGAAGGTAAAGTGTGGTTCTGTAACCGCACCGACCACCGGACTTGCGAGAGTGACCGGTGTTATCGATGCCGAATCTACGGCTAACGGCTGGGTCCCGGTCCTGATAATCAGAGGCGCAGCGGATGTCATAACCCAGTAAGCTCATATAATAACTCGGATGAGAGCGGGCGAAGGTGCACGGCCTTCGCTCGCTCTTTTTGTTTGTGTAACACATTTACCAGTGGTAATCGGAAGCTGCTCGTTCGACTGCTGCTCGGGGATATGGATTTGGAGCTTCAGCAGGGGAGTCAATCACTCTGGATTGTGGCGAAATGGCCCTCCGGATGTGGAATTGTCATCCGCACCAGCTTCAGCCCGGAGGAAGGTCTCGAGCTCGATAGCTGCAAGCATCATGAACGATCGGTCGAGTGTGCCATCACTTCTCCAGCAGGTAAGTACAATATGCTGCTCGAAGTGCCCGATCCTGAAAAGCAGATAATCCACTTTACTGCCGCCTCACACCAGAAGGCCAATTAAGTATCCCGTTCTAGCCGAGTGATATGTACCCGATCGATCAGGATGGTGATCTTGGCAGGCTGTTCTTTGATATGCTTGCCGATATTTACCTATTGCTACATTGCCCGCGCGCAATATACCATGACTGGCTCTCGTTAGCCGAAGATACGGTTTGCGATCTTAAAAATAAGGATTGTATTACAAAACTCAATGATCTTCGCTATTTGAATGCTTATGTCGGCACAGGAGACCGAAGGCCTGAAAGCCTGGTGCAGCTTACTGTAATGCTGCCGCTTCTGGAATATGATGACTGGAGTGGTAAGAAGATACCGTTGATAGATGATCTCAGGGAGAAACTTCCTTCATTTTACGACAAGCAGATTGGCTGTATCATGCGCTATCCCGAGGGCTCTAAAGGGTCTTCATTTCAACGTCGGATACCAGTTCAACAACACCGCCTGGGGCGCGAACGCTCTAGCGCGGCTCTGGCATGAAACAGGTGATGAATCATACCTGCACCTTAGCTATATGAACCTTGCCAGCATAATGTAAAATGCTTTCATTTGGGATTGCAATTACGTCTATGCTAAGCACTATGTTACTTTCTTCGGGATCACCCCACTGAGGCAAGGGCCGTACTTTGCGGCTTATGAAGATATGGAGATATTCGCTGCTTTCCACGAATATCTGAAGCTGGTCGATGCGTATGTGTTGCCTTCGATACATTTACTCCTGACCGAATATTGTAAGTATACGACCGATGGTAAGGTATGCGCATACCCCTGCTTCCTCCCTGAAGATGCTATATCCGAAGAGCCCAAAAATGGGCATATTGATAGAAACCTAGCAATTCCACTGGAGGATATTTATCAGGGCTGGGAAAAGGCTGGGCAGGAAGTATACGGCGCGGGCGCCGCACCGGCGATTGTGACACGCTGCTACCATCATATCGATGGCGCTTTATTCTATATTGTCAGCATCCCATATATGACCTTTGCTCTGATCACAATGGGGCTTCCTGAGAGTTCAAGGTGCGCGGCGACAGCAGACTGCGCTGTTTGATGAGGGCAATTCCCACAACCGATGCTTCTTTGGATACATTGAACATAAGCCTGCTTGAATCCAGCTGCAGTTTTGAATACAAGTGCACTACCGAGGGACACATAGAATATAGAATCCCCAATGGAGCGCTTGTGAATATCCACTGGGGATAATTATTTGCGTGAGTATAGGTTACGCAAACCTGATCAATTACAGGAGAAAGAGGTAATAAAATGCCAGAATCCAGGGGTGCTGAAGAGCTCTTTACTCTGGAAACTCAGGATTTAACGGGGAAAGTCGCTATAATCACCGGCGGAACCACCGGCATCGGCCGGGCTACCGCCATCTTGCTTGCTTAAAAGAGAGTTAAGGTGGTCACTTACGGGCGCGATGAGAATGAGCTCAGAGATGTGATGAATGAGCTCGAGCGGATCGGTGGTGAGTATCATGGCCCCATAGCCGATAGTGCCTATGAAGATCAGATATTAAAGGTCTTCGAGGAGACGAAAAATAAATTCGGTGACATCGATATTCTCATCAACAACGCCGTTCTGCCCGCGATGAGAATTTTCTTCGATCAGAGCTACGATGAACGCTCTATATATTGCGAGTTAACGTCCCTGGCTACCTTACCTGTATCCGCGAAGCAGTTAAAATGATGCGCAAACGGGGTGGGGGACATATCGTCATATCGGATCGCTTTCAGCCAAGGTCAGAGAGGCCGGCGCGGATATCTATGTTGCTACAAAAGGCGCTATCGAAGCTCTGAGCGAGAGCCTCAGAAAGCAGCTTGCGGGAGAGAACATCCGCATCAGCCTTATTAAGCCTGGAAAAGTGGGCAGCAACCTCGCCGGAGAACCTCCCGATATCGACAAACAAATTGAAAAGGAGACCGGAGGGGAAATGCTCCTGGCCGAGGATATAGCGCAGGTCGTTTATCAAACGCTTATTTTTCCACCTTGCAGCAGCATCCTGGAAATTGGAATTGCGCCGATAAAACAGGCGATATGATTTGATGCTGCATCATAATGACTATGAAAAAGGCCGGGCATTGCTGCCCGGCCTTGATTTACTCCAGTATCCGATATCAGTGAGCCGGTTCAGGCACAATCTGTATCGGCATCTCGACGCTGGGATCGAGCCAGATCGAGCGAACGACGTTTCCAGTTGCGGTAGTGCCGTTCATCTCGGGATCGTTCATTACTATTCCCTGGGCTGTAACATAAGTTCCCACCGGGAATGAGCTGAAGTCACGGAAGCCCAGCGTGTCGTAGAGTTTAATACCGACGTTGCCGTTATCGGAAGGCACGCCGGATCCGTCGTCGATGTAGAGGCAAGGCTTGTTGATTATGCCTGACCCTGCCGATGATCCTACAACACGACCCGACACGTTTACATACATACCCGTGGTGTCGAGGCCGGTGAAGCCTGTTACACCATGATCGAAGTATCTACCAGCGCTTCCGCAGTTCTTGTTGGTTAGCGCGATTGCCTTAGGTAGGCTCGATGAGGTACCCGTGTTGGTTATACTGGTCGCATACAGGAATCGTATGCCCATAGTTGAAGCCATGGTGCCTGTGACATTAAGCACGCTGCCCTGGTCCAATGTCGGATTATTGCTGACAGCGCTGCCTTTCATCACGACGACTGCAGCCGATCGATCAGGCTCTTCCAGGACGAACAAGTCCCTGGTTCCGAATACGAACGGGTCGGGAACTGTTGACGGGAATACACCCATGGAGATCTTACCGGTGAGGGTAATGGGCGTTCCGTCATCCATTACCTTCGCCTGACCGATGGAACCATCAATCGGCGCCGGGACCGGATCGTTCGTCAAGCGGATGTTGTCGACCTGCAGCTTCTGAGCGCCGTTCTGGCTCGTGCCAAACATTCCGACATGGTTCACATAGAACATGACGTCAATTACTTCACTTCTAGTGTCCCCGGAAATGTCGATCTTGTATGTCTTCCAGTTGGCTGACGGAGTGAATGTGTGCTCCGGCTGGTAGCCGCCATTGAAATCACGCATCCTTACGGTGAAGCCCATGCTTGTGTTGGAGTCGAGCAATCTCGCATCGAAGCTAAGGGTCTTGTAGCCGCTCCAATTAGCATGAATCATCTTTTGAGTATATGCGGAGGCGTTGGTATTGGACCATTGCCCGGTGTCATGGGCGATACCACCATTAGCAATCTCGAGGTAGTGGTTGCCGGAGACCGGATCGGTCTTAAGTGTATCGGTTACCGCGTGCACGTAATACCAGTCGCCGATACTGCCACTTTCGAAATCATCGATAAGAGTAGCAGTTGTAGCAGGCGGAGCTGGCTCCTTGGAAAGGCGCAAGTTTTCTATTCTTAATATCTGACCGATATCATTTATTCCGCAGCGGTTTACATAGAACCGCAGCCATTTTGCCTGCTCGACATCTCCACCAGTGATATCAATGGACATTGTCTGCCAGTCCGCGCTATACGCTGTCGGATGGAATATCTGGGTGACGTCGTTGACGTTACCGTTTACTATATCGAGGAGGAAGCCAACCGGTGTTGTCATTCCTACTCCCGATGTTCCCTTTATTGCCTTCGCTTCGAACTGCAGCGACTTGTAATCGGTCATATCCAGCGTCGCGCCGGAGATTACGAAGCTTCGTCGTGCGTAGTTGCTCATACCACTGCCAGTAACTGACAGGTCGAAAGAGTTTCCAATTGCACCGAGGAAGTCAGTATGATTTACGGTAGCGGATACATTATTAAACCAATCCCAAGGCAATGGATTCGTAGCGCCGGCTGTATAGCTGTTAAAATCATCTATCATTAAAACATCGGGCGTTGCGGGAACCGGGGTCTTTGTCAACCGGATGTTGTCTATTCTGAGAGTCTGAGTTCCGTTTAAGCTCGTGCGGTTAATGTAGAAGATTACCTGGTTGACCTGGTCACGCGGCAGGTTGGAAATGTCTACCTGGCAGGTGACATACCCGGATGTGCCGGGGACAAACTTGCGCACTGTGGTGGATGTCGCCGTGGTATTGTTGTAAAGCCGGATGGAGTAACCATCAGTGACAGCCGTATTCAGCACTTTTGCATCGAACTGGAGAGTCTTATAATCGGTCCAGTCCATGGTCTGAGCGGGAGTCCAGCGGATGAGCGCGTTGCCCGTTGCTCCGGACAGTACCTGGGTCTCGAGGACTTTTGTGCCGTCAGTGACTATTGCCGGAGCGGATGCGCCATAAGGTGGTGAGATCGGATTTGTCCAGTAGGAGATATCGCCGGTGGCAGTGGACTCGAAGTCCTGTAGAATCTTTGGATCTGTCACCGAAACCGGAGTAGTGGACAGCCTGATATTATCGAGGGTCAGCACCTGCCCGGCGTTCTGGTTGGTCTTGTTCACATATACGACAAGCTCGTTGATTTGATTGCGTGCTATGCCGGAGATATCGAAACTAAGTGTGACAAAACCAGATGTTGTTGTCGCGTGCAGACCTCGGGTGAGCACGATCGAACCGGCGTTGTAGATAGCGATGGAGTAGCCGTTCCAGTCACCGGCGCTGATCTTCGCGTCGAGCTGGAGAGTTACATAGCCTGACCAGTCCTGGGCTGTAGAGAATACTCTATGTACAAGAGCATTCTGACTATGCACACCCGCGCCGCTGGCGGCTTCCTGGATTGCGAGAGCTTGTCCCGCTTCGCCCGCGCCGGGTGAGACCGCTGACACGGTGGTGTAGTAAGCCGGCTTTGCAGCGGTGTTCCACGCGCTGATGTCGCCGTTGTCAAAGTTGTCGATTACCTGTGCCGTTGCGATTGAGATCGATGCGCACAGGAGAGTGATGAGGAGTAGTAATACATGGCGGTACATTTCATTCCCCTCCTAATACGAATTAAACTGCCTGCTGGGCAGCCTCTGATGAGTTTGTCAGATACCGGATACTACCTCTGAAGCTGCCAGGTGTCAAGAGGTAATAGCCTAAAACTAGTACTATTACTGGTTTTTATGTTTCACACTTGTCAATCCCCTTGACATGCTGACATGTCGAAGTTACACTGAGTGCAAGAGGACAGCCTCGCCACTGCTCTATTATGAGGGGGAATGACTACAAATACCTTAACTGCTTTTGAACCTCAGCTTAAGAACACCTGAACAACGGAGTTGAAAAAGCTAAACATAATTTTGGTGTAATGCATTTTTTATCTTGCAGATCTACCATAGTTGTGCTAGGCTAATGAGCATTGAAATGTAACGTGTGCCCTAGACACGCGAACAGCACTGAAAGGAGAAATAGAAGAGATGAGACATTTAGCACTGTGTTTGGTATGCCTGACGCTTATCGCGACCGGCGCCTGCGCGCAAACGTGGAGTACTATTTATTCCACGAATTTCGACAATAGTCTCTTTACTGCTGGTAAAACAGTAGACAGTGTAGATGGTTGGCAGGTCTGGACCGATTCCGGACTGGGCAATGCGAGCCAGGTCACTGTTCAGAAAGAGCCGGATCCCAGCACCAACCAACTGATGTATATCGGTTCCTACAGCAGCACCAGCGCCGTCCATCCGATCGGCCCGAACTCTGAGCGGGTGCGCCTGTCCTTTACATGGGAAATGATGCCCACGGGTGATGTAACCAATGCCAACCTTGATGCCTACGGGACATGGATCATGCTTACTGATACACCGAACCCGTCCGCTTCCCCGAGGTCCGGTATGATCACTAGCCTTTACGATCCTAATACTGGTATCGGTAGGTTGATGGCTTATAATCAGGGTACCGGTCCGGGCACCGGCTGGGTCCAGTATGGCAATTTCAACATCGGTACGAAGTATAATTTCACCATGGATGTGAACCTGGCTACCAAGACCTACGACGTTTACGTCGATGGTTCCCAGCTGGTTTCAGGGTATAACATCTATTCACCGTCCGAGAGCAAGATCAGCTACATGATCTTCCGTAGACGCTATAAGTCGGGTGAATTTGCTATCGACAACGTTACCGTCGAAGCGACTCCCGAGCCTTCGAGCCTGTTGGCTCTTGGTTGCGGTATTGTCGGCATGGCCGGCGTCATCCGCCGCAGAAGAGCTGCTTAATTTTCCCAGTACCGCTCGCGCCTGGCGCGAGCGGTACTCCTTTTAGTACGATTAATAGGTCGTAACAATGCGCAACAGTGTCGTTGCAGTTCAAATTATAATTTTATCTTTGTTCGTGATCGGATCATTTGCGCCGGCTTCGATAGCCCAGGTCATTACCGTCTGCCAGTGCAACATTTTTGATGGCGGCAAGTGGACCGATCAGGATCAAAGCAAGGTTACCTACGATACCGCAAAACGTTTTGCTCAGTTTGTCGCTTCCGTAAACCCTACCGGCTCCGCTTATCCTCCCATCGCCGTTATTGGCATGGAGGAACTGATGAGCGAGACCGACCGCACAACCATCGAGAGCTACCTCGAGCAATACACGGGCGCAGCGTGGGAGAGCGCGCGGATTGCGCAGGGAGTAAACAACACAAGCGGCATCGGATTCTTCTGGCGGCCCGATCTTGTAGAATATCGACCGGAGTGGGATCTCGGTTCAGTTGCTCTGGAACAGATCGATAACGGCTACGTAATTAAATTTGCAGGTCGCTTATTTAGGAAAGTGGGCACCGATGCCGCGTTCGGACTCATTACCGGTAAGCTTGTGTGGGCCGATGCGATATTGCATGGCGCCGCAGTCACGGAGGAGATCCGCCGGCAGGAAGCCGCTCACCTTAAAAACTGGATATTGAACGGCGAAGGCACTTCGCTGGGAATGTCCTCGTTCCCAGGCACTACCCGTGTCATTACGACCGATCTTAACACCGGCGTCAACACCGCTACCTGGAACGAAATGAACCTCGACTACACCGATCCCAGCACCGAGCATACCGAGAATTCATTCAACCCGACATGGCTAATGGATCTTATCGGTACCCGGCTCGATTATGTATGGTGGGATTACGATGCGGGCACGAAGAAAACAGGCGGATTTGTCGATGGGCCTCACCGAAGCCCACATGTGGGCAGCGATCACCGTTCGGTTTACGCGACAATCAACCTTCACCCGGTTGATGTGACTCCGCCGTTGGTGAGTATAACATCGCCGGCGGGCGGAGCGGTGCTTACCGGGATGACTAAAATTACCGCTGCGGCAACCGATGCATCAAACATCGCGCAGGTACAGTTCCTGGTCGATGGAGTTCCGGCGTGGAGCACCACCACCGCGCCTTACGAGTTTAACTGGAACGCTTCTGGGGTCTCGGAAGGCGGCCACACACTGGTCGCGATCGCTACCGATGCGTCCACAAACAGGATGCGGACTACTTCGGCCCCTGTTGGGGTCTGGGTGAGCTATACAGGAACAGCGCCGGGCATTGTCGATGTCAAGAAGCGCCCGGATGCCGATATGGTAGCGCTTTCCGATAAGGTAGTGACGGCGTCGTTCGGTAGTTATTTCTATATCGAAGAGCCTGGTGGTTATAGCGGCATCAAGGTGAATGTCGCCTCGGCGCCCGCGGTCGGAACGAAAGTAAGCGTATATGGCAGGCTTGGTTCGCTCAACTCTGAAAGAGAAATCACTGCCACGTCTGTCACTCCGACCGGCACTTTACCCCTACCGCCGGCTGTCGGAATGGATAATCGGACTGTGGGCGGAGGACCGATTGGCTCATATACAGCTGGAATATACCAGGCTGTAGGGCCGAATAATGTCGGTTCGCTGGTCACGTGTTGGGGTAAAGTTACAGCAACAATTGCCGGTTTCTATATTTACATCGACGACGGATCTGGGCTCCAGGATGGCTACGGCTATAAGGGCCTCAGAGTTGATATCTCCGGCCTTTCAGGATATACGCCGCCCGGCGTCGGTAGTTACGTGCGTGTCACCGGAATTAGCAGCACGTCACTGCTTAGCGGAAAAGTACAGAGACGGCTTAAAGTACGTAACTCGTCAGATATAAATGTCGAGTTTTAACATTGACGTGATACAGCCTGGTCGATTAAAATGGTTATGTAAGTGTATGGAGCGAGCTGTAAATCAAAGGGGGATATTCCAATGAAGCACATCGGACCCAAACAGACAAAGCATGGATTCACACTCATTGAGCTGCTGGTAGTCATCGCGATTATCGCGATTCTGGCAGCAATCCTTTTCCCGATCTTTACTTCAGCTAAAAAACGTGCAAATCAGACTAACTGCGGTGCGCACCTGAAGCAGATCTCTACAGCAGTCATGATGTATGCCAGTGACAACGGCGGTAGATTGCCGCGTCTTTATGACAGTGCATGGTTCACCACTAACTTGACATATATTGGACTGAAGCCATATATAAAGAACGATCGAATATGGCAGTGCCCTGGCGGTGGACTTCCTTGTGACTTCGACAGATCAGACCCACATCGACCGCCGGTCAGATATCAGATTGACTACAGATTCAACGACTACATGCAGACCCATCCGTCTCTCGATGGTTCAGCGTCTGTATACTCCAAGATGCTTGATTCATGCACCAACACGAAGAAATTTTACATGGTCAGCGACCGCCACAGCAACCACCACTTCGCAGTCAATAGTGAGGGAAAGACTGACGGATCATGGATAATGCTGATGGTTATGGCTGATGGCCACCTTTCTACAAATACCCGCCCCTATGTTTCGAAAGATGCCTGGGATTTTACATATAACCACTGGGATTTCCCTAACTGTCACGGCGAAAACAGGCACTAATGCGCCGATATGCATGATCATGCAGGCGCTATAACGCCTGCATGGTCCTCAATTTGATCTGACCCTTATAAACCGCAGCTGGAAAGGATTTTCGGCCCGAAATGAAACTCTTCACCTCTTTTTTTGCGCTGGCAGCTCTTGTATTCGCATTGACTTCGGCTGCCTTCGCCTCACCGCACTACACTCTTATAACAATTCTGCATACGAACGATATGCACGCGCAGGTTATGCCTCGTGATGCTTCCGGCGGGCTTGCGCGCGCTGCTACTATCATAAAACAGATTCGAGCCGATATGCCGAATGTTCTCCTGCTCGATGGTGGAGACATCATCCACGGCTCACCCGAAGACTACCTTTCCGGCGGTAAAGCGATAATCAGCGCGATGAATGTGGTCGGTTACGAAGCGGTGACGACTGGAAACCACGAGTATGACTTCGGTCTCGATACCCTTAAAAATGCGATGATCCTCGCTCAGTTCCCATTTCTCGCCGCCAACGCCCGTTCGGCTTCCGGCGGGCAATGGGATCGCGTAGAGCCTTATAAAATCTTTACCATAGATGGTGTTCGCGTCGCTGTTCTCGGCCTTACCACTCTCGAAACCATATCGCTCCACTGGCCGCAGAGCATAAAAGACATCACCATCGAAGACCCTATGCAGGTCGCCGCGACTTATGTTCCGCAGCTTAGAAAAGAGGCTGATGTGGTGGTGGTCCTCTCGCATCTCGGCGATGTCCAGGATGCAATTCTCGCGCAAAAGGTGCCGGGAATCGACTTCATCGTGGGCGGCCACACGCATACCGTTATCAATGATTGGAGATGGGTAGGGGATACTCTGATCACCCAGGCCGGCTCCAATGCCGAATATGTCGGCAGGATCGATTTCATTGTTAAATCCGACGAACAGGGTAAGAGCATTGTCTCCGTTAACGGCAAGAACGGTTTATGGTCCGATCTTGTCAGGCAACCTCTCGGTAAGCAGTATCCTCCTCTGCCGTTGATCGCCGTGGATGCGAGCGTTCCGATGGACCCGGCGGTCGTCAGCGCATATATGCCCTACCGCAAAGTCGCCGACGCTCAGCTTTCCGAGGTAGTCGGAACTGCGACAGTGGATATACCCGGCAGAACCAGGGGTTCGGTGGAATCAGCGGCTGGTGATCTCGTAGCCGACGCAGTGAGAGCGCTGGCTAAATCGGATGTCGCGCTTGTTGATGCCAGTTCAGTATCAGAAAGCGGTCTTCCAGCCGGCCCGCTGACTGTCGGTTCTGCGCATAACCTGATCGGCGGTTACACCAGGCAGCAGGTTGTGGTTTGTAAAATGTCCGGCCGCGACCTCGAAGCGGCAATAGTGGCGAACATCGCTCGTAAGCATAATCTCGGATTAGCTGTCTCTGGCGCATCGGTGTCCTATAGCAGCGCTGATGATGTAGCTGTAAAGATCAACAGCGCTCCGATCGATCCAGATAAAGCCTATACCGTAGCAGCTCAGGCTTATGTTATGATGGATATTATGCAAAAAGTTACGGGAGTGACTGTTCTCGCTGGACCCAACGCGACCACCCGTGAAGCTATAGCTGAGTATTTCCGATCACAGCATACGATAAAAGCTCCCGCGCTGGATCGTGTGCTCCGGAATAAATAATCCATACCAGGAATGAAAATGCCATTCATATCGGATATGATGAGAAAATCGAGAGTGATGGCTCTCGGCCTGCTGGCTTTAGCCGCGCTGTTTGTCCTTACCAGCCTATGCGGCTGTGGGAATAAGGGCGCCGCGCACGCCCGGCAGGTCCACCTCACTCTTGCGTGCTGGGAGGGTCCCGAAGGTCTGGCTTCTCTGGGTCAGCTTCTCGACCGCTATAAAAAGCAGCATCCGAACGTGTCGATCGAGATCCAGCAGGTGCCGGGTAACCAATACTACCAGCGCCTGCAGATTCAGTTCGCCGCCGGTGTCGCTCCGGATATAATGCAGCTCGCGTACGATCACCTTCCCATGTTCGCTGATAAGAATACTATCGAACCGCTCGATCACCTGATCAAACGCGATCATTTCCCGGTCGATGGTATGTTTCCCGAGCTCTTGCCCGCACTCAAATACCAGGGACAGTTCTACGGCCTTCCGCGCGGATGGACGACCTTCGTGCTCTACTATAACAAGGACATGTTCAAAAAGGCTCATCTGCCTTTCCCGCACGATGGCTGGAAGTGGGATGAATTCCTCGCGGATTGCAAGAAACTGACCCAGGATACCGATGGTGACGGCAGAATCGACCAGTTCGGCTGCGATGCGCCTTTGCAGATGGACGCCGCATCCTACTGGGTCTGGCAGAACGGCGGGTTGATGTTCTCACCTGATATGAAAAAATGCCTGCTTAATAGCCCCGAAACCGAAGGCGCGCTAAGGTTCCTTCAGGACTGTGAATATAAATACCATGTCTTCCCGACACCCGCGCAGTCACAGGACCTTGGGGGCGGAGGCGAGATGTTCCGCCAGGGTAAGCAGGCGATGTATATCGAAGGCCGATGGGCCTGCCAGAGCTTCCGCGACGCCAAATATCCCAACGGTAAACTGATCGACTGGGATGTCGCGCCCCCGCCTATGAACAAGCAGAAAGCCACCATGCTCTTCGCTAATTGTTATGTTCTGCGCAAGAATGGGCCGAATCTCGATGAAGCCTGGAAGCTGATGCAGTGGCTGACTGGGCCAGAGGGCCAGAAACACCAGGCGTTGACCGGTCGAGACATGCCGTCTTTTGTCAGTATCGCGAAATCACCGGCGTTTCTTGATCCGGTGCATCTGCCGGAGCATGATGAAGTTTTCCTCGATGTTGCGAAATATGCCCGGCCGCTGCAGATCGATGCGAAAATGGGCGCATGGGGAGAGCCGCTAGTGATGGAAATACAGCAGGTCTTCCTCGCGCATAAAGATGTAGATAAAGCCATGAACTCGGCTGTTTCCACAATCGATAAAATTCTGCAGGAGGCGCCGAGATGAAAGGTAAGCGCGGACCGCTCATTACAAAAGAAGAAATCACCGCTGCGGGCTTTCTCGCGCCGAGTTTCGTGGGGCTGTTGATATTCTCGGTTGTCCCGATCGTCGCCGCATTCGTGATAAGCCTGCTTGATTGGGACATCCTTTCGCCGCCGAAGTTCATCGGCTTCGCGAACTACATAACGCTCTGGAACGAGCTCATAAAAGGCGAAACCCTGCGGATAGTGCTGCTGAATACGATTTACTTCACCGCAGGTACGGTCCCGCTTTCGATGGCTGTTTCGCTAGCTGTCGCTTTGCTGCTTAACCGTAAAATGTGGGGAGTGGCGGGATTCAGGGTTATCTATTTCCTGCCGAGCGTAACGAGCATTGTCGCGCTTTCTATTATCTGGCGGCTGATGTATAACCCCGATTATGGTCTGATCAACAGGATCCTGCTGGCGATCAAGATACCGTGGGCTACGCAGGGGCATTTCGGACTTGTTCCGGTTGTCCAGCATCCGCCGGGGTGGCTTGGTGATCCCAACTGGGCGATGCCCGCGATCATATTTATGAGCATCTGGGCTGCCCTGGGCTATAATTCGATTCTGTATCTTGCGGGATTGCAGGGGATAGGCGCGAGCTATTACGAAGCCGCGAAGATCGACGGCGCCAATTCCTGGCAGATGTTCAGGAATGTCACATGGCCGCTGCTCTCGCCGACAACGCTGTTCATCTTCACGATGTCGGTAATCGCTGGGTTCCAGGTCTTCACGCAGATATACATGATGACCATGGGCGTGCCGACGCCGCAGACTCAGGTCTATGTCTATCATCTGTATTCGCAGGCGTTCAACTCGTTCAAGATGGGTTACGCCTCCGCGCTCGCGTTTGTTCTGTTCCTTATCATTTTATTAGTTACGCTGATCCAGCTCTCGATCACTAAGCGCTGGGTCCATTATGGAAGCTGATGAAAATACAACGCTGGTTAGGTAACATAGCGGCATATATTGTCCTGAGCGCGGTGGGGCTTTCGATGCTCATCCCGTTCGGCTGGATGTTTATCGCATCACTGCGGACCAAGATGGAGTTCTTCCACCAGGTCGGAAGCCTGCTGCCGTCGGTGCGCACTGGATCAACTATTTGAATGCATGGACGACGGTCCCGTTCGCGCGGTTCTTCGAGAACAGCATTTTAGTGGCTATGGCGACAACGCTGGGGCAGCTTGTAACGTGTTCTTTTGCCGCTTATGCGTTTTCACGACTCAAGTTCAGAGGGCGCGACGCGATGTTTGTCGCGTATCTCTCCACGATGATGGTACCAGCGCAGGTAACGATGATCCCGCTCTTTATTCTCATGGTGAAACTGCACTGGATCGACTCTTATCTGGCGCTTATTGTCCCATCGCTCACCGGCGCTTACGGCTGCTTTCTACTGCGGCAATTTTTTATCACGATCCCGGGTGAACTCGAGGACGCCGCGAGGATCGATGGCGCAAGCTCGTGGGGCATTTATGCCAAAATCATGCTTCCGCTTTCGAAGCCCGCGCTTTCCGCTTTCGGGGTGCTTACGTTCCTCGGGAGCTGGAACAGTTTCCTCTGGCCCTTGATCGTAATCAATCGCCCGAGCATGAAGACTCTCCCGATAGGCCTGCAATCTCTCCAGGGATTCTACGGCGACGGCAACTGGCCGGTGCTGATGGCGGGTGCGGTTCTCGCCGCGCTTCCGATGTTGATCATCTTCCTCTTCGCGCAGCGCTACTTCATCGAAGGCATAACGCTCACGGGGTTAAAAGAATAGGGGACCTTAGCAGTGATTTCTTTATACCTTATAAGACATGGCCAATGTGTGGTCACGGCGGAGGAGTATCTTCAAGGCCAGGTGGACTCGCCTCTAACTGAGCTCGGCCTGCGCCAGGCTGAAGCCGCCGCCGATCGCCTTGCTTCCGAAAACTTCACCGCGATCTACGCAAGCGACCTCTGCCGCACCGTAGCCACCGCTCAGGCTATCGCATTGCGCCACAATCTGCCTGTGATCCGAACTCCGCTCATAAGGGAAATGCACCTCGGAGAAGCGCAGGGTATGACCGTGCCGGATTTCAAAGTGAAATACCCTCGGGAATATGAACTCTGGCAGGAGGATCCGATCACACACCGCCCGCCCGGCGCTGAGCGCTTCGAGGATGTGATCGCAAGATGCGGTAAGTTTCTAGAGCAGGTCAAGGCAACTCACAAGAGTGGAGATAAGATCGCCGTAGCAGCGCATGTGGGTTCTATATGCGGCACGGTCTGCGCCGCATTCAACCTGCCCGTGCAGTTCTACCTGAGCATGTCCGTCGGAAACGCGAGCCTGACGTGCCTGGATATTGGCGAATCCGCTCATCTGCGCTGCCTGAATGATACCTGCCACCTGCGCGAGCTGGCTGCGTCTTAGTGGAGCTCCTTGATTTCTCCTGTTTCCATATAAGCGATGCGTTCGCCTACGTTCGTAATGTGGTCCGCTATGCGCTCGAGGTAGCGGGCCACCAATATCAATTCAACAGCCGGCTGGGCTTCCGCGGGCCTTTCCTGGATGAGCGCGGTTAACTCGTCACGCACTTCTCGATAGAGCAGGTCCACCTCATCATCTTGCCGCGCGACCTCCGAAATCACTTCCATATTCTGGTCCACGAACGCCTGCAGCGAATTATGCAGCATGCCCTGCACTATCAGCGCCATTTTCGGGATTTTCACCAGATCTTTCACCGGGTCGATACCCGAGAGTTTCTTTGCCGCTTTAGCAATATCCAGCGCATAGTCTCCCATGCGTTCCACATCTTTAATAATGTATAACCCGGAGGCAATGGTGCGCAGGTCGCGAGCCATCGGCTGCTGAAGCGCCAAAAGCCGCAGGCACCTCTGCTCGATCACTATGTTATAACCATCCACAAGGTCGTCTTTAGCTATCGTCTCATCCGCCAGCATCTCATCTCGAAGCTGCAGCGAGCGGACCGATCCCACGAGCATCTCCTCGACAACGCTCCCCATCTTGAGGATATCCTGCTTCATCTCCTGAAGCTCATCCGCGAAGCTTTTCCTTATGATTTCCATTTAATACTCCTTCGAAGATGGCGTTTTTTGCCATTTTCGTTTCCTTCGTGGCGAATACGACAGTCCTTGGCCTGCAGTGGCCCGCAGGGCTGCGAGAGGCGCTGCGCAGCAGTCACGAGAGTGTTCATGCCACTATTCCTAACCGAACCGTCCGGTTACATAGTCTTCAGTGCGCTTATCTCCGGGGCGAGTGAATATCACATTCGAATCAGCATACTCGATCAGTTCTCCCATCAGGAAGAACCCCGTAAATGTCGATACTCTCGCAGCCTGCTGCATGTTATGAGTAACGATAACAATGGTGATTTCATTTCTGAGCTCATGCATCAGCTCTTCGATTTTAAGCGTGGAGATCGGGTCCAGCGCGGAAGCCGGCTCGTCCATTAATATAATTTCCGGCTCCACCGCCAGCGCTCGGGCAATGCACAACCTCTGCTGCTGCCCGCCTGAAAGGTCGAATGCTGATTTATAAAGCACATCCTTGACTTCGTCCCATATCGCCGCGCGCCGGAGACTCTTTTCGACTATCTCTGCAAGCTCCGACCGATTGCTGATCCCATGAATCCTCGGCCCGTAAGCAACATTATCGAATATCGACTTCGGAAAAGGATTCGGTCTCTGAAAGACCATACCAATGCTTTTTCTAAGCTGGACGACATCGATCTTCGGATCAGTAATGTTCCGATCTCCTATCCGTATCTCACCGTTTATCCTCGCGGACGGAATAAGGTCGTTCATTCGATTGATGCATCGCAAAAAGGAGGACTTCCCGCATCCGGACGGGCCAATCAGAGCCGTGATCTCCCGTTCCTGCACCTCAATGCTGATGTTCTTCAGTGCGTGCATATTGCCATAATAAAGGTCCAGACTCCTGACGGATATTGCAACCGGCTTATTTACATCATCATTTTGCGAAATCTTCGGCTTGGTAACATGAGGCACATCGGATGTAAGCTCATTTTTCGATTGAGAATCTCTGACTGTAATCAATGTCTTGTCCTCCCCTGCGCGCCCCTGGAAAATAATCGGGCTGCGATATTTACCGCGAGTATTCCAACGATCAGAACGAATGCTCCGGCCCACGCCTGCCGGTGCCAATCACCGTAAGGCGCAATAGCGTATGTATAAATCTGAACCGGTAGCGATGCAATCGGCTCGCGCGGATTAACGCTCCAAAACTGATTGTTCAGGGCTGTAAAGAGCAGCGGCGCCGTCTCGCCCGCGACCCTTGCAAGGGCAAGCAAGATTCCTGTGATTACTCCGGCTCTGCCCGCCGAAAGCACAACTTTGACCGTGGTTTGCCACCGGGCTGCTCCGAGAGCGAGGCTTGCCTCTCTCAAAGACATAGGCGTCATCTTCAACGATTCTTCCGTGGTGCGCATGACGATAGGCACTATTATGATTCCAAGCGACACACCACCCGCAACCGCTGAGAAACCGTGCATCGGCAGCACGATAAGCGCATAGACGAATATTCCGATCACAATCGAAGGCACACCGACCAGCACATCAGCCGCAAATCTGATGCTGTCCCCCAGGCGGGTCCCACCGTATTCCGAAAGATAGACACCTCCGAGCACTCCCGCCGGTATCCCGACTATCGCCGCTATAGCCAACAATATTCCAGACCCGACTATAGCGTTGGCCATTCCACCGCCGACTTCGCCGACCGGCTTCGGCAGGTGGGTAAAGAAATCAAGATTCAGCGATGTGATCCCCTGGCTCGTGACATAATAAAGGATGCAGAACAACGGTACCAGTGTGATGAGTGTGCAGACCGCTGCCAAGCCCATAATCGCCGCGTTCTTCATCTTTCGCCATATATAAAGGTAGTTGCGCATTATGCCCTCTTTGCTCCGGTAAGATCTTTGGCTGTCCTGCTGATAAGGAGCCTGGCCAGGATGTTAATCAGGATTGCAATGACAAAGAGCAGGAGCCCTATCTCGATCAGCGCTGCGCGGTGCAAATCGGAAGTCGCTTCGGAGAACTCATTAGCTAGGACGCTGGCCATCGTATATCCGGGGTCGAAGAGATGAAGAGATATTCCCGGGACGTTGCCTATGACCATCGTTATAGCCATGGTCTCTCCCAGTGCTCTACCCAGTCCCAGCATTATGGCTCCAACGACACCAGAACGCGCATAAGGCAGCACCGCGGTGCGGATCATCTCCCACTTCGTCGTCCCAAGCGACAGCGCAGCTTCTCTTTGGGAATTCGGAACGGCTTCGAGCACCTGTTGAGATACGGAAGTTATAAACGGAATAACCATTACCGCCAGAATAAGCCCACCGGAAAGCATACCTATGCCGAACGGCTGTCCCGATAGCAGCGGCAGATCGGGGAACCGCTGCGCTAACGGCAGCTCGAACTTATCTCTTAGAAATGGGACCAGCACGAAGATTCCCCATAATCCGTAGACAATGCTCGGGATCGCCGCAAGCAGCTCGATTAAAAAGGCGACCGGTGTGCGGAGCAGCTTTGGCGCCGTCTCGACCAGCCATATCGCCGCACCGAGCCCAAGAGGTACGGCGATTAATAATGCCAGCAGCGAAGATACTATCGTTCCAAAGATGAATGGAAGTGCGCCGAATATCTCATGTACCGGATCCCATATCCGTGAAACGATAAATTTCCAACCGAAATGGTGAATAGATGGGCCCGATGTGCGCGCAAGTTCGATCGCGATCAAGATAGGCAGCGACATAGCGAACAGCGCGAGGATAAGAGTGACCCATCGAAAAGCTCTGTCCTTACGGCTCGCCTGGCTTACGCTGCTGTATGATCTGCCGGTTTTTTTCTCCGCGCGCTGTGTCACTGAATTCATAGCTGGCTCCTTAGAGAACAGGCTTTCCGTTTGATTGTATGCTTTTCAGAGCCTCGTCATTTATCGATACTACGCTCTGTGGAAGCGGCGCGTAAAGCAGCGGTTTTGCTTCTTTCTGACCGTCGTGGATTGCCCACCGCAAGAACTCGGCAGTTGCTTTAGCCTTTTCGGTATTGGTTTGATCTTTATACAGAAGAATGTAGGTAAAGCCGGCGATGGGGTAGGCGTCCTTTTCAGCGGAGTTTACAATTAGTGTGCGGATGTCATTCTTCATCGTGGCAGCCGCGCCGTTCGCCGCGGCGGTAGTGCTTTCTATACTCGGCTCGATAAACTGGCCTGATTTATTCTGCACGAAAGCATACGGAAGCTTGTTCTGCACGGCATAGGCGAGCTCGACATAGCCGATTGTCCCAGGTGTTTGCTTGACTATACCGGCTACTCCCTCATTGCCCTTACCACCGATTCCAACAGGCCATTTGACCGACTTGCCAGCTCCGACGTCCATTTTCCACTCGCTGCTTACCGCGGCCAGATAATTTGTAAAGATAAATGAAGTCCCACTGCCATCTGATCTGTGAGCAATGAAAATTGCCTGCTTGGGCAGTTTTACTCCAGGATTGACTTTTACGATCGATGAATCGTCCCAGCTCTTTATCTTGCCGAGGAATATTCCCGAGATGATCTCAGGTGTCAGCTTTAGGCCCTTATCTATACCGGGAATGTTATACGTCAGCACGACCGCCCCGGCGACTGTCGGTATGTGTATCACCGGCCTGGGCATGCTCTTTATTTCTTCATCAGAAAGAGGGGCATCGCTGGCGCCGAAATCGACTGTCCTCGCCTTGAGCTGCTGAATGCCGGCTCCGCTGCCTATGGACTGATAGTTGATGCGTGTCCCGATGGACTGCCCATAATCACTGAACCACTTCGAATAAATCGGGTAGGGGAAAGTTGCTCCTGCGCCGGTGAGATCGGCAGTTGCGGCAGATTTGGTTGAACCGGTTGTTGATGTAGCCAATTGATTTCCACAACCGCAGAATGCAAGCGCCACCGCAAGCAATACGACAACGCTGATCGTTACAAACCTGGAACTCATAAACCTTTTCCTTTCAGTTTATATCCTGGAGACATCGATCATTCGAATTCTAATTACCGAAGCTTACAGGAACCTTACAACCCGCTTGCCTGTCATTTACAGAAAATAGAAAGCTCCCGGCAGCTATTGCCGCCGGGAGAAAGGGAGGGTTTACTGAGTGGATTATTACTTGCTTGCTACACGTTTGCCGTCGACTGTCACACTGGCAATAGCAGCGGTGTTTATATGAACCAGGCTCTGAGGGAACGGGGCATAAAGAAGCGATTTCGCCATCTTCTGTCCATCCTGCATCGCCCAATCGAGGAACTGGCACAGCTCTCTTGCCTTGGCATGCTCTTTATCTTTGCATCCGAAAGAGGGGCATCGCTGGCGCCGAAATCGACTGTCTTCGCCTTGAGCTGCTGAATGCCGGCTTCGCTGCCTATGGACTGATAGTTGATGCGGGTTCCGGTCTTCTTACCGTAGGAATCGAACCATTTTGAGTAGATCGGGTATGGGAAAGTCGCCCCCGCCCCGGTGAGATCCGTTGCGGCCCATGATGCGGATGCTGTCAGGATCAATCCCGCAACCAGGGCGCATATAATACAGCCTAACTTCTTGAACATTAGATTACTCCTTTCGTGATGTTAGCATCGAACCGTAACTAGCTTAGCAATTGGAAGCTTACAGGAATCTTGCAATCCACTTGTCGGTTGCTTAAAGCTGAATATCTGGCCGGTTCAGCGATTGCGGTGGATGATGATGAGCGTGTATAATCGACTTGGTGAGGAACTATGGCAAAGATTCTTATAATTGAAGATGAATCCAAACTGGCCGAAACCCTGGCCTACAACATCCGTGAAGAGGGGCATGAGGCGCTGATAGCTCTCGATGGCCTTGCGGGGCTGGAGAAATCCAGAACCGAGCAGCCGGACCTTATCATACTCGACCTGATGCTTCCGAAGATGGATGGGCTTGAGGTTTGCCGGCTCGTCCGGCGAAGTTCCGATGTGCCGATCATAATGCTCACGGCTAAATCTCGCGAACTAGACAAGGTCGTTGGACTTGAGGTCGGTGCGGACGATTATGTCACCAAGCCGTTCAGCATGGTCGAGATGCTCGCGCGTATAAGGGCAGCTTTGCGCAGATCGAGCTCTCAGGTCCGTCAGGAAAACGTTCTCCGCGCAGACGATCTGGAGATGGACGTGGAAAGGCATCGGGTGACCACCGGCGGTAAGGATATCGATCTTCGTCCGAAGGAGTTCGAGCTGCTGCGTGTTCTCCTGGTGAACAGGGGACGGGTTCTGGACAGGACAACGCTGCTTCAGCGCGTCTGGGGCGAGGATGAATACATCGACGCGGGAACCGTGGATGTGCATGTGCGAAGGCTTCGTGAGAAGATCGAAGCAGACCCCGGTAGCCCGGCAAAGGTGCTCACGGTTCGCGGGTTGGGCTATAAGTATGCGGAGTAGTGAATGAACAGGCTACTATCCGTACGATGGCGATTGGCGGCTGCGTTTTTCCTCGTGATCATGGTCCTTTTATCCGCGACCGGGCTCTATTTGCTGGATTGGACCGAAAATTATTACACAGGATCGATCTCAAGCGATCTCAGGCGTGAAAGTCTCGCTATTACCCGGCTGGTCGAATCTTCGCCGCAGGACGTTCCGGATGTTATTATCAGGATGGGACGCGATTTGGGGCATCGCGTCACGATAATCCGCGCCGATGGCCGTGTGCTTGCCGATAGCGATTCCGACTATCGCAAAATGCCTAACCACTCCGACCGCCCCGAGTTTCGCCAGGCAATGGCTGCCGGTTACGGCACTTCCGCTCGCTACAGTAAGACGCTTAAAACACGAATGCTCTACGTGGCGACATCTTATGGCACGAAGAAAATATCTTATGGGGTAGTGCGAGTTGCCGAACCTTTATCCGGCCTCGATGAGCTGATGTCTGCGATCCAGCGGACTTTTCTGTTTGCTGGTCTTGTTGCGATTCTTGCCGCCGCGGTTATCAGCCTCAAGCTTGCATCCAGCATTACCGGTCCTATCGAGAGCATTGCTTCTGCCGCGCGCAGGCTCGAACGAGGCGACCTTGGCGCGCGTGCCCTAGCACGGGGTAAAACCGCGGGTGAAATAAGCGAACTGGCGTCGGCGTTCAATTCAATGGCCGAGCAGTTGCAGAATAACATGGATGAAATAAACCGGCAGAGCGTAAGGATGCGAGCTATATTCGATCATACCGATAACGGGCTCATCCTGGCTGATCCGCAGGGCAGGATCGAGATGATCAATCCCGCTGCGTGCCGGATCCTGAGCGTCGATACCCCCGGTTCGATCAGGAAAACTCTAATTGAGACCACTCTTAGCCATGACCTTGCGAGCCTTGTGGAACGGGTGCGACGGACGCAGGAACCAGCCGCTCTAGATATCGATATCTCCGCGAAGGAGAAAAGATTCGTTTACGCTTATGTGACACCAGTCCCGATGGCGGAGAGTGGGGTTGATATGCTCATAGTGCTCCACGATGTCACCTCGCTTCGTAACACCGATGCGATTCGCCGCGATTTTGTGGCAAACGTCAGCCATGAACTCCGCACCCCGCTTGCGACGATCAAGGCAATCGCGGAGACTATTCTGCTCCGTCACGAGGGTAATCCGGCTGCGATGCCGGGGTTTGCTGAGAGCATAGTGCAGGAAGCCGACCGCATGACTCTCCTCGCGGAGGACCTTCTTGACCTGACCCGGATAGAAACGCGGCCTGTAGATGTAGCTGTTGAACGCATAAACCTATACAAACTTGTATCTGATATCCTCGACAGGCTCTCCGGAGCCGCCGGCAAAAAGAATGTGACTCTGGAATCGGAGATAAAGCAGGACGAGGTGATCGAAACAGATTCGGGCTCGCTGACACAGATACTAGCCAATCTAGTAGACAATGCGATCAAATACACGCCCGATGGAGGAAGTGTTCGAGTCTACCTGGAGCGTAGACCAAACGGTATAGCTATAAAGGTGACTGATAATGGAATCGGTATCCCCGAGGAGGACCAGCCGCGAATCTTCGAACGCTTCTACAGGGTTGATAAAGACCGATCCAGACAATCCGGCGGCACCGGGCTCGGCTTGGCTATTGTAAAGCATCTCTGCGAGCAGATAGGCGGAAGCGTCGCCGTAAAAAGCGCCCCCGGCGCAGGCAGCACGTTCTCCGTCCTTCTTCCCATCTGCATTCACTCTGGCGAATCGGCAACATAGTCATAGACACTTGCTATATACATGGTATAGTCCGGCAAGCTGGTTATTGCGCGGTATTTGGAGTGGCTTCATGCGATTTTGTGTTTTCTGCATCGTTTGGGCTCTCGCGTGCCTGCTTGTGACTCCAGCCCTGGCAACTACCATAACCATTGATGCCTCGAACCCCGGTCTGCACATCCCCCGTGAAGTATATGGTTAACAATATTGTCTGGCTGAACCTCAATAAATATTATGTTCCAGGTGCCACATTCCCACAGAACCTGCTCACCGACATAAGAAACATGGGCATGGGTGCGTTCAGATACCCGGGGGCATAACCTCCGATGTCTTCACGTGGGAATCAAGCATAGCCCCTGTGAGTTCTTGCCCTGTCTGTAGGTAACCGGAGGCAGCACATCCTATCTCTATTATGCAGGAGCCGCCGCGTTCGGTGTCGATGAGTTCCTGAGGCTCTGCGAACAGATCGGGACTGAGCCGCAGCTTACACTGATATTTCGCGTTGCGGATACAACTACCAGGTATCAGGCTGATTCGACCTCAATATACTCCATCGTCAACAACGCGAGTGGCCAGATCAGAGTGGAGACACCGTGACCCTGGCGTTTTCCATTCCCAGAGACGGCTACTACAGGTTCAATCTTCGCAACCGCGCAGGCACCAAGCTGGACAGCTCCGCATATTGGAAAGCGAATGCTTACACTTTCGGGTTTCGATTCATACAATAACAGCACCATGTGGGGCACGACTCGCTTCAACGTCATCTTCCTGCGGAAGACTTACAATCCTTACAAGCTGAAGATCACCTCATCCAGCGTCACAAGCACGACCCTCATGCTGGATTATGTTGACATGCAGGAGGTGAATCACGACAACGCCGTCAAGGGCGCAATGGCCTGGATAGCGTAAGGCAACGGTAACGCAAACGATATGAGGATGATTGGTGTTGATCAAGCAGGGGTGGACTGGCACACAATTGGCTATTGGGCGAGCAAGCGTGTTGCGAATAGGCATCCCGAGCCATATTCGGTGAAATATTGGGAAGTCGGGAATGAAGCCTGGGGGTCCGATCCGTATGGTTCACTCCCGCTTTACGGGTCGTATGTAGGCGATCAGGTGCTGCTGGTTACGGTGAGTTTAGATTGTCCGGCATATTCGTTCGCGGGCTTTGGGAGCATGATGCCTGCGGGAAACTACCCGATGCTGCACAGCGCAATGAAGTTATCGGGGTGTATAGCCAAAATAAAACTAGCCCCGGAAAACCTCGTAGCTGATATCAACTACAGATTACCGGAGCCATTGGTGAATAGCCTGGGAGCGGGGGGAGGATTTGAACCTCCGACCTTCGGGTTATGAGCCCGACGAGCTACCGGACTGCTCCACCCCGCGACGACGATGTTATTATACCACTCTCCCGTGCCTCTGTAAAGCTTTCTGCCGTTATTAGAGGAATAATTGCATTCAAACGCAGATTAAATACCTCGATATGGGTATAAGGCTCATAGCTTTTACACTCAACGTGTAACCGCGAAGATTTAACCAGTAATAAGGCGCTCCAAGAATCGGAAAGGGGGATTCACTGATGGCGAGATATATACGCCCCATTTTATGCGTGGCAGCACTGCTGCTTCTTTCCACAACTATGGTCTATGCGATTCCCAGCTTCAGAGGATATACGGGCCTGCTGCTCGTTCCTACAGCTCGGTCTCTCGACCGTGGGATGTGGGATGCCGGTCTTTTTGTCGAAAGTGTCAGTGAAGGTACTATAAACGACTATGTGGCCAACTATGGCGTTTCCAATGGGCTGGAAGTCGGGCTCGATGTTTTCAGACGCGATGACAAATTTGAGGGGTTCGGTCCAACTGACGGCTCAAAGGTCCTGATCAATGGTAAATACGAGTTCCTGCGTGAGACCGCCGCACATCCTGCAATCGCCGCGGGTATAATTGACCTTGCCGATCAAGTTGAATCGACAGTATATGTCGTGGCGTCCCAGTCTCTGAGCAAGAAACTTGGCTGTTTTGCTGGTGAGCCCATTGCGCCTACAATCCACGTGGGATTCGGTGGTGGAATTCTGGATGGTGTCTTTGCCGGACTTTCCACCTATCTGGGGAACCGGATCGAAGTTATGGTGGAGTGGGATTCGAGGATTTTCGATGTGGGCGGTCGGTTCAGGCTCACACCCGGACTCACCGTGCACGCTGGTTTCTTCGATGTGTTCGACAGATATGATGCCAGCTTCGGCGTAGGCCTTAGTTACGGGCGATACTACTAAAAAACAATGGGCCAGGCAATGCCTGGCCCATTTGCACGTCTAACCGACCTTCAATCTTGCGAATTTCAGCTTTCCGACACGCAGCACCGCGCCGTCAGTCGGGGTGATAGCCGCCAGCGGATCAGTGATCTTCTCGCCGTCGATAGTTACCGCGCCCTGCTGGACCAGTCTTCGAGCCTCACCGCCGGATGGAGCCATCTTTGTGACGGTAAGCAGCTTTGCCGCCTTGATCTTCCCGTCTTCCAACTCCGACGCCGGCACCACCGCATCAGGCATATCTTCAGGAATCTCTCGCTGACTGAAGACTCTTTCAAATTCCGCCTGCGCTTCAGCTCCCGCTTCGGGAGAGCAGTAAATAGCTACGATCTCTCGCGCCAGTCGTTTCTTTACATCCATCGGATGTGCTTTGCCCGAAGCAAGGTCGCTTTTAATACGTTCGATCTCATCAAGCGGAACATCGGTGCACAGTTCATAATAGGTCGGCATTATTTCATCAGGGATCGACATCAGTTTGCCAAACATATCCTTAGGCTCATCAGTAATACCTACATAATTATTGAGCGACTTGGACATCTTCTGAACGCCGTCAAGCCCTGGCAGGATCGGCATAAACAGCCCGATCTGCTCCTCCTGACCATACTGCGTCTGCAGATCGCGTCCCATAAGTATATTGAACTTCTGATCCGTTCCGCCGACTTCGATATCGGATGCAAGCTCCACTGAGTCATAAGCCTGGCAGATGGGATAAAGAAGCTCGTGCATGCTTATCGGCCGTCCTTCCGAAAGCCTCGTGGCGAAATCGTCTCTTTCCAGCACTCTTGCCACTGTGACTTTAGAGACGACTTTAATTACATCCGCAAAGCTCAGCTTTCCGAGCCACTCGCTATTGAAGACGACTTTAGTCTTGCTCTCATCGAGGATAAGGCAGTACTGGTCGTAATATGTTCTGGCGTTTTCTTTGATCTCTTCTTCGGAAAGCTGCGGGCGGGTAATCGACTTCCCGCTAGGATCTCCGATCGAAGCCGTAAAGTCACCTATGATGATCGTGACTTCATGCCCGAAGTCCTGGAACTGCCGCATCTTCCGCAGCACCACCGCATGACCGAGATGAATATACGGAGCCGTGGGATCGAGCCCCAGCTTGATTTTCAACGGTTTCCCCGTCTCCTGTGACTTCTTCAGCTTAGCCTTCAGCCCTTCTTCAGGGACTATCTCAATAGTTCCTCTTTTAATCGCCTGGAATTGTTCGTCAATCGTCACCTGTTTGCTCCAATATCTAATGAGTTTCATATGATGATATGAAGTGCTGGCAGACCAGATTGTGTGCGAAACCTTCTGCCATGTTGTCACTACACTACCTGAAACTCAGTAATGCCTGTCAACCTCAGACATATCGTAACACGCCGGTCCGATCAGGGTCAATCCGTTCCCGGCATCTATAATCATCCATACCGGAGCCCAAGGCGATGAGTTCAATGCAATCTGCATTGCCAGCAGCCTGAAGCCGTGTTAAAATGGGATATTCTGGGAGGGGAACGATGCTGTTCGACCCAACAAAATGGCCGGATTGGTTTCAAATTGTGCGGCTGCTGTGTGCATTCGCGCTAACCGCCGGTTTTGGCATCCATGCCTATAATGCTCATAAGCAGGAGATTGTTGAGGTAGTATCTCCACGAAAATGGATGTACTGGCTCTATTCGATGGTTTTCCTGGTCGCGAGCATCGCCAATTTTACTCAGCTCTGCATCACACTGATCTTCCGCAATTACGAGAAGGCTTCCTTCCACCTCGGCTACTCCACGCTTCTCCTCGTGCTTTCCTACATAGCCCTCCTGGCCGGAGTCAGGCGCAAGACCTTCTAGCCAGGTAACAGGTAACAGAGTCGCGGAGAGCGGGGAATGGAGAAATATCAATTTTAATATTGAATGTTGAATAGGCTTTTATTGAATGTCTGTCTATCAATGATCAGCGAAGCGCCTTTGGAGTGCGCCGCGTCTGGCGTTTTATCTGACTTACAATCTACAGCTAAACCAACAGTACAGATACTGAATCTATAAGTAAGATATCCGATAGCACTGAGTAGGCCAGCCATTGCTATAGGTTTAATAAGATTAACTGGCCGTGTCGAAGTGCGATCTGCGAAGGCAGCTGTTATCAATACCCGTGCTTCGACTCTCGCAGCCCCAGGCTACTGCCGTCCGGGGGATACGGCCACCATAGCTGGATCAATATTGATAGCCAAGACAGGCCTACTCAACACTAGCGGGTATCTCAATGAAAGACTCACCCCTCCGGAAATGGCGTTTTTTGCCATTATCGTTCCCTTCGTGGTAAACACGACAGTCCTTGACCGGCAGCAGCCCGCAGGGCTGCGAGAGGTGCTGCGTAGCAGTCACGAGAGTGTTCATGCCGCGATTCTTAATTACAACTGTCGATAAAGAAAGGTAACAGAAGGGAGAGTCCTAGTCCGCGACGGCGGACTAGGCGTAGTTATAGTCGCGATTTCAATCGCAGGAGATTCATTCGGCGGAACCCTACTGCAGCCGCCGCGCTCCCCGGTATCTCGGCGAATAATAAGCCGAACTGAGCGAATCGACAGTAACCCCTCTACCGCGGCTTGCCGCATGTACGAAGCGATCGTTGCCGATATAGATGCCGACATGAGATATTCCCCGGCTGTGAGTCTCGAAGAAAACGAGATCCCCAGGCTGTAATTCATCGCGCGAGATCGCTATGCCATGTCCGGCTTGAGCTCTGGAGGAGTGGGGGAGGCTGATTCCGTACTTCTGATAAACATATCGAACAAAGCCTGAACAATCGAACCCACCGAGGTTCGTCCCGCCTCTGACATATCGAGCGCCGCGGCACGCAAGAGCCGTATCTATCAACCTGGAGCTATCATCTCTGTCGGTATTGCCGGCTGCAGCTTCTTCAGCTGGTTTTTCAGAAGAATATGTGGTAGCCGCGCTGACCGTCCCAGGGCCCGATGCGAGCAGGTCTCTGTATATATATCCACATGTTCCATTGCTTAGCGCAACCTTTGCCCACTTGCCGTCTCGAGCAAGCAATTTCATCGTAGTGCCGGACGGCAGCACCGTAACTCTATGCGCACGGGTGGAAGTCCCTGACCGCAGGCACACGCTGTCAACTCTCGCATGGACCGTCGCGGTGGACCGTGCCGGTGCGGAGATGTGCTGCGGACGTTTAGCCTTGGCAGGATGAGGCTTGACTTCTGCTTTACCGGGTATCTCTATGCATCTGTCCAGCGCCAGCACGGAGTTCTCGCGCAGGTGGTTCGCTTTTGTGAGTTTTTCGACAGTGGTATGATGCCTGGCCGCTATTGTCCAGAGAGTATCTCCCTGTTTTATTTTATATGTGGAAGCTCCAGCGGAGGAAAAAACAGTAGAAATCAGTGCTAGACCTAGAATTACAATAATGCCCCTTTGCCCTCGTCTCCTCAATAACATCACATCCTTTCCCAAACGCACCGGGAACCCCGGTGAACAACCATCCTTGTTCTGCCCGCCATTTTAGTGGGAATATGGCATGTTGTCAACCTGCAATTGCAATAAAACAGATAATAATTACGACAAGATACCGACCCAGCTCTGACTTGAATTGGCAGAGACGTTCGACTATAATATAGGTGTATTAAGGAGAGCACTTTAGGTGCCTGCCCTAAAAAACCGGTAAATTTACCAGGTAGTCTTCGGGAACCTACGTCAGCTCCCCTGCGTACTAGTATCTAGGAATAGAGGTGGAGGCCACTGTGGTGGAGTTTGCGGATACCGTTACCGAGGTAGCTCGGGACGAGGACAGGCGTGAATTTGATTCGCTTGTGGAGCGATACCACAAGCAGGCATATAACATCGCCTATAGGATGGCCGGTAACCACGCTGATGCCGAAGACCTGACTCAGGAAGCATTCATCAGAGCATTTCGCTTTTTTGGTCAATATCGTAGGGAACTTCCTTTCGATAGCTGGTTGTATAAGATCATGTCCAATGTGTTTATCGACCGGTTGCGAAGGAAGCCAAAGGTTAAGCTTCGATCGCTCGATCAGCCTGTGGTTACGGAGGATGGGGAAGCCCAATTCGACGTAGCTGATCCGTCAGCAGGGCCGGAGGACGTTATCCTGTCGAAGGAAATGGATGGCCGGATCCAGGCCGCTCTGGACACGCTGCCGGAAGCGTTCAGGATGACTGTGATCTACGCCGATATCGAGGGACTTTCCTATGAGGAAATTGCCGAAGCTACCAAGACGAATATCGGTACTGTGCGGTCGCGGCTCCACAGAGGGCGGCGGCTCTTGAGAGACAAGTTAAAGAAGTATGCAAATCAGTTAGTGTAGGGCAGGTGCACGATTATGAACTGTCGTCGTGTGATGAATCTGATCTCCGCGTATGTCGACGGTGAACTCACTGGAGTGGAGATGCTCGAAATTAGGAGGCATCTCTCCGACTGTATGGAGTGCTCGGAGGAATATGAGTCGCTGAGGATGACCAAGCTGGCCGTATCGAGGCTTAGAACGGTGGCTCCGAGACCGGAATTTGCCGCGGAGCTCCTTCAGAAGCTGGATGTGGTGCGGATCCCCGCTCACCAGCGTCTTCTGAGCAGGATCTATAACTATTCGCGAAAAAAGCTCAGTCCTGTGGCGGCCGCTCTTGCGGCTTCGGGAGTCGCTCTTGCGATACTTTCAGCCGGAGGTGGTGACAGGGTCATCACTGAGAACGCTGGTGTTGTGGCAAGCTCGCCGCTGGACCTTCGCGTTCAGAGCGTATCTTACATGCCGCAGGTTCCAAACTCTCCGATCATCTACTCGGATAATAAACCGCTTGTGGTTGCGAACGAAACCAGGGAGCCATCGCTCCAGCTGGCTAGCTTATCTTTCAAATAGGCGCTATACGGCGCGCTGGCGATGCGCCAGGCAAACCCTTTGAGAAGGGACTCAGGTTTTGTCTGGCGTTTTGCTTTATTTAAAAAATCTCTTGCGGAACATCACACAATACCTCCACGTCTAAACGTCAAATAAAGCAGGAAGCTGTGTAACATAAACTCGCTTCCGCATTATTCATAGCACAGGAGGAAAGATAGACAATGCTATCGATGTTGAGAGCTGCGTTAAGGAAGCCGAGCCTGGCATTGATATGCTTGCTGAGTATTGCATTAGGCTTCTCACTTGCAGCTAACTTCTACCACCACCCGGAGAGTTCGGCTATTGCTGCTCCCCCAAAAGATCTGTCGCAATCGAGCTGGAGAACGGCGTTTGAGGATGTAGCCGATAAGCTCGCCCCGAGCGTCGTCTTTATTACCAGCGAGAAAGATGTCGTGGTTACCGATCCGTTCGGCAATCTCGATGACTTCTTCAACTTCGGTCCTTTCCAAGCTCCGAAACGCGCCCCGCAGCAGCAGAAACAGACCCAGAAAGCCACAGGCACCGGGTTTATCGTCCGGTCTGACGGCTATATCTTGACCAATAATCATGTCGTGGCCGGCGCTGACAGAGTTACTGTAAAGCTCGCCGATGGCCGCGAGTTCAAGGGTAAGGTATTCCTCGATCCGCGAACCGACCTTGCGGTGGTCAAGATCAATGCGAATAACCTGCCGGCGGTTGAGTTTGCTGATTCCGACAAGGTGAAGGTCGGTCAGTGGAGTATAGCTATAGGCAATCCGTTCGGGCTGCAGAATACGTTGACAGTGGGTGTGGTGAGCGCATTAAGGCGCCAGTCCTACCACAATCAGGACAGCGTAGATATCGACTATCCCGAGGCTATCCAGACTGATGCGGCGATCAATCCCGGTAACTCCGGCGGGCCGCTTGTCGATCTCGACGGCAAGGTCATGGGTATCAACTTCATGATCTACTCGAGGACTGGATCGAACAATGGAATCGGCTTCGCCATTCCTTCGAATACCGCTCGATACGTCATGGACCAGCTCATTTCCAAGGGTAAGGTCGTAAGAGGATATCTCGGACTTATCCCGGTCGATCTTACTCCCGTAAAATCTCAGGTCTACGGTGTAAAGGCTGGCGCGCTGGTGGAGTCGGTAGATAAAGACTCTCCCGCCGATAAAGCCGGTCTTAAAGCCGCTGATGTTATCACCAAAATCAACGATAAGCCGGTCGAGAGCGCTCTCGATCTCCGCCATATCGTGCAAATGCTGACCCCTGGGACCACGGCTAAGATGACTGTTATGCGAGATAAAGCTGAGAAGGTCATCAGCGTGAAGCTCGGTGAAGCACCCAGTGGTGACGAATCTGCGGCTCCTGTAAGCGGCGACAAGCTCGGACTTTCGGTCCAGCCGCTCTCTGCTGAAATCGCGAAAGCAATCGGTGTGGATCCGAGAATCCAGGGTGTTGTAGTCAGATCGGTCGAATCCGGCAGCGCCGCCGACCGCGCTGGTATCCAGGAGAATGATGTAATCATGGAGATCGACAACAACCCGATTATCAGCGTAGCGACGTTCAACAGCGCCATAAAGAAGCTGAAGAGCGGCGATACGGTGGTTATGGTGGTCCAGCGCGGCGACCGCAGCGTAATTCTCGAAGTGCCGATAGATTAACGCAAACAGGCAGGCGCTAAACACAAAGCACAGCCACCGGTCCAAATTCGGTGGCTGTGCTTATATTATGTATATAAACTCTTATCTCCACTCGAACTATCAAAATCTCTCACCTCTCCGAGCCTGAAGACCGGCGTCCATTCTACCGATTATTTGCTTATGCAGTTCACCGAGTAACATCGGGCTATGGACGCCCAGGGAACCTGCAGGGAAGCATCGAGAAGAGGGTTTTGGATACTCTGGACCATGCCCATGATGTTGGGCATCGGCCCAGCCACATCAGGGAGGATGCAATGGACGTGGAGCGCACTGGGAGAAGTGGATTACACCGGGTATACGAGCAGACGGTCGATGCTCTCGTTGCCGCTGCCGGTCAAAGAGATAAAACAGCCGAAGGCCACAGCCGCAGGGTAACGCGATATTGTGTAGCGATTGCAAGAGCGATGGACCTTTCAGCCGAAGAGACCACCAATATCAAGTATGCGGCGGGACTTCATGACATCGGAAAAGTAGCAATTTCCCGCAAAATCCTTAACAAACTTGGCAAGCTGACCGATGAAGAATTCACCGTAATGAAACGGCACTCCACCATTGCAATCAAGATCCTGGAAAAAGTCGATGGGCTTCAGGATGCGGCTCCTCTCATCAAACACCATCACGAACGCTACGATGGTCGCGGTTATCCCGATGGTCTTGTGGGAGAAGATATTCCTCTTGGCTCGCGAATTATCAGTGTAGCCGAAGCGTTCGATATACTTACCTCAGATGTCCCCTGGCGCGATGCAATGGACCAGGAATCCGCGCTCCAGGAACTCGACGCCTGCGCAGGCACGCAATTCGATCCAATGGTAGTAAAAGCCTTCCGCAGCGCTATCATAGGTGGCTTTGTAGAGCGTTAGTAGTATAACAATGTATAAGATAAGGCCCAATAGCATGACACTACTATTGGGCCTTTTTATAGCCGATTTAGAATGAAATCGACTGCGGCAGCAATCCTCTCTTCTGCAGCAGCTTAAGCCTCGAAACTACATCCGTGACATCATTCGCGCTCTGATTTACGCGGGTAAGGAACCAGTCCTCAATGAGCTCTGTCTCTTCACCCGGCTTCAGCTTCACAATCGGTCCCATAACTTCCATCTCCGCATACCCACCCGCGATTCCCTGGTCAGCGGTAAAGAAAGCTGCGTCACAGCCGCCATCGGGATAAGTGACGTCGATCATCCTGGTGCTCCAATGCTTCGTATAAGCGAGCTGGCCCTTCAAATATGCCATCCAACCACCCATCGCATCCGTGCACCAATTCTCGGTCACATTTTTATATCCCATCACTCCCAGATCGCCGATGCGGGTTATCTGCGTCATCTTGTGTCCGATCGGACAAAGCACATTCCAGCCGTCAGGATGCCTGCTCTTATTATTAATCGGAAACGCGATCCAGCACGGCACTCTTACCTGGGTGACATCCCACACGCTCCACTCGATAGGCTTGTCGGTTATATTTCGCATCTTCTCGACGATCCTTACGCGGGAAGTGCTCGGAGAAAGATGTACATCACGGATGAAACGGAATCCCAGATGTTCGATTGGACTCGTAGTAATCCGCAGTCCCTGGTCAGGGAGAACTTCGATCGAAGCCGGCTTCGAATCATAAAAATAATCTTCATTCGGCTTGCGCCAGCGCGACTGCGGCGCGTTCCAAGCCTTATATCCGCCGTAGTTTCGCCATTTCTTGCCCACATCCGCGCCGGTCAGCTTGCCTAGTTCCGATTCGTTCTGCCAGAGAACATTCTCGCCGCCGATCGAATACTCCATTATCCGTCCGCCGATCTGCGGAACCACAACCAGCCGCACATCGCCGTTCGAAAGCTCATAACAGTCTTTCCAGCCCTGGTAGTCGATTGTTTTTACTGTAACTTCACCCGATGCATCGATTGCGCAAACCAGAAGAGCATAAATTGTCAGGCTGATGAACAGGTTTCTCATTCTGCTTCCTCTTCCGAGAGCAGAGCTTCGACTCTTCGCGCCAGTTGGTCGAGCATCTGGCTAAGCGGGGTAGATTCCACACCGACGAATTCGACATGCGCCTGTTGAAGCGGGATGAGGATCTTTACGGCATCGGACGAAGCTACCGCCGTGGCAATCGCGGGGGACACTTCGCCCATCATCGAATTAGGAATCACAACCCCCACTGGCCCAGTAATGCAGCCTGCTTTCCCCGCGTTAAACGAGATCGCGTTCTCACCGGTCGCGCCGATTTCAGCGCCGGCTTTTACCATCGCGGAAGTTGCGCTCGCATTCGTTCCGAGCGCGATAATGGAGTGGGGGGAACGAACGATCGGCTTCAATCGCCCGACAATCTGCGCTCCGATCCCACCTCCCATTCCGTCCATAACGGCTATTCGCATAACGGTTCCACCCCGAACTCCTGAAGTAACGTGCTGAGCTTGTAGAGAGGGAGCCCTACCACATTGGGATAACATCCGCTGATCGAGGTGATCAGGACCGCTCCCTTGCCCTGAATCGCGTAAGCCCCGGCTTTGTCCATTGGCTCTCCGCTCGCTATATAGCGCGAAATTACCTCGTCGCTGAGTTCCCTGAACCTTACATTAGTGCATTCCACAGCCGCGCGTTCTTTTTCGCTCGCGATAACCGTAATCCCCGTATACACCTGGTGCTCTCTTCCGCTGAGCATCCGGAGCATTCGCGCCGCATCTTCGCTATCTCCAGGTTTTCCCAGGATAGCATCATCGACCACCACAATGGTATCCGCCCCTATCACCAGGGAATCCGGGTATTTCCGAGCTACATCACGCGCCTTCATCCGTGCGGAATAAAGCACGCTCTCCGCCGGCGCCAGGTCGCCCGGCATTTCCGACTCATCAAATTCGCTCGGAACGACCTCAAATTCGCTGAAAATAAGCGCCAGCAGCTCTCGCCTGCGCGGCGATGCGGAGGCTAATACAACGTGAGACAATTGCAAGACCCTTTCCTCTAATAAATCAACTTCAAAATTGCATCCGCCAGTTTATTCGGATCGTGCCTTACAACATCCGTCTGGCTTATATAATTGCCTACAATCGGGCGAAATCCCATTTCTCTTATTACGGCAATATTAGGTTCCACGAAGAACTGGTTCGAGACCGCGTATTTATCCAGTAAATCTTTCGATGGCCTTTCCTGGTTTACCAGCACATAGTTGAATACCTTAAAATCGGCATGTTTCGCGACAGCTTTCACGTGGTCCGCCGCGGTATAATCGTCTGTTTCGCCAGGTTGGGTCATAACGTTGCAGACATATACCTTCGCCGCGTCCGATGCGTTAATTGCCTCGGGGATCCCCTTAACGAGCAGGTTTGGTATCACGCTTGTAAACACGCTTCCCGGTCCCATGACTATGCAGTCCGCTGTCTCTATGGCTTTCAGAGTCTCTTCGAGCGGCTTTACACCGGAGGGGTGAAGCATAATATACTTGATCGGCTGGTCCGCGCTGCTTATCCTGGTTTCACCTTCTACAAGTGTCCCATCCATAAGCTCCGCCTGAAGCCTGACCTGATCGATTGTAGATGGCAATACGCGCCCTCTAATCGCGAGAATGTTGCTCGTTTCCTGCACCGCGCGCTCGAAATCACCTGTTATCTGGGTCATCGCGGCTATGAGCAGGTTGCCGAACGAATGGCCTTCCAGTCCTTCCTCGGCATCATTGAATCGGAACTGGAAGAGCTCGGTCATTAAAGGTTCCGCGTCCGCAAGGGCGACCAGGCAGTTTCGTATATCTCCCGGCGGCAGCACCCCCATCTCGCGCTTCAGCCTTCCCGAACTCCCACCATCATCAGTTACAGTCACCACCGCGACCAGGTTGCTCGTATATTGCTTAAGACCGCGGAGCATAGTCGAAAGGCCTGTCCCACCGCCTATAACCACCACGCTCTGTCCCTGCGCCAGGTATCTTCGCTGAAAGACCACATCCGCGAGCTTGCCCTGCGATTCCGGGCTAACCACACTCGTAATCGACCGCACCACCTGCCGCAGGCTGCCGAATATCAGCAGCATTCCGAGCACTACAAAGCCCAAGCCAATGGCTAACTGCGTGTTGGGGTCGTCGATTCTTACTCCCCATGATTCGAACAGGCTGCTTCCGGTGTTGCCCAGCGCTTCGAACATCTTCATCCCAAACAGTACGACGAACCCGGCCGTCGCTACCGCCATTCCCACCGGAACCAGCAGCAGCCACCGCTTCACCCTCATGCCCGGGTATAGCCATTTCAAACTGCTTACCAACGCCTTAGCGCGCATCTGTCTGCCCTCGTGCCTGCATCAGGTCTCTATGTTCGACCCTTACAACGTAGTTCGAACTCGCCAGGAAACGCGCAAGCTCATTTGCAACGACTACCGAACGGTGCTTTCCGCCGGTGCACCCTATCGCAATGGTTAAATAGGCCTTGCCTTCTTTTATATACTGCGGGAGACTGAACTCAACCAGGTCGAAAAGCTTCTCCAGGAGTGGTTCCGTAAGCGGGTCGGAGAGCACATACTGAGCCACTTCTTCATGTGTCCCGTTCAGGGGCCGCAGCCTGGGTATCCAGAACGGGTTAGCGAGAAATCGCACATCGAAAACCAGATCGGCATCGAGCGGGGTCCCGTGCTTAAAGCCGAACGAAACCACCGCTATCATCAACCGTTCCTGCGGCTTTGTCGGGCCGAAGAACTCCCTTATCAGTCTGCGCAGGCCCTCCGGTTCGAGGTTTGTTGTATCGATTATCTTATCGGCGTGTTCTTTAAGGTCGGAAAGCATGTCGCGCTCGAGCGAAATTGCATCGAGAATTCCCATACCCTCGGTAACAAGCGGGTGCTTGCGCCGTGTCTCCTTAAAGCGTTTGACAAGCTCCGCATCCGCCGCATCCAGGAACAGGACCACCGGTTGCAGGAAGTGCCCCCCCGGATCATCTCTCAGCGCTTTACAAATCGGTAGCATCTGGTCGAAGAACTGACCCGCTCGCACATCGACCACAACCGCTACATTCTGAGGGTTAGCCGGAGATTTCCAAAGGTCGACGGCGCTCGTGAGCAGGCTGGGCGGAAGGTTGTCGATGCAGTAGAAGTTAAGGTCTTCGAAGGTGTTTACCGCGAGCGATTTACCTGCTCCGGACATCCCCGTAATTATGACCAGGTGCTGTTTCGTCATTAATCGCGTTTCTCCTTGATCGCCCAGCTAAGCGGGGTGCATATTACCGCGTAGACGAGCGAACCGAACAAAGCTCCCCATCCGTTCATCCTGGCGCCGGTCGCTGTTCCGGCTACCCAGAACATCAACGCATTGATCAGGAAGCTGACAAGCCCGAAAGTCATGCAGTTGATTGGGAAAGTCAGAGCCTTCAATATTCTGCCAATAACCGCGTTCACAATCGCAAGTAAGGGCACGAATATAATCACATGCCACGTCGGAACCCACTTTAACACCACGGGTGGCAGCAGGGTCGCCAGCGCGACAGTTATCAAAATGGCAATCACACCAACCACCCAGCGCAGAACCATATTTTTCAATCGATATCAACCCCTTCGATTTTCAACAGGCTTCGCTTCCACTCCAGCCCGGATGAAAAACCGCCTATCTTTCCGCCCGAAGCTACTACCCTGTGGCAGGGAACAATAATCGGCAGCATGTTCTTTGCCATCGCTGTCCCCGCCGAACGCGCAGCTCTTTCTCTACCCGCCATCCGCGCGAGGTCACGGTAAGTAACAAGCTCTCCATAAGGAATATTCCTTGCCGCGCGCTGAACTTCGGCATGAAATCCTCGTGCGCACAGGTCCAGCTCGATATCCGAAAAGTCTACCCGCTTGCCTTCGAAATATCGTATCAGCCTGTCCGGCAGGTCACCGAAGGCAGCAATATCTTCTACAGCCTGCTCGCTAACTCCTGCATCGAGCGTTTCAAGCGCCAGTTCCCGGGTCTTCTTCGGCAAGGTGGAACGCTGCAGTTTATCATTTTTACCTAGAAGCGCAACGAAGCCCTCTCTTGTTTCAAATACGCAATAATGCTTCATCTAGTTGCTCCTTAAATCGCGTGCTGCGGTTCGGCTTCGGGCTGGTCAGGCTCATTATGAAAGAAGTTATGCACTGCCAAAGCCGCGGTTTTATTCATCGTCGGAGCTGCCATAAGCTCTTCAATCGATGCATTTTTGATCGCTTCGATGGTTCCGAAATGCTTTAGCAGAGCCTTTCTTCGCTTTGGGCCGATTCCCTGAACATTGTTCAGCATCGAAGCCCGCATTGTCTTGCCCCGCAGGTTCTTATGGTAGGTGATAGCGAACCTGTGGGCTTCATCTCTGATCCTTTGCAGTAGGAACAGGGCTCTGGAATTGCGTGGGAGTAAAATTGGGTCAGGGAACCCGGGCTTGTATATCTCTTCATTACGCTTTGCAAGCCCGATCACGTTTATGTTTTCCCCGGTCGCATTAATCACTTCCATCGCCGCGTTGAGCTGCCCCTTGCCTCCGTCTATAAGCATCAGGTCAGGCAGTTCCGCGAAGGCTTCCCCACGCCTCAGCGTTCCCGTAAGCCGGCGCGAGACCACTTCTTTCATCGAAGCATAATCATCCGGCTGCCCCTCAGGACGCTGAATCTTGAACTTCCTGTAGTGCGCTTTCTTCGGCTGTCCATCTTCGAATACCACCAGCGAAGCAACTGTATAGAACCCCTGTATATTCGAAATATCGTAAGCTTCAATTCGTCTGGGCAGAGTGGAGGATTTAACAGCCTCCTGCAGCGCGCCAAGCTCCTCTCGAATGCGTTCCTCGTCGGTAGCCATTTTAATTTTGAGCTGCTTAAGCACCAGTTCGGCGTTCTTTCGCGCCATATCCACGAGCTGCTTCTTTTCCCCGCGCTTCGGGCTCATTATCGAAACCTTCGCGCCTTTCTTCTGCTTTAGCCAGCTCTCGATTATATCTATCTCATCTATCTCAGCGCTAACCAGCACCTCGCGAGGTATATAGCCGGCTGTATCGTAGTAACGCTCGATAAATTCTTCAAGGCTGTCTTCCAGGTCATCGGCGAAAGCATTTTCGAGCATGAAATGTTCCTGGCCTATGAGCTTGCCCCCGCGCACGAAAAACATCTCCGCGCAAGTATTGCCATTATCGGTTACCAGCGCAATTACATCCTGGTCTTCGAGCGCGGTCGAAATCACCTTCTGCCGCGCTATCAACTTTTGGATAGCCTGCACCTGATCGCGAATATTGGCGGCTTTCTCGAAGAGTAGGTTCTCCGCGGCTTCATTCATCTGTGCAAGCAGCTTGTCGACGAGCTGGTCGCGCCGTCCTTCCAGGAACGCCATCACATCTCGAATTACAGCCATATATTCTTCGTGGCTAATTTTACCCGCGCATACACCCGTGCACTGGCCGATGTGGTAATACATACAAGCCTTGCCTTTGGACTGGGTCGGGTCCTTATAACCGCATGGCACGCGGAACACCCGGCGGATAAGCCTCAGGGTTTCGCGCACAGCTTCGAGATCGGCGTAGGGGCCGAAGTATTTATCCTTTTCCTTCGGCTGCATCCGCAGCTTGCGCATATAAGCAACCCGTGGCCATTCCTCGCTCAAGGTAATTGCAATGTATGGGTAACTCTTATCATCGCGCAGGCGCACATTGTAGGTGGGATGATGCTTTTTTATTAAATTGCTTTCGAGAATCAGCGCCTCGAGCTCGGTGTCGGTAACAATAGTATCAAGGTCAACTATTTCATGCACCATCCTGCGCTTGCGCCTGGTAAGGTCCGCATTCTTCTGGAAGTAGCTGCGAACGCGATTGCGCAGGATCTTAGCCTTACCAACGTAGATTATATCCCCGGTCGAGTTTTTCATCAGATAGCAGCCGGGGGCGGTGGGAAGGGTAGCCAGCTTTTCAGTTAAAGTCACGGAATACTTGCTTTCTAACGCCGCCCAATCGAGCTGGTCAAAGCTCTCATCTCGCTGCGGCGCGGGACGAACATCCTCTTCCACCTTCCTACCTGCCTTCCCTCAGTTCCATTTCACCATGGGAATTCTACACTGTAGTCAGCGTTCGCACAAGCGGCGGAACTTAGCTGGTGGAGGTGAATTAATTACGCAAGTTATTCGTATCGGTCGAATCAGCAAGCAGGGAGGCAATATCCTCACAGCCGCACTCTTTCGCGGTTTCAAACGGGGTTCTACCTTTTCTATCGCGTATATCAGGGTCGGCCCCAAAATCCAGCAGCAGCTTTACCACATCGGACCGGGAAGCGAACACCGCTTCATGAAGTGGAGTATGGCCGGAGAGGTCAGTGGCGTTAGGGTTAGCTCCGTTCTTCACAAGCAGCTTTGAAATTTCCGCATAACCATTTCTGGCTGCAAAGTGCAAAGGGGTGAATGTATTACCGGGATTAACTTTCGCTCCCTTTTCGAGCAGCAGTTTTACAAGGGCAGGATGGTTGTTGCGAACGGCTTGAGAAAGTGGAGTAGCCCGCTCGCAGTCCACTACATTCACATCGGCCCCGTGAGCAACCAAAAGTTCAGCAGCCGCGGGAGAACCATATCTACCAGCCGCTGCCCAGTGCAGCGGCGTGCGTCCGGTAGCATCTCTTGCGTTTATATCGATCTTATCGGAGAGCACATTTTTCAGCTTATCGAGGTCATTCAACAGCGCCGCCGCGTGTATGGGGCTGTGGGAGGCTCCGTGCTCGATCAGCATTCTCACGAAGTTTCTGCGGCGATCTTTTACGGCAAGATCTAGTGGGGTTAATCCATCCAGGTCGGTCGCGTTAATGTCGGCTCCATTTTCGATGAGAAGAACGGCAGCGTCAATGTGTCCACCCAGAGCTGCGCTGTGGAGTGGGGTATAGCTATCGCTATCTCTTGCATTCACATTAGCTCCGGCTGCAATAAGCTTTGCTGCCAGGTTGGTGAATCCTTTGAATGCCGCGGTATGCAGGGGGTAATGCCCAAGCTTAAGAGGCGCTCCTGCGTTAACCAGCAGATCGGCTATGTCTTTCCGGCTATTCCACACCGCAATTTCCAGCGCGCTAAGGCCGGTGCTATTGTCACGAATACGTGCAAGGCGCGGGTGGGCTTGCAGACATTCGCTTACAACTGCCAGATTGCCGCTAGTCACTGCATCGAGCATCCTGTGAGCTTCTGCGGTGGTGTATCCACGCAGGTATGGAAACCACAAACGCATCTAATTACCTCTGCCATGAAGGTTAATATCTGCTTCTACTCCATGTTGCGCATGAGTTCCTTCTTTAATAGCGCTGCGGTTATATTTTAGGGATTGTAACAAATCGAACTGATACGGTGGTTATGATGGTGTATACCGTCTTCTTAATTGTCCGCAGGCGGCGGAGACGGAATGGCCTCGCTCCATTCGCTGGGTAACCTCGATTCCTGCCTGCTCCAGGATAGATCTGAAAGCCTGGATAGACTGACGGGTGGGACGTTTGAAGGGTTTACCGGTAACCTCATTATATGGGATTAAATTCACGTTGCAGAGCATGTGGCGAAGGAGATTGACCAACTCCTGGGCTTGGGCAGGGGAGTCGTTCACATCCGCTATCAACAGGTATTCGATTGTGATCCGGCGCTTGGTAAAATTAGCATAGTCCCTGCATGTGGGGATCAGCTCGGAGAGAGGGTATTTACGCGAAACCGGGATCAGGTTCTGTCGAAGGTCATCGGTGGGAGCGTGGAGAGAGATTGCGAGCGTGATTTGAAGATCGAGTTCCTGCAGGCGGCGGATCATAGGAGGGATACCGACGGTTGATATCGTCATGTGGCGCATTCCGATCTTGATTTCATCGTTCAGGAGATGCAGGGCTTTTATCACACTGTCGAAATTGAGGAGCGGTTCGCCCATCCCCATAAACACGACATGCGTCACCCTTTGCCCGCCTTTTTCCTGGAGGGTAAGAACCTGGTCAACGATCTCGCCGGTGGTAAGGTTGCGCAGAAATCCGCAATCGGCGGTCGCACAGAAAAGGCATCCCGCGGGGCAACCGACCTGGGTGGACACGCAGACGCTAATGCGATCGGAGTATGGCAGGAGCACGCTTTCGATTGTTTCTCCATCGGAAAGTTCGAGAAGATATTTCGTCGTGCCGTCTGGGGAGCGGGATTCCTTTAGGACCTTTGAGCGCGTGAGAGCAGCTGTGGCTGAGAGCTGCTCGCGGAACGAAGCGGGCAGATTGGTCATATCGGAAATATTGCGGACTCCTCTTTTATAAATCCAGTCCGCGATCTGTTTGCCTCTAAACGCTTGTTGACCGAGCTCGATGCATAATGCGCTGAGTTCAGCTCTGGTTTGACCAAATAGGTTCATGGTAATTGAAAGTCCAAAGATGGGAAGGGAATTTAATCGCGAAAACATGAAAGGGCGAAAGCACGAAAAGGAATTTAGTAATGAGTAGTGATTAATGAGTAATGACCGTAAGTGAAGGTCTATCTATCAATGATTAGCGAAGCGCCTTTCGATACGGCCACAGTAGTCTCATTAAATCTATGGCCGGGACAGGCCTACTCAGTACCATCGGCTATCTCTATGGCGCCTGTATCAGTACGAACCTTCACTCAAAACCAATACTCATTACTCCCTAATCATTACTAAATTTCTTTCTCATTCTCCGACCAGGACCTTACGTCTTACTTCTTCTACGCTGGTGAGGCCTGACAGGATCTTTTCAATCGCGTGCTCTTTCATCGTTTTCATCCCCGCAGACAGGGCAAGGTCCCGGACCTGATCGGCGGTGGGGCTGGTGATCGCCAGCCGCCGGATATGTTCGGTGACCGGCATAAGTTCGTATACCGCGATTCTTCCCGAATATCCGCGCATTCCACACGCGCTGCATCCCGAACTCCGATAGAACTGCACCGCTCCCTCATGGCTCTGCAGGCCGAGAAGAGTTAGTTCTTCAATGCTCGGATCATAAGCGACCTTACACCGCGGACAGAGCGCTCTTACAAGCCTCTGCGCCATCACACCGATTACGGAGGAACCGATAAGGAATGGTTCCACCCCCATATCCACGAGGCGGGTGATCGCGCTCGGGGCGTCGTTGCAGTGAAGGGTCGAAAGGACCAGATGACCGGTCATAGCCGCCTGGAATGCGATTTCGGCGGTCTCGGGATCGCGGATCTCTCCAACCAGGACTACATCGGGGTCCTGCCTGAGGATCGCCCTGAGCTGAGCCGCGAAGGTCAAGCCCACCTTCACGTTCACTGCGGATTGATTGATCCCTTCGAGCTCGTATTCGATAGGATCTTCGCAGGTCATTATGTTGGTTTCGACTGACTTGATCGTATTTAGCGCCGAGTAAAGGGTTGTCGTTTTTCCGCTGCCAGTTGGGCCGGTGACAAGTATTATACCATGCGGGCGGCGGATGAGGTCAGTGAACGTGGCGAGTTCCTGCTCCCCAAAGCCGAGATTATCCAGCGAAACATGCTGCGAGCCTTTATCGAGGATTCGGATTACGACGCGCTCACCGTATTGCACGGGAAGCGTGGAGATTCTAAGATCGACCCGCTTACCGGCGACCTTCATCTTGACCCTGCCATCCTGCGGAAGCCGCTTTTCGGCGATATCCATATCGGACATGATCTTGATTCGGCTGGTGATGGCGAGCTGAATCTGTTTCGGCAGGGTGCGGATGTGCTGCAGCGCGCCATCGATGCGGTAGCGGATCTCAAGACCATTCGCGCGGGGTTCGAGGTGGATGTCGCTTGCGTGCTGCTTGACCCCCTCCTGCAAAACAAGGTTCACCGTCTTTACGACCGGCGCCTGGGTGCTCTGCCGGCGCTCCTCAGCCACATCATCCGTAATGTCGAAATCGACCGTCTGAACCTCGACATCGCCCACAGCCTCTTCGATCGATGCGGTGATATTCTCGCCTTCGGAGCCGCCATAGGCCTGGTCGAGAATTGCCTGGATGCGTCCTTCGCTCGCGAGGATAGGGACCACTCGCTTCTTTGAGCAGCGCTGGACTGTATCGATCGCCTCGACATCCATCGGGTTCGCCATAGCAACCGCAAGTCTGGCGGAGGTTGCGCTCACAGGGATCAGGTTATAGGTGCGAGATATATGCTCTGGTACAAGCTTAATTACCTCGGGCGAAATCGGGTAGTCGCCGAGCTGGATATACGGCATATCGAGCTGGAGCGCGCGGGCTTCGGTGATATCGTCATCGTTCACCAGCTTAGCGTCGAGGAGGATCTCGCCGAGGCGCTGGTAGCTCTCCTTCTGGCGGTCAAGAGCCCAATCGAGCTGGTCATTGTTCAGGATGCCGGCGGTTACGAGCATATCTCCGAGGCGGAGTCTAGGCAGCGTTTGCATTGGCGTCCCCCATAGCTGATGAAATTATGTGTTCCGCAATATTCCAGGGCGGCAGAATGTAGTGGACCGATCCTGAATCGATGGCGGCGGAGGGCATATCGAAAATTATAGATGATGCTTCGTCCTGGGCTATCGTAATCCCACCGGAATCGGCGATTGCGCGGATACCGTCGCGAGCGTCGATCCCCGCTCCTGTTAGGACAATTCCCGTGGTCAATCGCCCGAAATATGCGGCAACTGATGCCATCGCTCGGTTCATACGAGTCTGAACGGCTTCCAGATCGTCCTGGACATCTTCGATTGCGAGAGTGCAGGGGGAGATGCCTGGTTCGGAAAGAGTGAGGCACGAACCGCCGGGAACGATAAGGATTTCGGAGGATTGCAGCACTTGTCCATGGACCGGCTCGTAGACCGGCAGCCTGCAGAGCTCGTTAAGGTGATTCGCGAGTACCCGGGTAAAGCCGGGGCGCATGTGCTGCGCAACTATAATCGCACCCGAGTAATTAGACGGGACCTGCGGGAGGATTTCAGCGAGAGCCTGCGGTCCTCCTGCTCCCGCCGCGATTACTACAACCTTGGCAGGCAGTCTGCGGTCATTTATAACGGACATTGCAACCCCCTTGGGGGGAATTAGGAATTATGTAGCTATCAGCTGACAGTTAAAAGCTGCCAGCTATCCCTTCCCAATTCCCTTCACGACCGATCTGTGTTGATTTGCATCTTACGGCCGTCTGTTACAATCTCTATTATGCCGTCTTTGTCCGTTCTGTATAGAGCAGCGCCTGTTTTATCGGGGTTTAATCTGTTTAAAATGGCTTGCGCGGGCTTATTATTATCATTTCCTACTCCGATTACACATACTTCCGGACGGATTACCGAGATGAACTCAAGAGATGTGCTTCCATATCTGCCATTGCGGCCTATAGCGAAAACATCGGCGGTCATATCGATATCCGATGCGATCAGGTCGGCTTCAGCGAATAACCTGATATCGGATGGGAAGAGAAATCGTCTGTTTCCATAAGAGATGCGCAATACGAGCGAATTATTATCTTGATCGCTGCCGGTGTTCACGAGAGGCTTCGCGGGCGGATTGAGCGCTTCGAGACGAACGTTGCGGGACAGAGCGGTGTGGTCACCTCTGGCTAAAATCGTCTCCGAGATCGATTGGCCCGGTATTCTGGAGATATAACCCTCCCATTCATCGGTCCTTTCACCAAGGTCCCCCCGCATCAGCCATATTATGTGGATAAAATCCGAGAGCTGTTTAACAGCGGTGGCGCTGCCGGTATCCGGGTTGGTGATGATGAGTATAGCGGATTTTACGTGTATCTCTTTAAGATACGCAAGCAGTGATTCGGTGGGTTTACCCGGCTTGGGATCGATGATGATGGTGTTTTTATCGGGTGTCCGCATCACCACGGCATTACCGCAGTCGGCTCTGAGGAAGTGAACAGTGAGCGCGGGACCTGTAATTACGGGCTTGTGGTCGGTCCGCGAAAGTTTTATTGCTATACCCGCGGTAAGCGCGAGTAGAGTCAGCGCTATCGGCAGAAGTTTTCGCATAATCTTCCTGGTGGGATGGTTATTAGGTATATGGTACTGCCGGTTGGCTGTTAAGTCAAATAAGCGGAACTTAAAGTTGAATAATTATAAGGCCGGCGGCTGATAATTAATAACTATAAGCCGCCGGCCTGGCTGCGATCCTACGGAAGCGAGGGGATAGAACCCCACAGGAGGACTCGGGTTTGGTATGGGTTCAAGGTCATTGTGAATGATCTGTTGGTAAGCGGGACGGTAGCTCCGCCTTCCAGCGGAAGGGTCAGGCTGCTTGCCGGTATACCGGGAAGCGTGAGTGTGGATGTCACGGTGGATGCGCTCGTATTTACAACGGCGATAAGCGCTGATCCTCCCACCCTGAATCCGCCTATTCTGATAGTCCAGTCGGAAGAGATTGCATCCACCGGAGTCCAGGGTAGAAGCAGGAACGGGCGGAACATATCGAGCTCGCTGTTGAGCTGTTTTACCTCAGCCCACAGGCTCGGCCACATCGGATTATCCGGATGTTGATAGGAGAAGAAGAGATATGCCTTTGCCTGGTATGCGAGTGCCAGGTAGACCATCGCGCGCTCCTGGTCAGGAGTCGGCAAGCCCTGGGTCGGCGCGGATTGGAATGTCTGCACCCACTGCCATGCGGGATAATAGTTGCTGCCGTGGACCCCGTGGATGGTGGCGAGGAAGTCTGCCATCGGAACGATAGAGCTGGTGCCGGATGTCCCCATCGGATAACAGTCGGAGAGTGAAAACTCCTCGCAGTTTTTATAGGTGGCGTAGGAATCGATCAAGAAGTGGCTGTTACCCGCGACATGTGTCGGGTCCTGCTGCTTGACCCAGTTGTATGCATCCCCCACAACCTGGGGGGAGATGCTGAAGCCTTCGGGTTCATCGTAGACATACCACCCCAGGATCGCCGGATCATCTTTCACAGCCATCCAGCCCGGACGTTTATCCGCATCTCTCAAGCACGGCAGCGTTTTCATATTGTGCGCGTCGATGGTCGGAAGGTCACCGGGGCTCATATCGAAGCATGAGACCGTATTGAAACCCTGCCTGACCATTTCGTCGAGAGTCGGGTTGTCGATTGAATAGTTGTAAACACCTTTGATCAGGAATGGCGCACCATTCATAATCAGTGTGCCGTAGCGGTCGAAGCCGGAGTGCACATTCGGACCCGGAACTCCTTCGATGCTGATTCCATTGCAGGAACCGTCGGAGTTTGTGTCGATGAATGGTTCACCCGGGTCATAAAATCCGTTTAGATTAAGATCGAGGAACGGCTCGCATGTCGGTCGAATTACGCGAATATTACGGATGTAGTTACCGCCAGGGCCTACGGGAGAACCGGCGTTGCTCTGCGCAACTGAGCCCACAATACCTGTAATCGTGGCGAATTTTCCGACGATTCCGTTAAGAGGTATTCCCGAGGGCACGAGAACCCTGATCCCATTCGGGGAGGGAGTCCCATCCGCGAGCGCGGCTCCGTCCTGGACACCTGATCCGTCGTTAATATAGAAGAAATGGTTCGCGTTATCGGCGTAGACCACTTTTCCCCAGAACCTGCCGAGCAGACCGACATTGTTGAGGCCGGCTTCATTTACCTGGTCGTAGCCGGAGGTATCACCGGTGCTCCTCGCCCACACACCGGGCTGGCATGGATAGCCATCGGAATCCATAGCCGATGACGGTCCGCCGCCTATTGCGCGGTTAATCATACCGATCGGCCTTGGCATCGGGTACGGCCCGTAGGTGATGGTAATCGATTTTGCATTGATTTCCCGCTCGCCGTTGCGCAGAACGGTAGTGCCGTCGTCGCTCGCGCGCTGGAGGGTGCCGTAGAGATTTACCATATCACCCTGGCGCACGGGAGCGCCGGAGCGTACGCGAATGCCACCGGTCCTGTCGCCGATGTAGAAGAACGGACCGGTGGTTTGATCTGTTCCGGCGGTAGCGATCATATTATTAAGGACTACACCGGTGCCCTGCGGAAGGCGCTTGAGGTCGACGATGCTGTTTGCCTGCTCGATATTGGAGCTGATGTTGATGTTATCGATATAAATATCGCCGGCGGGTTCGGTTTTTGTGGAGGAATAAATTGTAATTCCCCCGAGCGAAGTAACCTGGCCTCCGCTCGTAGTTTTGATGAACGGGATGCCCGCGGAGGGAGTTATCAGCGGGAGCGTTTCTCCGCTCGGGCCGAAGTAGAGATAATATAACTTCGAATCGAGATCGGCTACCATTTTCACCGTATACCATATTCCTGCCTGGTAAATAGCGGCGGGGCTGGTTGGCGCGTAATTGGTGGTATCGACTTGGTAGCTGATGGTTCCCGCGGCGCCTCCGGGGGCGTAGGGGACATCTCCTTCGAATTTGATTGCCGTAGCCCAGTTCTGCCCGCTGGTGGGAACTGCTCCGTTTGTAATCCGCACTCCGAAGCCTGCATGGATGGTTGATAAGCACACATCGAACTGAAACGTGCAGACCCCCCGATTCATCGCAGTGAACGATGTAAAGATCGTGTTGTTCGACGTGTTTGCGTTATTATCATGGAACCCAAGCACATGGGTTGTGTTTCCTGCATAGCCGTTAGCGACCGATGCGCTGATGCCTGAAACGGTAGTTGCGAAGCTCCATTGTGGGGGCATTGAGCCGACCGTCGCGCTTTCGAAGTCGGTAGTGAGAAGCGGTGTGGAGAATGCCGCGGTCGAAAGCGGCAGTATAACCAGTAGGCACAAGAGTATACGAATCACAGCAGTCCCTCCGTTATGCAAGCTGAACAAGCATTACTAATACGCATTATACCATGCAAATTGGAGATATGGTTAAGCTATTTAACTTCTGAAGGGACACTCTTCATTTCGTGGTTCGGAATTCTCTCTTGCTATCGCCTGAAGCGTTTCATGGCTCTAAATCGAAGCTTTGGCAGGAGATCGGGAGGTGGGTGGCGTAAGATAGATGGACTACTGGGAAAAGAAAGTGTTGAGATGCCGATATTAGGGATAGGAACCGATATAGTGGAGACCGAGAGGGTTCGGGAGATGTGCGAGCGCGATTCGGCGTTTTGCAGACGGGTGTTCACTCGGACTGAGTTGGATTACTCTGAGGGGAAGATTACGAAGTATCAGCACCTGGCTGCCCGGTTTTCGGCTAAGGAAGCTGTAGCGAAGGCGCTGGGCGGATCGTTTTCGTGGCAGGATGTGGAAGTGGTGAATAATTCTGCCGGAAAGCCGATGGTTAATTTATATGGCCGCGCGAAAGAAGCGGCAGGGAGCGCGAGGGTGCATCTGAGCGTATCACATACCAGGGGGTATGCCTGTGCTATGGCGGTGGTGGAGGGGGAGGAATGAAGACTTGTAAGCCTGGATTTCCTGTCAGTTATGCCGTAACTGCTGAACAGATGCGTGATCTGGACCGTAAAGCGACGGAGAAGTATGGCATTCCAAGCCTGATTCTGATGGAGAACGCGGGTCTGGCTATTGCGGATGAAGCTGTGCGGATGGTCGGCGGCGATCCCTATTGCAAGTGTATAGTAATTGTTGCTGGGCAAGGGAACAACGGCGGAGATGGATTTGCAGCAGCTCGACATTTGGAGAATGCCGGAGCAACAACATACATCTTCTACTTCGGCGATCGAGAAGCAGCTAAGGGCGATGCGCTTACCAATATTGAGATCGCTGAAAAGATGAAATTAGACATTTTCAATAACGACCTTGAACGGCTAAAAAGATACCTTAGAGGCGCCGATTTGGTAGTCGATGCGCTGCTGGGGACCGGGATCAAGGGTGAGCTTCGAGAGCCATATCGAGATGTTATCGAATTAATCAGAGAGAGCGGGCGTAAAGTGTTGTCGGTCGATATACCATCTGGTGTGAATGCCGATACGGGTGTAGTATATGGGACTGCCGTCGGAGCCGATGTGACTGTAACATTCGCAATGCCGAAGATTGGGCTGCTCACTGGGGCAGGTGTTGAATATGTCGGTGAGTTGAAGGTCGCTGACATTAGCATACCTGGCAACGATGAAGATGATGAAGAAGAAAATTTGGCAGTCGTGCCGGATGGCTATGATGTTGCTAAACGGCTGCCACTTCGCTGGATTAATTCAAATAAAGGCAATTTCGGCCATCTTACAATCGTAGCAGGATCAGTCGGTATGACTGGGGCGGCTACTCTTGCCGCTGATGGAGCTTTACGTATAGGAACTGGGCTTGTTACCCTATTGGTGCCGGAGTCTTTGAACGATATTATGGAAGTAAAGGTCACCGAGGCGATGACTATTCCAGTGCCGCAGGGGAAAGCGCGGGCGTTTGGGATGGCATCGCTAAGTAAGGTGCTGGAATATGTCGGCATGTGGGATGCGGCGGTTATCGGGCCGGGGTTTGGGCGTGATGAGGATACGATAGAGTTCACTCTCGAGCTTATAAGGCGGCTCGAGAGACCCGCGATAATCGATGCCGATGCTTTGTACGCAGTTTCCAAAGATTTGAGCGTCTTAAAAGATAGCAAGGCGTCGATTGTTATAACACCTCATCCGGGTGAGATGGCGAGGTTGCTAGGAACTACCGCGGCGGAAGTGCAGTCTAATCGGTTGGAAGTGGCTAAATCGTTTGCGAATGAGCACGGGGTTACGGTCCTTTTGAAGGGCGCGGGGACGGTGGTTTCATCGCCTGATGACTATACCTGTATCAATACAACGGGCAACCCGGGTATGGCGACAGGTGGCACGGGGGATGTGCTTTCGGGGATGATAGGCGGACTTCTGGCTCAGAAGCTAAACGCAACAAACGCCGCTGTTGTAGGAGCCTATCTGCATGGATTAGCCGGCGATATCGCGGCGAAGAAGTTGGGAGAAGCCGCTTTGATTGCCTCGGATGTGGCTGATTCGATCGGCGAAGCAATACAGGAAATATTACGAGAACCATTCTAAAGGAGTGATCCACCATTAAAACAGGGAAGAAAGTCCTCATTTTTGCTGTCGTAATGATCGTTGTCGCGCTGGTGTCTGGGGCTGTTTATGCCGCGCCCAGGGCGGAATCGAAGGATGCATCTAAGCCGGCTGTGGCTGCTAAATCAGATGCCAAAGCCGATACGAAGCCTGAAGCGAAGCCCAAAGAGGGCAAGGATAAGGCTGCAGGCCTATCGGTGAAGCTGGAAAAGAAAGGGAGCTATATATACTGGTTCTCGTATAAGGATGCTGATGGCGTGGAGCAGACCACGCTGCCGGAGCGGTTCAAGGGGAAGTCGGCTGATCTCGATGAGAGTGCGATGGGGGATAAGTTCACAGGAGCGAAGCTGTATGTGATGGACAGAGCTTCGGGAAACATGGCAGTTGCCGATTATCCTCCGAAGGGTTCGCAGACGATCAACTTCAAATCCGACGATCTGCAGTATGTGCGCACGGTGCGGCTGCGCGTTATCGCGGCTGATAAGAAGCCCGTGGAGAGTGCGATCGTTACGATTACCGACGGCATGAATAACGAGATAAAAGCGGTAGTGACCCCGGCTGATGAGGGCGTTGCAACTTTTAATAATGTGGCGTCGGGTGAGGTCACGGTGCAGGTGGAGGCCGATGGTCTCAGGAAGACTCTGGATTCGGATATAGAGATCCCGGATAAACGCAAGACACCGGATTACGAGCAGGATATCAGGGTTGCGGGGGATGTGCATACGGTCGCGGTAACGCATCCGACAGCCGCGGCGGCAGCCGCTCAGCCTACACCACGAGATAATGCTATCGGCATGCTGGAAACACTCGCGGTGATCCTGTTCATAATCGTAGCGGGTGCGGTGATTGTGCTGGTGCTGAGGCAGCGCGGGTTGAATGCGCAGATCGCTCTTCGCAAGCTCGGTGTGGATCTGCCTGGTGATCAGGCTGGGATGCCTGGTATGCCGGGAGCGCCCGGCGCGGCGCCGCAAGGGCCTGCAATCGATCCGACAGTATGCGAGTTTTGCGGGCAGAAGAAAGATGCCGCGGGCAGGTGCGCGTGCTCGGTTACCCCGGGCGCTTCACCGTTCGGAGCGGCTCCGGCGGCGAGTTCGAACGGCACACCGAGGCTTGTGGGATCGCAGGGCGTGTATTCAGGTCACATATTCGAGATAACCACCGGGGCGGCTGTGATCGGTCGCGAGGCTGGAAACGATGTCTCACTACCGAACGACAGCACCGCATCGCGCAGGCATGCGACAATAACCCGCATAAACGGAGAATACTCGATCCGTGACGAAGGAAGCTCGAATGGGACATTCGTAAATGGTGCGAAAATCTCCGAGCAGACGCTAAGGCCCGGCGATGAGATACAGGTCGGCGGGACGAAGTTCAGATTTGAGATCTATTGACTTTCAGGTAATGTAGTGACAACCTGGCAGAAGGCTTCGTGCTCGATCCGACCCGCCAGTACGTCACATCATTATGCGAAAGTCAATAGGAAGTGCTGAGTGGAGAATGGAATTTAATCGCGAAAGCACGAAAGGTAATAGGTAACAGGTAACGGATAATAGATATAGTAACCGATAGTGCTGAGTAGGCCTATCCTGATTATTAGATTTGATAGAGCTGTGGTGGCTGTATCCCCTGGACGACAGTAGCCTGGGGCTGCAAGAGTCGAAGCACGGGTTGCGAAGGAACAGACTTAAAAATTACACATTCCGCAGACCGGCCTTCGACTCTCGTGATTCCTTACGGAACACTGCCGTCCAAAGGATACACTATCCTACGGCTCACGTTCAGGGCTAGCGGGGTGATAAGCTAATGGGCATTTTTAACTTAATGAGTTTCGACGCTAGGACGCTAGGATTCTAGGACACGAGGATAGATTTGGGACGTATTATTAGGTATACCCTGGCAGGGATGGTGGGGGCGTTGATCGCCTGGGCGATTATGGAACCTACGTCCCTTATGCCGGATCGGATGATAAGCCTCGATTATTGGCAAGCCGTTACGGTCGGGCTTTTATCGGGATTGTTCGTGGGGCTGCTGATTGGCGCCGCGGAGGCGCTGTCGAGCGTATCGAGCCGAGAGGCGACCAGAGGGATTGCGATTGCTGCCGGTGTCGGCGCGATCGGTGGAGTGTTCGGGCTGCAGTTTGGCAATTGGGTCTACGGCATTGCGCTGGCGCTTGCGGGCGGTCCGGGGATCTATGCCAGACCGACCGATGGCGCGGGAACCGCTGCTCCCGTATCTCCGAATGCTCTTTCTTTTATTTTCCTCTTGATTGGCCGCGGATTTGGGTGGGCTCTTATCGGGATGTTTATAGGATTTTCCCAGGGGATAGCTAAGAAATCGAGCAAGAAGATGATCAACGGCGCGGTCGGCGGGTTCATCGGAGGCGGGATCGGCGGCGCTGTATTCGAGATATTAGTGTGGATCAGCCTGGCGGGCGCTCTTCCGCTTCCTCCATCGCTGATGGGGAGCACCCCGGCGGTTATCCGGTTCCTGACCTACGGTATCACCGGTGGGTCGATAGGGCTTTTCCTCGGGTTTATCGAGGAAATTACGAAGAAAGCATGGCTCCTGAAGCTGGTCGGGCGAAATGAAGGTAAGGAGATCCAGCTTTATAAGCAGGTGACCACAATCGGGCAGGACGAGAGCATGGATATACCCGTGTTCGGTGATCCTGATGTTGCGGCAAAGCACGCGGTAATTACCGCACAGGGGCAGATGCATTTTATCGAGGACGCCGGGTCGTTTTATGGGACCCGGGTCAATGGTCAGAAGATAACCAAGCGCGAAATGCTGCACGGCGGTGATCTGATCGAGATCGGGAAGACTCGGTTCACCTATCAGGATAAATCTGCGAGGAGCTCCACACCGACCCAGGCTCCGAGCGTGCATATTCCGACTTCGTCTCACATTTGCCCATTCTGCGGGGCTCCGAAAGATGCGAATGGCAATTGTGACTGCACCGTGGGCGGAGCGCCGTCGCAGCCACAACCGGCAATAAATGGGACTCAGAATATTCCGCAGCAGATGACTCAGCCGATCGCGAGCCCGGGACAGTCTGGGCAGACAATGCCGATATCGGTTAACAGCGGCTCCGGAGCGAAGCTCACGGCGCTGTCGGGGCCGTATTCGGGACAGGTATTTTCGCTGAGCTTGGGAGATACGATTATCGGCCGGGAGGCAGGAAGAGATATCGCTCTTCCAATGGATAACTCGGTCTCCCGCAGCCATGCGCGGATCGCCTGCGAGGCGGGTAGTTATGTGATTTACGATACCGGGAGCACCAACGGAACTTTTGTGAATGGAGCAAAGATCATCCGGCAGCCGCTGAATCAGGCGGATGTGGTGCAGATTGGAAGCACAAAGTTTCGATTCGAGGCTTAGATGAGCCTAGTCGCGAAGAGAACTTAATCGCGAAAACACGAAAGGGGAACAGGTAACAGAAGGAATACTCTCAGTCCGCGAAGGTCTCAGCGACAGCGCCCGAAGGGTGCGAGAGCCGGACTTTGCTTAATATAGCCGCGATTTCAATCGCAGGGGATACAGACTGATTATCGAAGTTACAGATCTTCGCCTACGTCTAATATTACTGAGTTTCAGGTAGTGTAGTAACAATCCGGCAGAAGGTTTCGCACACAATCTGAACTGCCAGTACGTCAGATCATCATATGAAACTCATTAAATCTAAATTGCTTCTTCCCTATTAAGCATTCAAAATTAAATCTCTGACCGGAGCATATTGATTATGGCTTATGACAGCACACAGATGATTCCGCCGAACGATCCCAACAGGACGCAGATCGGGGGGATCGACGCTAATCGGACGCAAATGTCGAACGGGGTGATGATGCCTGATATGAACCGCACGGCTATGGCGGGGAGCATGCAGGCGCTCGTCCTTGAGTGCGTGCCGGAGAACACCTACGCGCTGGCGACCTCGAATACCCGCCAGCATGTTCTCGTGAAGATGACCGGGAGCGGGATGTCGATGGGGGCGCGGATGCCCCTTAATCTCTGCCTTATTCTTGATCGGAGCGGCTCGATGGAAGGTCCGCCGATGGATTATATGAAGCGGGCATGCTCGTATGTGGTCGATCTGCTGGAACCGAACGATGTGCTGTCGATAGTCGCATTTACGGATCAGGCGGAAGTAGTGATGCCGGCGCGCAAGGTCGTGAACAAAGCCCTTATAAAGCAGCATATCGATATGCTGCAGGTGGGAAACACAACCGATCTTTTCGGCGGTATTCAGCTCGGAGCCGCGCAGATTGCTTCGGTCGCGTCGCCGGGTTATGTGAACCGCGCACTGCTGCTTACGGATGGCGAGCCTACGGCGGGAAATAAGGATTTTCAATCAATAGTAGGTCAAGTCGCGGAACAGAAGAGCCGGGGAATTACGGTGACCGCGCTCGGGTTCGGGATGGAGTATAACGAGGAGCTTCTCGCCGCGATTGCCAAGCGCAGCGGTGGGAATTATTACTACATCACCCGCCCGGAGCTTATTCCCGAGATATTCCGAAAAGAGCTTGAGACCCTGATGAATGTGGTCGCAAGAAACGTGAAGGTGCGGGTGCACATGTCGCGGTGGGTGCAGGTGAGGCAGATATATGGGAAGCTGCCGACGTTCGGACAGCGATCCGCTGAGGTGATGCTCGCGGACCTCGAGCGCGGGCAGACACAAACCGCGATAGTTGAATTAGAGCTCGGAAACAGGCCCGGCGGGAAGTATCGGGTTGCGAAAGTGGAAGTTGTGTATGATGATTCGGTGACCGCGCGGACTGAATCGGTGGTAGGCGATGTGGTTGTCGAATTTACCTCCGATACGTCGCTCGTCGCGGCGAATGTTAATCCGCAGGTCCAGCGCGAGATCGAGGTGGCGGAAGCATCGAAGAACCTCGAAAAGACTGTAATGGGTATGCGAACGCAGCAGGTTTCACCGGCGGATGCGATGCGCGAATTGGAGAAGACGAGATCGATGCTCATTCAGCAGGGCAAGACGCTGCAGGCGCAGGATATTGAGAAAGCGATGAATGAGATCAGGCAGGGCGCCGGCGCCGAAAAAACCCTGATGGGCACTATTATCAATCTTGAGCGAGGAAAGAGCTGATGAATCAAGATATTGAAAAGACCGCCCTTGGCGTTATGGATATAGACGAAAAGACGCAGATGGTCTCACAGCCGCAGAGCAACGCGACCCAGATGGCTATGAACGTGGAGTGTCCGGTCTGCCGGACACCGAATCCGCCGTCGGAGACCTATTGCATGGACTGCGGTTTTTTAATGAGCTCGGCTCCGGTCGCGCTCGTCGATATGCCTGAACAGGTTTCGGTCGGCAAGCTCGTGACTTCGGACGGGACACGGGAGTTTCCTCTGAATCCGGGCGTTAACACGGTCGGTCGTGAGAACTCGGATGTGCTGTTGACCCACGCGACGGTCTCGCGCAAGCATGCGACGATCACCGTGGAAAATGGTAAAGTCTATGTGGAGGATGCTGGGAGCACGAACGGGACTTATGTTGCCGGTAAGAAGATCGGACCTGGTGAGAAAATTGAGCTTGAAGGCGGGTGCGAGGTCACATTCGGAAGTATGGCGCTGAAATTTGAGGCTCCTGAGGTGGAGGAGGTTTCGGGAATAAATTCCCGAAACACCGAAGATTCTCGAAACATCGAAAACACGGAAGCAGAGGTATCTGAACCTACGGTGCAGATACCCGAGGCTGGGGCTGAATCGGCTGATGAAGCTTCCGAAGCAGAGCCGGTTGTAGATGATGTTGAGGGCGCATCGGCATCGGATGCTGCTGTCATGGAGCCGGAAACTAAAGATGCGGGTCGGCTGGTATCTAAAGATGGAAAGATGAGCTTTACGATTACGGAGGGAACGAATAGCATCGGTCGACGCGATGGGAACGGAATCATAATTACCGATCCTTATTGCTCCGGCCGGCATGCCGAGATCGTCGCGCAGGATGGCAAGTTCACGTTTACGGATATCGGAAGCACCAACGGAACCCTGGTGAATGGGGTAAAGCTGGATGCGAATGTGCCGAGAGAGCTGCAGGAAAGCGACGAGATCACCATCGGACAGACTGTGTTCCATATAGAGGTGGTATAGAATGGATAACCCGAACAGCGGCGAAGTCCAGGTCGAAGAAGGGCGCGAGATCACCGCGAAGATCAATTCCGCTGAGATCATAAAGAAATGGGAAGAGCGCGTGGAGAAAGCGCGGGGGGTGGTCGTCGATACCATTATCGGCGCGAAAACCGACCTTGGGTGTGTGCGGGAGAATAATGAAGATAAGCTCGAATTCTTCCAGCCCGAGGATGAGGATGTGCTCGCGTTAAAGGGTTCTTTCTACGGTGTTGCCGATGGAATGGGCGGGCATGCGGCTGGTCAGATTGCAAGTGAGATCGCGCTGAAGACGGTGATTAAGACCTATTATGAAGATAGCTCGCCTACTCTGGAAGAATCGCTTCGGGCTGCGGTTCAGCAAGCGAACGGGCTTATATACGATGCGGCGAGGGCGATTGCCGAAAGGTCCGGTATGGGGACCACTCTAACCGCGCTTGTGGTGCGGGGCGAGGAGGCGTTCGTAGCGCAGGTCGGAGACAGCCGCTGCTATCGGGTGCGTAAGGGTCGGATCGAGCAGATTACCGATGATCACTCGTGGGTAAATGAGCAGGTCAAGCGCGGCGCGCTTACCGAGGAAGAGGCGGCTATGTCGCCGTTCAGGAACGTGATCACGCGCTCGCTGGGGAATGCGCCTGGTGTGGATGTGGATATTTTCAGCCTGGAGCTCGAATCGGGAGATCAGTTCCTGCTCTGCTCCGATGGGCTTTCGGGCGAGGTTAATGCGGAGGAGATTCGCGATGCGATGGTGAAAAACGCTCCCTCGCAGGCGGCACAGGATCTAATAGAACTCGCGCTGGAGCGTGGCGGACGGGATAACTGTACCGTGGTGATAGTGAAGGTCCGTGAGATTGAGAAGAAGCAGCACCAGAAGAAGCGGGGCTTCGGCGCATTTCTCGGGAGATAGGAATGAGGCCGTGGGGTTGGCCGATTAGGATATTGGTGCTTGTGGGCTGTATTGGATCAGCTGTTATCTTCTTTAAAGCTGATTCGATTCATATACAATGGCTGAGAGTGTTTATTCGCTCTATATATGTTTTGGTACTGTTGGTGGGTGTTTTATCGGTCAGATATGGCAGTTACCAATGGCTCAATATTCGGGCGAGCTCATTGACTTGATTGATCATTATTTTAATTGCTTATGGCTTGGCAGCATCAGTCCGGCTTGAGTTCATGCACAAAATTGTAATCAATAAGGTTTTCTATTTTGCGAATATCCTTTCATTTATCTTGTTAATGTTCGTGATCCAGAAATACGTAGGCAGACAGAATGGGAATAGTGTGTCTGGGTCTGCGAATCGTTGAGCGTAAGATCTGATTGTAGTCGCACCCTTCGACAGAGCTCAGGGTGTGCGGGTATTACTGAGTTTCAGGTAATGTAGTGGCAACCTGGCAGAAGGCTTCGTGCTTGATCCGACCCGCCAGTATGTCACATCATTATGCGAAACTCATTACTGAGTTTCAGGTAATGTAGTGGCAACCTGGCAGAAGGCTTCGTGCTTGATCCGACCCGCCAGTATGTCACATCATTATGCGAAACTCATTAGGGTTTTGGTCTACCTTTATTCTATAGCATTATCGGTGTTAGAGCCAAAAGCAGATTCCTCGACTGGTGCTCGGAATGACAGGTGCAGGCAACGTGGCGATGCTTGTTGGCTGTGAGGTTATCGATAGTCTGATGCGGGCGGGAATATCCCGGATTATCGGGATTGTGAACTGATAGCTGCCAGCTTGTTGGAGACTTATTAATTGTCTACTTTCTCGACAAATACGTTAGGCAAATACCAGATAATCCGAGAGATTGGCCGGTCTAATGACATCGTTTATGAGGCCATCGACCCGACTATCAACCGTCGGATTGCTCTTAAAGAGCTCGCCGTCCCGCCTGGCGTACAGGGTGCGCAGAGGCGAGAGAGGATCGAGCGGTTCTGGAGAGAGGGAAAGGCGGCGGGGAAGCTCAGTCATCCCAATATCGTTACGATTTATGAAGTCGGGAAAGAAAACGAGAGATATTTCATCGCGATGGAGTTTCTGGAGGGGCAGACTCTGCGCGATGTGCTGCAGCAGGGTGGCCCGCTTCCGATAAAAGATGCTGTCAGTTATACTACTCAGCTCTGCTCCGCGCTTGCTTATGCTCACCAGAACGGCGTAATCCACAGGGATGTGAAGCCGGAAAATGTGCAGGTGCTGCCGGGCGGGCATGTAAAGCTCACTGATTTTGGTATCGCAAGGCTGATGGGTGAGGCTCCGATTACCCAGGACGGACAAGTCTTCGTCACCCCGAGCTATATGTCTCCCGAGCAGGTGGCTGGCAAGAACCTCGATGCGAGGTCGGATATCTTCTCACTTGGCGTGCTGCTCTATGAGATGGTGGCGGGTTCGAAGCCGTTCAGCGGAGACAGCATCGTTACCGTGACATACAACATTATGAATATGGAGCCCCCGCCTCCACCAGGCGCTCCGCCATGGATATCGGGAATTATCCGAAAAGCGATGGCGAAGGAGCCGGATGCGCGGTATTCGACGGCTGATGAGATGGCTGAGGACCTGCGCAACGAGACCTGCAGCGGGCAATTTATGGGGCCGGCAAACGGCTATGGAGCATATCCGTCGCCGTTCGGCGGAGCTTCACAGGGGCCGTATCAGTCGCCGCCGGGGGCTTATCAACCACCGCAGCAGGCGCCGTATGGTCCTCCTCCGCAGGGACCGTTTGGTCAACCTTCTCAGGGACCATGGGGCCAGCCTTCGCAGGGGCCAATGACACCTTACGGGACCCCGATGCCTTCTCCGGGAGCCGGATCGATTCCGCCGGCGCCGGGTACGCCTTCGGCTCCGGACCCGTTCGCGCAGCCCATGCCACAATCGCCCATGCCGCCGTCGCCTCCGCCAGGGCCTCCGCAGCCGATTATGAGTTCGGAAACGCGGAACTTCCTCGGGGTGTTTATATTGATTGTGGGATTCGCGGGGATGCTAATATTCGCGATATGGGCGGTGAACCTTTCATATACGAGCTACCAGATTAAAGTCGGAGGAGAGCACGCGCAAAGGTATCTTAAACAGGGGAATAAGCTCTACGCGGCGGGCAATACGGACGGGGCGATTGAGCAGTGGCGCAGCGCGATCAGGGTTGCGCCGGAATCCGCCGCGGGCAAGACCGCTCGAGATTGCATTTTCCAGGTGCTCGTGAATAAGTCGTATACAATCGCTTCGCAGAACGGGAGTGCTTATGAGCTGTTGGATAATGCTCAGGAGCTTATTAAGATGAAACCGAATTCCCCGGAGGGGCACTATTATGCCGGATATGCTTATGAGGGGCAGGGTGATCCTAAGACTGCGTTAAGCGAATATGAACTGGCGATACAATACGGTGGCAATGACCAGTATGCGATATCTGCAAGGAGCAGGCGTGATGCTATAAGCGCGGCTCAGGGCAGCAGTGCGGCTCCGTCAACGCCGAGTTCTCCTGACTCATCATCTAACACCGCCCCCGCTCCGGCTCCACCACAAAACAACTCACCGATACCTTATGAGCAGGCGAAATGAGATTTAAAGCTGTCAACTATCTTGATGGCTATCAGGTATCAGTGATATCACAGGTGTGGTGTTTCGGATTTGAGGGTTAGAGAATAGAGTTATCATATAACCCGCTGGGCCATCACCCCAACTCGGAAATCCCGAAACTTATACCACTGCAGTCTGGATTCCCGCCTTCGCGAGAATGACAGTAGATATTGCCTGTGATGATTAAAGTTAACAGTGAGCTCACTAACAGCTGATAGCTAAAAATATAAACGGAACTTCTTATGAGTCGCATAATCTCGCTAATCACCGATTTTTCTCTCGCTGATGCTTATGTCGGAGTGATGAAGGGGGTTATCCTTTGGATTGCTCCGAATGCGGTTATCATTGATATTTCCCACTCGATCGAGCCTCAAAATATATTCCAAGCGGCGTTTGTAATCAGGAGCGCTTACTGTTATTTCCCTGAAGAGACCGTGCATGTTGTGGTGGTGGACCCTGGAGTGGGATCGAAGCGAAGGCGAATTGCGATGAAATGCGGAAAATGGTACTTCGTCGGACCGGATAATGGAGTGTTCAGTTACCCGATCAGGGACGAGGGAATAGGGGAGTGTGTGGAGATTACCGCGATCGAAGTGAATGGGCTCAGGGGGAGGACCTTCGATGGGAGAGATGTATTCGCTCCGGCTGCGGCAAGGATCGCGATGGGGTCTGCCTTAAGCGAATTAGGACCGGTAATAGATGATCCAATTACACTCGATATTCCGGTAGCGAGTATAGGTAAGTATAAGATAACCGGGCAAATCATATACATCGATGCGTTCGGGAATTGCATATCGAACATTGAAGCCGGAGATGTGGAGCGTCTCGGAAATCGCGTGGTGGTTAATGTAGGTGAGACTCGTATCGGTGAGATGAAAACGGCATATTCGGATGTGGCGCATGGAAAAACGGTGGCTCTCATCAACAGTATCGGCTGTGTAGAAGTCGCGGTGAATCGAGGAAGCGCGGTGGAGGTGTTGGGGATAAAAGTCGGGGACATGATTGAAGTTAAAGTGGACACTGAACCATGCTGAGCCTAATAGGATTTTGCGTTTGCTTGAAAAGGTTGGTTGAAGATAGTACCATGTAATTGAGCGAGCTGGGTGATCGCTTTGCCGTATGATACGGCAGGGAGGAAAGTCCGGGCTCCGCAGGGCAAGGTGGTTGTTAACGGCAACCGGCTGGGTGAGCTTGCTATGCAAGTTCGTCAGGCTAGGGAAAGTGCCACAGAAAAGAAAACCCTGGTGAGGTGTAGGACGGGATTTATCCCATGCGTCTCATCTGGAAAGCTGAAACGGTGGTGTAAGAGACCACCAGCTCCGCCGTGAGGCGGAGGCTTGGTAAACCCCACCTGGAGCAAGGCCGAATAGGGGAGGGT
>Ga0123519_10000140_pt1 | contig 119048 bp, 117 predicted proteins | sample YelNatPaOPRAMG02_FD_87396 | JGI IMG/M metagenome (GOLD analysis project Ga0123519, IMG submission 87396) | Hot spring microbial communities from Yellowstone National Park - Yellowstone National Park OP-RAMG-02 (version 2) | ecosystem: Environmental > Aquatic > Thermal springs > Hot (42-90C) ... | reverse complement strand
GCCCATATTCTCATAAGGGTCTTCCAAATCAATTTCTTTTGCCACAGTTACTCCGTCTTTGGTAATCGTGGGTGAGCCGAATTTTTTATCTAAAACTACATTGCGGCCTTTAGGGCCCAAAGTTACCACTACTGCGTTTGAGAGTTTTTCAACTCCTTTTAAGATTTTTTGTCTTGCTTCTTCTCCAAAAGAGAGTTGTTTTGCCATTTTTCATCACCTCACTTTCAATTTTAAATTAATCTTTAATTATTGCTAAAACATCTTCTTCTCTAATAATTAAATGCTCTTCATTATCGATTTTTATTTCTGTACCTGAGTATTTTCCATAAAGAATCCGATCACCCACTTTTACCTCTAAAGGTTGGATTTTACCATCCTCTAAAATTTTTCCTTTTCCTACTGCAATTACTTTACCCTCTTGGGGTTTTTCTTTTGCGGTATCAGGTAAAATAATTCCTCCCTTGGTCTTTTCTTCTGCCTCCAAGGGCTTGACTAAAATTCTGTCTGCTAATGGCACAACCTTCATAAATCCTCCCTCCTTTCTTATATCTGGCACTCTTTAAATAAGAGTGCCAATTTAAAGATAAAAAATTTATTTTTTTTGAAAAAGTTTTTTCTCCAATTCCAAAATTAATTTTAAACCGGAAATCTTCACTTTCTTTTCCTTAATTAAGTACCAAATATGTTTTAATTTATTTAATTCATTTTTTGAATAAAGGCGCATCTTATCTTTTTTGCGCGCCGGCGAAACAATTCCCGCTTTATCGATTCTTTTTAGGGTCCAAATCGGAATCCCTAAAAGCCGCGAAACCACTGCTGCTGGCATTATGGGCTCATCCGGTTTAATTTCAAATTCCTCATTATAATCTACTGGCTTCATTTTTTTCACATTATTTTATATAGCACAAATTTCGAATTTTGTCAAGTCTTTTTTTAAACTTTTTTGCTCTATTTTCGAACTTTTTATTTCTTAATTCGTTTTAATATATTTTTTGTTTTCTCTTCGCCTAATCCCTTTTTAAATACCCTTCCGAAGCAAAAAATGACTAAACTCAAAATCAATCCCCAAGAAAAAAGCATAAAAATCCAACCACTTAATTTCATTTTAGAGTCCTCCTTGAAAATATTGATAGGTTAAAAAGGAAATGCGCGCGATTAACTCTTTAGAAAGTTTGCTTGTAGTTTGATTATGTTTAGTCAACACGCAGATTAAGAAATCGCCAAACGGCGTAAAAACAATTCCCACATCATGGCAGACTCCGCGTTCTAATCCGGTTTTATGGGCAACCATAACTTCCGCCGGTAAATAAGCACAAATCCGATCATTGGTGCGGGTTAATTTTAGTAACTTAAGGCACTTCTCTGAGATTTGGCGATTAATAAGGTTTTTATGATAAATCTTTTCTAAAATAACTGCCATATCTTGGGCAGTGGTGTAGTTCTCAATACCTAAATCTCTTGCTTTATAATCCGCTACTTTGCGGGAAAGGGTAGTATCTTTTAAGCCGAACTCTTTAAATTTATTATTCAAATAATCAATGCCTAATAAATTGGTAAGTATGTTTGTGGCGGTATTGTCGCTATCGTAAATCATTAAGCCAATCAGTTCTTCTATAGAAAAAGAAGTCCCATTTTGCATATACCGTAGCATACCTGTGCCATTAATTTTATCTGTGGTTTTAAGAGTAACTTGAGACTCTAATTTAAGTCTTCCTTCATAACTGGCAAGATAACAAGCTGCCATAATTGGAACTTTGGCTAAACTGGCAGAAGCAAAAAGTTTCTCTTTATTAAAGGAGATCTCTTGATTATTCCTTAAATCCTTAATTACAAGACCTACTTCACCCTTAAAACGGTTAATTTCATTTTCTATTTTCTGTTTTAGAACCTTCCAGGTAATTTCTTTCTGTTTTAATAACGCTTTATGGGCTAAGTGACCAATAAAATCATGATGATAATAACCCACCAGATAACCAGTCGATAACAAAAAAAGGGCGCTAAAAATAATCAAGAATATGTTTTTTCTTTTTAATCGCATATTTTAATTTTTTATTTTCTTCCTCTCCCACGCATTAACACATCTTTGATAAGCAAAAAATGCCGGCTTTTTCGTAAAATCCCAACGGATAAGCCCAAAATAATCTATACCATTATTCCAATGTTCTTTACAATCGCGAAAGAATGCCCAAAATATTTTTTCAACCTGTGGCTCATTTAATAACATTGTATAAACATCTTTTAGCCACTTTGCCTGCTGAAATTCAGTAGGGTTTTTACCAAGCCACCAAGGATTAACTTTAAAACCCCTTTTTACTCCCGGTGAGCCAATTTCCGTAATCCAAATCTTCTTATGGCCATTACCATTACGCAACATAATCTTGTAAGCTAACTGTACATAACTAGATACAGATTTAAGCGCGGCAGGATTAAGCGGTGATTCAAAGATATGGAGATTCAAAATATCAAAATAATCTCCTACGCCATTATCATAAATCCGATTGACACTGGCTAATCCTGCACTCAACCCACCATTTAGAATTTTACAATCAGGGACTACTTTTTTTATTCCCAGATAAACATCTTTTAGCAAAGCACAATACCTCTTTAAACCATCTTGTTCTATCCAATAAATTCGCGAATCCGGCTCATTCCAAATCTCCCAAAATTTTATCTTATCTTTATAATGTTTAGTTACTTTAACAGCATAATTTACGAATTTTTGATTGTCTTTAGGACAAGAATTCCAGGTCCCTTGAGAAGATGCCCAAATAGCGCTATAACCTAAAATACCCAAGATTTCTATATTATTTTTACAAAGCAAATCAACGATTTTGTCGTACTTTTCAAAGACAAATTTATCTGGTTCTGGTTCAATTTCATCCCATAAAAAATCCATCCGCACCCAACTAACCCCGGCTAATTTCATTAATTTAACTACTTTTTCTAAAGATTCTTCATCAGGATATTTGTAATTATTCCAAGGATGGTTCCAGGGTAAAAATTCTAATACTCCAAAAGGGCTATCTTCTTTATTAATTACTATTTTATTTTTCATCTCTTCTGGTATTTGCGCAGTTATCTTAAAAATATAAATTCCAAAAAGAAAAAATAAAACTAGCCCCAGAGAAATTATTTTTTTATTCATGCTCTTTCTGTTCAATATTGATATAATCAGAAAAATCCATCTTCTCTCCTAATTCCTGTTTGACTACCCGAATCCTATCTGGTACATAAGGATGGGTTTTAAAATATGAAATTGGTCTTAATGGCTTTCTTCGATTAATCTCCTGTAATTTTTTTAAGAAACTAATCATCGCATAAGGGTTATAGCCGGCTAATTTTAGATAACGGCTGGCAAGTTGATCCGCTAATAATTCATCCTCGCGGGCATATCCGGTCATTAATTGTAAAAAGGCAATATCTGCAGCATTTGTTGCTTCAGCTGATTGAGAAGCTCCTGCTACCAAAACCCTAAGTAGCGAATAAGTCATCATCCCTTGTAGTTTTTTAATACTGTGCCGCGCCACTATATGTGCCACTTCATGGGCCAAAACTCCGGCTAATTCATCATCACAAGAAACTTTATCAATTAAACCTTTATTCACATAAATAAACCCGCCCGGCAAAGCTACTGCATTAACCTCCTCATCTTCTAAGGCATAAAAATGATAATCGATATCTTTACGGTCGCAGACACTGACAATTCTATTACCTATATCTTCAAGGCGTTTTTGAATTAAAGGATCATCTACCAATTTATATTTTTTGGTTACTTCTTTAGCAATAGACTCGCCCAATTTAACTTCTCTTTCTGTACTATAAAAAAATACTTCCTCTTGTTTTGTGGCAAGATTATATTCAGTAGAACAACCAGATAACAAAAAACTGAAAGCTAAGAACTGAAAACTGATGATTATAAATAGTTTTATTTTCAATTTCTTAAACATAAGATACAACTTTCTTAAAGGAAGTCCCACTACGTTATAGAAACATCCTTCAATCCGACGCACAAAAAAAGCTCCCAAACCCTGAATATCAAAACTACCCGCTTTATTTAAGGGCGATACTTTCTTAAAATAATTATTAATTTCTTTGTTACTTAAACTATCCATATATACTTTGGTCTTTTCATAATCAAGCATTATTTGATTTCTTTTTTTATCAATAATCGCTAAACCCGTATAAACCCATTGTGGCTTTTGGGTAAGTTTCTTTAACATTAATTTTGCCTCTTTTAAATTCTTGGGTTTACCAAATATTTTTTTCTCTTGGACTACAATTGTATCCGCTGCTAGAATTATGCCATCTTTTACTTTAAAACTCGCTTCCCTTGCTTTAGCCAAAGCGTTTAATTTTACTAACTGAGCATAAGATGAGTTTTTAATACTTCTTTTCTCTTTAATTTTACAAGGAATTACTTTAAACTTCAAACCAAATATCTTAAAAAGTTCTCTTCGGGCTATTGAATCCGAAGCTAAATATATATTTATTTTATTTTTTCTCATTAATTTAAGGCAGCATTTTCGCCTGCTAAATAACCCGTAGAAAATGCGGCTTGTAAATTAAAACCTCCGGTATCTGCATCTATATCAATCATCTCGCCGGCAAAATATAAGCCTTTAATCAATTTTGACTCCATTGTAAGGGGATTAATCTCTTTTAAAGCGACTCCTCCCCGCGATATCATCGCCTCATCCAAAGGCCTTGGTCTTAAAATATCTAATCGCCATTTTTTTAAAAGAAAGATTAAATTATAGCGCTCTCTTTGTGTAATTTGATTACTTTTTTTGTTAGGGTCAATATCTACCAGCTCAATAAATATATCTACTAATCTTTTCGGCAATAAATTTTTAAGAGTATTTCTGATACTTTTTTTTGAATTTGTTTTAAATTCCCTCAGAAGCCGGGCATTTAGTTTTTCAATAGATAAAGCGGGTTTTAAATCTATTTCAACATAGACTGGTTTATTCTCAATAAGCCAATCTACAACTTGTGCACTTAAAGATAAGACTAAAGGGCCTGATATGCCAAAATCAGTAAATAATAACTCTCCAATTTCGGAAATAATCTCTTTCTTACCCTCGCTAAATTTTAAACGGATATTCTTTAAAGTTAGCCCTGCCAATTGGTGAGAATAGGCTTGAGTTGTCTCTAAGGCAACCAACCCTGGTTTAAGCGGAATAATTGTATGCCCTAATTTTTTTAACAATTCAAAAGTCTCTCCCGTTGAACCAGTCTGAGGATAAGATTTTCCACCCGTAGCAAGGATTAATTTATCTAAAGAAAAAATATTTTTATCCATTAATAAGATTCCTTTTACTTTACCATCTTGAAGAATAATATCTTTTAAAGTAGTATTATAAAGAATTTTTACTTTCTGCCTTAAGAGTTCTTTTTCTAAAACTCTAATTACGCTAATTGCTTGATCACTTACTGGAAAGACGCGGTTTTGTCTTTCTATTTTTAATTTTAGGCCTCTTTTTTCAAAAAAATTTATTAAATCATTATTAAAAAATTTTTTAAATGCATCCCTTAAAAATTCACCTTTTTTAGATAATTTTTTTAAGAAGGAATCTAAATCACAAAAATTGGTAAGATTACAGCGACCTTTACCGCTTAAAAGAAGTTTTTTGCCCAGAATCGGATTTTTTTCAATGAGGGTTACTAAGGCACCACATTGACCTGCTCTAATTGCTGCCATCATTCCGGCAGGACCTGCGCCTACAACAATAATCTTTCTTTTCACGCCAAAACTTTCTTATAATAACTCCTTTATTTTAAATATCGCATTGAGTTTTAGACCTACTCTTTTTAGATTTTTGCTTGCACCTTCATTTCTGTCTACAATCACAATTACTTCTTTAGTTTTTAATCCCATTTTATCTAAAGCCATTTTGGCTTCAAGCAGGGATTTTCCGGTTGTAGCTACATCATCTACAAGGACCACTTTGCTTCCTTTTTTTAAAACAGGCCCTTCAATCAACTTCTGCATCCCATGGGTTTTAGCGGACTTACGCACAATAAAACCTTTTAAAGGAATTTTATAAAGATGACTAAGTGTTATTACTGCCCCAACAATTGGATCAGCGCCTAAAGTAGGACCGCCAATAGCTATAATATCTTTATCTTTAATCATCTCTAAAATAATTTTTGCTACTAAATAAGCACCTTCTGAATTTAAAGTAATTAACCGCCCATCTAAATAGTAATTGCTGATCTTTCCCGAAGAAAGAATAAATCTTCCTTTTTTTAAGGCCTTTTTCTTTAAGAGTTGTAATAACTTATCTTTTAAGTCTTTTATCTTTTCTTTTTGCATCATAGATGCATTTTACTATCTTAATTTCTTTCTGTCAACCCTATTAATCTGAGGTTAATTCCAATAAGCTTTTGACAAATTTTAATTTAATTGTTATGATATGAATATGCTTCGGCATCTTTTAAATAGCCTACTTGATATTATCTACCCCAGAATTTGTCTTGTTTGTAAAAAGAATCTTAAAAATGTTAATTCGCTAGATAATTTAGTCTGTATAGAATGTTGGAGAGAAATTAAAAGAAATGTACCGCCTTTTTGTTACCATTGTGGTAGACACCTGGAGACAAAAGAAATAAATCAAAATCTCTGTTTTAGTTGTTTAAATAAAAAGCTATATTTTGATCGTGCCTTTAGCCCTTGTATATATGAAGGGGTGATTAAAGAATTAATTCATCAGTTTAAATATAAAAATAAAGATTATTTAGGTAGTCTTTTAAGCAAATTAATGATTGAATTTATCCAAGAATATAACTTACCTTTAGAAAATTTAGATTTTATTGTTCCGGTTCCTTTACATAAAAGACGCCTGCACCAAAGGCAGTTTAATCAAGCAGAAATCTTAAGTGAACATATTGCAAAAAGTTTTAATAAAAAAATGCTTAATGATGTACTTTATCGTAGTCGCTATACTAAAACTCAGACAGAATTAGAAGAAGAAATGCGTTTTATTAATGTTGAGGGTAGTTTTACCGTCAATATAAATAAAAAGGAGTTAATTAAAAATAAAAATATTTTATTAGTTGATGATGTCCTCACTACTGGCGCCACTGCATCTTGGGCAGCTTATGCTTTAAAAATGGCTGGCGCAGGAATTGTCTTTGTTTTAACCTTGGCTAATTAAAAATGAGGTTATTGCGCAGTTATTTCTTAAAAGAATTTAGTACTTCCTTGGTTTTATCCTTAGGGGTATTGACCTTTGTGATGCTTTTAGGTAATCTTATTAAGATTGCCGACTTAATAATTAATAAAGGTGTGGATATTTTAAGTGTAGGAAAATTATTTCTTTTTATGATTCCTACTTTACTTACTTATACTTTACCTGTGGCAGCATTAGTAGCAATTTTAATCTCTTTAGGAAGATTATCCAGTGATAACGAAATAATCGCAATTAAAGCAGCGGGTATAAATATTTTTAATCTGATTTTACCTTTGTTAACTATCGGATTAATCTTAAGTCTTCTTTTGGTAATTCTTAATGACCGTATAATTCCTTATACCCGCTATGCCAGTCGTAAAACCTTAGCAGAACTCGGCATTAAAAATCCGGCAGCTATTTTTGAGCCAGGAGTATTTATTAATACTTTTCAAAACTACGTTATCTTTATCTATAGTATAGACCAAAATAAACTTAATAATGTGCGCATTTACGAACCTCAAGGAGAAGACAAACCCGCCCGTACGATTATTGCCAAAAAAGGAGAATTTATTGCTCTTCCGGAAAAGAAGATGGTAAAATTAAAATTAATTGATGGTACATCTGACGAACCGGATCCGGATAATCCTAATAGCTTTTATAAATTAAATTTTAAGACCTATTTTATGAATTTAAATTTATCACCTTTAGAAGAGAAAGAACAAATCAATAAAAAGAATAAAGATATGACTATCCAAGAACTTCTTCAAGCCGCAGAAAGATTAAAAAAAGAAGGAATTGAACCACTACCCTTATTTTTAGAAATAAATAAAAGGATTGCCCTTGCCTTCTCTTGTTTTATTTTTATACTTTTAGGTTCATCCTTAGCAATAATTACACGCCGTCGGGAAAAATCGATTAATTTGGGTTTAGCCTTTATTATCGTCGGTATCTACTATTTATTACTTCTTGGCACAGAAACATTAAGTCTTCAAGGATATCTTCCTTCACCGCTTATAGTTTGGATACCTAATTTAATCTTTGGAATTTTAGGAGCAATTCTAATTTACCGCGTATGTCTTTACGCTTAATATGCGTATCTTAGACCGTTATATTTTAAAATCAATATTAATAGTTTTCTTCAGTTGCCTTTTTATTTTTATTTTTTTATACATTATTATTGATCTTTTCTCGCATTTAGATGAGATATTGAAAAATAAAGCGCCTATCGAATTACTTATAAAATATTATTTAGCATATATACCTATTATATTTATTCAAGTCTCTAGTGTCGCTTGTCTTATTTCAACCTTATATACCTTTGGAAATCTAAACCGCTATAATGAAATTATTGCGATGCGCGCATCTGGCTTAAATATCTTTAGTATCACTAAAACCGCTATTATTTTTGGTTTAATCCTGAGTCTTTTTATCTTCTGGCTTAATGATAAATTTCTGCCTTTGTCTTTATCCTTAACGCAAAAAATTAAAGAACAGATTGAAGCGGGGAGAAAAAAAGTTCAAAATAAAGAAAATATTGATAACCTTTCGATATATGGCTTAAAAAATAGACTCTTCTTTATCAATACTTTTTCTATCCCCGAGAATACCTTAAAAGGAATAACTATCTTAGAGCACGATGAAAAACAAAATATCACTAAAAAAATTGTGGCCGATAAAGGTATTTATAAAGAAGGTTTATGGAAATTTTACCGTTGCATTATCTACGAATTCGATGAAAATGGACAAATGAAACAGGAGCCGCAATATTTTGAAGAAATTTTCTTGCCGATTAATGAGACCCCGCAAGATTTTTTAACCCAAAAACAACAGCCAGAATTTATGAATATTTCTCAATTAGATAACTATATTTGGAAACTATCCAAAAGTGGTGCCACCAAGGTCATCCGCAATTTAAAAGTCGACCTATATCAACGTTTCACTTCCCCTTTTAACTGTCTAATCATGATTCTTTTAGGAATTCCTTTTTCTTTAAAAATGAAAAGACGCGCGATGGGGCTAGCTTCTTTTGGTTTGGCCATGATGGTAGGATTTCTTTACTATGTATTAAACGCGGTTAGTATCGCCTTTGGCAAAGCAGGCTTTCTCTTTCCTTTTTTAGCTAGTTCTTTTAGCCAAATATCAGCGCTTCTTTTAAGTTTATATCTTATCAATAGATTACCCTAAAAACAAAACTTCTTTTTTGTGCTTAGAAATAATCAACAACTTATTTATAAACGCGCCAGATACGACTACCTAAGCCACAAACAATTTCATAGGGTATGGTGCCTGAAAGGCGAGCTAATTCTTCGGCAGTAACTTTATTTTTACCTTGCGAACCAATAAGCACTACTTCCTGGCCTATTTTAACGGATAAATTTCCTACATCCACCATCATCTGGTCCATACAAATCGTGCCGCTAATTTTAAAACGCCTGCCTTGGATTAAAACTGATGCAAGGTTAGATAAATTCCTCGGGTAGCCATCACCATAACCAACAGGCAAAATAACAATATTTGTTGGGTTTTTTGTAATATAAGTATGCCCATAACTTATTCCCCAGCGAGGGGGAACTTTTTTTACATATACCACTTTAGTCTTTAAGCTTAAAACGGGCTTTAGATTAATCTTTAAGTTTTCTTTAGGATAAAGCCCATAAAGAATAAGACCGGGTCTTACCATATTAAAATGACTTTGTGGATAATCTACAATTCCTATACTGTTAGCGGCATGGACTAAGGGAATATTTATGCCTTTATTTTTTAAATTTAATACCAAATCTCTGAATATCTTTATCTGATAATTAGTAAAATTTTTATTTGTATCGGCGCAAGGAAAATGCGTAAATATCCCTTCAATGCGGATATACTTTAATGGATAAATCTTTTTTATAAATGCCTCTGCCTCATTAAACAAAACCCCTTGTCTGCCCATTCCTGTATCTACTTTAATATGAATATTAATTATTTTATTTTTTTCCCGGCCCAAATTATTTAAAGCAAAAACTAATTCTTCGCTAAAGACAGTTTGGGTAAGATTATAACTAATTAAAGGTAAGATATCTTTTTTTAAAACTGTACCTAAAACTAAAATAGGCGATTTTATCTTTGCCTCTCTTAATTTTATTCCTTCATCGATAGAAGCCACCCCTAAATAATCTACTTGGTAAGTAACAAGCTTACGAGAAACTTCTACTAAGCCATGGCCATAAGCATCTGCTTTAACACAAGCCATAATTTTAGTTTTTGGAGATAATAATTTTTTAATTTGGAAAAAATTATAAGCTAAATTATTTAAATCTAGTTCTGCCCAAGTAGGCCGATATCCTATATTTTTTTGCGCATTCATTTTTATCATTTAATATTTGGCATTTGTGCTTTGAGATTTGAATTTCTTATCTGGCATTCTTTAGGATAAAGATAAATGGGCTTAATTTTAAAAATATTACTAAATTCTTTTCTTCTGATTTTTTCTAAAGCTAAATCAATAATATTTCGGGCTTGAGGATACCAATAATCTATTTCTAAAATATTTGCTCCCTTTACATTCTTTAAAATATTCTCTTTATATAACAAAACAGCATCGCCTAAAATATAGATATCTTTTTTGGCTCTTTTATAAAATTCTTTTTCTGATAAAAGTAAATAAGGAGTTATCCTTTTTAGTTTTCCTTTATTGGCCTTATAGATACTTGTATAAATAAGATTTCTTTTGGCATCAATGATTGGTGCAACATAGCCAGAAGGAATCTTTACATTCTTGGCTAATATATCTAAAGTAGAGATACCTAATATTGGTTTATTTAAAGACCAAGCTATGCCTTTAATTGTTGCTAGCCCTACCCTTACTCCCGTAAAAGAACCAGGTCCTAGGCCGCAGGCAAAATAATCAATCTTATTTAGTTGCCAATTTAAAGCTTCTAAAATCCTTTTTATATGGGGGACTAAAAAATTAGAAAGGAGTCTTAATAATTCTAAATTATATTCGTATATTCTTCCGTCGTCATAAAGCCCCAAACATAAAAATTTAGTAGTTGTATCAATGCCTAATATCTTCATAATTTAAGATAAAATTCTTTCTTTAATTGACTTAATAGTTGTTTAAAACGCTTGCCTTTAGCACTAAATTTAAGGGTTCTTTTATTTTTTGAATTAATTAATAATTCTAACTTAAGATATTCATTAGGCAAAAGATATTTTAGTCTATCTGCCCATTCAATCGCTATAATTGCCTCATCATATAAATATTCTTGATAACCCAAATTTAAGATATCTTTAGGGTTCTTTAAGCGATAAAGGTCAAAATGATAAAAAGGAATCTTCGCTTCAGGATAATAGCGGATTAAAATAAAAGAGGAACTAGTGATTTTATCTTCTTTAATTCCTAAGCCTTTGGCAATCCCTTTGATAAATATAGTTTTACCCGAACCAAAATTACCAAATAAACAGACAATATCAGATTTTTTTAAATACTTTGCGATTTTACTTCCTATATTTATAGTATCGCTTACAGAATTTGAAACTATCTTCATTTTAGAAAGCGCTTAAAAAAGTCTAAAAATAGACAAAAACTTTTTTGATTACAGCGATTTTGCCGAATCTAGTAACTTAAAGGAAATCTTAAAATCAAGTATCCCGAAGATACATTGCTTTTATGAGCTACTTCATCCGGGAAAAAATAGATTACCGTGATTTTTTCTCGTTAAGATAATCTCTGTAATCTTCTTAGAATCTCTGTAATCAGAGGTCTTTGGCATAATTTTAGATGATTTTCTAGAGACCTCTTTTAAAAATGCTGAAACCCACAAATCTTTAAAGGTCTTATTTTTTTATCTACTAATCTTAAGCCATAATTTTTTTGCTTAATTTCTCCAATCGGCTGAAAAATATCTAATCCTTGCTTTATAATTTCTCTGGCTACTTGAGGTTCTACGGTAAAAATTAATTCAAATTCTTCTCCCTTATAAAGAGCATCGGATATATTTTTTACCTTAGAACTTAAGGGGATTAAATCTCTGTAAATTAAAGCCCCTTTTTTACTTTCTTTTAAAATATGTGATAAATCTTGAACTAAACCATCAGAAATATCAATCATCGCGTTGATTTTAAAATTCTTCACCAAAAAACGCGCTTCTTTAAGACGGGGAATAAATTTAAGATGTTTATCCGCTTTACTACCTAAAGTACCAGTAATAAATATAATATCACCTACTTTAGCTCCACTTCTTAAAACTAAATTTTTCTTCTCAACTATTCCTAATATACTTACATCAATAGTTACTTTTTCTGATCTACTTAAATCACCCCCTACTAAATTTATTTTATAATTTTTGGCTAAATCATTTATGCCTTTAAAAATTCTCTCTATAAATTTTAAAGACTTATTTTTAGGAAACCCTAAAGAGACTAAAGCATAACGCGGCAGACCCCCACAGGCAGCAATATCGCTAATATTTATGGCAAGAGATTTTCTTCCCATTAAATAAGGACTATCGGAAGATAAAAAATCTATCCCCTCAATAATCATATCACAGCTAAAAAGAAGATAATATTTTTGATTGAATTTTAATACTGCACAATCATCACCTGGACCTTTAATTACTGATGAATCATTTTTTATAAATTTTCTAAATCTCTCAATTAAACCAAATTCACCTAATTCAGATATAAGCATAATTATTAGTCAAATTCAAATACCAAAATTCAAAGCACAAAATAAATTTAAAATTCAAATTTAAAAACTAAGTTTTGAATTTGGTGCTTGGGATTTATTTTGAATTTTGTGCTTTGTTATTTTGCATTAACCTCTTAATATTTTTTATATAGGGTGGCTTAATGATCCCCTTTTCCGTAATTATCGCGGTAATTAAATCCGGAGGAGTAATATCAAAAGCGGGATTAAAAACTTTTATGCCTTTTGGAGCAATCGGTTTTTTAAAAAATAACTTTGTCACTTCTTTTTCGCTGCGCTGTTCGATAATGATATCCTTTATAGATTTTGTTTTTAAATCAAAAGTAGAAACCGGTGCTGCTACATAAAAAGGAATCCGATGATACTTACTTAAGACTGCCAAATTATAAGTTCCGATTTTATTAACTACGTAGCCATCGTTTATAATTCTATCTGCGCCCACAATTATTTTATCTATTTTTTTTGCCTGCATTAAAGTAGCCGCCATATTATCCGTAATCAAAGTAACCGGGATACCTTTTTGTTTTAGTTCCCAGCTAGTTAACCGCGCGCCTTGTAACATAGGACGCGTCTCAGAGGCAAAAACATTAATTTTTTTTCCATTTGAAAAAGCCCGATAAATTATTCCTAAAGCAGTTCCATAATCAATGGTTGCTAAGATACCGGCATTACAAATAGTTAAGATATTGTCTTTATTCTTAATTAATCTATTTCCATATTCAGCAATTTTACGACAAGATAATTTATCTTCTTCAATAATCTTTTGCGCTTCTTTAAAAATTATTTTTTTAATTTCTTTAATCGGTTTATTTTTATTTTTTAGAACTACTTCCCGCATCCGCTCCAAAGCCCAAAAAAGGTTTCTTGCGGTGGGACGTGAGTTAGCTAGATATTTAATTACTCTATTTAATTGTTGATTAAATTTAAAGAAATTTTCTGTATTTATATCTTTAATCCCCAAATAAACTCCTAAAGCAGTTAATGCTCCTAAAGCAGGAGCGCCCCGCACTTGCATTTTTTTTATCGCCTGATATACGGATTTTAGATTATTTAAATAAAGATATTTAAGTCTTTGGGGAAGTTGGGTTTGATCAATGATTTTTATCTGATTAGTCTGCCATTGAACAGTTTGAAGGTTCATTTTATATTTGCTAATTTTTCTTCTAAAAATTTTATTTGTTTTTTTATCTGTTTTTGAATATCCCGACAGCACTTTGGACCCAATAATTCTAAAACTTTCTGATATGCTAATAAAGCCCCATTATAATCCGAAAGATTTAATAAGGCATCAGCCAAATTATCATAAGTAACTGCTCGATTCGGTTCTAAACTAAGCGCTTTTTTAAAATATTCTATTGCCTCTTTGTGTCTACCTAAATTATTAAGGAGCCAGCCTTTATTATGATAGATTGTGGCATAATCCGGTTCAACTTCTATGCCTTTATCAAAATACCAGAAAGCTTCATCAATAATTCCTAATTCTACCATACATAATGCCCGATCATTATAAGCTGCGCCATCAAAAGGATTATATTTTATGGCTTGATCAAAATATTCAATTGCCTGGGCAAAGTCTTCCTTAAGTAAAGCAAGTTGACCTTTAAAATATGCAATTTCGCTCAATAAATTTGCTTTTTGAGCTTTACTTAAGGCATCTTTGGCGATCTTTAGTGCCGCTTTCTTTGTGCCATAAGTAATTGCCTTATCTAATTTTTCTCTTAAATAAACAAAAGGACTTCTTTTTGTCATTTTTTATAATCCAATCATTTTTGTAAATATACTTTTTCCTACTTTAATTGCCGAAAATCTACATGCTTCCTGACAACAAAAACAGCTGATACATTTAGAATAGTTAATAATTATCCGCTTATTCTTAAAATTAATTGCTGATGAAGGACAGGCTTGAATACAGGCTTGACAAAGTGTACAATTTTTATAATCTATTTTTGGATAAAAACGGATAAGTTTTTTTCCTAATTCAATTATTGGTCGAGGAATTTTTTTTCTTAATATAGAAGGAGTAGGTAATTGAAATGGCTGATTAATTATCTCTTCTAATTTTTCTCCTAAGATTTCAATCTGATTAATATTAGCTATTCCTAAATTTCTTTTTGCGGCTTCTTTAGTGGTTAATATATCTTGAGGTTTTAAACCCATAATCAAAGCCAAAACACTATCTAAAGCAACGCAATCACAACTTGCTAACAATAAACCCAAATTACGTAATTTACCTCCTGTAGCCGGACCATCTGCTTCCCTTGCTACTATCCCGTCTACTAAAGTCAAAGCAGGTTTTACCTTAGCATAAATATCTACTAAAATAGAAGAGAATTCTTCTACTAAAGGATACTTGCGGTGTAATTCTGTTTTATAGGTACCTACTACCAAACCAAAAAGATTTTTTATTGCTCCGGTAAGAATAGTTAAATCATGGGTTTTAAATTTAGGTAAATTTATTAAATAATCGCATTCAGCTAAACAACTGGCAAGTGGAAATTCTCCATACATTTTGCGCTTATTAAATTTGACTAAAGTTATTGCCTCCTCTTCAGCAACTTTTTTCATTCCTGATTTTTCATAAACTTCATCTACATCTTCTATCTGTCTTCCCCAGACACTTGGTCCATCGCCTAAAAAGACCTGACAATTAATTTCTTTTAATATCTTTATAACAGAGCGCACTACTTCGGGGTGAGTATCAATCCCAAACTCCGGTTCTTTAGCCATTAAAAGATTGGGTTTAACTAAAACTTTACTCTTTGGTTTAACAAAATTTGTAATCCCACCTAATAAATCTATAACTTTACGCACCGATGCCTCAACTAAAGAAGGGTCATAATTTTTACATCTTACAATAGAAATATAGGATTTCATTTTAAATGAGCAGACAACTTAGCTTCGCTTTCGCTTGCTAAGTTGTGGCTTCACTTAAATTAAAAAATTTTTTGGCATTTTCCGTGGTCATCTTGGCTACTTCTTCTAAACTGAGCTCTTTAAGCAAAGAAATTTCCTTTGCTAAATATTTTACATATGCCGGCTCATTTCTTTTTCCGCGCAAACCCTCAGGCGGAAGAAAAGGTGCATCGGTCTCTAACATTAAACGCTCAAGCGGTGTCAATTTTACTAAACTCTTTAATTTATCAGCTTTTTTATAAGTTACATTACAGGTAAAAGAGATAAAAAATCCTAGGTCTAAACAATCTTTTAAAAAATTTTCGTCTCCGGAAAAACAATGCACTACTACATTTAAAGGATAAAATTCTTTTAAGATTTCTAAAGTATCATTTTCTGCTTGACGGTTATGAATAACTACCGGTAGTTTTAAGTCTTTAGCTAATTTTAATAAAGATAAAAATAATTTTTTTTGCTTATCCACTGCCGAATAATTTCGATAGTAATCTAATCCAATTTCACCAATTGCTACTACTTTTTCTTCCTTGGCTAAAATTTCTAATTCTTTTTTTATTCTTTCATCAAATTTATCTGCTTCATGGGGATGTAAGCCAACAGTAGCATAAATAAAATCATAATTTTTTGCTAAATCTAAAGATTTATACGAGCCTTCAAGACTTGAACCAATATTAATAATATATTCTATTCCTTGAGTTTTTGCTCTTTGAATAACCATGTTTCTGTCTTGTTCAAAATCGGGAAAATCTAAGTGACAATGTGTATCAACTAATTTAGCGCTTAGTTCGTAGTTCATAATTTAAAAACGCATATATTTATAGGTTAGCCTCAATGCGGGGAAAAAGGACCTTATCTTTAATTACTTTTTCTTGGCCAATCTGAAGCATAATCGATTCAGCAGTTTGAGGCATAAAAGGATAAATGCTGGTTGCAACTTCCTTGATAGCTTTCACAAGTAAACCAAGAAAATTTTTCAGTTCCTCTATTTTATTTCCTTTAACTAAATTCCAGGGCTTTGTCTCTTCAATATATTTATTTGCCAAATTTATTAATTCCCAAATATTCTCTAAAGCAATACTAAAATTATATCTTCCCGAAACACTCAATGTCTCTTTAATCACCAAAGGAAGTCTTTCTATTTTTTCAACAATTAATTGAGTATATTCATTATCCAAAGTAATCTCTTGGGTTGGGATTTGACCATTAAAATATTTCTCAATCATATTTATCGTCCGATAAACTAAATTACCTAAGTCATTAGCTAAATCGCTATTAAATCTTTTAATCATTGCCTCTTGCGAGAAATTTCCATCTAGACCAAAGGGAACATCCCGCATTAGAAAATATCGATAAACATCTACACCAAATTTATCTGTCATTTCTAAAGGAGAAACTACATTACCCTTTGATTTAGACATTTTACTTTCACCAATTAACCACCAGCCATGGGCAAAGATAGTTTGAGGAGGCATAATCCCTAAAGCATGCAAAATAATCGGCCAATATATCGCATGTTGTCTTAAAATATCTTTGCCAATTAGATGTAAATCCGCTGGCCACCACCTTGAGTGATAATTACCTTGACGATCAAAATCTCCTACTGCACTAATATAATTTATTAAGGCATCAAACCAGACATAAGTAACGTGTTCTGGACTAAAGGGTAAAGGGATTCCCCAACTTAGACGCTCTTTAGGTCGGGAGATACAAAGGTCATTTAATTTGTTTAAATTTAAGAAACTTAAAATTTCATTGCGTCTTATCTGGGGTAGAATAAAATCTGGATGCAATTCAATATACTGAATTAACCAATCCTGATATTTAGATAATTTAAAGAAAAAATTAACTTCGGAAATCCTCTCTAGAGGCCTCTTACAATCTGGACATAATTTATCCGTAATTTGTGATTCTGTCCAAAAGGTTTCACAAGGCGTACAATACCAACCTATATATTTATCCTGATAAATATCGCCTTTCTCATAAAGTATCTCTAAAACCCGTTCAACTACTCTTGTATGTCTGGCTTCAGTAGTACGAATAAAATCATCGTAAGAAATATTTAGTCTTGTCCAAAGTTCCTTAAACTGTAAGACCATCTTATCAGTAAATTCTTGAGTAGATAATTTTGCCTCCTCGGCAGCCCTTTGAATCTTCTGTCCATGCTCATCTGTACCAGTAAGAAAAAATACATTCTCTTTACCGAAGACTTGACGCATATAACGCGCCAGACAATCTGCCGCAATATTAGTGTAGGAATGCCCAATATGAGGAGAAGCATTTACATAGTATAAAGGAGTAGTAATATAAAATTTATTGGCCATAACTTTTTTAATCCTAAATTCGAAATTCTAAATAAATTAGTTTAGAATTTAGTTTTACTTATAATTTACTTCTATCTGTGAACCATCTTCTAACTCAACAGTTACTATACGCTTAAACACATTAACGCTAATTACTTTACCTTTACCTTGTGCAGTATGTATGCGTTCTCCTTCTTTTGGGAGCCCTTTGGCTAAAATTTTATATGTTTCATATTCAAAAAAAAGACAACACATCAATCTTCCGCACAGGCCTGAAATTTTGGGTGGGTTTAAAGGCAGGCCCTCTTCTTTTGCCATTTTTATTGTGACCGGCTCAAAATCTTTTAAGAATTTTGCACAGCAAAGTTCTCTTCCGCAAGGTCCAAATCCTCCAAAGAGTTTTGCCTCATCCCTTACCCCGATTTGTCTTAATTCAATTCTTACCTTAAAGATTTTAGCCAGATCCTTAACTAAATTCCTAAAATCTACTCTGCCAGAAGCAGTAAAATAAAAGACAATCTTTGTGCGGTCAAAAGAATATTCTGCCTTTATCAATTTCATTTCTAATTTGTGCTCTTCAATTTTCTTAAGACAAACCTCAAATGCTTCTTTGGCTTTAATCCGGTTCTGGGCAATTTCTCTTAAATCATTTTCATCAGCGATCCGTAATATTTTCTTAAGCGATTCTTTTGATTTTGTCTGGGGTAGACTTTCATCAGGAGAAACAACTTGTCCATAATCTAATCCTCGGTCATGCTCAACAATTACATAATCGCCTTCCTTTAATTCCGGGAATTCTGATGTACGGCAAAAATAAATTTGGCCGACATCTCTTAATCTTATCAAGATAGTTCTTTCCATAAAGTCATCCTTAAATGAGAGATTATTAATTTAGGATTTATTTTATTTTCTAAAAAAAATATTGAATCAGAAATTGTATTTAATATTAAATCAAGACCTACAAAATTATAACGATTCATTAATTTAAGTAAATCGTTTTTACGATCAAGATTTATCAATTCATTATAAGCTATGCCAATCTTTAAGAAACAAATATCCCTAAACCAGCTGGCAAGAAGATTAAGATAATGCTTTAGTTCCTCTCTATTTTTTAGAGAAAAATTATTTAAAAAATATGCATTCTGTTTAAAAGTAAACACATTAACTATATTATTTCTCTGTTCCAATATATCCTTATCTTTTAAAGATAGAGCATAACCCAACCTACCTTCAGAAAAATAAGCCAGAAAATGACTCAAATTTTTCTCTAAACCATAATCATTTTTTAAAATATTTTCTAGTTCAGATCTTTTTAAAGGATAAAATTTTAAAATCCGACAGCGGGAAATTATCGTCTTAAACATAAGTTTAGGTTTATGCGTAATTAAAATAATTAAACTATCTTCGGGTGGCTCCTCCAGAATCTTTAAAATTGCATTTGCACTTTCAGAATTTAAATTATGGGCATCATCAATGATAAAAACTTTCTTTTTTGCGCTGTGGGGTTTTAAGTTTATCTCTTTTTTTAATTCACGGATTTGTTCTATCTTTATCTCATCAGATTCTATGGGCGAAATAAAATGTACATCCGGATGCTGACCAGAATCAATTTTTAAACAAGAAATGCACTTATCACAAGCATCATCTTCTTTATTTAAACAATTTAATGCCTGAGAAAAAATTTTAGCCACCAAGCGCTTACCCACACCTTCTGGACCCACAAATAAATAAGCAAAAGGAATCCTATTTATGCTTAAAGCATTTTTTAATATTTGAATAGGCCTTTGTTGTCCTTTAATCTGTTGAAATGACATTTTATTTACAGGAATTCAAAAAATTAATTACCAAATTTCGGATTTTTTTCTGAGTAGTATTTATGTCTCTATTTACCTTAATTACTTTTATGCGTTTTGGATTAGAGTTAGCTAAATTTAAATACCCTTTTCTTACCCGCAAATGATAACTTAATGGTCTTTTTTCAATCCGATCTTTAATCCGACCACATCTTCTTAAGCCTTCTTTAACCGGAAGATCAAGAAAGATAGTAAGAGCGGGTTTGATACCTTGGGTAACTTTATCAGCCAAGGTTTGAATAAAATTAATATTAACTCCTAGACCATACCCTTGATAAGCAAAAGTAGAATCTAAAAATCGATCACAAATCACAACCTTATCTTTCTTTAAAGCCGGCAAGATAACTTCTTTTACTGTCTGGGCGCGGGCAATCATATAAAGAAGCGTCTCGGAAAGAGATGAAAGAGATTTATTTTTGGGATTAAGTAAAATCTTTCTGATTTTCTCGCTTAATGTTGCGGCTCCTGGCTCACGAAGATAAACTACGGGATAACCTTTATTTCTTAAATACCGATAAAGGAGTTTTGCTTGAGTACTTTTTCCTGAACCTTCTATTCCTTCAAAAGTAATAAATTTATTCTTCATAATTTCCTTCTCCAGATAGTTCCTTCTTTTGTATCCTCTAAAATTATGCCTTTTTGTTCTAATTCTGCACGGATTTTATCGGATAAAATATAATTTTTATCTTTGCGGGCTTTATCTCTTTGGCTAATTTTTATTCTAATTTCTTCTTCGCTAAGCTCAGTTAATTTTTGAGGAATTTCTAAAGAGATACCAAATATATTTAATAGTTCTTTTAGCATAATTCTTATCTGATAAATAAAGTCTAAATCTTGAATATTTTTATTTGCTAAATTAACTAAATTAAATATACAGGCTAAACCTTCAGGAAAATTAAAATCATCGTCCATTGCTTTAATAAAGCTATCTTTAATCTCCTGGATTTCTTTAATTTTTTTATTTTTAACTTTTAACTTTGGACTTTGGACTTTCTTTATTTTCTCCATTAAGATAATAATTCTTTCTAAAGCCTCTTTTGCTTCCTGCATCTTTTTTTGGCTAAAATCAATTGGAGAGGCATAATGGGCGCTTAGAAAAAAAATCTTTAAGGTATCAGCGCTATAACTTTTTAAGATTTCTTTTATCGAGACAAAATTACCTAATGATTTTGCCATTTTTTGACCTTCTATCGTCAATAAACCATGATGAAGCCAATAGCGAGCAAAGGGTTTACCGGTTAATGCCTCAGCTTGTGCAATTTCATTCTCATGATGGGGAAAAATTAAATCCCTTCCACCTGCATGAATATCTAAGGTTTTTGTCTTTAAATATTTCATACTCATGGTAGAACACTCAATATGCCAACCAGGTCTTCCCCTCCCCCAAGGACTCATCCAACCAGGCTCTTGCGGTTTTGATTTCTTCCATAAGGCAAAGTCTAAAGGATCCCTTTTTTGCTCACGCGGTTCTATTCTTACACCAATAAGCATCTCTTCAAGACTCTGTCCAGAAAGTTTACCATATCCAGGAAATTTTCTTACATTAAAATATACATCTCCTGCTGATGTATAAGCAAAACCCTTCTTTATTAATCCTTTAATATCCTGAATCATTGCTTTTATATTCTCTGTAGCGCAGGGTTCAAAATCCGCTTTTTTTATTCCCAGAAGTTTTAAATCTTGGCGGTAGCGATTAATAAACTTTTTTCTTATTTCTTTCCAAGAAACCCCTAATTCATTTGCCCGATTAATAATTTTATCGTCAATATCAGTAATATTACGCACAAATCTTACTTTATATCCGCGATAGGATAAATAACGTCTTAAAACATCAAATATATAAAGACTACGGGCATGGCCAATATGGCACTCATCATAGACAGTTACACCACAGGTATAAATATTTACCCAGGGAGGATTTAAGGGGATAAATTTTTCTTTTCGACGGGTAAGAGAATTATAAATATAAATAGACATATAAAAAAAATTAAATGACAAATATCAAAATTCAAAGCACAAAATAAAATTTTTCATTTAAAATTTATCATTGAAATTTACTTTGAATTTTGTGCTTTGTTCATTTGTCATTGATTTTTTTCTAACTTTTCTATCCTCTTCTCTAATTCTTCGATACTTTGCATAATTGGATCAAGGATATGAACATGATCAAGACTGACTTCAATCTTTTTGCCATCCTGTTTGGTAATTCTTCCGGGTACACCTACAACCGTAGAATTAGGCGGTACATCCTTTACTACCACCGCATTTGCGCCAATATAAGAATTATCTCCAATTGTAATATTACCTAAGACTTTTGCTCCTGCCCCAATTACTACATTATTACCAATAGTGGGATGGCGTTTCCCTTTCTGAAGCCCAGTTCCTCCTAAAGTTACACCCTGATAAAGTAGAACATCATCTCCAATAATGGCAGTTTCTCCAATCACTACTCCCATTCCATGATCAATAAAAAACCTCTTTCCAATTTGAGCTCCAGGATGAATCTCAATTCCCGTTAAAGCACGCGATAATTGGCTTAAAGCACGGGCAAAAAAATAAAAATGCCTCTTGTAAAAAAAATGGGCAAGGCGATACCAGATTAAAGCATGTAGACCCTGATAAAGAAGAAGCACTTCTAAAAAACTTTTGGCTGCCGGATCTTTTTTTTGGGCAGCTTTAATTTCAGGATAAAACAAAATAGAAATAATAATAATTTTTAAAATAAAAAGAAGAAAAAGAAAAATTAATATTTTTAATAAAATAAACATAAGCATTATCCCTCCTTAAATATAGTAACCGCAGAAAAACAGGCAATGGCTTCTTTTTTGCCAATTTCGCCTAAACCCTCATTAGTTTTGGCTTTTATATTTACTGCTTCTAATTTTAAATTTAAAAGACTGGCAATATTTTCTTTAATCTTTAATTTAAAAGGCGAAAGTTTTGGCTCCTCAGCAATAATTACTATATCAATATTACTAATCGAAAAACCCTTCTTTATAATTAAACTGTTAACTTCTTTTAATAATAAAGAACTTGCGATATTATGATATCTAGGGTCTGTATCAGGAAAAAGTTCACCAATATCCGCTTCTCCTAAAGCTCCTAATAAAGCATCGGAGACTGCATGCAAAACTACATCCGCATCAGAATAACCTAATAAACCTTTAATATAAGGTATTTCTATCCCACCCAGAAATAATTTCCGGCCTTCTACTAAACGATGGATATCATAACCTATACCGATTCTATATACCATGTGATAATGATTAAATTCTAAATCATAATATCTAATCCTAAATAAATTATAAATTTACGATTTAAAGCGCCAAAATTTAAAATTTAGATTTGTTTTTGTTTAGAATTTCGGATTTTAAATTTAGAATTTCTTAGCTATGGCTTTGGCAATTATTAAATCTTCAGGTGTAGTTATTTTAATATTAAAGTATGAGCCTATTACTACTTTTACCGCATGGCCCAACTTTTCAACCAAAGATGCGTCATCGGTAAATTCTAAATTCCCAAATCTTTTATATGCTTCTAAAATTAAATCTTTTTTAAAAACTTGAGGGGTTTGTGCTTCCCAAAGAAATTCTCTTTTTAATGTTTTTTCTATAAACAAAGATTTACTCTTTTTTATTTTCTTAATCGTTGCCTTAACCGGCACTGCCAGAATTGCTGCCTTATATCTTTTGGCTGTCTTTATTACTTGAGAAACTAATTTTTTGCTAATAAATGGACGGCTGGCATCGTGGATTAAAATTAAATCTGTTTTCTCATCTATAAATTTTAAAGCATTTTTTACGGAATCCTGGCGTCTTTCTCCTCCAAAAATTAATGCTTTAATTTTTTTTATTTTATACTCAAAAATTTTTTCTTTTATTTTATTTTTATTTTTAGCATTTACGGCTAAAATAATCTCTTTAATATAAGGATGTCTACTAAGAATATCGAGACTATAAATAAAAATAGGACGTTTATTAATTTCAAAAAGAAGTTTGGATTTTTTTTCCTTAAATCTTAAACCCCTTCCTGCGGCTAAAACAATTGCGGTAACATACATCCTATTTTTCTAATTTAGTAAAAATCATCCTACCTGCCTGAGTTTGTAAAACCGAAGTTACAATTACCTTTACCTCTTGGCCAATGAGACGCCGAGCATCCTCTACTACCACCATTGTCCCATCGTCTAAATACCCTACTGCCTGATTATATTCTTTACCTTCCTTGATTAATTTTACCTGCATCCTTTCGCCCGAAAAAACCACTGGCTTTAAAGCATTGGCAAGTTCATTGATGTTAAGTATCTTTATCCCTTGAATAGTAGCCACGCGGTTAAGGTTATAGTCAACCGTTAATATCTTTGCCTCTAAGATCTTAGCTAATTTTATCAACTTTGCATCTACTTCATTAATTTCCGGAAAATCCTCTTCACTTATATTTACATCTAAATCCACTTCTTTTTGCATCGCATTAAGTATCTCCAAGCCCCTTCTTCCCCTTTGACGCCTTAAAGGATCAGTTGAATCAGCAATCTGTTGTAATTCTCTTAAAACAAAACGGGGGATAATTATCTTACCCTCTAAAAATTTTGTTTTAAGGATATCCATAATTCGACCGTCAATGATTACACTTGTATCTAATATAGTAACTGTCTCAGCTTGGTCTTGGCGGCGCAATTTTACATAAGGAATAATTACATTAAATTCATCTTTACCTCTTAAACCAATTACCATGCCTAAATAACAAAAGATTAAAGTAAGCGTAGCGCGCACAACGGTCATAACTTCCGCCGAGATTGCTAACGCTACTGCATCGGTTACTAATTTTGCCATAATTAAACCTAAAATCATTCCAAAAACGACACTGGAAGTTCCCTTTACCGAAATCTTACCCATTCCCATTTCTAAGAAGATAATAAGAAGTGCTCCGATCATACCTAAGAGTGCTCCTAAAATACTCATACCACGTATGGCTAAGGTGTTATATCCCACAAATATTCCACCAATGATAAAAAGAATCCTTACGATTAATAAATTCATATTATCTCCTCCCCAATATAATATCCAATGCTTCTTTTAATGTAGAGACAGAAATTAATTCTATTTTTTTCTCTTCCGTTTGAGAAGATAAATTTTTATAATTATTCTTGGGTAAAATACAATATTTAAAACCCAACTTTTCTGCCTCATTTATCCTTAAATTAATCTGGGTAATACTTCTAATCTCACCTGACAGTCCCACTTCTCCTAAAACTAAACAGTCCTCAAGGCAGGTCTCTTCACGAAAAGCAGAGGCAACTGCTATGGCGACGGCTAAATCTGCGGCAGGATCTTCTACCTTAATTCCTCCGGCCACATTTACAAAAATATCTTCTGTCTCAAGATGTAAGCCGATTCTTTTTTCTAAAACTGCCACTAATAAACTAAGCCGGTTATAATCAAAACCTTCGGTTCGCCTCCGGGCATAACCAAAACCGGATTTACTCACCAAAGCTTGAATCTCAACTAAAATTGGACGCGATCCTTCTAATATAGAAGTAACTACCGAACCACAAACCCCTTTTGGTCTTTCCGCTAAAAATATTTCTGATGGATTCATCACCTCCTTTAGTCCCGAAGAACTCATCTCAAAAACACCAATTTCGTTGGTTGAGCCAAACCTATTTTTTACTGCCCGCAGGATCCGATAGGTAGAAAATCTATCTCCTTCAAAATAAAGTACTGTATCTACAATATGCTCTAAAACCCGCGGTCCGGCAATGGTTCCCTCTTTAGTGACGTGACCAATTATAAAAATAGAAATCCCAGAAGATTTTGCTAATTGGGTCAATATTCCCGCACATTCTCTTACTTGGCTGACACTACCAGGCGAAGAATTTAATGAAGGCTCAAAAATTACCTGAATTGAATCAATAATTACTACTTGGGGATTAATTTTTTTAATATATTCTAAAATTAAAGAAAGATCGGTTTGGCTGACGATATAAAAGTTTCCTTCTTTAATATTTGCGCCCAGACGCTTCGCCCTTAATTTTGTCTGGAGGACTGATTCCTCGCCGCTGACATAAAGCACAGTATGAGCATTTTTTGCCAATTGCCCACAAACCTGTAAAGAAATGGTAGACTTACCAATTCCAGGATCTCCGCCAATTAGTATAACCGAACCCTGCACAATTCCTCCGCCTAAGACTCTATCTAACTCTAAAATAGAAGTCTTTATCCGCTCCTCTTCTTTTACAGCTACATCTTTTAAAAGAATAGGCTCATCCTTATATAAAGATGTCCTTTCTTTTGTTTTTGGAGAAACCAGAGTATAATCCTCTTCTACAAAAGAATTCCAACTACTACAATCAGGACACCTACCTAACCATTTGGGTGACTGATAACCACAATTCTGACAAGTAAAAACTGTTTTAGTTTTCATCTTTTAAGGCTTTTCTTTTTGTTTAATAAATAATTTCCAAGGATTTTTTCTAATATCCTTAATTAAAGCCTCCAGTTCCTGATAGAGACTATCATCGTAAAGGAGTTTTCCTAAAGTTCCTTCTTTATTTTTTAATCGCGTAATAGTTTCATCTAAATCGTCCACTAAATTTTTTGCCATATTTGCTACTTCATGCATGGCAACCGGATCCGTACCTACTAAAGTTTGATTCTCGCTTAAAATGTGTTCATAATCTTTGCCGGGCATAATCTCTAAATATTTTTCTCCCAACAGCCCTAAGGTATTTACCCAAACGGTAGAATCAGAAGGAATTTGCGCTTCTTTTTTAATCCAACCCGTAATTTTTACTTTAATTTTATTTTCCTCATTGGAATAAAAAAGACTGATTTCCTTTACCTCTCCTACATCCATACCCGCAAATCTAATTGGTGCGCCAATCTTTACGCCATTAATAAAATTAAAAATAAAATTTATTTTATAACCCGCGGTCCAAGTTTTAAAATCTCCGATAAGCAAAATAAAAACAAATAGAATTACTAAACCAAAGAAAACAAAAATACCTACTTTTAATTCATATCGCGATTTACCAAATATCATTTTAAAGCCCCCTTTTATTTAAACTGTTCAATTGCTTCGGTAATTGGACCTTGAGCTAAACCATTGATAAATTGATACACGACAGGATGGTCGGTATTTTGAATCTCTTCCGGAGTCCCTTGTGTAATGATTTTACCTTGATAAAGCATGACAATTTTATCAGCGATCTTATAGGCGCTTTTCATATCGTGGGTTACTACAATGGAAGTAACTTTTAATTTATCATGTAAGTTTTTAATTAATTCATTGATGCTATCAGCAGTAATCGGATCTACTCCTGTAGTGGGTTCATCATAAAGAATAATTTCTGGTTTTGCGCAAATCGCCCGTGCCAAAGCCACGCGTTTACGCATCCCACCACTTAATTCAGAAGGCATCAGATGGGCAATTCCACATAAATCTACCAAACAGAGTGCTTCTTCTACCCTCTCTAAAAGTTCTTTACCCCGGATATTGGTATGCTCCAATAAATTAAATCCCACATTTTCTCCTACGGTAAGCGAATCAAAGAGTGCGCCTCCTTGAAAGACCATTCCCATCTTAAGACGCAATTTATTAAATTCTTTCTCATCTAAATCCAAAATATTTTTGCCGTCAATAACGATCCTTCCTGAATCTGGCCTTAAGATTCCCATGATATGCTTTAAGAGAACACTTTTACCGCATCCTGAGCGACCAATCACTACTAAGGTAGAGCCTTTTTCTATATTCAGATTAAGGCGATCTAAAACTTTATGGCCATCAAATGACTTTGTCAATTCACTTATTTCGATAACATTCATTTTAAGGAAAGATAAAATAAAAAAGCGCAGTAAATAAACAATCACAGGCAATAATCAGAATAAAAGTAGAAACTACTGCCTCTTTAGTTGCCTGTCCCACGCCTTCTGCTCCTCCTTCTACATTAAAGCCCTTGTAGCAGGCAACAAGGGCAATAATCATCCCAAAAAAGATTGTCTTTACCAAACCCGTAAATAAATCTTTAAATAATAAAGCATCAAAGGTAATATTTAGATACATCTGTGAAGAAATGCCTAATTTATAAACACAGATTAAATATCCACCAAATATTCCGATGATATCTGCATATAAAGTTAAAATCGGTAAAACTACTGCCAAGGCAATTAAACGGGGTACTACGAGATATTTTATTGGATTAACTGCCAAAGTCTGTAAAGCATCGATTTGTTCAGTTACCTGCATTGAACCGATCTCCGCAGTAATGGCTGCTCCTACTCTTCCGGCGACAATTAAAGCAGTAACTACCGGCCCTAATTCTCTGACTAAAGAAAGCGCTACAATACTGGCAATATACATTTCTGAGCCTAAACGTTGCATCTGATAAGCAGTCTGTAAAGCCAAAATTACTCCAATAAAAAAGGAAATCAAGGAAACAATGGGTAGACTCTCGTATCCTGCCTTCTTTGCCTGAGTGAATAATCGCTCGCTTTTAAAAGGCGGAATAAAAATAAAATAAAAGGTCTTTAGCGTCAAATCAGTCAAGCCGCCTAAAAAATACATTAGCGAGATAACCCTTCGACCTAAAATGAAGAAAAAATTCTGGATAATCATTCAAAAATTAATTCTTCGTTTTTACGCAGTACTTTGACAATGGAACCTTCTTGAAATTTTTTGGAGATTATATCTGAAGCTAAAGGATCTTCTAAATATCTTTGGATAGTTCTCTTTAATGGCCGTGCCCCAAATACCGGGTCAAAGCCCTTTTCAATAAGAAATTCTTTTGCCTCAGAACTCACCTCTAAAGTAATCTTCTGTTCTTTTAGACGAGCTTGGACAAAGCCAATTTCAATATCAATGATTTTGTGTAAGTCCTCTTTTGATAAAGGACGAAAAACAATAATATCATCGATGCGGTTTAAAAATTCAGGCTTAAAGGTGCGTTTTACCTCTTCCAGTAATTTCTCCTTCATCTCTTCATAGGTAATCTCTTCTTTTTGCGCCTTAAAGCCAAGTGAGCCAGTGCGCCGGATTAATTCTGCACCCACATTGGAGGTCATAATGACAATGGTATTTCTAAAATCGACTTTTCTACCAAAACTATCCGTAAGCCGGCCATCCTCAAAAACCTGCAGTAAAATATTAAAGACATCCGGATGCGCTTTCTCAATCTCATCTAAAAGGATTACTGCATAAGGCCGCCGTCTTACTTTTTCCGTAAGTTGACCTCCTTCTTCATAACCGACATAACCGGGAGGTGCGCCGATAAGTCGGGAGACATTAAATTTCTCCATATATTCAGACATATCTAATTGTAAAAGTGCATCTTCATCACCAAACATAAATTCTGCCAAGGCGCGCGCCAAAAGCGTCTTACCAACCCCAGTAGGACCTAAAAAGATAAAGGAACCAATTGGCCGTTTGGGATCTTTTATTCCGGCACGTGAGCGTCTTACCGCATGGGCAATACTTGAGATAGCTTCATCTTGGCCAACAACGCGTTTATGCAGTTCCTCTTCTATCTTTAATAATTTTTCGCTTTCCTTCTCTTCTAATCTAAATATAGGAATCCCCGTCCACTGCGCCACAATCTTGGCAATCTCCTCTTCAGTAACGGTTGGTCTTGCCTTATCCTTTGCCTGGGCCCACTCATGATTTAAACGTTCTAATTCTTGACGCGCCTGTCTCTCTTGGTCGCGCAAAGCAGCGGCTTTTTCAAAATCCTGAGATTTAATATAAGATTCTTTTTCTTTTCTTAATGCCTCTACTTTCTCTTCTAATTCTTTTATTTGGGGAGGCACAATTAAAACATTTAATCTTGCGCGCGAGCCAGCTTCATCAATTAAATCAATTGCCTTATCTGGTAAGAATCTTCCGGAAATATAGCGATCAGAAAGTTTTGCCGCCATCTCTAAAGCACCATCAGTAAAAGTAACCCGATGATGTGCTTCATATTTATCGCGCAGGCCCTTTAAAATTTCAATCGTCTGCTCTACTGTAGGTGGTTCAACAATAATGGTCTGAAATCTTCTCTCTAAGGCAGCATCTTTTTCAATATATTTTCTATATTCATCCATCGTGGTAGCACCAATACATTGAATTTCCCCACGGGAAAGTGCAGGCTTTAAAATATTGGAGGCATCAATTGCTCCTTCTGCTGCCCCTGCCCCCACTAGTGTATGTAACTCATCAATAAAAATAATTACATCGTGAGAACGCTTTATCTCCTCCATCACTGCCTTTATTCTTTCTTCAAATTGTCCACGGTATTTTGTGCCCGCTACCATTAGCGCTAAATCTAAAACCACAATCCGCCGGTTTCTTAATACTTCGGGAACATTACCTGAAACAATCGCCTGAGCAAGCCCTTCGACAATCGCAGTCTTTCCTACCCCTGCTTCTCCTAATAATACCGGATTATTTTTGGTACGCCGGCTTAATATCTGAATTACCCGCTCGATTTCATTGCGTCGGTTAATTACGGGGTCAAGTTTATTTTCTCTGGCTAAAGCAGTTAAATCCCGTCCAAAAGCATCTAAGGCAGGGGTCTTAGTTTTTGTCGGTGCAGAGCCAAAGCCGGGTAAAGCAGAGCCCAAAAGTTCCATTACTTCATTTCTTACCGTATTTAAATCTAAACCTAAATTTAACAATACCTGCGAAGCCACTCCTTCTCCTTCGCGGATTAAACCTAATAAAAGATGTTCTGTACCAATATAATTATGACCTAAGGCGCGTGCTTCTTCGGCGGCTAATTCTAAAGCTTTTTTTGCTCTGGGAGTAAAAGGAATATCCCCAATAATCTGAGTAGTCGGACCAGGCTGAACTAATTTTTCAATCTCCAGTCTTATATTCTCTAACGAAATCCCTAATTTCTGCAGTACTGTTGCCGCTACTCCCTCACCTTCACGAATTAATCCTAAAAGGATATGTTCGGTTCCAATATAATCATGATTAAAACGCCGGGCTTCTTCTTTGGCTAAGATAATCACTTTTCTGGCTCGCTCTGTAAATCGGTTAAACATTAGCCCTCCTTTATCTTTAACCTACTACGAATAATCTCTGCACGTTTAATATCACGTTCTTCAGCAGAGAGTCTTTTTCTTTCTATCTTCTGTAAATGCGCTGGCTGCGTGATAATAAATAATTCATTTATTGTGCGCCGATCTATATTTCTAATAATCTCTAAATCTAACCCTAATCTCACCATCGATAGAAGTTCAATGGTTTCTTGACTGGAGATAATATGGGCATTCTTTAAAATCCCAAAACTACGATTAATCCGGTCCTCCAAAACTGCTCTACTCTTTGAAAGAAGAGCCTGACGGGCTTGCATTTCTTGCTCAATAATCTGGCGAATCAAGGCATTAATATTATTAATAATCTCCTCCTCACTATGTCCTAAAGAGACCTGGTTAGAAACTTGAAATAAATTTCCCATTGCCTGGGTACCTTCGCCATAAAGACCGCGAGTAGTAAAACTCAATTTAGAAATGGCGGCTAATACCCGATTTATCTGCCGGCTCATCACTAAAGCAGGTAGATGTAGCATCACTGAAGCGCGCATGCCCGTTCCGGTATTAGTTGGACAGGCAGTTAGATACCCCCAATCCGCTAAAAAGGCAAAAGGTAGCTCTTCCGCTAGACAATCATCTATTCGATTAATAATATTCCAAGTTTCAAAAAGATTAAATCCTGATTGCATTACCTGAATCCTTAGATGATCTTCTTCATTAACCATAATCGAGATAATCTCATCATTATCAATAATTACTGCCTTATTATCTTTTTTCTGTGCCTGTTCCTGAGAAATCAGATGTCTTTCAATTAAGAATTGCTTATCCAGATTATCTAAATCGGATAAATTAAAAATAGTTAAACCTTTTAGATAATTATTTTTTTCAATTGCTTTACTGACTGCCAAAAGCACCTCTTCTGTCTGCTTTTTATTTGCCCAATGGGGGAAAGGAATATTTTCTAAGTTCCGCGCCAAACGAATACGGCTGGAAAGCACAATCTCGGAATTTGGACCCGTGCCTTTTAACCATTCACTGGTATGATTTAATAAATCCTCAATCTTCATAGATTAACCTTTTTTAGAATTATGATTTTTGTTATTTTCTTTAAGTCTTTTTTCTAACTCTTTTATCTGATCACGTAGACGCGCCGCTTCCTCAAAGGCTTCTTCTTCAATTGCCTTCTGTAATTTATAACGCAAAGTAGCCAGTTCACTCGTCTTTTTATTTACCTTAACTAATTTTTTAGGAGATTTACCCATATGTTGACTTAAGCCATGAATTCTTTTTAAAAGGGGAGCTAGATACTTTTTAAAGGCGCTATAACAATTCCCACAACCTAAACGACCAATCTTTTTAAAATCTGCGTAAGTAAGTCCACAGTTTGGACATTTAATAAGAGCAGTTTCCTTTTCCAGGACCGGTTTTTCAAATTCCACCAATCCGGCCAAAAGATCACTTAAACCAAACTGTTGTTCCATCTGTAAACTCTTTTGGCGCGCACATTCTTCACAAAGATGAAGCTCATTCATCTGGTCATCCACAATCTCAGTAAGATGTACTGTCGCCGGATTTTTACCACAAATATCGCATAACATATTTTCTCCCCTAGATTAATGACAAATGACAAAATCAAAAATTCAAAATTTAAATGTCAAATACCAAAACTAAGGTTTTGTCATTTGGTATTTGTGCTTTGACATTATTTTGTCATTTGTGCTTTGTGATTTGGATATTTGATACTAATATTTTATGCCTTCTTTTTTAGTCAACTCCTTAAATTTTTTCATTAACTTAAGAGTAAGTGGACCTGGTTTACCGGTTCCAATCCGCCGGCCATCAACCTTTACCACCGGAATAATCTCGGCAGCTGTACCAGTTAAGAAACATTCATCCGAAATATAAACTTCATGTCGGGTTAAAACATGTTCATGCACCGGAATTTTCTCTTTACGTGCAATCTCTAAAACTGTATCGCGGGTAATCCCCCTTAAAGTCCCCATACATTGGGGAGGAGTATAAAGGTGATTATGCTTTACAATAAAAATATTATCACCCGTACATTCTGCTACATAACCTAAGGAATCCAGCATAATTGCCTCATCATAACCTGCATTAACCGCTTCGATTTTGGCTAAGATATTATTTAAGTAATTTAAGGATTTAATTTGGGGATTTAAGGCCTCAGGTAAATTGCGGATAGTAGGAACAGTAATAATCTCTAAGCCATTTTTATAAAACTTCTCGGGATATAAAACTATCTTATCGGCAATAATAATTACTGTAGCGTTGCCTTTACATTTACGCGGATCAAGCCCTAAGTCTCCTTCGCCCCGGGTTACTACCAAACGAATGTAGGCATCCGAAAGTCTATTTACCTTTAAAGTCTCAATTACTGCTTTAATTAACGCTTCTTTAGTTAAGGGAATCTCTAACATAATCGTATGCGCCGACTCAAAAAGGCGATCAATATGTTCTTTTAATTTAAAAACTAGCCGATGATAAGAACGAATCCCTTCAAAGACTCCATCCCCGTATAAAAGCCCATGATCAAAAACCGAAATCTTTGCTTCCTCTTTTTCATAAAATTTACCATTAATATAAACCTTCATCTTCTCCTCCTAATCTAAAATCATTCCATCTCTTAAATGGACTATTCTTTTAGCCATTTGGGCAATCTCTTGGTCATGGGTCACCAGAATAATCGTTAAATTTTCTTGATTATTTAATTCTCTCAGTAAATTTAAAATATACCTGCCATTTGTAGAATCTAAATTACCTGTCGGCTCATCACATAAAAGTAGAGTTGGCTTATTGATTAATGCGCGCGCAATGGCTACTCTCTGCTGTTCACCTCCGGAAAGTTGATTAGGAAAATGATTAATCCTTTCTCCTAAACCTAATTGATTTAATAATTTTAAGGCCGCTTGTCTTTTTGTAGCCTGCTTTGAAGATGAAGAATTAGAAATTAGTGCAGGAATTAAAACATTTTCCAAAACTGTAAATTCACTTAAAAGATGATAAAATTGAAAAACAAAGCCAATTTTTGAATTCCTTAATTTACAAAGTAAATCATCATCCATCTGATAAAGATCATTTCCTTCAAAAAATATTTTACCTTCCGTCGGATTATCTAAACCACCCAAAATATGTAAAAGCGTAGATTTACCTGCTCCTGAAGGACCGACAATGGCTAAAAAATCAACCGCCTCTACTTTTAAATTTATTCCTTTAAGCACATGGATTCTCTTTTTACCGTCATTATAAATCTTATGGATATTTTTTGCCTCTAACATTAAAATTATTCGTATCTTAATGCCTCTATAGGCTTAAGCAAAGCTGCCTTAAGACTCGGATAAAGGGTAGAAACTAAGGTAATTAACATCGCTGATAAAATAATTAATATAACATCTGGCCAAAATTGAATTGAAACGGGTAGTCGGTCAATATAATAGATATCTGCAGGTAATTTAATAAACTGATATTTTTTTAAAAGATAACAAAGGATAACCCCTCCTAAAAATCCCAAAAAAGTGCCTAATCCACCGATAAATAGACCCTCATAAGTAAAAACTTTTCGGATACCGCCGGCATCCATTCCTATTGCCTTTAAGATTCCAATATCTTTGGTTTTTTCTACCACCATCACGCTTAAGGTACTAATAATATTAAAGGAAGCAACCAGAATAATTAAAACTAAAATTACAAACATCGTAAATTTTTCTAATTTTAAAGCCGCAAAGAAATTTTGATTTGCTTCCATCCAGGTCTTTAAAACATAATCAAAACCTAAAAGATTAGATAACTCCTCTTTCACTTTATCCGCCAAATAAAGATTATCCAATTTTATGGCAATAGCACTAATTTTATTCTCTAACCCTAAAATCTCCTCTGCAGTCTTTAAATGGACAAAAATAAGATGCGCATCATAATCATACATCCCCGAGTTAAAAATCCCGACAATCCTTAGATTCTTTGACCCTCCCGAAGGAGAATAGACTCCTAAATAAGAACCCAATTTTAGACCCAAGCGAGCTGCTAATTCTTTACCAATAATTAATCCTTGCGGATCTAAATCTTCTAACTTTCCTTGCCGTAGATATCTATTTAATTTAGAGACGTTGATTTCCGTTTGGGGAATAATTCCTTTTAAACCTACCGCAAAGAAATTTTCGCCGTTTTGAACAAAAACCTGTCCTTGAAGATACGGACTTATTCCTAAAATATGTGGATTACTTAAAATCTTTTTCTCTATCGGTTTATATTTATCAAGATCTATCCCAGAATATCCAAATACCGTAATGTGAGCATAATTGCCAATAATCTTATCGCGTAAATCCTCATCAAAGCCAGTCATTACGGCAATTACGACCATTAAAGCCATTACCCCAATGGCAATTCCTAAGATAGAAACAATACTAATTAAAGAAATGAATTTTTCTTTTCTTCCGCTAATAAGATAACGCCAACTAATAAATAACGCTGGTCTCATTATTTCTGTGGTCTTAATAAGGGAAATAAAATTACGTCACGGATAGAAGCTTGGTTACTTAAAAGCATCACTAATCTATCTATTCCAATTCCTAAACCACCTGCGGGTGGCAGACCATATTCTAAAGCCAAAATATAATCTTCATCAATCTGCTTTTTCTCTTCTTGAGCTAATTCTTTTATCTCCTCTTGAAAACGCCTCCTCTGTTCTTCTGGATCATTTAATTCTGAATAGGCATTAGCTATTTCAAGGCCAGCAATATAAAGCTCAAAACGCTCAGAAAGCGCTGGATTTTCTTGCTTTGCTTTTGCTAAGGGGCATAAATTAGTAAAATAGTCGATAACAAATGTAGGCTGATTACTCATCTGTTGACTTAAAATTTCTTCAATCAGCTTAGTAATCTGGGAACGACTTAAGCGTTGGCTTTCGTGGGCAAAACCCTTGGCTTGTAATTTTTTTAACATCACCTCTGGATTATCCGTCGGTAAAATGGAGAATTTTTCTTCTACCATTTTGGCAAAGGAGAGTCTCTGCCAAGGACTTTGAAGATCAATTGTTTTTCCCTGATACTCAAAATTAGTCTTACCCAAAACCTCCTTAGCCAAAAAAATAATCAAATCTTCACATAAGTGCATCATATCTTGATAATCAGCATAAGCCCAGTAAACCTCAAGCATAGTAAATTCCGGATTATGTCGACTGGAGATCCCTTCATTACGAAAACTTCGATTAATTTCATAAACTTTATCTAGACCACCCACTAAAAGCTCTTTTAGATATAATTCCGGAGCAATTCTTAAATATAAATCCAAGGCATATTCATTATGATAAGTCTTAAAGGGCCTGCCCACTGCTCCGCCGGGAAGATAATGCATCATCGGAGTTTCTACTTCCAAAAAACCTTTTTCGTCTAAAAACTTTCGGATCGCCTTAATGATTTGCGTACGCATTAAAAATACCTTTTTTACTTCCTCATTAGTAATTAAATCTAAATAACGTTGGCGATAACGTAAATCTATATCTTTTAGCCCATGCCATTTCTCGGGTAAGGGTCTTAAGGCTTTAGCTAAAATAAAGAATTTCTCTACCTTAACCGTTGGCTCAGCAGTACGCGTTTTAAAAAGTTCGCCTTCCACTTGCACAATATCCGCAATATCCATGGCTTTAAAAAAGATAAGACTCTCTTCATCTAAGGTCTCATCTTGAAGATAAAGCTGAATTTTGGCGGTAGCATCCTTTAAATCCAAAAAGGTTACTTTTCCATGCTGGCGTTTAGCCATAATCCGGCCACAAAGATTTATCCTTTTGCCTTCTTTAAAATCTTTCAGTACCGAAGCAATCTCTTGTCGGCTAGAAGAAATAGAGGGATATAATTTTAGGCCTTTGGCTAAAAGCGCGGTTAATTTTTCCTTTCTCTGTTCTAAAATCTCATTTAATTCCATAATTTTTATTATTATATAGTAGATTTTATTTACTGTCAATTAGAAATAAAAATTGGATATTTTAGGCGGGCAGTTGCGTGCGGATTATTTTAATAAAAACTTGCGAGACACGGGGGTCAAATTGAGAACCAGCATTATTCTTTATCTCCTTCAATGCCTCTTGTACAGTTAACTTTCTTCGGCGGTAGGGTCGCTCAGAGGTCATGGCATCAAAAGCATCCGCACAGGCAATAATCCGGGCTAAAAGTGGGATTCTTTCTTTACTTAAACCATCAGGATAACCCGTGCCATCATATCTTTCATGGTGATGCCGCACAACTGGTAAAGCAGGTTTAAGAAAATCTAAGGGCTCAAGAACCTCTTCTCCTTTTACGGGATGAAGTTCGACAATTGCCCGTTCATCAGGCGTAAGTTTACCAGGTTTACCTAAGATACTATCCGGAATACTAATTTTACCAATATCATGCACCTGGGAAGCATAACGTAAAATCTCTAATTCATGGGGAGAAAGGGAAAAAGCGTGGGCAATCTCTAAGGCATAGCGGGTTACTCTCTCAGTATGACCACGCGTGTAAATATCCCTTGCTTCTAAAGCTAAGGCTAAGCTATGGATCGTATTAAAATAGTTCATGTGGATATTTTCGTAATAACGCGATTCTTGTAGAGCAATGGCTACCTGTGAAGCAAAGATATTGAGCACCTCTATCTCATCGGAAAGAAAATGACGGGGTTTCTTGGAATAGGTAGAAATTACTCCTAAGATATTATTCTGAAAGACTACCGGCATACAAAGCACAGATTTTATTCCCTCCTCTTTAAGTAACTCTTTGGATTTCGGTTTTAATCTTAAATCCTTATCTACATTTTCGATTACTACTGGTTTTTTCTTTGTTACTGCTAAACCTACTACCGACTCTTTCACTTTAAGTGGAAATTGTTTTTTAAGAAAACCTTTACTGACGCCATAACTGGCAGTAATGGTTAAAGTCTGTTTTTCTTTATCTAATAACCTTAATACACAACCCTCAGTATGCATCAGTTCACAGGTAAAGTGGGTAATTAAGGAAGCAATTTTTTTTGAATCTATGCCAGAAGTTAAAGTGCGGTTAATCTTAAAAATACTCTCCAATTCCTTTTTTATCTTTAAGAAACTACTTTTTTGCCGTTTATATCGCCTTCTGAATTTAAGATTGCTATTCATTATCTTGTTAACTATACCCTTTAGCCGGTCTAAGTTATAATGCAATTTCTTATTCACTAAAGAAAGACGTTGATACATAATTTTTATCTGGCGGATGAAACGATTATTTTGTCTTTCCTTTTTTATCTGTTCAGTCACATCCTGCACTAGTTCCAAAGCATAGAGTACATTACCAGTATGGTCTTTAATCGGGCTAACCGTAAGCTGAAAATAACGCTGCTTGCCATTTTGAGTATAGCCAATTCTTCTTTTACCAATTTCTACCTTAGCGGTTTTAAAGACTCTACGGGTAGGACAACCCGGACAGACTTTTGGTCGGTGTTCAAAGATATTATAACAGTGCTTACCTTGAATATCTTTAGGTGAGCCAAACCAATCTGCTTGCTGTTTATTTACCCACTGAATACGAAAATCTTTATCCAGAAGACAAAGCCCGGCACCTACTCCCTGAAGAAGATCTTGGCTGGTAACTTTATTCTTAACCAAACCTCACTCCCCTTTAGACCATAAAAAAACCGAGTCTACCGTTTGGTTTCTTTCGGCAGCTCGGCCATCAATGGATAGGTTTCTTTCGGCAACCCGACAATCTAAATTGGTAACCCCTCTTTAGATCCGTAGCTTTGCGTCCCCTGATTTCTCAGTACGCCTAAACTTCTGGCGTATCCGCTTCCTCGCGGAGGTTTGCCTTTATCGAGAAACCTTTTTTTCTTCCTAAAATGAGTATACCCTATAAAATTGCCTTTGTCAAGGCAATATTTTTTCTTAATGTAAGTTATTGTATTACAATAACTTACATAAATAAATTTTAAAAAATAATCTTAAGGAAGAAAAGCGCTGGCTAAATCTGATATACACTAAGCTGTTTAATCCGCTTAAGCATATTCGGATGGGTACTTAAGAGTTCTAGGAGCCGATCTCCCCAGCCCAATTGTATCTTCTTTGTTTTTAAGACTGCTAATTCATTTGGGTCAATGGTGCCACTTTTGTCTAAATCTAACTGGGCTAATTCTCTAATTTCATTTAAGGCTTGGGAAGGATCATTGAGAAAAAAGGCCTTTAGTCCCTCTGCTTCTTTAAGTAAAGTTTTATCAACGCGCGCTGAACCATAGACAAGTTTATAAAGACTGGAAGCTAAACTATGGGCAGAGTTTCCTAAAAGTAAAGAGCCACGGTCCGCAAAATATTCTCTAATTCTTGAAGCATAAAGTACCAAAAGATTGGTAATAAAATAAAAAAGAAAAGCCACCAGACCAATAAGTAGCGCACTACCTTGTTGTCGCTCATTACGTCTACGGCCATAAAAAAGAAATTGCCAGGCAATCCGATACATAATCATTGGGATAACCGAAAGTAACATAATGGTTAAAACATCGCGGTTCTTTAAGTGACTCAGTTCATGACCTAAAACCGCTCTTAATTCCTCTTCATTTAATAATTTTAAAATCCCTTCCGTAACACAGACCCTTCCATCTTTTAAAGTTCGGCCAAAGGCAAAGGCATTGGGAATGGGAATCTGGGCAATCCCAATTTTAGGCGCTGGAATTCCCGCCCGCATCGCCAGATCCTGCACCATTTGATAAAGCCGGGGATATTCATGAGGCGAGATATATCTTACCCGCATTGTCCATTCTACCAATTTTGGTCCCAGCATATACTGAATAAACATTAAAACTAAAGATAAAATTAGATAAAAATAAAAATCAGTTATTCCTGCAAGATAACTTATCCAAGACACCACCGCATAAACAATCGCAAATAAAACAATTAACAAAAGCCACATCCTTAATCTTAATGACCACATCTTAACCCTCCTTTATTCTATAATTTATGATATTGATTTAGGATTTAGAATTTAGGATTTATTTTAATATCTCTTTTTTTATTATAAACCCTTATTACCGGATTGTCAAGATTATCAGTATCCACATACATAAATTAATTATTTGGCAATGGCCGGGAAAAATCTTGCCAAATTAATTTTTCTATGCTAAATTTAAAACCAATATGGAAAAAAATCTCTGGAAGTTTATTGATGAAAAAGGAACTTTCGGCTCTAAATTTGCCCATCAGATAAAGACCCTTTATTTTCCGCTTTGTAATACCTATCCAATTATGGGATCAGTCTCACCTGATTTACACGGTGACCTAAAAACTGATTTTAATTCTTTTCTTCTTGAACCGGTTTCGCGTCTAGATTTAATTAACCTAAAATCAAGCCGTAATTTCTGGATATATATAAACCCCGCCTCTACGCGCCGGGACGAAGTAAACTCCCAAAAAATCTGGTCCTTAACCGGAGTTTCTAAGGATACCTCATTAATCAAAAAAGATGAATTTATTTTAGAAGCCGGCTTATTATGGCAGAAGATAATGCGTAAAAATAAAAAAATTGGCTTAAAAGCCCAAATTATCTCCTTTATCCCTGCTTCAGGAGAACCAGTGGAAATAATGTATGTTAAACTTACCAATATCTCTAAAAAACCAATTAGTTTTATTCCTACTGCAGCCATTCCTATATACGGACGTTCAGCAAATAATCTACATGACCATCGTCATGTAACTTCGCTTTTACAAAGGATTAAAAAGAAAAGATGGGGAGTAATTGTAAAACCTACGCTCGTTTTTAATGAAAGAGGTCATCAAAAAAATTTAACCTCTTACTTTGTTTGGGGGATTGATCAAAAAGGGAACAGTCCCCAATATATTTTTTCTACCCAAGAAGAATTTACCGGCGAAGATTCGGATTTAGAAGCGCCCCAAGCAGTAATAAAGAATCTTATTCCAAAAGAAAAAAATATTCAAGGTAAAGAAGCATTTGCAGGATTAAAATTCAAAAATTATCTCCTTAAACCCGAAGAAACTTATGGCTATATTATCTTAATGGGGATTGTAAAAGACGAAAACCAGATTAATCAAATATGGAAAAAATTTAATACACCGCAAAAGATAGAGTTATCCCTAAAATCCACTTGCGAATATTGGCAAGAGAAAAGTAATTTAATTAATGTAGAAACTGCGGATAAGAATTTCAATAATTGGTTTAAATGGGTAAATATTCAGCCTACTTTAAGAAGAATCTTTGGTTGTTCTTTCCTGCCTGATTTTGACTATGGTAAAGGCGGAAAGGGCTGGCGTGACCTCTGGCAGGATTCACTTCTTTTAGTTTTAACCTCTCCTGAAGAAGCAAGACCTCTACTTATTAACAACTTCTGGGGCGTACGCATTGATGGCACCAATGCCACAATTGTAGGAAACAGACCCCATGAATTTATTGCTGACCGTAACAATATTAATCGGGTCTGGATGGACCATGCTAGCTGGCCTTTATTTATTATCTATTTATATATTCAACAAACAGGAGATCTTAAAATCCTCTTAGAAAAAGTACCTTATTTTAGAGACCATTTATTATGCCGGGCTAGAGAAATAGACTCTTCCTTAAGCCAAGCAGAGAAAAATTTATTAGAAACAAAAAATAAAAAGATTTATTATGGAACAATTCTAGAGCATCTTCTAGTAGAAAATCTAGTTCAATTCTTTAACGTCGGAGAACATAATTTTATTCGTCTAGAAAATGCGGATTGGAATGATGGTCTAGATATGGCGGCTCAATTCGGTGAAAGTGTTGCTTTTAGCAGTATGTATGCACAAAATCTGAGGCTACTGAGCGATTTAATTAAACAATTAAAGATAAAAAATATCGTTATGCTTAAAGAATTAATTATTCTTTTTGATTCTTTAAGAAAAAAAAGTATAGATTATGCTAATATCAAGAAAAAGCAAGAAATTTTAAACCAGTATCTTCAAAGTACAAAATATGTTGTCTCTGGCAAGAAAATCTCTTTACCCAAAGAAAAAATCATTAAAGATTTAGAAAAAAAAGCCCAATGGTTAACTAGTTATATCCGAAAGCAGGCCTGGTTAAAAGAAGGTTTCTTTAATGGTTATTATAATAACGATAAAGAAAGAGTGGAAGGAAAAATCCAAGGCAGAATCCAAATGACCCTCACTGGACAGGTATTTCCGATAATGAGCGAAATAGCTACTTTAGAACAAATAAAAATTTTATGGAAAAATGTAAAAAAATATTTACAAGATAAAAAACTAAAAGGATTTCACCTTAATACCGATTTTAAAAAAGAACAGCTTAATTTAGGCCGGGCTTTCTCTTTTGTTTATGGAGACAAAGAAAATGGTGCATTCTTTAACCATATGGCAGTAATGTTTGCTTATGCCCTGTATAAACGCGGTTTTGTAAAAGAAGGTTTTGAAGTATTAAATTCGATTTATCAGATGGCAATTAATACATCCGTAAGTAAAATTTATCCAAATTTACCTGAATATTTTAATGCTCAAGGTCAAGGCATGTATTGTTATTTAACTGGCTCAGCAAGTTGGTTTATCTTTACCTATTTAACCGAAGTATGCGGGATAAAAGGTGAATACGGAAATTTAGTTATTGAGCCAAAGCTTACCAAAGAGCAATTTAAAGATAAAGATACAGTTAGCATCACGACTAATTTTGCTAAAAGACCGATAAAGATAAGGTTTATAAATCAAAAGAAAAAAGATTTTGGTAGGTATATTTTACGTCGGATAATTTTTAACGGAAGAATTATTGCAGAAAATTTACCTTGCCGATTTTCTCTTTCCCGCCAACTCTTTCTTTCCTTAGCAAATAAGAAACAAAATCTTATTGAAATTATTCTGGACTAGCTTTATTTAAGGAATTTTTTAGAAACGGCAGGATATACCCGCGACTACAAAAGAGGTGTTTATTCCGCTATTTGGCTTTTTTATGCCGAGGTTAGAAAGATGACGGAAGCGATATTCTACGGTAAGAGCAGTATTTTTATTAAAAAACCAGCTTAATCCACCCGCGCCATATTCATAGAAATTAAATTGACTGCCCTGCTCATAGGTATGCTGGGTCATATAAAGCATACCACAGGCAACCTTAAAATATGGCTGAAAGCTATATTCTTCAGGTAAAATTCCGATTTTAAAACAAAAAGCATTGCCTACTTCTACATTTTTTTCCGGAGAGGAAACTCCCGCAATATATGGCTCTAATTGAAAATCAACAAACATCCAAGGATTTAAGCCGATTTTTTTTAATATATTTTTAAAATCAAAATTTAATCCCAGAATTAAAGGATAAAGACACAAGTCTTCTTGTTTCTTTAGTGAGGACCAGCCATAGCCAGTCAAGACTTCTATTCCTTTAATTAGGCGGGGCGGTTCTTGATTGGCGTAGCTTAAACCAAAAAGAGAAATAAAAATTAAGGTAAATAAAAAAAGAATATAATATTTTTTCATTTTGTAAAAAGAATTATATTATATTCTTTTATTTTGTCAACAATTTTTAAAAAAATTTAAAATTTAGACTGCCTTAATATTTATCGCGCGGGGACCTTTGGGAGATTTCTCTACGTCAAACTCCACATTCTGGTCTTCTCTTAAGGCATCAAATTTTATGTCAATAAGTGCCGATTGGTGAAAAAATATTTCTCTGCCATCAGTATCAGCAATAAAACCAAAACCCCTATCCCGGATCAACTTCTTTATCTTACCCGTATGCATAAAATTCTCCTTCTAAAAAGTCTGCCCGGCACCTTTTAAAAGACGCCGGGCAGATTAACTTTTAAAATTATCTCTTTACTACTTTTGTTGCCTGCTGGCCTTTTGGGCCTTTTTCAATTTCAAACTCTACTTCCTGACCTTCCTGTAATGTCTTGTAACCTTCGCCCTGAATAGCGCTATGGTGCACAAAGACATCAGTTCCGGTCTCAGTAGTGATAAACCCGTAGCCCTTCTGGTTTGAGAACCACTTTACTTTGCCTCTTGCCATTACCTACTACCTCCTTTCTCTAAAATTTTTTCTGATAGTAAATAATGGCAGAAACAAAAAAACCGTTAAGGTTAATAGAATAATCTTAACCTTAACGGTCTAAGATTTCTACTCCCTTATTTACTACAAACTATAGTATAACATCTTTTTTTATTTTGTCAATACAATTTTTCCTGCCGAAAAGAAGTTGCCCTTTTTTTAAATTCATCTTTTAAGGCCTTAAATTTCTCTTGTTGCTGTGGATTTAAAATCTCCCAAATCTCTTTATCGGCAGAATCCTTAACTTCTGCTATCTGCTGGCGTAAGTTTTTGCCTAAATCTTCCATCTTCTTACGTGTATTTTCTAAAATCTCTTTTACCTTTGTTTTCTGTTCAGGGCTCAGTTCTAATTTTGCGCTTAACATCTCAAGGAAACGGCCATCTTTTCTTGCTTGAAACCTTGATGGCATAAATTCTTGCCGTTGTCTAAAATATGGCCTATTAAAATACCCGCGTGGCGGTTTGTTAATGTTTATTCCCACCAAAACTCCCGCTAAAGCACATAAAACCCCAAATATCCCCAAATACAATGCATTTTTATTCATTTTTATTCACCTCCTCTTTTAATTATAATCCTAAAATTAATTCTATTAAATTCTCAGAAGTTATTTGATACCCGTTTAATAGATAATCTTCGACTGAATAATTAGCAGGCAGTTGTCTTAAATTAAAAATCATAAATAATAATAAAAATACAATTGCCGTCAAAGGAACCGGAATGAGCCGACGCGAAAAATTACCCATCTCTAAAAACCAAGCTAGTCTTTCTTTTGTCTTTACTTCTTCTTTTAACTTATCACGCAGCCGAAAAACAAGATAATCCAAAGGTAAACTCAGACGTTCTTTTTCTTGAAGCATCTTTTTTATCGCAAAAATTTCCTGATATTCTTTTTTACATTGTAGACACTGGTTAAGATGCTTTTGGATAAAAATATTTTCCTCTTCTTTTGTTTCTTTATCTAAGTAACGATTAAGAATTTTTCTTATCTCTTTACATCCTTTCATATTAAACCTGCCGATAATTTTAAAAATTCATTTTTTAAGATTTGCCGGGCGCGATAAATCCTGGATTCAACGGTTCCTAAGCGGCAATTTAGAATGCGGGCAATCTCCTCATAACTTAAATCATCGATATCTTTAAATATAAGTGCAGTCCTATATTTTAAAGGCACCTTACTTAAAGCGATTTTTAACATTTTTTCTTTTTCTTTTTTAAAGTATGCCTCTTGCGGATTATCATAACTGGTAGCAATCTTTTCTAAGGTAAAATCTTTAGTTATCTTTTGTCTTCTTTGACGCAAGAAATCATAAACGGTATTTACGGCAATCCGATAAAGCCAAGTAGAAAATTGCGCTTTTTTCTTAAATGACTTTAAATGATGATATACTTTTAAAAAAACCTCTTGAACAATATCCTCGCTTTCCTGGTCTTGACCAATCAGCGAGTAAACAATGTTTAAAATCCGGTTCTGGTATTTTCTTACCAGCATCTCAAATGCCTCTTTTCTACCTGAAAGAAATTCTTCTACATAAAATTCATCATTCGGCATTGGTTTTTCCATAGATTAGACGGAAATCTTTTTAATTTATTCCCAAAAATTTTATTCCGGGCAAGCAGGCTAATTAGGAAGGAATTAATAAAAAGGCTTGATTTTAGCTTTGGATATCCTCATTTATATTCTTTGCTTCTTTTGGATCAATTATTCCGTCTTCATTCTCGTCATATTCTGCCTCAATAGCGCTATCTACTTTTGCTTTACCTTCAGTCTTGATCAGGATGTATCTATCCCGCAGTAATTCTTTTACCTCTTCTGGCTCAAGCCACCCATCTTTATTTTTATCGTATTTCTTTTCTAAAGCAGTATTTACGCGCGAACGGGCATGCCTCCAGCAAAGCCGCCTTTCTTTAGCATCAATTATTCCATCATTGTTTAAATCGAGTCGCTCTTTTATAAGCTTATTCCAAGCATTCAATTCATTGCTATCTACTATCCCGTCATTATTGGTATCTGCTCTCTTTTCCCACCAGGTATTTACCCTAGAACGCTGTCTAATTTCTTTTTGTCTTTCCATTCTCCACTCATGTTTATCAATTACGCCATCTTTATTTTTGTCTATCTGACGAAATCTAACTGGCTGTGCGATTCCAGAAGATATAGATAGACTCAGTAGCAATAGAAAAATAACTAAAATAATAAAAAAATTATATTTTTTCATCATCCCTCCTATTTGAAATAAACTCTACTCTCACATTATTATAAAAAAAGTTTTTCTGTCAAGGATAAAATCTTTCCTAACTCTTCCACCAGGCACTTCTTTGCGCCTCTACCGCCCAAGGAGTAAAAGGAGGCATATTATTGATATTGAAATCACTGTCATAATCCCAGTTTCGGTTAGGAGCAGTATATTGGGGATTTCCGTATTGCCAGGCGCCTTGGGCAATTTGACTATTCCATAACTGAACAAAGGAGCCGCGGATAGTTAAAGTCTTGCCTGACCAATTCTCATGAAGCCGAGGATAATTTTCCAATCCGCCGTTATAATGGCCTTGGGTAGTATTATCTATTCCCGCGATAAAGGCGGTATTGACCGTGGTATTAGTAGCAGTTCTATAACTTAAACTTCTTGTACTATTAGTGTCATTCCAATTATTAGAAAGAAGATTTACTGCATCAGCAATTACTGCAGTAGGTTTTTTATTAATCGTATTATAATCTCCTTGAATATAAACAGGAACATTGGAAACTATAGTTAAGCCACCACTGCGATAAATTTCTGAACCGTTAATCAAGCGTATCCCAGGTTGCTCATTAGTTCCTGTATCATTTCTTGTGGCATAGATAAGACCGTTAGTAGGTAAGTGATTAGGATAACCCGGATATCCACCATCGGCACCGGCTAATTTCTTAAGGTCAAGATTGGTCATGCGGATATATTTACCTTCCCGGTTATTATAAAAGTCTGTATCGGTTACAATCGTGCCGGTGGGTATATCTTGTCCTTCTACTAAAGTCTGATTTCCTTGTTTAATTACGCCATTTTCTATTTTTATATTGGCATTGTTTGCATAATAACCATCGGGTTGAATCGAGCCGACGATCGGTACAGAGAGTTTGGTTACGCCGTGGACACTGCTTTTTACTGACCCATGCCAACGGCTTTGCGACTCAGTAAACCAATCAGGGTCATCGCTATCTAAACCATCCATATAAAAATAAGCGCCTGTGCCGGCTCTTTTGATGCGCGCATCTCCGGGTTGTCCTTGAGGACTATCTTTACGCCGATTATAAATATTTCCTGCTGAACGCACATATTCACTATTAAGGGTCAAGGTATTTTCTGAATCAAGGTACATATCTTTGTTACTGTGAATTCTTCCGGTAAAATTCATATTTGGCCCGGGTAATATCTCTAAATCGTCGGCATAAAATACCGCGTGCTGAAAAGTATAAATTACTCTTAAAAGGACTGCTTGATTAAGGCTGATGGTTACTGATGAATCTAAAGGATGCTGACAGGTAGAATTTACTACATATGCCTTTACTTTTACCACTGTTCCATCAGGATCAGTAATCTGGCGCATCCCCGATTCAGCCTGATTTACTACAGAATAAACCACCGCGCCATTAGGAAAGGCAGTTGAGTTTTGATAAATAGTAGTAATATTTCCGCTTGCTGGATAACGGCTAACATCAGGTGAGATCTGAAAATTAGCAATCGCACTCATAAATTGATTTATCGCATCCTCAAGAGCTCCTTCGGCTAAATAAAAGACCTCTTTTTCTAATCTCTGTCGGCCTAATGCCACGCGCTCACTCATAATTTTAGTAAAAAGCGGAGCAAATAACAGGGTAAAAAAGACAATAGTAAAATAAGCTAAAATTATAGCTTGGGCCTTTCTTTTATTTTTTCTTGGTAATCTTTTATATTGGTTAAATAAAAGATTCATTTTATTCTCCGTCTATTGGTTCCTTAGTTTTACAATTGAACTTAAAGTTACGGAAATAGTCCTGTTCTGCACAGTAGCTTTTTCTAATGTAAGAATAATCTTTAATTCATTATTATATAAACTAGAATTAATCGATTTATCTTCAAATTCTATGGAAGTAACGTTATTAGCGATGATAAATTGGTTACCTTTCTCTAAACGCCGTAAGCGTTTTTGGCCCGGCACATATTGGTATTGGATTTTGTTGCTTTTATCCCACTCGGTAAGGCCCGTAGTAGCATTGATAATTAAGCCATTGCCATCTAAATCAACTGGCAAATAAAAATCAACCGAATTATTATTGGGTTTAGAAGGGATCGATAAATTGGGAGAAGGAATCTCAGAAGAAGTGCGCGTGGTCTTGCGTAATTCTTGGCTCATATAGTTAATGGCATTGCGACAACTAGAGCGCAAATCACTTTGGCTAGTAATTAAGTTCCAGATACTTGAGCCCTGAATAAAAAAAGATAACATTATCCCGCTTATCAGACTAAATATGCCTGTAACCACTACTATCTCCATCAGGCTAAAACCTCTTTGATTTTTCCTTTGTCTTAATTTCATCTTCTACCTTGTCCTTTTAGTCACTAAATATCTTGCCTGAAGACTTCCTTTTTTATCCTGCCAACTTAAATTTACCATAATTTCTAAAGGGTCGCTACTTGTGTCAACATAGGAAACAATGATATGTTCGTTTTTTAAAGTATAATTTCCTACAATGGTAGTATAATTTTTATTGCTTGGGCCATCCACAACTCCATCAGGAAAATCAACCAAAAGTTGGCTAAAAGGTGTACATTTAATTGCCTCCAGCATATTAATTAAGTGCGCCATTGCCACACTATTATCTTTATTCAGTTCGGAAAAATTAAGACTGGATAAATAAGTCTGGATTATTGCTACACTTGCAAAAACAAGAATAATGATGGCTACCAATACTTCTACTAAAGTTATACCCCGCCTATTTTGTCTCATCTTTATATTTTATCCCCATAATTAAAGTATAATCTATTAAATAATTAAAATCAATAATTTAACCAGAATATGGCAACCTACGAGGTCGGATTTAAATCAAGGGCTCCATTTCTAAGGCAGGATGTTTGACTTTTTGTAAAAAGCTTAACAGCTCTTCGGAAGAGATTGCTTGGGTTTCATCAGCAATTTTATCAATTAAATCCGCAATACCGAGTTCTTTAGCACGTTTCTTTAATTTATCCCCTAAAATCTCCTTTAATTCTTTCGGCATCCAAACCAGGCGTTTAATGCCTCCTTCTGCGGCAATAAATTTTTTACTGACAATATATAATTTACCGATACCTAAAAAGCCCGGTGTCTGTACGCCTCCTCCTACGGAACCAGCTAAAGTGGTAAAACTCATTCCGCAAGGAGTCATTCCGGTATAATCGCGATGCACAACCATAAAACCATTTGCCTCAGGAATAATTGCGACAATACACTCAAAGCATCCACAACTTGTCTGAGGGGAATCCATCAAGGAATACATGCTTACTTTTTCTACGGTTTTATTTGACTTCTGGTAAACAAAATCATTGACGTTCTTCCATTGCCCTAATTTTTTATCTAAGATTTCTCCTTTAAGGATAGGTTGATTAGGTCCAGAAGGAGTAATCTCGTAAGAAGCCTTGCCATCCAGCCAAGAATAAGCTCCGCAGAGTCCTAAACGTTCAGGGGTAATTATACAGACATGGTTGGGAGCAAAACTCTGACAGAGTGTGCAAGAATAAAAGGTATCTACGCTTTCATCAGTCATCTCGCCCATCCGCGCATCGCGTTCATCAAAAGATTTTTTTGCCTCTGGAAGCAGCCTTTCAACCTCCTTTTCTTGGGTATAGAGTTTAACCGCAACCTTATCCACAATTGCGCTATACTCTTGATGAAACATTGCATGTAAAATAATCCCAATATGTTTTAGACGAAAGCCCTTCTGGAAAGCATCGTTACTAATCCTAATCCAGTTCATATCCCGCTGGCCAATATGCATTAAACCCATGGCATAGTTAATATAGCGATGAATTTGCCGTTCTAAAATTGGCTCAAAATCCTTCTGCATCTTACGTCCCGCTACTTCTACAATAATCGCCAAAGGTAAAGATTTCTCTCCTTCAGCTAATTGGTCAATATCTGGTCCAATGAGCTCAATTTTTCCATCTTCCACTTCTGCTAAACTTTTAGAAGTCAAAAATTCAAAAGCAGAACTTGCCTTTCCTCCAAATTCTACATATAAATTCTCTTTCCTTACACGTTCTCCTTCAAAAGCTGCGGCATACGGTACGGGAATAGGAATCTGGGTTATTTTAACCTTAACTCCCCTTACCTCAATACAACGCGAAACAATCTTTTTATGGTCTAATTCTTTAACCAAAGCTTCATAAGTAGTAATTCCCGAAGGCCTTATTTCCGGAATATCGGTATCCGCAATAATCGGAAATCCCATATTAATCGCACCGGCTCCAGTAGCATATTTTATATCATCTAATTCACCTAAGACTAAACCAAAGGCAAAGACGCGTTCTTTAGTATATAAAAGACACTTCTTGGCGTCACCTGGTTTTAATCCACCAAAGGTTAAAGCTGAACGGATCGCCCAATTTAAAGGATAGATTGCTGAAAGAGTATCCCGGCCATAAGGCACAATATAATTATCCCAACCCATCTGTACATTCTCTTCTAAAAGTTGATCAATAATTGAACGGCCGTTAACCGAAGAGCCAACAAAGACTAAAATATTCCTTTCTTGCAGTTCTCTTACAATTTGAACGGCAGTTTTATTATCGGAAGCTTTTCCTAATATCGCGGCAAATCCCGGCATTCTGCCATCTACTAACTGAATTCCTAATTGGCGCATAATTGTATCACTAAAAAAACCATTACAGTCCTTTTGTGGCTCTTCACCATAAAGATAACGTAGCGCCATAATCACTTCTTCGCAAAATAAAGTGGCTATTCCCGCATCCAAAGCGTCTCCTAAATAAGGAAGCCAAACTTTATCAGAAGGTAAAGATGGCAATAAGGATTTGGCGTGTTCTAAAATCACCTGAAGATCTTTTAAAGTTTCTGCCTTAAGCCCTAACAAGGCATTTGCCAGCGGTAAATAAAAAGCAGTCTCAGGAAAGCCAATTTTTTGGTTAAGTCCTTTTTCTTTAATTGCTTTATCTAAATAATCCTTTGCTTGTTGGTAAACTCTTTCTGCGCCGCGGATTACTGCGGTTGCCACAATCTTAGACATAAAATTTCTCCTCCTTGACCAAATCCATAATTTCTGGATAGCCAAAATTTTCGCTTAATAATCTTTCTTTAAAAGAAGAAGTGTCAATTCTCTCTTTAATTAATCTTAAAAATATGCCTGCATTTTTGATATTGCCAACTAATACGGCACCTACCACAAAATTATTTTTTAGGATAATTTTTTTGTAGAGTTTAAGTTTTTCATCAATAGTCTTTAATTCTTCATAACCGGCTTCTTGAGCTTTAACTTTATATATCCCTAAAGAAACTACCGGCAAGCCAAAAAATTCTAAAGAATTCATCCCTAATGAGCCGTCATATTTAATATTTTCTCCGGCCATATTTAACCCGGCAATTTTTCCCTGCTCAACTGCGATTGGCCAAAGAGCATTTACGGTATGGGCTCCTAAAGTTAAATCAAAACTCTCTGCACAATCACCTGCGGCATAGATATTAGGTACGGTTGTCCTTAGAAAATCATTTACTATAATTCCTTCATTAATTTTTATTTCGCTATCTTTAACCAAATCTATATTCGGTTTAATGCCTTTTCCTACAATCACTAAAGAGCAACCAATGACTTTACCTGACTCTAATTTTATCGCCTTTAAATCACCATTGCCGATAACTTCAGAAGCATCCTGACCAAAAATTACTTCTAAGCCATTTTCGGATAATTTATCTTGCACAATTTTCGCTGCTGGCTCATCTAACATCTGGGATAAGACCTGTTTTGATTTAACAATTATTTTCGTCTCAATTTTGCGTTTATGTAAAGCATAAGCAGCTTTTAAACCAATTAATCCACCCCCTAATACACAAGCGGTTTTAGTTACGGGCAATAAATCTTCAATTTCTTTTACATCCTTAAGCGTGCGAAAACCAAAGACACCTCTTTTTTTAATCCCGGCTATATCCGGAAATTTAGGGCTGGCACCGGTAGCAATTAATAAGGCATCGTAATTTAAAAAAGTTTTATCTTCTAAAATTATGCGATTCTTTTTAGGTTGAATCTGAATAACCCTTTTATTTAAAAATAATTCAATATTATTTTCTCGATAAAAATCCTTTTGTCTTAATAAAATTTTATCTTCTTTAACTTCTCCCGCCAAATAATAAGAGATAAGGCAACGGCAATAAGCCAGATAGTCCTCATCTGAGATAACGATAATCTTTGATGCTTTATCTTTTGTGCGGATTGCCTCAACACAAGAAATTCCTGCTGCTGAATTACCAATAATTATAAATTGTTTCATTTGCTTACTATCTCTTCCTCCTGCCAGATAATTGCTTTCGTCGGACAAGCTTTAACACAAGCAGGTTCGTCCTTATCCTTACATTTATCACAACGTAAAGGAATCTTGGCTTTAAGATTTGGCCGGATTGCTGCGTAGGGACAGACCATCACGCACATCCAGCAACCTACACAACGCGTTTCATCATGTAAAACCATCCCTTTTTCTTTATCATAAATAAGGGCAGCTGCCATACAGGCATCAACACATTTAGGATCTTTGCAATGTCTGCAGGATATAGGATAATTTTTTCCTTTAGAAGATAAAACTTTTTTGCGCGGTAAAGATAAAATCTCTTCTTTAATCGCCTTAAATAATTCTCCACTTACAGAATGGGCTACTGCACAGGCAATCTCGCAGGATTTACACCCTAGACATTTGTCGATATCGTAATATAAATTTTTCATAATCTCTATCAGTGTAAAGTATAATGCGAAAAATGTAAAGTTAAAGTTTAAAGCTTAAAACGCTTTAAGTTTTACATTTTAGTTATACGCCTTGCGCTTTTAGTTTTACACTTCATTGGTACATAGGAGATTTTAAATTGAGGGTTTTTCTTTTTTCATCAATATGGCTAAGCATTAATTTTGCCATCTCTTTTGGATCATCACAGAAATCAAATCTTGCTCCTACATCTTCTTCTAAATTTTTAGTTAAATATTCAGTTAATTGCTTACTTCCTAAAACTGAAAAGGGGCTAGCGCCAAATACGGTATAAACTCCCGAAGCGACAAAATACATTCCAATCGTAATTGCTTTCTCTGACATCCACTCCGGTGCAGCTCCTGCCGCAGGAAGATCTGAAATATCTTCGCCTAAACCACCTTCGGCAATTACATTACATGCCGCAGTTAAGATACGTGAATTATCTACACAAGAACCTAAATGTAAAACCGGCGGAATTCCTACGGCTTCACAAATCTCCTGTAAACCACGTCCGGCATATTCCTTGGCTGCTTCGGGAATCAAAAGCCCTTGTTTTGCGCAGGCAATTGCTGAACAGCCAGTCTGAAGGACTAAAACATCGTTTTTAATTAGTTCTTTTACTAATTCGGTATGAAATAAATCGTGTACTTGTTTAGGATTATTGCAACCTACGACTCCGGCTAAACCCCTTAGACGTCCAGAAATAATTGCTTCATTTAAAGGTCGATAAGTAGCGCGGTATCTACCCCCTAAAATCTGAAAGATTATCTCTTTGGTAAATCCTGCCACCAAATCCATTTGTTGTTTTGGGATATTTACTCTTTCTTTATTGCGATTAGAAAAATTTTCGATTCCTAATCTGATTATTTCTTTAGCTACTTTATAAGCATTTTGGGCTTGAAATTCTACGTGAATGACTCCGGGAAAGCGTGCCTTAGGATTGGTAGTAATTAACTTTGTATGATAACAACTAGCAATCTCCTGTAAAGCCGGCATAATACACTGCACATCCACCATCATTACCTCAACCGCTCCGGTAATAATCGCTAATTCCTGCTGTAAAAAATTTCCTGCCACAGGAATTCCATGCCGCATCAAAACTTCATTAGCAGTACAGCAGATTCCGGCTAAATTTATTCCCGCTGCACCTTTTTCCTTGGCTAACTTTACTAATTCAGGATCCTGACTTGCTTTTACCGCCATCTCTGATAAAATCGGCTCATGACCATGTACCACAATATTTACATAATCTTCTTTTAATACCCCTAAATTTACTTTGCTTCTTACCGGCTTAGGGCTACCTAAAATGATATCCTGTAAATCAGTAGCAATCATTGAACCGCCCCAACCATCTGAGAGCGCACAACGCAGACCCGTTTTAAGAATATTTTTATAGTCATTATCTACGCCCATGTGTGTAGTATGTAGAAGCTCAACTATTTCTCGATCTATCCCTCGGGGAATAATCCCTAATTTTTTCCAGACCGCCTGTCTCTTTTTCGGAGCACGTTTTATAAAGACGAGTTCTCCTTCTTGTTTGCCAAATTCTTCTAACAATCTTTTAGAAAGTTGCTTTAAAATCTCTTCTTTGGATTTATTAATCTCTATCCCAAACTCTTCTGCTAATGTTTTCATTTTTTCTAAATCTAGAATTTCATAATCATGGGTTTTACCTTCTGTCATTAAGTATAAAGTATGCGCCACATCTCTTCCGTGATCAGAATGGGCTGAAGCACCAGAAGCGATTTTTCTGGCTAAATTTCTTGCCGCAATTGTATCTGCACCTGCGCCGCAAACTCCTGCCTGTGGACCTTCTCCAAAAGGGTCAATCCGGCAAGGTCCCATGGCACAAACTGTACAACATAAACCTAACTGCCCAAAACCGCATTGCGGCTTTTGTGCCTCTAGCCTCTCCCAGGCAGTTTTAATGTTTTCAGTTTCGGCCTTTTTTAAAACTTCTTGTGTGGCTAAATCAATAGATTTTAAATCAGACATATTTCCTCCCTAAGTTTAAAATTTAGGATTTAGAATTTAGAATTTTACTTTATAATCCTGCTAATTCTAGAACTTGCGGTACTAATTTAGTCCAACCTAAAGGCATAATATGAATCCCTTGGCATAAAGGCTTTAATTCTTTAATTAAACGACTAGCAATCTCAATAGATTTTTTAGGCCGATCTTCTTTTGAAACTGAAGCAATCTGGTCAATTAGATTTTGCGGAACGGATATTCCTGCCACATTCTCGTTCATATATTTAGCCATCGCGGCAGATTTCAATAAAACGATTCCGGCTAAAATCGGGACTTTTAAATGTTTAATTTTAGATAAAAAATTCTCAAATACCTTTACATCATAAATTGCCTGTGTCTGAAAGAATTCTGCTCCGGCTAAAATCTTTTTCTCCATTTTAATAATCTGGGGCTCTAAGGGATCAGCTCCGGGATTTACTACTGCACCTAAACAAAATTGGGGAGCTTTACCTTCTAATTTATTTCCTTGCATATCAAAACCTTGAGTAAGTTTTTTTGCTACTTGTAATAACTGCACAGAATCTAAATCAAAAACCGGTTTTGCCTGGGGATGGTCTCCTAAAGTAGGGTGATCTCCCGTTAAAATTAAAACATTTTCAATCCCAAAAACACTTGCCGAAAGTAAATCTGACTGTAAAGCTAAACGGTTCCTATCTCGGCAGGTAATTTGATAAATTGGCTCAATTCCTTTTTGTTTTAATAATATACAGACTGCTAAAGAACCTAAACGCATTACTGAACTTTGTAAATCGGTAACATTTATCGCATCAACTCTTGTCCGCAAAAGTTCTGCTTCTTCTAAAATAGTCTCTATCTCAATTCCTTTTGGCGGACCAATTTCAGAAGTAAGTATAAATTTAGCGGATTTTAATTTTTCTTTAAAGGTCATTTTAATCTTTGTAATTTTGTTGCCTCTACTAAATTCCGCATTAACATTATTACAGTTAAAGGCCCTACGCCTCCAGGAACCGGCGTAATCCAGGAAGCGCGTTTTTGCGCTTCGATAAATTCTACGTCTCCGACAATTTTATCATCGACTCGGTTTATACCTACATCAATCACAATGGAGCCTTCTTTAATCCAGTTACCCTTAATTAAATTCGCTTTTCCGACCGCCACAATCAAGACTTCGGCATTTTTTACATGTTCTTCTAATTTACCGGCACTACTTGTACCAATATGACAGACTGTGACAGTGGCAAATTTATCTAATAATAAAAGCGCAAGCGGCTTTCCCACGATTTCACTGTGGCCTACAACTACTACTTCTTTTCCATATAAATCAACGCCGGTCTGCTTTAATAACTCCATTACTGCTTGAGGGGTACAAGGTAAAATCTTTGCTTTTCCAAAGATAATTTTTCCGATATTTACTGGATGCATTCCTTCTATATCTTTATCCGGTAAAATAAATTGACTGATTTTTTTATAATCAATCTGAGTAGGTAGAGGCATCTGAATAATTATCCCGTTTATATTTTTATCTAAGTTTAATTTTTCGATAAATTCAATTAATTTAGATTCAGTGATATTTGCCTCCAATTTATAAAATTGATAATCAATCCCTAAATCTTGGGCGGTCTTCTTCTGAGATTTAACATAAGTTTCTGCACCGACATTTTCACCCACTTGAATGCTGGCTAAAACCGGTTTTATCCCTAAAGAATTAATCTCGGCTTTAAGTTCTTCTTTAATTCTTTCGGCAATGGGTCTACCCTCTAATAATTTTGCCAACTTTTTCCTCCGTATCTTGTCTTATCTTTTTTATTATTTTTTCTTTTGCCTTTAACTCTTTTTCTACTGCCTGAGTCAATCTTTTATCTTTTAATGCCTTAAGATTAATTTCCACATTAAAATAAGCACTCCTAAAAGCTGACTCTAGTAAAACCGCTCCTACCGCGACATCGCTCATTAAATTAATATTTCCTTTCTTTATTAATTCAGGACATAATTTTATCCCCAAAAAACAAAGATGCGCCAGCCTAAGCGGTACATTTAAGGCTTTTTTTAAATTTTTACTATTATAAGCAATCACATCTAAATCTACCAGATTTAAAAACTCCTTCCTTAACTTCTCAGATTGTTTTAAAATTTGCTTTAATTCATCCTCATATTTAGCATAACGGCGCTTACCCAAAGTAAAATTTACTACCATACTAATTAAACTTGCACCTAAACTAGCAGTTAAAGCTGCGGCTGAGCCTCCGCCCGGAGCAGGTATTTTTTTAGCCAAATCATCTAAATATTTTTTAAGAGATTTGTCACAATACATATTTAATTCCAAATCACAAAGTACAAATGACAAAATAATGTCAAAGCACAAATACCAAATGACAAAACCTTAATTTTGGTATTTGACATTTAAATTTTGAATTTATTTTGAATTTTTCCCGATGTTTTATCGGGATCCCGACTTTGTCGGGAGAATTTTGTCATTGGGCTAAGATAATCCTACAATATTTCCTTTTTTATCAATATCAATCTTTTCACCTACCGGATGTGTAGGAAGCCCGGGCATCGTCTGCATTGTGCCACATAAAGGATATAAAAATCCTGCACCGCATGATGCACGAATATCTCTAATTGGTAAAATAAAACCTTGGGGACGTCCCTTTAAATTTGGATCATGAGATAGAGAAAGATGCGTCTTTGCCATACAGATCGGTAGTTTATCCCAATTATTTTGAGTAAATAATTTAATTTTCTCTTCGGCTAATTCAGCATATTCTACATCCCCTGCGCCATAGATTTTAGTGGCAATAATTTTAATCTTTTCTTTTATCGATAAATCTAAAGGATAAAGAAACTTAAAATTTTTTGGAAGATTTGCTAATTTTATTACTGCTTTTGCTAAATCTAGGCCCCCTTTTGAACCTTTACTAAAAACTTCACTTACCTGACAATCATCTGCACCAAAATCGAATGCCTTCTTTCTTATCAATTCAATTTCTTTTTTTGTATCTGAAGGAAATTTATTTATTGCTACCACCACTGGAAGACCAAAGATCTTTATATTTTCTATATGTTTTGCTAAATTGGGTAAACCCTCTTCCAAAGCAGAAAGATTCTCTTTGACTAAGCCCTCATCTAAAGGCTTTCCGGGAATAACTTTAAATCTTTTGCTATGCGCTTTTAAAGCACGGATAGAACAGACTAAAACCACTGCATCCGGAACAAATCCGCTTATCCGACATTTAATATTAAAAAATTTCTCCGCGCCACAGTCTGCGCCAAAGCCTGCTTCAGTAACTACATAATCAGAAAAATTTAAGGCAATCTTATCTGCCAAAATAGAGCTATTTCCATGAGCAATATTGGCAAAGGGTCCGGCATGCACAAAACAGGGTGTATTTTCTATCGTCTGAATAAGATTAGGTTTAATTGCATCTTTAAGTAAGACAGCCATGGCTCCTGCTACTTTTATATCTTCGGTAGTAATATATTTTCCTTCATAGGTTTCGGCCAAAACCACTCGACTAATACGTTTTCTTAAATCAAATAAATCTTTACTTAAGGCTAAAATTGCCATAATCTCAGAAGCAACGGTAATATCAAAACCCGTATCGCGCGGGATACCATCTTCTTTAGAACCTAAACCAATTTTTACATTTCTTAAAAAACGGTCGCTTACATCTACTACCCTTCGCCAATAAATTCGCTGAGGATCAATATTTAATTTATTTCCTTTAAAAATACTATTATCCAAAAATGCGGCGGCTAAATTATGGGCTAAACCTACGGCATGGATATCGCCAGTAAAATGTAAATTAAAATCCTCCATCGGAAGGACCTGAGCATAACCTCCTCCGGAAGCTCCCCCTTTTATTCCAAAAACTGGACCCAAAGAAGGTTGACGAATACAGGTAGTAGTAAGTTTACCTAATTTATTTAAAGCCATGGATAATCCAATGGTAGTAACTGTCTTTCCTTCTCCTAAAGGCGTGGGGGTGATGGCAGTGACTAAAATATATTTAGCTTTGGGGTGGGAAGAGATTTTTTCTAAAATACTTAAATCGATTTTAGCAATATAATTGCCATAAGGAATAAGATATTTCTTATTAATCCTTAATTTTTGGGCAATCTTTATAATCGGTTCTTTTTTTGCCTTACGGGCAATTGTAAGATTAGAAAGCATAGAAATTCTTAATCGAGGTTGTTATCTAACTCAAAAGCATTTTTGATTAAATCAAAACTTATTTCTCCGGCTTCATGTCTTAATGCAATCACATCAAAACGTGCTTTTCTTTCTAAAAGATTTTTCTCTTTTAGATAAACTAAAGCGGTCTGGATAATGCGCCTTCTTTTATTTTGAGATACTGCCTCCTGAGGAAGACCAAATCTATCTGAAGAGCGACTTTTTACTTCAATAAAACAAAATGTGTCTTTATCTTTAGCAATAATATCTATTTCACCCAAAAAACAGCGGTAATTTCTGGCTAAAATCCGATAACCTTGATTCTTTAAAAATTTTACTGCCGCTTCTTCGGAAGTCTTACCTAAAGAGATATTTTCTTTAGACACCGTTTTTTACGCCGATAAAACTTAAACGATGAATTTCAGAAGGTCCAAATTTTTCTAACATCCTTCGATGTAGTTTTGTGGGATAACCTTTATGCTGTGAAAATCCATATTGTGGATATACCTTATCATATATATTCATAATCCTATCCCGCATCACTTTGGCTAAGATAGAAGCACAAGCAATAGTTTTAGATTTTGCATCTCCTTTAATAATTCCGCTCAGTGCATAATCAAGGTTAAGTTTTATTTTTCCGTCGGTAATAATATAAATTTGTTTTTTAGGTTTATTTTTTAACTTACTTAATAAATCAAATACTGCCTCTTCCATTGCCAAGCGGGTAGCGGATAAAATATTTAAATTATCCACAATCTTTTCATTGATTATCCCCAATCCGGAAATAGATTTATCTATAATTTCTAAAAATGCTCTCTGTCTCTGTTGGGCAGTTAATTTTTTTGAATCAGCAATGCGATTTTTAAAACGATTTGTCTTTAATAAAACCGCAGCAGCTACTACCGGACCTGCTAAAGGTCCCCGGCCTGCTTCATCTACACCAATAATAAAATTATAACCTTTCTTTTTTAATTTTCTTTCATAATAAAGCATCTTTATTAAATTCAAATCGCAAAGCACAAATGACAAAATAATGTCAAAGCACAAATACCAAATGATAAAACCTTAGTTTTAGTATTTGTCATTTGGATTTTGGATTTTGTCATTTGGCATTAACCTGCTCTTCCTGGCTTTCTATTTTGGTGGCACGTTTTCCTATTTTACCTCTTAAATAATAGAGTTTTGCTCGTTTTACTTTACCTTGCCGAATAACTTCAATCCGCTCAATAGTGGGTGAATGTAAAGGAAAAACGCGCTCAATTCCTTCCCCATAAGAGACTTTTCTTACTGTGAAACTTTCTCTTATGCCTGAGCCCTTTTTGGCAATTACGATTCCTTCAAAAGGATGTAAACGCACTTTGTCCTTACCTTCGGGAATTTTCACTAATACTCTTATAGTGTCTCCCACACTAAATTTGGGTATCTCTTTTCTAAGATATTGCTCTTCAATAAATCTTAACTTATCCATTTCTTACTCCTTTTTTAAAAAATTTCTTTTCCAATAAATCCGGCCTTCTTTGGCGCGTTCTTTTTAATGCTTCTTTTTTTCGCCAATCTGCGATTTTTTTATGGTCTCCGGATAAAAGTACACTCGGTACCTTAAGACCCCGAAAATTAGCAGGACGAGTATATTGAGGATATTCTAATAAATTATCTCTAAATGATTCAAATTTCAAGGAATTTTTATCGCCTAAAACACCCGGGATAAGCCGAGTTATTGCATCTATTAAAACCATTGCCGCCAGTTCCCCGCCGGTTAAAACATAATCACCAATAGAGATCTCTTCATCTACTAGATACTGCCTTATCCTTTCATCTACTCCTTCATAATGTCCGCAGATTAAGATAAGCTGTTTATAATTAGATAATCTTTTTACTAATTCCTGATTTAATTTCTTACCCTGGGGACATAAGAGGATTACTTTTGATTTTTTAATTTTTATTTTTGATTTTATTGCTTCTACTGCACAAAAGATTGGCTCAGGTTTCATCACCATCCCCGAGCCGCCCCCAAAAGGCCGGTCATCAACTTTTTTATGTTTATCTAATGAATAATCCCTTAAATTATGGATATAGATTTTAACCTTACCCTTTTTTTGTGCGCGTTTAAGGATTGACTCGTTTAATACAGCACTAAACATATTTGGGAAAATAGTAATGATATCAATGCGCATTTTCCGTCGTCCGTTATTGATTATTATAGGTACTTAAGAATTCTTTTTTGAATTCACTAAATCTATCCAGCCTAATTGCTTCTTTTATCTTCTCCATCAATTCTAAAAAGAAATGCACATTGTGTAAAGAAACTAACCTTAAGCCTAAAATCTCTTCACTATTAAATAAATGTCTTAGATATGCACGACTAAAATTTCTACAGGTATAGCAACTGCAATTTTTATCTAAAGGACGGCTATCATCAATATAAGGAGAATTTCTTACAATAATTTTTCCTCCACTGGTAAAGGCAGTACCATTTCTTCCATAACGTGTCGGCACAACACAATCAAACATATCCACTCCTAATTCTACCGCAGTAATTATATCTTCCGGTAAACCCACTCCCATTAGATACCGGGGTTTATCTAAAGGTAATAAATCGGTAACTAAATTGACTATATTATACCTTAAATTCTTCGGCTCGCCAACCGAAACTCCGCCAATCGCATAACCGGAAAAGTCCATTTCTACTAATTCTTTGGCACAATCTTTGCGCAGGTCTTCATAAGTTGCTCCCTGAATAATTCCAAATAATAATTGTCGGTTTTCAATTATTGGTTCGCGGTTCTCGGCAAGCGCCGCCTTTGAACGTCTAGCCCAATCAATTGTTCTTTTCATTGCTACTTGTGCATGGTCTTTACTGCAAGGATAATGTACGCATTCATCTAGGGGCATAATGATATCTGCTCCTAAATCTAACTGAATTTCAATTATATTTTCAGGGGTTAAAAAATGTTTCATCCCATCAATATGGGACTGAAATTCAACGCCCTCATCGTTTACCTTTCTTAAAAGGGCTAAACTAAAAATCTGATACCCTCCGCTATCAGTAAGGATGGGCCTATTCCAAGAAATAAAATTATGTATCCCTCCTAATTTTTTAATGACGTCTTTTCCTGCTCTTAAAAATAAATGATATGCATTACAGAGAATAATTTGTGCTCCTATTTCTTTTAATTCATCCGGTGAAAGTGTCTTAACTGTACCTTGCGTTCCTACCGGCATAAAGCAGGGGGTATCTATTTGGCCATAGCAAGTAGTTAATTTTCCAATTCTGGCTTTTGTATTTTTATCTTGGTGGATTAATTTAAAAGAATCCATAATTTTTAAAAAGGAACTTGAGAAATTATATGAGATTCTTGTATCTGCGAAAGCAAAAATGCTTCTTCTATCCTAAATGGACCTACACTTTTTCTTTCAATTTCTAAGATGCAACCCACTGTACCTAAATCTTGCGCAATCTCCTCCGCAAGTCTACGAATATAAGTACCTGAAGAACAGCGTACATAAAATTTTATTTTTGGGGGATTAAAATCTAATAAGCGCAATTCATAAATATTAATTTTACGGGGCTGAAGTGATATTTTTTTGCCTTTACGGCTAAGTTTATAGAGTCTTTCTCCTTTATATTTTAAAGCACTAATCTGATGCGGAACCTGAAGATATACTCCTAAATAATTTAGAAAAACTTTCTTTATCTTCTCTATATTTATTTCTCCAACTGGTCTTGTTTCAATCACTTTACCCGTAATATCACCGGTATCAGTTTTTATCCCTAAGACCAAAGTTGCCTCATAAGCTTTATCATATTTAAGAAATTGAGAAAATAGTTTAGTATATTTACCGATTAAAATAATCAATACTCCCGTCGCTAATGGATCTAAGGTTCCGGTGTGACCTACCCGTTTAATCTTTAATTTTTTCCGCACATAATCTACTACATCGTGCGAAGTCATTCCTTTTGGTTTATTTACAATCAGGATTCCTTCTTTTACCATTTCTTATAAGATTAACATTGCATCACCATAACTATAGAATCTATATCTTTTTTTTATTGCTTCTTGATAAGCTTTTTTGATTAACTCTTCACCTGCAAAGGCGCAGACAAGGATAAAAAGACTCGTACGCGGAAGATGAAAATTAGTTAAAAGACAATCCGTCATTTTAAATTTATAACCTGGATAAATAAATAAATCTGTATAACCACTTTTTTGTCCAGAAGAAGCATAAGTCTCTAAGGCACGCAGACTTGTCGTTCCTACTGTAATAATACGGCCTGCCTTTAATTTTGTTTTCTTTAATAATTCTATTGTCTCATTAGGAATATAAAAATATTCCTTATCCATTTTATGTTGAGTAATATCATCTACCTTTACCGGCCGAAAAGTAGCATAACTGATATGTAAAGTAATATATCCAATATTAATCCCGGATAACTCTATTTTTTTTAATAATCTTTTTGTAAAATGTAATCCCGCAGTAGGTGAAGCTACTGCACCTTCATAACGCGCATAAACTGTCTGATAATAAATATTATCTAAATCTTGCGGTTCTCTTTTTATATAAGGCGGAAGGGGGATTTTACCTAACTGATATATTTTATCGATATCTTCAGAAGAAAAAACAACTTCATTTCTATTTATAATTTTTGCCGAAATTCCATCATTATCAAATATTATCTCTTCACCTACCTTAAGTCTTGCGGGTTTAATTAAAGCTAAAAAATTGGCTTCATTTTTTTGCGCTAAAAGTAATATTTCTACTTTTCCACCTGTTAAACGTCTTCCTTTTAAACGACAGGGTAGAACTTTTGTATCATTTAATATTAAAAGATCATCTTTATTAAGATAATTAATAATCTCTTTAAAAATACAATGTTTAATACTCTTCTTTTTTCGGTCTAAAACTAAAAGCCGAGCCAAATCGCGTCTCTTTAAGGGATATTGGGCAATTAATTCTTTAGGTAATGAATAATCAAAATCCGAAAGTCGCATCTTTAAGGTCTTAAGCTAAGTTCGCTACCCGGATAATAATATTTAAGGATCTGTTGATACTTATAACCTTTTTTCGCCATAAAGTAAGCGCCCCACTGACATAGCCCTACGCCATGGCCCCAGCCAAAACCGGTAAATACTACATCCTGATTAACTAAGTTTAAACTAAATTTTGTACTTCTTAAAATATTAGGACCGATAATATTTCTAAAATCTTTGCCAGAAATTTTTATTTTTTTATTATTATCACTAATTATTTCTAAATTTATTACCCTGCCTGAGCTGTCTCTTCCTAAAATCACTATCTCTTTAATCTTTTCTATTTTGTATCCTGCCTTAACCAGTTTATCTTTTAATTCTTCCTGAGATAAAACATAATGCCATTTAAAATGCGGCGAACCACAACAGAAAGAACAGGCTGTGCCTTTAAGAGGTAAGATATTTATATTCCAAAGTAAAGATGCATCTTCGGTATGCCCACCGCAAGTAGCATGAAAGTAAGTCGGAAAAATTTTCCCTTCATAAGTAAGCACTTCATTTCTGGTTGATTCTATTGCCTTATTGGTCCGATAACGTTCCGAAAACCTTCCTCCGTATATTTGAGAATAAATATCAGCGCCTAAATCATAATCTTTATTGCGATTTTCTTGAATATGATATAAGGCATAGGTTCTACTTACTACTGCCTGTGCTTTTAATGCTTCTATTGGCCAATAATGCGATACCTCATGATAAAGGACTCCTTTGAGGTAATCATCTAAAGCGATATGGTTTACCACTAAAAGACTATTATTCTCTTTCTTGATTAATTCAATCTCACCCCTAAATTTTTGGCCATTAACTGTAATTAAGCTTTTAGATGCTGGCTTAATAGATATTCTATTAAAATTATAATTTTTACCGCCAATTAATATACCATCTTTATAAGCAATGACAGTGGTTTTTAAATTTTTTCCTTCAGATAAGATATTTTTTGTAGAGGGTGCTTGAATTTTATAAGCGCCATAAGTCTTGATAAACAGAGATGGGGCATCTTGAATTATAGCAATACGTATTTTTTCTTCTGCTTGCGCAAAACATTGAAAATTTAAAATAAAAAATAAAAAATAAAAGAATATTTTAATAAATTGCGCAGTTAAAAGCTTTTTTACCGGCGACAACATAGCCAAAATATTAATGAGAGGAAAATACTGATTAATATGGAAGTGGTTAAAGGAAAATAAAAAGTGAAGTTCTTTTTTTGAATATAAATATCACCTGGGAGTCTTCCGAAAAAAGGTATTTTATGAATAAGACTTAAGAATATCCCCAAAGCGATTAAAATGATACCAAAGATTATTAAGATTTTACCTAAATATTCCATTTTTTAACGCTTAATATCAAAATTTTGTTATTTGGTATTTGACATTTAGATTTATTTTGAATTTTGTGTTTTAAGATTTGAATTTATTTTTTATTATATCTTTCTATCTCTGAATAAATACAACCACAATATTTCTGACAATAAAGACCTTTAAGTTTAGCTTCCTGGTGGGCTTTTTTAAATCCTAAACGAAAGTCTTTATAATAAAATTCTATTTCTAGCTCTTGTGCAATTTCGCTACCAATTTTTTTTAACCATTCCTGATCCTGATAAGGACTGACTAATAAAGTCGTAGAAAAATATTTAAAGCCACATTTCTTGGCTGCCTGGGCGGTCTTTTCTAAACGTAACCTCCAACAGGTCGCGCATCTTTGAGGTAATTCTTCTTTAAAATTTACTGCCTGAAAAAAATCCTGGGGTCTATATTCAGGATAATCCACGCAAAGATTTACTTCTTGGCTAAATTTCTCTAATGTCTCTTTTCTCTTTTTATATTCAGAAAAAGGATGAATATTAGGATTATAAAAAAATCCGCTGACTAAAAAACCTTCTTTTCTTAATTGTTCTAATGGATAAATCAAACAAGGTGCACAACAGATATGAAGCAGAAAATCCATCTTACACTAAAATAATTCCTTCTGTTTTTCTTGAGTTTCAAGCGGAGATTTCTTCTTGAGCATATAATTATCAAAATGTTCAGGATAATCTATCCCAAAATGACTAAAGGCTAACTTGGTAGCCAATCTTCCGCGTGAGGTACGTTTTAAAAATCCGGCTTTTAATAAATAAGGCTCAATCGTATCAATAATGGTATCGACTTCTTCATTAAGACTGGCAGCAATTGCTTCAGCACCTACGGGACCACCCCCAAAATTCTCGATGATTGTCTTTAGAACTTTGCGGTCTAATTCATCAAGCCCTGCTTTATCAATACCTAATTCCTCTAAAGCAGACATTGCAACTTTTTGATCTATTTTATTGATCTTTGCCACTTGTGCATAATCTCGAATTCGACGTAAGAGTCGATTAGCAATGCGGGGAGTGCCGCGGGAACGCCGACCAATCTCAAATGCTGCTGACTCATCTATAAGGATTCCTAAATGCTTGGCTGCCTGCTGGATAATTTTAGCTAAATCTTCTACCACATAAAAATCTAAATTATAAAATATGCCAAAACGGTTTCTTAAGGGTGCAGCCAATAAGCCCGTACGCGTGGTTGCTCCTACTAAGGTAAAAGCTTTTAGATTAAATTTTATCGTTTTAGCATAAGGTCCTTTATCAATTACAAAATCAATCTGAAAACTCTCCATTGCGGGATATAAAAATTCCTCTACCACCTTGGAGAGACGATGAATTTCATCAATAAAAAGAATGTCACCTCGATCTAAATTAGTTAATATCCCAATCAAATCGCCTGCCCGTTCAATAGCCGGACCAGAAGTAGCAGTAATCTTAGTATGCATCTCATGGGCAATAATATGGGCGAGGGAAGTTTTGCCTAAACCTGGCGGGCCAGAAAGCAATATGTGCTCTAAAGGTTCTTTTCTCTGTTTAGCTGCAGCGATACAGATTTTAAGATTATCGGTAATTTCTTTTTGACCAATAAATTCAGAGAGTCTTTTTGGTCTTAAAGATATATTTAAAATAACATCGTCTTCTGACTCGGAAAGAGTATTAATTATTGAGGGGGCTTTAATTATTTTTTGTCTAGATTCTTCTTTCATAGGGGATAATATTTTCTTTATTGCGCGAAATCTCTATTTCAGAAAATAACTCTTTTTGAAAAGCCACAATTTCTTTAAGCCGAATTAGTTCAAGAATTGCCAGAAAAATAACAATAATTTCTAATTTATTTTTTGCCTGAGAAAATAATTCTGAAAGATATACTGATGGTCTTTCTAATAAAAGATGTAAAATATCATGAATTTTTTCTTCAATAGTAAATTCATCTTTAATTACTTCATAAAATAATTCTTTAGGAACCTCTTCTAAAGCACGCGAAAAGGCATCAATTAAATCAAAGATACTCGCTTCAAAATAAACTATCTTTTCTTGATTAAGCTCAGCAGCATTATCTTTATTAACCGGACGTTTAAACACTTCTTGTCTTAATGTTTCTCTTTTTCTTAAATCCTCTGCGACCGCTTTAAATTTCTCATATTCTAAAAGACGCTTTACTAATTCTAAACGCGGATCTTCCTCTTCTTCTGGCTGAGAAGATGGTTCCTGAGGCAGTAACATCTTAGATTTTATCTGCATTAAGGTTGCCGCCATCACTAAAAACTCACCCGCAATATTTAAATCTAACAGTTTCATTAACTCTAAATACCTTAGATACTGATCCGTAACTTGAGCAATCGGGATATCATAAATATTTAGATGGTCCTTCTTTACCAAATATAAAAGTAAATCTAAAGGTCCTTCAAATATCTCTAATCTAATCTTATAACTCATTTTTATATATCAGTTGTTTTACTTCGCTCATCGTTTTCTCGGCAACCGCGTATGCTTTTTGACTACCCTCTTGCAATATCTTCTTAACCATTGTCTTATCTTTATTTAACTGCTGACGTCTTTGTTGAAATGGTCTTAATTTTTCAATAATCCCCGAAGCTAAATTGTATTTACAGGTAGTACAACCTACTTTTGCATTCTGACAATAATCTCTTACCTTTTCACTTTCCTTGGGCAGAAAAATAGAATAATAATTAAAAACATTACAGGTTGAGGGATGGCCTTTATCAGTTAATTTAATCCGCTTAGGATCCGTAAACATATTAGTAATCTTCTTTTTGATCGTCTCTTCTGAATCAGAAAGATTAATGGTATTATTATAACTTTTACTCATTTTTCTTCCATCTAAGCCTAAAAGCCGGGGAGTTTTGGTGAGAATTGCCTCAGGATAGGGAAAGACCTCCTTTTGATAAAGATGATTAAAGCGCCGAGCAATCTGACGGGTTAACTCCAAATGGGGAAGCTGATCTTCGCCTACGGGAACCTTCTGGGCCTTATAAAGTAAAATATCCGCTGCCTGTAATACCGGATATCCTAAAAAAGCATAAGTATTTAAATTATGATTTTTTATCTGACGTATCTGTTCTTTATAGGTAGGGCACCTTTCTAACCATCCTAAAGGGCTAATACAAGAAAATATCATATATAACTGAAGATGCTGAGGTAGTTGTGATTGAACAAACAAAGTAGATTTTTTCGGATCAATTCCTACACTGAGCCAATCAATGACATTATCTAATGCGTATTCAGATAAATTATCTGTATTTTCGTATTCACTCATTAAAGCATGCCAATCTGCGATCATAAAAAAACACTCATATTCCTCCTGTAATCTTACCCAATTTTCTAATGCACCCACAAGATGCCCCAAATGAAGTTTACCTGTCGGACGCATTCCACTTAATATACGTTTCTTTGACATAGCTAATTATATTTAGTGCTAATAATTTAGAATTTTTATAATTTCCTGGCTATCTTCTCTATTTCATAGGCCTCAATAATATCGCCTTCTTTGTAATCCCCAAAATTACTTAAAGAAACTCCGCATTCAAAACCTTCTGAAACCTCTTTAACATCATCTTTAAATCGCTTAAGTGAAGAAACATTTCCTTCATATATCGCTGTACCATTTCTGATAAGCGTTACTAAGGCGGAACGCGTAATTTTTCCTTTGACAACAAAACAACCCGCGACAGTTCCGGCGCGAGACAACTGAAAAACCTTTCTTATTTCTAATTTACCCAAAAAGACTTTTTTAAGTTTTGGCTCAAGCATCCCTTCAAGCGCACTCTTAATATCATTGGCTAATTCATAAATAATATTATAAGTCCGTACATCTACTCCTTCTTTTTGCATTAATTCTTTAGCCCGTTCATCTATATTTACATGAAATCCTAAAATAAGGGCATTAGAAGCAGCGGCTAAAATTATATCCGAAGCATTTATGTTTCCTACTGCCTCATGAATAATCTCTAATTTTATTTCGGCAATTTTAAGTTTATTTAAAGTCTCTTTTATTGCCTCTAAAGACCCTTGGACATCGGCTTTAATAATTAGTTTTAATTCTTTAACTTTACCTTCTTTTATTTGCATAGATAAATCTTCCAGACTAATCTTTGTTTCCCTTCTTATTTGATTTATTTTTTCTTGTTCTTGCCGTTTTAAAGCCAACAATCGGGCGGTTTTCTCGTCTTCTAATACAAAAAACTGTTCACCTGCTTGAGGAACTCCCGATAAACCCAAAACCTCAACTGGATAAGATGGTCTTGCTTCTTTTACTAATTGTCCCCGGTCATTAAACATGGCTCTAATCTTTCCATAATATTTATCTACAATAATATTATCGTTAAGATGTAGGGTTCCATTTTGTACCAGGAGAGTAGCTACCGGACCTCTTCCGCCAGATAAATGTGCCTCTAAAACCACTCCTTTGGCTAATCGATGGGGATTTGCTTTTAATTCTAACATCTGGGCTTCTAAAAGAATCATCTCTAACAAATTATCTATTCCTTCACCCGTCTTAGCAGATACAGGAACGGTAATTGTCTTTCCACCCCAGTCTTCAGGAGTAAGGCCAAGACTGGAGAGTTGTTTTTTTACCCTTTCAATATTTGCCTGGGGTTTATCTATTTTATTAATCGCTACAATTATTGAGACATCCGCTACCCGCGCATGGTTAATCGCTTCTTGAGTCTGGGGCATAACTCCATCATCAGCTGCCACGACCAAAACCACAATATCTGTTACCTTTGCTCCTCTTGCCCGCATGGCGGTAAAGGCTTCATGACCAGGAGTATCTAAAAAAGTTATTTCGCCATTTGGCAAAACTACCTGATAGGCGCCAATATGCTGGGTAATTCCTCCGTACTCTAACTCTGCAACCTTAGTCTTTCTTATCGCGTCTAAAAGAGAGGTTTTGCCATGGTCCACATGTCCCATAAAAGTAACAATGGGAGGCCGAGGTTGTAATAATTCCTTAGGATCTTCTTGTTGATGTATACTTAAAGCTAATTCTTCAGGACTAAGGGCTCTTTTAATTTTAAAACCTAATTCAGAACAAATCTCTGAGACTATTTTTTCCTCCAAGGTCTGATTTATTCCTGCCATTACGCCTTTATCCATGAGAGTTTTAATTAAAAAAGAAGACTTAACTTGCATCTTTATTGCTAACTCTTTAACCATAATCGGAAAAGAGATTTCAATTTCCTTTAGTTCTTCTTTAGGAGGCGTAATTATTTCTTGGATCTGCCCAACTTCTTCTTTTAATTCTACTTCGGGTAAAGAAATGACAGGCTTAGGTTCCTCAACTTTAATTTCTCCAGACTTAGATTCGGAAATAACTGTGGTGGTTAATGGAGGGGTTTCTTCTGATTTTGTAATTATAGAAGGGGTCTGAACAAAAATTTCTTCTTTGGGTTTTTCTTTAGGTTTTTTCTTTATTAAGGCAGTCTTCGGTGTAGTTTTTCTTATTTTTTTTATCTTAACTGCCTTTACCTTTTCTAAAGGAGACTTTTTAGTCACTTTAGATCTTATCTTAATTGACTTTGGTTTTAAACTCTTTTTATGCTTAACTTTTTTCTTTACTTTAACCATCTTATTTAGCAATTATTTTCTTTGCTTCTTTCAATAATTTCTCTGCTCGCTTTTCACCAATACCTTTTACTTTTAGTAAATCCTTAATTCCTGCCTTTAAAATATCCTCTACCGTATTAAATCCTGCTTCTTTAAGTGCCGTTTTAATATTATTACCGATGCTGGACAGTTCCTCTAAAGGAATTCCCTTAAGCTCCTCTTTTTCTTTTTTTACTTCTCTTTCCTTTTCTTCTTTTGGAATAGTTGATTTTGCGCGTATATCCAATTCCCATCCGGTAAGTCGAGAAGCCAAGCGGACATTCTGGCCGTGTTTGCCAATTGCCAAAGATAACTGGTCTTCTTCCACAATTACTTCTGCCCGACAATTTTCTTTATCTAATTTTATTTCTGCAATCTCCGCTGGAGAAAGGGCAGCTTTAATATATTCTTTCATATCTTCATTATAACGGATAATATCGATTTTTTCACCATTTAACTCATTCACAATATTTCTGACGCGATTACCCCGCATCCCTACACAGGCACCCACTGAATCTACTTTCTCATTTTTCGACCAAACCGAAATCTTGGTGCGCTCGCCTGCTTGTCGGGCAATTGACTTTATCTCTACAATTCCCTCGTAAATCTCGGGAACTTCCAATTCAAAAAGTTTTTTTACAAAATTAGGATGCGAGCGGGAAAGAATAATCTGAGGACCTTTGGTATCTTTTTTTACCTCTAAGACATAGGCACGGATACGCTGACCCTGTTTAAATACCTCATTGGGCACCTGTTCTCTTTTTAAAAGTATGCCCTCTGTCTTACCTAAAAGGTCAACAATGATATTACCTTTATCAAAACGATAGACTGTACCCGAAACAATCTCTCCAGTTTTATCCTGGAATTCACTAAATATCACTTCTTTTTCTGCTTCGCGAATCTTCTGAATAATCACCTGACGCGCAGTAGAAGCAGCAATCCGACCAAAATCTATAGATTTTATCTCCGCATTATTAAGAAAAGCACGAATTTTACCACTAGAAGGATCAATTTCTATTTTTAGTTCTTCATCAGGTTTTATATCAATAACTTTGCGCGCGGCGGTTAAAAGCGCACTCTCTACTGCCTGAATTAAAACCTCTTTCTTAATCCCCCTTTCCCTTTCTATCTGTTCTAAAATCGCTAATAATTCTTGACTCATTTTAATTCTCCGTTAAAAATCATTTATTATCTGTTTTGCCTTAATTATTTTATGAAAAGAAATTTCTTTGGTTTCATATCCTAAATCAATTTCTAAAGAATCCTCTGATACATTTTTTATTATTCCGGTTATTTCGGTTTTACCATTTATCGATTCAGATAAATTTAAAATTATCTTTCTATTTATACAGCGTAAGAAATCATCTTTTGTCTTTAATGGTCTATCTAAGCCAGGAGAGGAAACCTCCAGAACATAATTATTTATAGAGTCGTATGTCTCTAAAGTAGCCCCGATTTTTTCATTTAATTGAGCGCAATCACTAAGACTTATACCCCCATATTTTTTATCTACCAATAACCTTAAAATAGACTTACCCGGGGTCTTTATAAAATCTAATTCTACTAACTCTATATTTTCTTTTTCTAAAATGGGTAGAACTATCTTCTTTAAATCTTCTATAATCTTTGAATAATTCATATCATTTAGCTATCTTTAATAAATTTATCAGTTTTTTTAAAACATTTTTCTTATCGACTAAAAAGGCTTTTTTATTTTTCCTGAGCTTAATCTCAACTTTATCATCACTGAGCAGTTTCTGTCCTATTATTATACTTAAAGGAATCCCAATTAAATCCGCATCCTTAAATTTTACTCCTGCCCGCTCATCACGATCATCCAGTAATGTTTCAATACCATTTTTTTCTAATTCTTTTAATAGCTGATTTGCTAATTTCATAATCTTTTTATTGGTTACATCTAAGGGTAAAATCTCTACTTTATAAGGACTTAATTCCTCAGGCCAAATAATTCCTGCTTGGTCATGATTCTGCTCTATCACTGCAGCCATCAGTCGAGAAACTCCAATACCGTAACAGCCCATAATCATTGGTTTTAACTTACCATCGCGGTCCAAAAAATTAGCTCCTAAGATAGAACTATATTTTGTACCTAATTTAAAGATGTGACCTACCTCAATACAATTTAATTTATTTAATTTTTGATTACAGTTTGGACAATTTTCTATTTTTTCTTCAGTCAGAGTCTTGCTAAATTTACATTGGGAACAAACTCCCACTATATCTTCTCCACTTTCTGCCGGAACCATAAATTCATGAGAGACACTACCTCCCATTACTCCCGGATCTGCCTCCAATACCAAAAAGTTTAATCCACATCTTTTAAATATCCTTTTATAGGCCTTGTACATAGCGTGATAATTTTTATCTAAACCTGCCTGGTCTTCATCAAAACTATAAGCATCTTTCATAATGAATTCGCAGGCCCTGACTACTCCAAAGCGTGGACGAATTTCATCGCGAAACTTTGTCTGAATTTGATATAAAACTAAAGGTAGTTGCCGATAAGAAGAAATATGATTTTTTATTAAATCCGTAATTACCTCTTCATGGGTTGGACCAAGGCAGAGTTTTCTCCCTTTACGGTCAATAAATCTAATCATTACCTGGCCAATCTCTTTATCCCGCCCAGAATTTATCCAAAGCTCTTGAGGCTGTAGCGCCGGTAAAAGTAATTCCTGGGCTTTACAAGAATCCATTTCCTGACGGATTATCTTTTGGATATTATTCAATACCTTAAGCCCTAAGGGTAAATATGAATATACTCCTGCTAAAAGCATACGGATAAGACCGGCTCTGAGCATCAGTTGATGACTCACTGATTCTGCTTCTTGCGGCACTTCTTTTAAAGTAGGAATAAAACTCTTTGACCAAAGCATTTTAAATATTATTTGAGTTTTCTTAAGAAAGCCTAAAAATTATAGAAATCTCTGATTTTAGAGGCTTCTATTTATTTCTTTTAATAATTCTTTAACGCAACTATTCTTAGAAATTTTTCTTGTTGGTTTTTTTACTTTAAACAATAAACCCTCTTTTTTTCCAAAAGCCACTCCCATATCTGCTTCTTTTGCTTCGCCCGGTCCATTAACTACGCAACCCATAATTGCTATTTTAAGCGGTCTTTTATTAGAATAATCAAGCGCGGATAATTTGTCTTCTAAATCTTCTACTATCTTTACTAAATCCACCTCACAACGGCCACAAGTAGGACAACTAATAATTTCCGGACCAAAAGAGCGTAAACCCAATGCCGACAAAATTCCTTTAGCTACTTTTATTTCTACTTCTGGTTTTTCGGTAAGAGATACTCTAAGCGTATCCCCAATTCCTTCTAATAATAAGACTCCTAAAGCAATACTTGATTTAATTATCCCTTCTTGGGAAAGACCGGTGGCAGTCATTCCTAGATGTAAGGGATAATCGCAAATTTTAATTATTTTTCGATAGGCTAAAATTGTCTCTAAAACACTTGAGGCTTTAAGTGATATTACAATATTATAAAATTTTAATTTTTCCAATATTTTTATATAATTTAAAGCGCTCTTTACCAATTTATCTGCCATACTTAATTTTTGAGAATTTAAATCTTTTACTGAACCGGAATTTACACCTACCCGTAAAGGAAGCTTGGCATTTTTTAAAGCAGAAACTATCTCTTCAATTTCTTTTTGCTTATATATATTTGCAGGATTTAATCTAATTTTGTCTATACCATTATCTATTGCTGCTAAAGCCAAGCGCCAGTCAAAATGTATATCCGCAACTAAAGGAAGCTCTGTTTGGGGTTTTATTTTTTTTATCGCAAAGGCATCGGCTTTATCTTTTATTGCTAGACGTACTATTTCACAGCCTAATTTTTCTAATACCTTTATCTGCATAATGGTTTTGTCAATATCTTTTGTTTTTGTTTTTGTCATCCCCTGAATAGCAATCGGATAATTTCCTCCAATATAGAGTCTACCTATTTTTACTACTTTAGTTTTATGTCTTCTATACATTATTTTAAAAATAAGTTAGAAAATTTATTACTAAAAAATCTTAAAAAATCATTATAGGTAATAATTATGGCTAATGCGATTAAAATAGTAAGACCAATTTGGGTAATCATCCGTTCAGTTTTTGCTTTTAGATACTTACCCCTTATCTTCTCAATTGCTAATAATACTAAGTGTCCTCCGTCTAATACCGGAAAAGGTAGCAAATTAAAGATGGCTAAACTTATATTTAATACTGCGATAAGATGTAAAAGAGCAGTTAAACCAAGACGCGCAGCTTCAGAAGTAATATAAAATATTCCTAATGGTCCAGTAACTGATTCGCGCATAGACATTTTTCCCGTAAGCATTAAACCTAATGCCTTATAAGTCATGAAAGTTAAATCTCCTACCTTATTTATCGCAAAAAGGAAAGCTTTAAAGACGCCGTATCTTACTTTCACAAATTCATCAGTCGGTGTAATCCCCAGTAATCCCACGTTGCGCTTCTGCCCAAATAAATCCGTGATCTCTTTTGACTTTATCTTTACCTTAATTAACTGTTCTTTATTATCCCGTAAAACAGTAAGGGCTACTTCTGTATCTGGCTTTTTTTGATGAATATTTTTCTGTAATTCCTCCCAAAACTCAACCTTTTTTCCATCTACTGCGATAATCTTATCTCCTAATTTAATTCCTGCTTCTTTTGCGCCAAAACCATCAAGGATTCCACCGATTTTGGTGGTAACCATCGGATAACCAATGCTAAAGATTAACCAAAAGAATAAAAATCCTAAAAAATAGTTAAATAAAGGACCAAAGAAGATTATTGCCGCCCGTTTCTTTGGGCTCTTTGATAAAAATTCATCGGGCCTGCCTTTATATTCCTCTAAATTATCTCCCGCTAATTTCACATAACCGCCTAAAGGAATTATACTTAAAGAATACTCGGTAGAATTTTTCTTTTTGCTAAATATCTTTGGACCAAAACCTAAAGAAAAATTTTCTACTCTTACTCCCATTTTTTTGGCAACCACAAAATGGCCAAATTCATGGGCAATAATGATAATACCTAAGATAAAAAGAAAGACCAGCCACGTAAACATTAATTTATTTCTTTTTTAATAAAATTTTCTGCTTCTTCTCTTGCCCAGCTGTCTACTCTTAAGATATCTTCTAAATTAGGATTTAAAATATTTTTATGGCTTATTAAGACCTTACTAATTATTTTCGGAATAGAAATAAAATCTAATCTCTTTTTCAAAAAAGCCTCCACACTTACCTCATTAGCGGCATTTAAAACTGCCGGATAAGTTCCACCTTTATAGGCTGCCTCATAAGCTAATGCTAAGCAGGGAAATTGTTTAAAATTTGGTTTTTCAAAATTAAATTCTTTAATTTTAAAGAAATCTAATCTGGGAAAATAAGTAGAAAGACGCTCGGGGTAAGAAAGTGCATATTGAATGGGAATCCGCATATCGGTAAAAGACAATTGAGCGAGCACTATTCCGTCAATAAATTCTACCAGAGAATGAATAATTGCCTGAGGATGAATAATAACTTTTATTTTCTCTGGACTAATCCCAAATAAATACATTGTTTCTAATACTTCTAGACCCTTATTCATCAAAGTAGCAGAATCTACCGTAATTTTTTTTCCCATCCGCCAACGTGGATGCTTTAAAACTTGCCTAATTGAAACATCTTTTAATTCTTTTCTTTTTTTATTTCTAAAAGGGCCACCTGAGGCAGTAAGGTAGATATTTTTTAATTTACTTCTATCTTGACCATTAAGACACTGCCAGATTGCAGATTGCTCACTATCTACAGGAATAATTTTTACGTTTTTCTGTTTTGCTCGACGCATAATAATTTCTCCCGCCGCCACTAATGCTTCTTTATTAGCTAAAGCAATCTCTTTTTGATAATCTATGGCTTTTAAAAGGGGAAAGAGGGCTTCTTTTCCCGTAATCGCTAAAACTATTTTATCTATCTGTTTATCCTTTATAATCTCGTCTAAACCTTCTTTACCTATATAAATTTTTACCTTACAAGATTTAATTTTTGTTTTTAATTTTAAGCCTGCTAAAGGTTCAATTACACAAACCATTTTTGGATGAAATTCTCTTATCTGTTGATAAAGAAGACCGATATTACTTTTGGCGCACAATGCTTGTACTGAAAATCTTTTAGGAAAATTTCTTATTACTGCTAAGGTATTTTTACCAATCGAACCGGTTGAGCCTAAAATAGCGATTTTTTTCATTTTAAAATAGTACTCATATAAAAATAAAAAGCTGGTCCGGTAAAAAGCAGGCTATCAACTAAATCTAAAACCCCTCCTAAGCCAGGAAAGAGATTTCCCGTATCCTTTATTCCACAGTCACGCTTCATTAAAGACTCAGATAAATCTCCTAATTGTCCTAAAATACCTAAGGCAATTCCTAAAATTGCCATCTGAAGATAACTAAAATTTATAAGTGGCTGAATGGCTAAAGCCGCCAGTAAACTAAATAATAACCCACCCCAAGCACCTTCTCTGGTCTTTTTTGGACTAATGCGAGGCATAAGCGGTGTCTTTCCAAAACGCGTACCAATCAAATAAGCTCCAATATCCCCGGATTTGACAATAAATAATACCATCGTAAAAAGAGCTAATCCCTGGGGTAAATATCTTATCCGAATGAAAAAACTTAAAAACCAAGAGATATAAAGGATACCAAAGATAGTAGTAGAAATACCCACGATTGCACCCGAATTTTCTCTGCGCATAAACTGCATAAGCGTTAAGGATAAAAAAACTAAAAGAATAAATAATAATTCCCAAGCTTTCGTAACTTCAAAACGAAAGATTAAAGAAAGAGGAATAATTGAGCCAATCATCATCCCAAAATATTTATATATTTTTATTCCTTTTTGCTCAAGCATGGTAAAAAATTCATAAAGTCCTAAAATGATAAAGATACTGATCGCCAGAACGCATAACCAGTCAATCATGGTAACTACGGTAATAAAAATAATAAGAACAATTGAGCTAATTATCCTTTTTAGAAGCATCAATTCCTCCGAAGCGACGCTGTCTTTTTTGATAAATCTTTATTGCTTTTTCTAAATCTTTGGGACTAAAATCTGGCCAATATTTTTTGGGAAAATATAATTCCGTATAAGAGATTTGCCAGAGTAAAAAATTACTCAGGCGCATCTCACCGCTTGTGCGGATTAATAAATCCGGATCCGGCAGGCCCGCGGTATAAAGATATTGGCTAAATCTATTCATATCTAAATCCTCTATTTTTAATTCATTTTTTATTACTGCCTGAGAAATTTTTTTTACTGCCTCCACAATTTCTTGGCGCGCTCCGTAATTTAAAGCTAAAACTACGGTAAGTCCGGTATTATTTTTTGTCTTTTCCTCCAGGGCTTTAATCTTTAATAAAAGCGGTTTTGGTAAAGGCTCATCTTGACCAATCACCAAAAAACGAATATTATTTTTCATCAATTCTTTCTCTTGGCGCGTTAAAAAATTATCTAAATAGCGCATTAACATATCTACTTCTTTTTTTGGCCGGCACCAATTTTCAGTAGAGAAGGCAAAAAAAGTAACTACCTTAATTCCTAAATCGGAAGCTGCTTTTACGATCTCTTTTAGACGGCTTATTCCTTCTTTATGCCCCACTGTCCGCGCCAGTCCCCTTTGTTTTGCCCAACGGCCATTACCATCCATAATTATCGCCACATGTTTAGGAAGATTATTCTTATCTAACACGTTAATAACAAATGATAAAATTCTTCCGACAAAGTCGGGATCCCGATAAAACATCGGGGAAATGACAAAATAAATTCAAAATCAAAATAACAAATATTAAAACAGTAAATTTGTCATTTGATATTTTTGCTTTGGATTTATTTTGAATTTTGTGCTTTGTCATTTGGCAATTATTGATGTACTCGATAATCTATCTGGGCAAATATATTATCCTTATATTCAATCTCAGATAGCCAAACCTCATCAATAGTATTTGCTTTAATCTCTTCATAAAGACGATTAAATCTTAAAAGGTGCTCTTTAGTGCGTCTTATTGCATAGGCAGTATGCGTACCGGTTCCCATAATAAAGGCCCAGTCAGAACTTTGGGCTAAAAGGAGTTCCCGCAGGGCCTGATTTAGCGCACGCCTGAGAAGACCATCGGTATTTTTAAAGTTTTGCGCCAGTTCCGTCATTCTCTCTGAAGCAACGTGAAGATGCCGATAAATCCAATCATTCGCCCCTTGTAGCCACATCTCATTATAACCCTTCCAGCCCCAACTAGAAAGTGAAGGAGTAATCACTTGATTGCGGGGATTCTCGTCTAAATATTCAGAAGGAGTAATTAAGCGAATAATATCTTGGTCAAAAACTATCTTACGAATAAGATAATCTAACCAAGTAGGCCCCTCATACCACCAATGCCCAAATAATTCTGCATCATAGGGGGATGTAATAATCGGTTTTTTTTGCATAAAGTCAAATAAATATTCAATCTGTTTTTGGCGATTAAACATAAAATTTCCTGCATGCTCAGCTGCCTTCTCTTGTGCCCATTGCGGCACATAAGGCTCTTTAAAATCAGTAGGACCCGTAATGCGATAATATTTTATCCCGGTATTTATTCTTATTCCATCCGGATGAATATAAGGTTTTATATATTCGTATTCTAAGTCAAAACCAATATCACGATAAAATTCCCGATAATTATAATCACCTGGATATCCATCAATGGAAGACCAGACCTGTTTAGAAGATTCTAAATCTCTACCAAAACAGGCAACCCCTGAATTTTTACAATAGACCGGAGCAAAAACGCCATATTTTGGCCGGGGAGTTCCGTGTAAAACTCCATGCGCATCCACAAAAAAATACTTAAGCCCTACTTCTTTAAGTATCTTATCTACTCCCGGAAAATAACCGCATTCAGGTAGCCAAATCCCCTTAGGCTTTCTTCCAAAAACTCTCTCATAGTCTGCCACTGCTACTTTTATTTGGGCTCTTATCGAAGCAGGGCTAACTTCCATTAAAGGTAAATATCCGTGGGTTGCACCAGAAGTAATAATCTCTATTTTGCCGGCTTCCTGAAAATTTTTAAAAGCGGTAACTAAATTACGCTTGTATCTTTCAAAGAGACTGCGTGCTTCATAGAAACGCCCCAAATACATATTTGCTAAATGATGAAATTCTGGCTGCCAACGGGTTCTTTCTACCTCCCGATGGGCTAATTCAATTAATTTATTTATATGCTTAAGATATCTTTCTTGAAGAAGAAAATCCTCTAACATCGAAATTAAGGTAGGAGTTAAAGACATAGTCAGGCGAAAATCTACTTTATCATTTAATAATCTCTCAAACAACAAAATCAAAGGAATATAAGTCTCAGTAATTGCCTCATAAAGCCAATCTTCCTCTAAGAAATCCTCGTGTTCTGGATGACGCACAAAAGGTAAGTGGCTATGTAAAACTAAACAAAGATATCCTTTCTGCATCTTTTTTTATAATTATTTATTGGTTTTAATTTTTATTTAGTCTCGCGGGTTACTATCGGGGTAATCGTAATCTGATCTTGACCATCAGCAGATTTTGCCTGAACAGGAATAACCTGCTTCCCATCAGGAAGGGCAAAACGTAAGCTAAACGTTCCGTCGGGTCTTAGGCTTATATCTTTACCCTGTACCGAGACTTTGGCATCGGGTTCAGTTGCTCCATAAACAATTAATTCAGTATTTACTACTAGCCAAAATTTTCTTACTTGTGGTATCTTTACTGGACTTGCCATAGAAGCAATTCCCGGTGAGGCCAAAACCCCGGAAAAAAGTGCTCTTCTTACTCTTTCTTGCCAAGCTTTACCTACCGGAGAACTTCTCCCTAAACCAAAACCCATTCCATATAAACGGGCAAACATCTCCTCCGGAATCATCCATTCTTCGTCAGTAATCCAAGAAGGACCTTCAATGGGTGTATATACGGTATTTGAGCGCACCAGAGTAATAAATTTTCCTTCCGGAAGCAATAATCCTAAATCTACACACCAAGACCTACCCGGGCCGGCAGTGTCGATATACCAATTATTGGCCTGCTCATTTATCTGGATATCAAAGAAACGATGGGCATTATCTCCGGTAAAAATAATATGGCTAATATCATAGACACGCAAGACCCGTTTTGCCTGATAAAATTTTTCTTTAAGTTCATTCTTTATTTTCTCAATTGTCTGAGGCGTAATCTCCCAGTAAACATGGATCCACCAGGGATCGCGCACCTGCGCCACAATTTTATCCTTACCATATTGAGTAGGCAGCTCTTCGGGCATCATCCGTTTAAGGTGCATGATACTGGGATGGGAATATTTTGCGCCTTCTACTTTTGTCTCTTGCATTCCCAAGACTTCTTCCTTTATTTTGGAGGGCGCTTTCTTCCTTGGTAATTGCGCTATTTTTCTCGCTTTTCTTCTTCCCATAATCTTACTCAATCTCTTTTTTATTCTCTTAATTACCATTTTTACCACCTCCTGTTTTTAGAATAAAAAAGGGGATATCCCTTATCCCCTTAGTTAATAAAACCGTTTTTTAACCTCCTTAGTTCATTTTTATATTTTTAGCGCTTTTTTGCTGCCAGTGCTTCCTTAAGGTCCTCTTCAAGTTTATCTTTAAGCCGGCTGAGTTTATCCAATTCCTCTTTAAGACTCTGATTGATCAACCTTTCTTGTTCTAAGGCATTTTGCGTGATGCTATGCGCTTGTTTTTCTTTATCTAATTCCTCAGTAAGAGTTTTTATCTTCTCTTCTAATTTTGCCATCTCCTGAGTTATTTTATTAGTCTTTTCTTCTAAATCAAATCTTAAGGCAATTTCTTTATCTCTTTGCCTGCGGTACTCTTGAACATCGCTGCAAGAACGTAAAGTAGTGAGAAAAAATATAAGCGCCAATATTACTAATATTAAAATAATTCTATTTTTTAAAGTCTCTTCCATAAAAATTATTTATATCCTCTAGGAGCTTCTTCTGGAGGCAGTTCCTTTGATTCTTTTACTTTAGTAATCCGCGGTAAAATCACAATTTCTACCCGCCGATTCATCCGTCGCCCCGCCGGGGTAGCGTTAGTAGCCACCGGATGGTATTCTCCGTAACCAATCGCGGATAAACGTTCAGGAGAAATACCTTTTTGTTCAATTAAATAATGTAAAACACTTAAGGCGCGCGCAGTAGATAACTCCCAGTTGGATTTCCAACCCGAATATTTAATCGGCTCATTATCGGTATGGCCCTCAATCCCCACTCTTAAATCCGGCACATTCTCTTTTAAAACCCGCGCAACTTTGTCTAATATCGGGTAGGCCTCTTCTTTTATTTTTGCCTTTCCTGAATCAAACAAAACATCCGCGACAAAAGTAATCACTAAGCCCTTCTCCATCATTTGAAGCCTTACCTGCTTATCTTTTATCTCTTGGGCTAATCTTTCCTCTAATAATTGTTTAGTCCGGCTTAATTCATCTAAACGCTGGGATAAATCTTCAATTTTTTCTAAGTCAGAGCGTCTTCCTTTCTGAAAGATAATTGTACAACCACATAAAGCAATACTTAAATAGAAAATTATTCCTAATTTTAAAAGATAAGTTTTTTTCATTTTTCCTCCTTCAATATATTTTTATAAATCTTTAGAATTTTAACTATAACACAAATAAAAAACTTAGTCAAGTAGTTTTAAAAATAGTCTCCTCTCTAGATGAGCCGACAGAAATAAGGGAAATTCGGGTAGATAAAGTCTCTTCTAAAAAATTGAGATAATCTTTTGCTTGAGAAGGTAAGTCCTGATACTCTCTTATCTGTTTTAATGGCTTATTCCAACCAGAAAATTCTTTATATACGGGTTTTGCTTTTTCTAATACTTCGGAATCATAAGGAAAATCTCTAAATCTTTTACCTTTATACTCATAAGCAACACAAATTTTAATCGTCTTTAAACCTTCTAAAACATCCAGTTTCATTATCGCTAGTTCCGATATTCCGTTTAATAAAACCGCTTCTTTTACCATTACTGCATCAAACCAACCGCAACGCCGGGGTCTTCCAGTAGTGGCGCCAAATTCATTGCCCCGCTTACGCATCATTTCTGCAAAAACTTTCGGAAATTCTGTAGGAAATGGTCCCTCTCCCACACGGGTAGTATAGGCCTTAGCTACACCAATAATCTTATTTATCTTGAGAAGAGAAATTCCACTCCCAAAAGAAGCAGAGGCACTAATTGTAGAAGAAGAGGTCACAAAAGGATAAGTCCCAAAATCAATATCTAAGAAAGTTCCTTGTGCTCCTTCAAAAAGGATATTTTTTTTATTTAAAATCGCTTTATGCAACAAATGACTAACATTACAGATATATTTTTCTAATACCTTACAATATCCTAAATATTCATGGTAAATCTCTTTAAAACTAAATCCCGGATGTCTATAAACTTTTTTAAAAATTTGGTTTTTCTCCCTTAAATTATCTTTTAACTTCTCTTTAAAAATCCTGGGATTTAAAAGATCAATTATTCTTATACCGCAACGACTAATTTTATCTGCATAACAGGGACCGATACCTTTTCTAGTTGTACCAATTTTATGTAATCTTTTAGTTTCGCGTAGATGATCTAAAATTCGGTGATAAGGAAAGATTACGTGCGCTAAAAAGGATATTTTTAAACGTTTATCTAAAGTGATACCTTCTGCCTTTAAATCATTTATCTCTTTAATTAATACTTTTGGATCAATTACTACCCCGTTTCCAATACAACAAATCTTATCTTTATGTAAGATGCCTGAAGGAATAAGATGAAAAATATATTCTTTGCCATCTACTACTACTGTATGCCCGGCATTATTTCCTCCTTGATAACGCACAATATAATCTGTTTTTTCCGCAAAAAGGTCGATAATTTTTCCTTTTCCTTCATCTCCCCATTGTGTACCTACTATCACTATATTCATTTTATTATTTAAGGCTGCATCGTAAAAATCTTGCGCGCAATCTCCGGATATTTAGCAATAAATCTTAATTCATCATCGACTAATGGCTTCTGGTTATGCACATTAGCATAACGCACCAGTTCCAAAATCTTGGTTGCCTCCTCCTCATCAGAAAAGGCAATCTCTAATTTTTCATAAACATTTCTAAAGCCCTTAATCCCGGAATATTCACCCGCAGTAATTTTACGTCCAGTCTCAATTATCTCGGGTTCTCCCCTACCTAATTCTTCAAAATCATAGAGTTCATAATTGCGTCGGTCTTTTAAGGCTCCATCAGCATGAATTCCAGATTCATGGGCAAAAGCATTTGCCCCTACTCCTGGTTGGTTTATCGGGATAGGCACAGAAAAAGCATAGGAAGCATATTTACAAATCCTCCAGGCTATTTTTAGATTGATTCTTTTATCTAAATGATATTCCTGCATATCACTCCCATACTTTATGGCTAAAATTACCGAGACTAAATCCGCATTTCCTGCGCGCTCTCCCATTCCATTGACGCAAGTATTAATATAGGCATCTTGGCCACTATCCACAGCTGCCTTTGCTCCGGCAATTGAATTAGCTACTGCCAGGCCCAAATCATTATGCCCATGAATTTCAATCGGTAATTTCACTGCCTCAGCTAAAGTTTTTATCCTTTCATAAATTGTAAAAGGTGTATCAAAACCTAAAGTATCACAATAGCGTATCCGATCTGCTCCTGCTTCTTTTGCGGCTTGAGAAAATTCAATCAGATAATCCATTCTTGTGCGGGAAGCATCTTCTGCATTTACTCCAATCGTTTCAGCCCCCATTTTTTTTGCTTCTTTTACTGCTTCCACCATCTCTTTAATCACAGATTGATGATCGAGTTTTCCTTTAAATTTATGAATTATCATCTGATCTGAAGTAGAAATGGAAAGATTTACATGTTTTAATTTCGGAACCAATTTAAAACTTAAGCGCACATCCTCTTTGGTTGCCCGCATCCATCCGCCCAAACGAATCGGACTTAAGACACCCATCTGAGCTAATTCCAAATTAGCGTTAAGATAGTTTATTTCATGGCGGGTAAAAGGAAAACCAAACTCGGATTGAAATATTCCCATTTCGTTAAGATAAAGATTAAGCATCGTCTTTTCTAATTTTGAAAGGCAAATCCTTGAAGTCTGTACTCCATCGCGATTGGTCACATCAATTATATAGATAGTAGGTTTTGTGCTCATCTTCTTCCTTTCTTAATAATTGACCTTAATTCCTCTTTATCTGGTGCACCTTTTGAACTAAAAATCTCTTGATTTTCTAAAAGATAAGTTGGCCCAGAGATAATCTTTAACTCTTTATTCAATTTAATATTTTCCCTTAAAAGCTGTCTTCCTTCTTCACTTAAGGCACAATGTCTAATTTCTTGGGTATCTAATCCTTCTACACACTTTTCCCACCAGGAGGTTTGAGGATATTGTGAACGGCAACTGATATATTGCCAAAAATATCCCGGATAATATTTTTTAATACAAAGGGCTCTTAAATCTTCTTCTACTTCAAGATTACCTGCCGCAGCATCAAATCTATTATTTAATTCTATCGCCAAAAAATGTATTTGGGGATTAAATTCTTTAACTATCGAAAGGATATCCGCTGTCTCTTTATCGTAAAGACTAATAAATAAGTCTAATCTATCCTCAATTCTTTCTCTTCCCAGAAAATAGGCAATTCCACTGATTTCGGTCTTAAGCATATAAAAATTATTTTTTATTTCAAAATTATTTTTTATTTTATCAAAATTTTTCTCTTTCTCTATTTCTTTACCAAAAAGATAGACCGGAAGGGTATTTATTTCTAAATCATTAATGATTTTTTTAGTTTCTTCGTCTGGATAATATAGATAGTTAACTACAAGACCAGGAAATTGTCTTTTTAAAAATTCAATTACCGCTTCGGTTGAGCAGACCCGACAAGATTTAGGTAAAATTACTTTTAATAAAATTTGTGCCGGTTTAGTAAAAATGCACTGAGATTTTATCCCCGGATCTTTACAGGTAGCAATAAAACCTTCTTTATGGCAGTTAATATCAGAAAAGCAGGCAGGTAAAATATTTAAAATTTCAGGATCATCTTTAATTTGCTCAGAAAGACGGATTTCATTAACCTCGTAATTTATAATTTTTTTATCTTTTAAAGTTAAAGTTGCCCGCCCTAAGCGCCGACCTTGCCAGGCAGGTTTTAAGATTAAAGTATTCTGCAGTCGGTCAAAATAATCTCCCTTTGTATGACTGCGACTTAAAATCAGAATATCAATGCCTTCTACTTCTTTGATTAATTTTCGGCTCTGGTCTTCTTCTAAACTACTTAAAAGAATAATTATATCTACGCCTTGTCTTTTTAGTTCTTCTTTTATCTTCTCTAAAGCAATTTTTGGCTCGATAAAATTTATTCCTTGGACTTTCTGAGAAGCCGAAAGAGATACTAAAGCAATGATTCCAAATTTTATCCCTTTAATCTCTTTGATAAGATATGGCTTAAGTCCTAATAAAGGCTCAATATTACAAGCCAGAAAAGGAATTTTAATTTTATTAATATTTTCTTGTAAAAATTCCTTACCAAAATTAAATTCATCCTCCGAAATACCTAATGCATCATAACCCATTAATTCCATACCTTTAAGATTTATTCTGGTGCGCTCCATATCTAAGGAAGGATTCTGACTATATTCATCCATTGCTCCCGCAGCAAAAAATCTACCCGCATCTAATAAAATAACGGGGGTTTTATTTTTCTTAATCTGTTTAATTAAAGTGGCTCTGCGGGCTATTCCTCCGTCGCGTTGAATCGGGCAACTACAAGGATAAAGCATAGCATGGGTATCAGCAGTATAAACAAGGGTTACTTCTTGAGCATAAGAAGAATGAATGGTAAATGACAAAACAGAAAACCCAAAATAAACTAAAAAGCATAAAGATATTAAACGACAAAACTTTAATTCTTTTATTTGATATTTGACATTTGGATTTATTTTGAATTTTGAATTTTGAATTTTGAATTTTACCATCATAATCTTATCTCCTTTACCGCAAGGACATTTTCTATCTTCTTCATCTTTTCGATAACTTCGACAGGTACAGGACTGTCTACATTTAATACGGTAATTGCCATTCCTCCGGGTTTTTGGCGACCAAAGGTCATCGCGGCAATATTAATCTTATGACTACCTAAAAGGGTTCCTAAATTACCGATTAAACCAGGCCTGTCCCAATTCTGAATTACGAGCATCTGGCCCTGGGGACTTAACTCTACATAGTAATCATCAATTTTTACAATTCGCGGTTTTTTATTGGGAGCGAGGGTTCCTAAGATTTTTCTAGTCTCTTTATCTGTCTTTATCTCCAATTGAACTAAAGTAACAAATTCTTCCTCTTTAGATGATTTTACTTCTTTAATGCTTATTCCCCTTTCTTTAGCCAGCGTCAGAGCATTAATAAAATTTACGGTCTCTTTTAAAATTGGCGAAAGGATCCCTTTTATCAAAGCCATAGTTAAAGGGCTTAAATCATATTGAATGATTTCTCCTCCATAGGTAAGATTTAATTCCTGGAATCTTCCTTCTACTAATTGGCTAGAAAATAACCCTAATTTCTCCGCTAATTCTATATAAGGTTTTAAAATTTTATAAACTTCTGCCTCTACCGAAGGATAATTTGCAGCATTGCGGATCCCTTTACCTAAAAGCGCATCGCGCACAATCTCGGCTACTTCAATTGCCACATTTACTTGTGCCTCTTCAGTAGAAGCACCCAGATGAGGGCTAACAATTACATTTTCTAATTTTAAAAGTGGATTATCTAAAGTAGGAGGCTCTTTTTCAAAGACATCAATGGCAGCTGAAGCAACTTTACCCTCTTTAATCGCCTCAGCTAAAGCTAACTCATCTATTATCCCGCCGCGGGCACAATTAATTATTCTTACTCCCTCTTTTATTAAAGCAAATTCTTCATAAGAAAGTAGATGTTTAGTCTCTTCGGTAAGGGGTGTATGAATAGTAATATAATCTGATTTTTTAAGGAGCTCTTTTAAATCTACTAAAGTGACGCCGAGACTTTCGGCAACTTGCTGGGACAAAAATGGATCATACGCTAAAACTTTCATCCCAAAAGATAAAGCACGCTTGGCTACTTCTGAACCGATTCTGCCTAAACCAATAATTCCTAAGGTCTTATTATAAAGCTCAACTCCTATAAATTTAGAACGCTTCCATTCTCCGGATTTTACTGAAAAGTGTGCCTGCGGGATATTGCGCGAAATTGCTAGCATCAGACTCATCGTATGCTCAGCGGTAGAAATTGTATTTCCTGCCGGAGTATTCATCACAATAATTCCGCGTTGAGTGGCAGCCTCTAAATCTACATTATCTAAACCTACGCCTGCCCGACCAATTACTTTTAAATTATGTGCTGCCTCAATTATTTCTTTAGTTACTTTAGTGGCACTGCGCACAATTAAGGCATGATAATCCTTAATTATTTCTTTTAATTCTTGCGGTTTTAATTCTGTTTTCACGTCTACCTGAAATTCTTTTACTTCCTGAAGAATCTTTAAACCCTCTTTTGATAAAGGATCACTTACTAATATCTTAAACATCTAATCCTCCTTCAAAAATACTTCCTCGGCTGCTTTAAGGCCTGAACCTAAATTAAATTTATATCCCAGTTTCGCCAATACTTTTTCTAAACATGCAATACAGACCATAATATCAAATTCTTCAATATAACCCATATGGGCAATTCTAAAAATCTTTCCTTTTAATTCTGACTGACCACCCGCAATGGTTACATTATAAGTATCGCGCATAATCTTTACTAATTTCTCTCCATCTATACCTGGGGGCACTTTTACGGCGGTAACCACATCCGAAGCTGCTTCCGGAGCAAATAATTCTAAACCTAATGCCCGCATAGCTTGACGGGTAGCCTCAGCCATCTGCTTATGCCTCATAAAAATATTTTCTAAGCCATCTTTTTGCATCATTTTTAAACTTTCTCTTAAGGCAATAATTAAAGAGATTGCAGGAGTAAAAGGTGTATCCGTCTTTTCCCAAGCTTTTTTTGCTTTATTTAAATCGAAATAATATTTAGGGGATTTTGCTTCTTTTATTTTTTGCCAGGCTTTCTCAGAGACAGAAATAAAAGCCAGTCCCGGTGGAAGCATAAGACCTTTTTGTGAACCTGAAACACAAACATCTACTGACCAAGCATCCGTAAATAAAGGAATTGCGCCTAAACCACTGATGGCATCTACCACTAAAACCGCCGAAGTATTTTTTACTACCTTACCAATTGCCTCAATGTCATTAGTTACTCCCGTCGAAGTCTCGCAAAGCGTAGTAAATACTGCTTTTATCTTGGGGTTATTTTTTAAATATCTTTCTATCTCAGAAGCCTTAACTGCTTTTCCCCATTCTACTTTAATAATTTCTGTATTTATCCCGTAAGCCTGACAAATCTCTGACCATCTTTCACCAAACTTACCTCCTTCAACCGTAAGCGCAGTATCGCCAGGAGAAAGAAGATTTACTACCGCCGCCTCCATCGCGCCCGTGCCTGAAGAGGCAAAGATAAAGACATCATTTTTGGTCTGAAATACGTATTTTAAACCTTCTCCTACCTCCTTTAATATTGCCTGAAATTGAGGAGTACGATGATGAATAATCGGCTCAGCTAAACTAGATAAAACTTCTGGTGGTAAAGGGGTTGGACCGGGTGTAAGTAAATAATTCTTATGCATTTTTTATTTTCCCTCCTTTATTTTAATAATAAATGCTTTATTTTTTCGTCGGCAAAATCACTACATCTACTAAGCCATAATCTTTTGCTTCTTCTGCCGACATAAAATAATCTCGATCCGTATCCTTTTGAATCTTTTCTAAAGGCTGTCCGGTATGGTAAGCTAAAATCTCATTAATCTTATCACGTAATTTTAAGATTTCTTTGGCATGCCGCGAAATATCCTCCGCTGCCCCTTGAATTCCTCCCCAGGGCTGATGAATCATAATCCGGGAATTGGGTAAAGCATGACGTTTTCCTTTAGTGCCCGCAGATAAAAGTAATGCCGCCATACTCGTTGCCTGCCCTACACAATAAGTAGCTACATCCGGTTTTACAAAACGCATTGTATCATATATGGCTAAACCCGCAGTCACTGCTCCGCCGGGTGAATTAATATAGACATTAATATCTTTATTCACATCCTCCATCTGTAAGAAAAGAATTTGGGCAATAATTAAATTTGCGACTGTATCATCAATGGGAGTACCGATAAAAACGATTCTGTCTTTTAAAAGACGTGAATAAATATCATAAGCGCGCTCATAACCGCGGGGAGTCTGTTCAATTACCATGGGAACTAAAGTCTGGGCTTTCTTCATCTTTTCCTCCTGATTAATAAATATATTTTTAACTTACCTTCCAATCCGCTTCTTTTAATAAAAACTCCATCACTTTCGGGAGCATATTTTCATCTTGGGGAATACTTTCTCTTTTTGCAATCTCAGCAAAAACTAAATAAACCTTAACCTGCCTTTCTGCCCGCGGAAGTAATTGTTTAGTAATATTTTCTTCTTCTTTTTCTATCTCTTCTTTCGAAACTCCTCTTAAAGCTAAATCTAATTTTGCTTCTTTGACTAAATTATCTAATTGCCGGTTAACTAAAGAGGAAGGTAGACTAAAATCTAAACCTTGCATAATCTGTTCAATGACTTCATTTTCTATCCGCTTCTGCTGTAGATTATCTTTTTGGATAAAAATCTGTTTTTCTAAAGCATCTTTTAGTGCTTCTAAATTAGGATAACCCATACCTTTGGCAAAATTATCATCTAAAGTATCTAATTTATGCTGTACTTTCAAAGAATTAAGACTTTTGTCTAATTCCTCCTGACTAACCTCAATTTTATTATAATTAATTCTTATTCCTTTATACTTTTTAAGATTAATCGTAGGTAATACTTCAACTGTAGCTTTAAAAGAGAGTCTATCCGCTTCTAATTTTACCTCCGAAATCTGCGGTAAATCCAAGGGTTTTATACCTTCTTTTTCCAATGCTTGCTGATAAACATCCGGCAGGAGTTCTTTAAGTACGGTCTCCTCTGCCTCGGCGCGAAAATTCTTCTCCACCAGTTCCCGCGGAGCGTGTCCAGGCCGAAAACCCGGGATGCTTGCTTTTTTGGCAATTTCATTAAATACCGCTGCAAATTTATTTTTTACAATCTCACCATTTACCTCAATATTAATTTCCCTTTTATTCTGATCAATCTTCTTAACTTCGGTTTTCATCGTTTTTAGTTTTTTACATTTTAAATTTTTCGCCTAAATATATCTGACGCGCCTTTGGATCATTAATTAATTCAGAAGCCGTCCCCGAGATAAGAATTTTTCCTTCGGCAATTAGATAAGCCCGGTCAGTAATAGAAAGGGTCTCCCGCACATTATGGTCAGTAAGTAAAATCCCCAAACCCCTTTCCTTTAATTCCTTTATTATCTGCTGTGCCTCGTTTACTACAATTGGGTCAATTCCAGAAAAAGGCTCATCTAAAAGAATGAATGAAGGATTAGTTACTAAAGCTCGCGTAATCTCAAGGCGTCTTCTTTCTCCCCCAGAAAGAGTATAAGCCTTATTTTTTGCTAAGTGAGAAATCTTTAATTCTTCTAAAAGCTGACGAAGTCTTTTTTTTCTTTCTTGACGACTTATAGGAAGTGTCTCTAAAATCGCCATAATATTTTCCTCCACGGTAAGTTTTCTAAAAATAGAGGTCTCTTGCGATAAATATCCGATACCATAACGTGCACGCTCGTGAATAGGCAAAGATGTAATCTCTTGATTATCAAAGATAATCTTTCCGGAGGTAGGCGGGACAACACCCACAATCATATAAAAAGTAGTGGTTTTGCCGGCACCGTTAGGACCAAGGAGTCCGACAATCTCTTGCCGTCTTACTAAAAGGTCAACTCCATTAACAACCTTGCGACCATTATAAGATTTAACCAGTCCTTTAATCTCCAGAAGATGCATCTTTTAACTCCTCAAAAGACTCAATAATTAATTTAGGTCTACCAGAAAGCGTAATCTTTCTATCTTGAGCATCGTAAATTGCTTCATCACTATAAGAAATATTTTCTTGACGCATAATCTTTACATTTCCCCTTGCCACAATCTTTTTAATTCTACCCCCTAAAGCCATAAAATCTTTATCTTGAGTTTCTTTTCCTTTTTCCGGGATAAAATATATATCCATAATATCACTATAAATCTTAAGGTCATCTCTTTCTACTTTCACGTTATCATTAAAAGTGGCGAGATTATTTTGATAATCTATCACTAATTTCCCATCGCAAGTAATAATAATTTTACTTTTTTGAGAGGGAATTTGTTCTTCTTCCTTGGGTAGAATTTGTACTTCTACTTCTTTTTCTAAGGTAACTTGGCTTAAATCTGGCTGTGCCTGGGCGCCCTGGGCTTGAGCTAAAAGATTATCCTTTTCAATACTAACTTTTGCTTTCGTAAAAATCAGATTATTTTTCCTGTCCCAATCTAAGGCTTCGGTAGCAAGTTTTGCTCCGGAGGAGGTAGTAATTAAGACATCTTCTTCTAAATGCAGACGATTTTCTGTCTTAAAAAAATCGCCCCGGCGAGCAGTCAGACGAATATCCTCATCTTCTTCATAAAGATTACCCACAATTTCTTCTAACTTTACTACATCGGTAAATATCTGGGCTGACTTACCCGCAAGATCCCAAATCTTTTTACCTTTCTCGCCATAACCAGCTAAAGAAAAATCTCCCATTTCCTGTTCTGATTCGGAAGTATCCAAAGGACTGGCATTTAAAGCAAAACCAAAAATAAAAATAAAGATAAAAATTATTTTTTTAAACATCGTAATCCTTTATAACTTTAGACCACTTTTCTTGCGCTTTAAGAATTAATTCCGCAACTTCCCTTACGGCGCCTCTTCCTCCTTCCCGCAAAGTAATATATGAGGCGACCTGTTTAATTTCTAAAGCAGCATTAAATACCGCCACCGGAAAACCTACTCTTTTCATTACACATAAATCCACTAAATCATCGCCGACAAAACAAATTTCATCTAAACTTACTTTGTATTTTTTTAAAATCTCATCTAAAATACTACTTTTAGGAGAAACATCGGCAAAAACTTCTTCCACTTGCATATCTTTAGCCCGTGGCTTGATTGCTTTTGAATCTTTGGCAGTAATAAGAATAGTTGGAATCCCTGCTTTCTTTAAAAGATAAACCCCCAGTCCATCATGGACATCAAAAAACTTCATATCTTGACCACTAGAATCATAGACTATTCTTCCGTCAGTAAGTACTCCGTCTACATCCAAAATTAAAAGTTTTATTTTTCTGGCTTTATTTAAAATAGTCTCATCCATTATATTAAATCTGCTTTTAAAAGGTCCTGAACATCTAATAACCCAATGGGACGATTTTTCTTATCTACTACCGGAACCTCATCAATTTTTTTCTCTTCTAAAATATGCATTGCCTCTGCTGCTAAATGTCCTTTTTTAATTACTAAAGGATGCGGTGTCATTACTTCTTTTACCTTACGTTTAGGCAGGTGGGGATCTTTCTCTAAATGTCGCCTGAGGTCTCCATCAGTAAAAATTCCGACCAATCTTCCTTTTTTATCGACAATAGAGGCAGCACCTGCCCGTGCTTGGGTAATCTTTAAGAGAACTTCGGAGACGGTTTTATCTTGATCTACTACGGGGTTTTGCCTGCCTGTACGCATAATATCTTCAACTTTTAATAAAAGCCTTCTACCTAAAGCACCTGCAGGATGTAAAAAGGCAAAGTCTTGCTGGCGAAAATTTTTTAACTCTAAAAGGCAGACTGCCAAAGCATCGCACATGGCTAAAGTAGCAGTGGTTGAGGCAGTAGGGGCTAATCCTAAAGGACAGGCTTCTTTTTTTACTGAAACATCTAAAACCACATCGCTATATTTAGCCAATATTGACTTAAGATTACCAGTAAGCGCAATAATTTTCACTCCCATCTTTTTTAATAAAGGAAGGAGTCTTCTGATCTCTTCTCCTCCTCCACTATTAGAAATTATTACTACCACATCAGAGGAAGTGACTCTGCCTAAATCTCCATGAGCCGCTTCAGATAAATGTAAAAATAAACTGGGCGTTCCGGTAGAAGCCAAAGTCGCCGAAAATTTCTGGGCAATAATTCCAGTCTTTCCCATTCCACTGACCACAATTCGACCTTTGGTCTTAAGCATAAGTTCTAAGGCCTCTTTAAAATTACTTTTAATACGTTGCTTAAGAAGCCTTACTGCTTCTGCTTCAATTTCTAAAACTTCTTTTGCCCGTTTAAGAATGTTATTTTTTCTCATATAGACTTATTTCAATCTTTTTAATTTGTTTTAAAAGTTCTTCCAATTCTTTAAAATTAATCATATTCGGACCATCACATAAAGCATTATCCGGTGAAGGATGAACCTCCAGAAATAAACCATCGCATCCAAAAGCAACTGCCGCACGCGCAAGTCCAGAAACAAATTGTCTTTGCCCTCCTGAACAGCTACCTTTTGCTCCGGGTAGCTGTACACTATGAGTAGCATCATAAATTACCGGATACCCAAATTCGCGCATAATCGCTAAACTGCGTAAATCCGAAACCAAATTATTATAACCAAAACAGAATCCCCTTTCCGTAATTAAGATTTTTTTATTACCGGTAGATTCAATTTTTTTAATGATTGGTAAAATATCCCAGGGTGCTAAGAATTGTCCCTTTTTTAAATTAATTACTTTTTTAGTTTCTGCGGCAGCTAATACTATATCAGTTTGCCGACATAAAAAGGCAGGAATCTGTAGTATATCTAAGACCTTCGCTGCTTCGGAAATCTCTTTCTGGCAATGGATATCACTTAATATTGGGACCTCTATCTTTTGTTTTATTTTATATAAAATATCCAGTCCCTTTTTTAAGCCGGGTCCCCGATAAGAATTTAAAGATAAGCGGTTTGCTTTATCAAAACTGGATTTAAAGATGAAGGGTATCTTAAGCTTTTGGGTAATCTCTTTAATTCTTTCTGCAGTCTCAAAACAATTTCTTTCAGATTCAATTACACAAGGTCCGGCAATTAAAACCAAAGGATAACCTTTGCCAATTTTAATTTTACCTAAATTTATACTGGCCATTAAACTTCCTTTTCTAAAATTGCCTTTACTTTTTCTAAGTCCTCAGGAGTATCTACTCCTATTGTATCGTATTCGGTCTCTACTGCTTTGATCCGAAAACCTTCCTCTAAAACCCGCAGTTGTTCAAGAGATTCGGTCTTTTCTAATTGTGAAGGGGCCAAATTCTTATAAATAAATAAAAAATCTTTAGTATAGCCATATAAACCAATGTGCTTATAATAAATAGGCGATTTTACCGAAGAATTCTTTGCCTGATAAGGAATCGGAGCGCGGGAAAAATAAAGTACAAAATTATTTTTATCAATTACTGCCTTTACAACATTAGGGTCATTAATCAGTTTGGGATCTTCTATTCTTTTAATTAAAGTAGCCATATTAAGTGATGGGTCGTCTAAGAGAGTCTGGGCAAGGGTATCAATCATTTTTGGATGAATTAATGGCTCATCTGCTTGAATATTAATCACAATCCGTACATCTAAAGGATTAACTACTTCCGCAATCCGATCCGTTCCGCAAGCATGTGCCTTAGCAGTAAAAATAACTTTTGCGCCAAAATTTTCCGCTGCCTTTGCTACGCGTTCATCATCACAGGCAATAATCAAATCTTCTAAAGTAAGTGCCTGATGGGCCCTTTCCCAGGTATACTGAAGTATAGGTTTACCTAATATTTCTGCTAAGACCTTACCCGGAAAACGACTTGAGCTGTATCTTGCAGGAATTACTCCAATAACATTCATTTTAACTTAATTCTTTCTAAGATTTCTTTACGCGTAACTACCGCGGTTCCAATTTTACCTACCACAATTCCGGCAGCAAAATTAGCCAGATGTGCCGCCATTAATTTGGTTGCGCCACTACATAAACCTAAAGTAAAAGTAGCTACGACTGTATCTCCTGCTCCCGAAACATCAAATACTTCCTGCGCTACGGTAGGAATATGGATAGGAGGTTTATTCTTCTCTAATAATTGCATACCTGCTTCACCTAAGGTAACTAAAAGACAATCCAAATCTAAATATTTAATAATTTCTTTACCGGCTAAAGTGATATCTTTTAAATCAGTTAACTTATCATTATTAAATTTAAAACGGTTAGTTGTATCTTTAATCTTTAAATTCCTTACTGCATTTTCTAACTCTTTACGATTGGGGGTAATGGTAGTAACGTTACGATAAAAAGAAAAATGTTCCTCTTTAGGATCAACCGTAATAATTTTTTTATTTTTATGTCCAAGACTAATTAAAGCCTTAAGTAAATCTTTATTAATTACTCCCTTGCCATAATCTTCAATAATTAAAGCATCAAATTCCCTTAGATGATTTTTTACATAATTAAAAATTTTATGATTTGTCTTTTGAGAAATAGGCGTCGTCTCTTCCCAATCTACTCTTACTACTTGTTGATGTCCAGCAATGATGCGGGTTTTTAAAGTTGTCTGGCGCTTCGGCTCAACAAATATTGCTTGCGTATTAATCTTGACTTGTTTAAGAGAAGAAACAAGTATATCGCGATTTTTATCCTCTCCTACTACCCCCACTAAAGAGACATCTGCATCTAAGGAAGCAATATTATGGGCAACATTTGCTGCACCTCCAGGTAGAAAAGTCCTTTTTTTTGCCCAAACGACTGGAACCGGTGCTTCCGGAGAAATCCGCTCTACCTCTCCCCAGATATATTCATCCAGAATTAAATCACCTACTACCAAGATATGAGCCTGGGGAAACTTTTCAATTATCTTCTCTAGCTTAAGCATTTAATTCTTTAAGATAATCCTTAATTCCTTCTTCTAAACTAAAATACGCTTCTGTTTTAAGAATTTTTTTTAAATTTTCTGTATCGGCTTGAGTAAAATTTTGATAGACTCCTTCATAGGGATTATCAAAATAATCAGGTAAAAAATTAGTTTTAAGATTTTGATTTAAAATTCCGATGATTTCGTTAAAACTACGGGCTTTGCCGGTTCCCACATTTAAAATTGCACTTCCTTTAAATTCTAATGCTCTTAAGGTAATTCGGACTACATCCTTAATATAAATAAAATCCCTTTTCTGCTCGCCAAATTTAAAAATGCGCGGCCTCTGATTATTTTTCATCTGTAAATAAAATTGATAAATCATACTTGCAGATTTTCCTTTGTGCGCTTCCGCTGGCCCATAAACATTAAAATATCTTAGACCAACCAAGGTAAGATTCTTTGGTAAATTCTTTAAACTCAAAACTAAACGGTCGCAAAGCACCTTAGAAAAACTATAAGTATTTAAAGGCTGTAATGCTTGTGTCTCTTTTGCCGGCATTTTTCCATTTCCGTAGATTGCTGCGGAGGACGCATAAACTAAATTTATTTTTTTCTTTAAACAAAATTCCAAAATATTTTTAAATCCCTCATAATTTACTCTTAACATAAGATTTGTATCTTTAAGGGTAGTATCGGTAATCGCCGCTTCATGAATAACTGCATCTAATTTGCCTAATTTTTTTAAAAGCTCTCTATCCAGAATATCACCCACAATAAGTTCACCCTTAAAATTAGGTAGATTCCTAAAATCACTTGAACTAAAGTTGTCTAAAACAATTACCTTTGCCCCTTTTTCTTCTAAGGTTTTTACTACCCAGGAACCAATAAAACCAAAACCACCCGTAACTAATATTTTCATAAATTATTTATTATATCAGTTTTTATTATTTGGTCAACACAATCTAATACCTCTTCTACAGAAATCGCTTTAAGACAAGCAAAATCCTTTTTACAATTATGCGCCAAACACTGGATACAACCAATTTCTTTATGAAGAACTTTATCCTTTTTACCTACCGGTCCCCAGCGCAAGGGACTTAAGCCCTTTTGGTTTCGGCCAAAAATAGAGATTACCGGAGTCCCTACTGCCGAGGCAATATGTACTGGCCCTGAATCATTAGAGATAAATAAACTACATCTTTTTAAAAGACTAGCTAATTGACTAAGGGAAGTTTGACCAGAAAGATTTACTGCTCGATAATGGAGATAATTAGTTAATTTTTGCCCTAAAGAAATATCTTTAGGTCCACTAATAATAATTACCTTAAAACCATATTTTTCTATTAATTTATTCGCAACTTCAGCAAATCTTTCCACTGGCCAAATTTTAGAAGGACAACTTGCGCCGGGATGAATAGCCACTAATTTATCGGTTTTGGTGATACCTTCTTTTTTAAGCATTTCCTCAACCCATGCCTCGGATTGTGGTTTTATCGGCATAAACAGATTTTTATCTTCTGGTTCAATCCCTAGATATCTTACTAGATCTAGATTATATTCTAATTCGTGCTTCTGGCCTAAGTGTTTGGTATGGTTTAATCTATCACTAAGTAAAAGACCTAATTTTCGGTTGTAACCTATTCTTTTAGGTATACGGGCAAAAAAAGTAACCAGATGTACCCGGTTAGTGGGATGTAAAATGATTGCTAAATCAAATCTTTTTTTTCTTAATTTAAAACTAAATTTAAGGCTTCCCCAAAAACTTCTGTGTTTGGTTAATTTATCATAAATAATTACTTCATCTAAATAAGGGTTGCCTTCTACAATTTCAGAGGTAAAAGGAGAAACCATCATGGCAATATAAGCAGTAGGATAATTATCGCGTATTGCCTTAATTACTGGCGTAGATAAAACTACATCGCCGATTCTATCAGTACGCACAATAAGGATGCGCTTGTATTGTGTATTGTGTATTGCGTATTGCGTGATTAGTTTTTCTAAAAGTATCTTTCTTGAAGCACTTAATACATCTTCTACTTTGATTAATTTTAAACAATCTAAAGTACTAAATCGACATTCGGCTTTCTGGCAAGGTCGACAAAAAATATCCTTTTTTATCACCAAAGCCTTCTTTGACCAGGGTCCATATTTTTCTTCATCTGTCGGACCAAATATCGCTACAGTGGGAATATTTAAATAACTGGCTAAATGCAAAACTGCACTATCATTAGTAATAAGAAAAGATGCCTTTTTTAATAATTCTGCCAATTGAGAAAGAGAAGTTTGAGCAGTTAAATTTAATACTGGATATTTTAAATTCTCTTCTATATATTTATTTATTAAAATATCATCTTTATCCCCTACCAGAATTATTTTAGCCTTAAATTCATTGCTCAGAAAAGGAATCAGTTCCTTAAATTTATCTTTATCCCAGCGTTTAATTCTACTCCTTGCGCCCGCAGAAATTACAATTATTTTATCCGTTTCTTTTATATCATTTTCTTTAAAGATGTTTTCAATATATTCTTTATCTTTTGGCCCAATATATAAAGATTTAGATAAAATATTTGAGCTTTTTGTTTTTAACTTTAAACTTTGCGCTTTATAAAGATGCCTTTTTTGCATATGAGTTATGCTTTTAGGAATAAATAAAAAAGGGCTTATCTTATATCTTGCCGGTAAAAATACTCCAAAAAAACTGTTACGTAAATCAACTACTATATCAAAATTCTCTTTTTTCAATTCCTTAAATAATTTAATTTTATTCCTTAAATTAGCATGCTTATCATAGATAATGAGTCTATCAATAAAAGGATTATCTTTAAATATTGAAGCAGGCCGGGGACCAACCATAACTGTAATTTTTGCTTCTGGAAAATTCTCTCTTAAAAAATCTAAACTAGGTAAACTCAAAATCACATCGCCAATATTACTTAAAGTAATAAAAAGAATTTTATTAATCATTTCTAAATAATCTCTTTTATTTTTTCAAATAATTCATTAGGGGTAATCGCTTTCATACAGCGGTTATCTTGACAATTTACTACATAACAAGGAATTTTACAGCCCACATCCTTCTGAAAAACAATAACATTCTTTAAGGGATAAGGCCCGGTTACCTGAAAGGAAGTAGGACCAAAAAGCGCAATTATTCTTTTAGTACCCACTGCATTAGCAATATGTAAAGGTCCGGTATCGGCAGTAATAAATAAATCTAATCTCTTACATAAGGCGCCTAATTGTTTTAGATTAAATATGCCTGAAGCAACAATTAATTTATGCTGCATCAATTTCTGAATCTCTTGCGCTAAAGTTATATCTTGTATGCCACCAGTAATCACTACTTTCGCATTAAATTCTTCAATCAATTTATCGGATAAATTTGCCCAATACTGTTTTGGCCAGCGTTTCGGAAGCCAATTACCTCCGGGATTTATCCCTATCAAAAAATCATGTTGATTAATTTTTTGTTTAGCTAAAAAATCATTCACAAATTCTATATCTTCCTGAGCAATAAAAAACTCTAGATACCGATCTTCAATTCTTAATCCTGCTTCTTCAATAATTTTTAAATAATAATCAATGCGATGTAAACTATCTTTGGCAGGGGGAATAATTTTTTTGGTCAAAAGAAAACCGCGTTTTTTTGTATAATAGCCAATTCTTTCAGGAATATTAGCAAGGCGAGTAATTAATGCACGTGTAAATGAACGATGGAGTAAAAATACCACATCAAATTTTTTACTTCTTAATAATTCCACAAATCTTAATTTTTCTAAAATACTACGATGGCGGTCTTTATCATCAAAAATAATAATCTCATCTAAGTTTGGATTGTCTTTTAAAATTAAATAGCAACGGCTGGGGATTATACAGGCAATAAAACTGGAGGGAAAATTACGGCGGATATTTCTAATTACCGCGGTAGAAAATAATACATCTCCTAACCAATTAACATTAAAAATAAGGATGCGTTTAAATTCCATTTTTCCTCACTTTCAAGTTAAATAAGATTTTAAAATCTTTTCATAAACTCTTAATGTTTCTTCAGCCATCTTTTGGTAAGAAAAAAAATGTACTCTTTCATAAGCATATTTAGCTAATTCTTTTGCTTTTGTTTGGTTATAAAAAATATCAATTATTGCTTTAGCTATTAAATCTTCTCTTTGAGGAGGAATTAATATGCCTGCTTTTCCCTCCTCTAAAATATAAGGGATAGAAGAGACACTACTTGCAATAATGGGTAGTTTAGCTGCCATCGCCTCTAAAAGACAGATACCGAATGGTTCATAACTAGGGACAAAACAAAATACATCCATTATCCTTAAAATTGGTCTTATATCCTTTATTGCTCCCAAAAATCTAACGTAAGGACAAATATTTAATCTCATTACTTCTTTTTCTAAAAATCCTTTATCCTTGCCTTCTCCAATAAGAATAAGTCTTGCCGAAGGTATCTTTTTAAGAATATATGGCATAGCCAAGATCAATGTGTGTTGGCCCTTTATGCGTTCAAGTCGCGAAATATTGCCAATAATAAAACTATTCTCCTCTAAATTCCATTTTTTTCTTTCTGCTTGCGATTTTTCTTCAGAAAAATATTCTAAATCTATGCCATTATAGATAATTTCTATTTTATCTTCTTTAATCTTTAAACCCTCTTTTAACTGATTTTTTACTTCCTCGCTTACTGCAATTACGCTCTGGCCAACAAAAGGCAAGAGTCTGCGGGTTAATCTTATTTTGTAAAGACCATGACAGGTAGTAAGATAAGGGATTCGATAATATTTTGATAATAAAAAAGAAATAAATGAAGTTATCCGCGTATTTGCATGCAATATATCAATATTTTTATTCTTTAACCATTTAGCTAACTTAAAAAACGCTAAAATAATTCTTGGATTTAATTCTGATTTACTTTTTAAAGAAAGCGGAATAAATTCACAACCCAAGTTAATAAAATCTTGCTTAAGCTCTCCTTCCTGACTGGCAATATATACTTTATGCCCCCTTGCCAGAAGCCCTTTAGAGAGTAAAAAAATATATCGGCTAATTCCGCCAATATTAAGATGATTGGTAAGATAAAGAATATTCATCTTATGGTATAATTCAGGTATAAATCTTAAGAATTATATCTGATTACTAAGATTAATAAAGATTATTGCGATTAAACCTCTTACTTTTTATCGCGGTAATCTGCCTTTTATCGCTGTAATCAAGACATCCTCATTTCTTTTTCCTCTTTATAGGATGTCTTTTATTAACTGCTTAATTGCCTCATATACCTCTTCAGGCGTAATCAAATGCATACATTTTTTTGACTTACATTTTGATTTATAACAAGGACTACAATTTAAATTCTTCTTAATCACCATACATTCTTTTACCGGAGGAAGGTGACGTAGAGGATCAGTAGGCCCAAATAAAGCTACTATAGGCGTCTTTATTGCTACAGCAATATGTAAAGGCGCAGAATCTGCCGAAACGTAAACATTACATCTTTTAATTAAACAAGCCAGTTGATTTAAATTTGTTTTACCACAGGCATTTATAATTTTTGTTTCTTTTACGTGGTTAATTAAAGTGTCTGCTTGGGCTAAATCTTTTTCTGTACCGGTAATAATTACCCGAATATTGTTGCGGCCCAATTCTTCGCATAATTTTATTATATAATCTAAAGGCCATACTTTCGTGGTCCATTTTTGACTGGCACTTATATTTATTCCGACCATCTTCTGATGGTAAGAAATCCAATTTGACCTTAAAAATTCATCTATGTAATCCTGATCTTCTTGAGTTGGCCACAACTCAAGAGAGGGCTCATCTAAATCTATCTCTAACATCTTTAATATTCTAAATTGATGGGTAAGAGGATCTATAGGAGGAGTATCATATTTTATCCGATAATTAAGTAAAAAACCAAATTTTCTATCGTAGCCATAACGTTTAGGACTTAAAGTTAAGGCAGAAATTATATGGCTTTTATGATTATTCTGCAGGTCAATTACAATATCAAAATTTTCTTTCCTTAAAGAGCAAGCTAATCTTAAAATTCCTTTTAAACCTTTATCTTTATTTTTAAAATCATAAACTAATAAATCATCTATATAAGGACACTTAAAAAATAGTTCCTTTGCTTCTTCACTAACAAGAAGATTAATTTTATGATTCTTAGCAAATTTTTTTCGGATTGCCCGAAGCGCGGCGGTAGAAAGAATAATATCACCTAAAGAACTAAACTTAATAATTAAAATTCTAAAATTATTTATTGCTTCCTGATAAACTTTAAGCGTTCTTTCTGCCATCTTCTCTAAACTATATTCTTCTTTTACCTTTCGATAAGCATTTTCGGCCAATCGACGCGCAAGCTGCGGGTCTTGAAATATCTTTATGACACTTTTAGCAATCTCATCAGAAGAAGCGGGTGCCACTAAAAGACCGTTTAGCCCATCCTCGATAATATCTATAACTCCTCCCACACGCGTCGCTACTACTGGTACTCCGCTTGCTTGGGCTTCAATTATTACTCTGCCAAATGCCTCATGAGTAATACTGGCTAATACCAAAAGGTCTAAATTTTCTAAAATACTGGGAATATCCTTTTGATTTCCCAAAAATTCTATCTGTGGCCATAAACCTAATCTACGAACCAAAGCTTTTAAATCTTCTTTATAAGCCATCTTATGAGAAGGCGCATCTCCGATTATCCATATCTTAAGTTTTGGCACAACTTTTGCTACTTCTGCCATTGCCTTAATAAAGTAGAGATGACCTTTTAAAGGAGTGAGTCTACCAATTATACCAACATTAAACCCATCTTTTCTTTTTTCATCAGGAGCAATAAATCTAAATTTCTCTAAATCTACTCCCCGGGGAATTAAACGAATTTTTTCTCGGCTAACTCCAAAATCTTCAATCATATGTTGAGCAATTACTTTACTGGGACAAATTACTAATTTTGCCCAGCCCATTACCCAACTAAATAAATGCCGACTATAATAACCATGACAAGTTGTAATTAAAGGGCGCTTTGTCTTACGAGCTGCAAAATAACTAATCCAGGCAGGAACTCTTGAGCGGGCATGGACAATATCAATGTTTTCTTTTTTTATAATCTCTACTAACGCAGGGATCGTCTTTATTATTGTAAAAGGAGATTTTTTCTCAACGGATAATTGATAATGAATCGCCCCTAAAGATTCTAGTTCTTTAACCCTTAATCCTCCTGCTGAAACTACCACTACTTTATGACCTACCTTCACTAAATATTTTGTTAAATCGATTACTCCGGTTTCTACTCCCCCAAAATTTAGTTCAGGTAAAATCTGTAAAATATTCATTGGATCTTTTCAATTGCCTGCCTTACAAGAGAATTATCTTCTGGTTTAGAAAAAGGAGGCTTTTCACTTAAAATTCTCTGGGCAGTTATTTTTAGCTCCTTAGGTTTAACCAAATATATATATTTATTTTCCCTAAAAAACTCTAAAAATCTTTTATGTTTTTTATCTAAACCCGAAGCCTCAAAAACTAATACATATTTTTTTGCGCTTGCTGCCTCAGAAATCATGGAGATACTTTCCGCAGAAACGATTATAATTTTACTTAAAGATAGTATCCCTCCTAATGCTGAAGGAAGATTTCTCTCGTTAGCAATGATTAAAAGCCGGCAAGGCGGATAATCTTTAAATTCTTTCTTTAATAACTGTTCAATCTCAAAAGGGGTGCGTCGGGAAGTAGTAACAAGAATCTGAAAATTTAATTCCTCTGCCAAAGATTTTATCTGTCTTATTACTTCATAAATAGTCTCTTTATCTAAACGGAAATTTTTAGTATCGCCTCCCACTAATAAACCCAAATAAGAAAGATCAATTTTAAGCTTACCATCTAAGGCTTTGATTAGTTCGTTTTCTTTTTCCTTTAAATATTGAGGATTTATCAAATTAAGCGCTCCTTCGGTAATGACAATATTTTTTCTTTTGGGTGGATTATCATGTTTAGGCATAATTACTAAATCAAATCTTTTTGTACTTAAAATTGATGGCTTTAAAATCACAATCGATTTAGCTAAAGTTTCGCTACGGAAAATAAAATTAACCGGCGCAAGCGAAGAACCGCAAGAAATTATTATATCCGGCTTAGTCTTTAATAAATCTTGATAACTCTTCTTATCAAGAAAATGCGATAGACAAAAAAGACAGCCTTGACAGCTATATTTAACTTTAAAGATACTCTCAAGACCGCTACTTATTCCGCTACTAAAAACTAAAGCCAAAGAGCAAAATTTATTTTTAAATTTTATCCATAAAATCTCTTTTTTAGTTTTTATCCCTTTTTCTTTTAGGCAATCTTCAATTATATTTGCTACTAACTGAGATTGTCTTAAGTGCCCTGTTTTGCCATCATCTAAAATTAAGATATTTTTTTCTTGACTATATTTCCAGATTTTATAATTCCAGTAATATTCTTGCGGATAATCTAAAATATCCTTCTCAAATATCGATATAAGCGCTGATAAATTATCATGAATATCCTTATCTTGATTACCAGTTTTTTTAATCGCAAATGGTGGATGAAGAATAATTTTTAAGTAAGGTCCTTTTATCCGCACATAAAAACCCGCAATAATTGTGGCATCATATTTTAAGGCTAATCTTACTGCTGCAGAAGCCATCGATGCTTCTTTACCAAAAAATTTTACCCAAACCCCTCTTTTTCCTCCTTGATCTATAGTCATTCCTATAACTTCATTATTTTTTAAAGCAGTAATTATTTGGCGGATTTGATTTTCTCTTTGGATTAATTTACAACCTTTTTGTTGACGATAAGCATTAAGTAAGGCATTTAAACGCGGCATACCTTGAGAGCGAATAAAAAAATTTAAAGGAAAACCCAAATTGGCGCAAATAACATTAGAGAGTTCCCAACTTCCCTCATGCATGCCTAAAAGAATTACTCCTTTTCCTTTTTTTAATCCTTCCTTAATATAATCTAGACCTTCTATATTTATATAGCGGTTAATATATTGCGCATTAATTAAAGGAATCATAAAAACTTCTAAGAAATTCTGCATAAAATTTTGGAAAAACTGACGGTTAATCCTACGGATTTCTAAACAAGATAAATTTTCACCCAAAGCATACCTAAGATGTGCATAAACTCTTCGGCGACGTTTATGATCAAATACATAGAAAAAATCTCCTAAAAGCTTTGCAAAAAAATAACTTATTCCCAAAGGAATCCTACGGATAAATGGGCCAAATAATTTAACTAAAATATAACTTAAGTAATCGTTGATTAAATTCTTCTTCATTTTTAATAATCTTTAAAGCGATCTTTAAAACAAACAAATTAAAAATATATTCACTTAATCCTAAAATCTTTAAGCGAAAGGCATCCTTCTGCGTGGTGATAAAAATATTAATCCCTTTATTTTCTGACTCTTCAATAATCTTCTTTAAATCATGCTTAGTATAAGAATAGTGATCAGAAAATCTAAAAGATAAACCAATATTTATTCCTAAACTTAAAACTAAATTTTCGAATGAATCTGGATCAGCAATACCCGAAAATAGAGTTACGCTTTTATGCTTAAAGTAATCCAAAGCTAATAAATTATTAGGTTGGCTAATCTGATAAAAACCCAAAGGTTTATGTACTGACTCAAAAATTAATGCCCGAGGATTAATCTGATTTAAAAAATTTTTTAAAGTTTGATAGTCACTTTTAAGATTTGTCTTTGTTAAAATAAATATATCTACTTTTTTTAAAGATGAAATGGGCTGGCGTAAGATTCCGCGGGGAATAAGTTTAAAATTTCCAAAAGGATTAGTAACATCAAGCGTAACAATCTCTAAATCTTTCTTCAGTCTCCACTGTTGAAAGCCATCATCTAAAATTACTGTATCTAGCCCATAATTATTAACTGCAAAATAAGCTAAGCGGACTCTATTTTTATCTACTAATACGGGAATATCCTTTAAGTTTTCTTTTAACATATATGGCTCATCAGCAATCATTTTGTAATTTGTAATTTTTCCTTTATAACCCCGACTTAATACTGCTACCTTATGATTATTTTCTTTTAAATAAGCAGCAAGATATTCTACTAAAGAGGTTTTTCCGGTTCCGCCTAAGGTGATATTACCCACACTGATTACTTTAGCATTTAAACGAAAAACTCTAAGTGAAGAAAAAGCCATTATCAATCTGACGCTTAACCCATAAATAAGGGAGAAAATAAAAAGCCAGATTTTACAGAAGCTGGCAAAAAAACCTTCTGCTTTATCTGTAGCTAAATCGTAAAGATAACCCCGCAGCATATTTTTTATCTTCATATTTTACAATGGGTTTGTTTTCTGCTTAAAAATTCAATATTTAATTTTAACATAACCCTTAAGTTTATCAATAAATCTTTAAAAGATAAATAAATTTATGAAAACTATCGATAAGGCAGGCTTAAATTAACTATTCATCGAAAGACATAAAGGAGAGGTTTCTTTCGATAAATTCAATTAATTTCTCTTGAACCGAGGAAGAAAGATTACAAAATTCCACCCCCATTCCCGGATGTAAGTGAGGCTGAAACTGCTTATCTGAAAGCCAAACTACTTTGGCTTGCAGCTTTATCTCTTCTTGAGTGGGTAAAAGTTTAAATTTTATAATTAGCTCATCCCCCAATTTAAACTGGCTACATCCAAAGATATAAGCCCCTACCGCACTTAAATTTAAGATGTCTCCTTTTAAACAGCAAGTTTCATATTTGTCTTTTAATTCGATTTTTATATCAATAGGCAGACGCTTAAAACGCCTCCTCAACTGCAATTTCTTAATCTTTTCGATGATTTTGTCCTCCTGAAAACTATTTAGCGCAACCTCTTCGGTAGCATAGAGATCAATCACTGCGTCTAGCCCAGAAATAGAAAAGATATTTTTTAAATGCGCAGGAATATTGGTAAATTTCATTCTTCCGTTATTATTGACTACCTCTTTATAAGCAATCACTAAAACCGAAATCCCCATATAATCTACTACTTCTACTTCTTCGAAATTACAAAGTAAATTGCACCAACCCTCGCGCAAACATTGACCAACCACTTCAATAAAATTAGCAGCATTTACATCGATTTTGCCGACTAAATCTAAAATAACAATATTGTCTTTTGTTCTAATCTTAATTTCCAGCATCCTTTTCTTTGTGTAAAGGAATAAGGGAAATCATGGTTTTTATTGCACGTGATATATTCTCAATACTACAGGGTTTAGTTAAATAATGGTCTGCTTCTAAATTGTAGCATTCCTTTAAAGTCTCCAGTTCTGTCTTTGCGCTAATAATGATTACCGGACGCCACTTATCATTATATTTTTGGCGAATCTCTTTTAGGACTTCAAAACCATTGAGTTTAGGCAAAATCAAATCTAAAAGAATGATATCAGGATTATCTTCTTTTATTTTCACTAATGCTTCTTCGCCGTCATAAGCTGCTACAACAAGATAGCCCTCTTTAATTAAACAGGTTTTTAAAATCTCAACTATCTCTTTATCGTCATCTACCACTAATATTTTATAACTCATAATTATTCAAATTAAAACCTTAAGTATTTGCGTGAAAGTCCAACAATAAATAAAGGCATAATAAATACGCCAGAAAATGCCTCCAGCATTGCCAAAAGCCTTGCTAAACCAAAAGGGCTGATATCGCCATAACCTACAGTCGTAAAAGTGATTACGCTAAAATAAAACGCTTCAAAAAAATTAGGTTTAAATATAACTCCATTATTTAGAAGTCCAGCTCCCATATAAAAAAATGAGGCAAAAATAATAATAAAAATCCCAAAAAATAATGTTCTTAAAGGCCGTTCTCCATAACCCCAAAGAAGACAAGAAAGATTAAGCATAAACCAAGAAAAAATTTTTTTTATGACTTTCTGTCTTTCCTCTTCAGTTCTTGTAATGTGTTTTATTTTCTTAGGATTTAAAAAGAACTGATTAAGAAACCGGCGCTGGCAATCTTTAGAATAATAGAAACAATTGGAGAATTCCATAAACTCTCCATCTTTTTCATAATTTATCGCCGCGTACTTATAAAGAATTGAGGCATACTCTAAATCTTGGGATTTCTCGGCTTCTTTGGCTGCCGCTTGATAAAGTAAAGCGGCTTGATAAAATATTTTTTCTTCACATTTTTTGCTCCAAGCACTGGCAGCTGAGGCAAAACATAAAGCTGCTTGTTTATGTTTGGCTTGCGCTTGATAAAGACCTGCTGCCTGGCGGAATAATTTAAAAGCATCCGTAAACTTTTCTTCTAAAAGATAATGATGCGCTTTTTCTTCAATTAAGTGAGGGTCGTTTTCCATAAAGATAAATTAATAATTTTCTTCATCTTTTTTAGGCTTCTGAATTTCCGTAATATAGGCATCTACTTCCTCTATACTTTTAAAAATATTATCCGGTAAAATCTTTAAAATATCAAAAACTTTTTTTACTTGGGGCTGAAGATTGGTAATAATTATTGAGCCATTCTGTTTTTTAAGAAAACTCTGGGTATTAAAGATAACCCTTAAGCCCATACTGCTTATATACTCTAACTGTCGCAGATCAAAAACAATAAGCTTAGTAGAGGGATTTAAAAGAAGTTTTAATTTTTCCTCCAGTTGGGTATAAGTCTCAGAATCAAGTGAACCAGAAAGAAGCACCGTAAAGAAGTCTTCTTTTTCTTTAATTATTTCAATTTTAAGCGACATATTCTTCCTCCCTAGTTTTTAAGAATTGCTAAATTATTTTATCTTCTTTATGAAAATTAAGCAACAAAATCTTCTTCTTTAGGCCGGATAAAGATTCTTTATATATTCTAAATTTTTCTGAGTAGCCCCTTGATTTTTCTGGATTAAGGCAGTTGCCTTCTGAGTTAATTGATTAATTTTTAATGGGTTATTTAATAAATCCGCGATATTTTCTTTTAATTCTTTAGCATTATGCACTAAAATCACTGCCTGATTCTCTAAGAAAAGTTGAACTATCTGTTTAAAATTAAACATATAAGGTCCAAATAAAACTGGCTTAGAAAAAGCTAAGGGCTCTAAGATATTGTGTCCACCGATTTTTACTAAACTGCCTCCCACAAAGACAATATCAGAAAGAGCATAAAAATTAATTAACTGACCAATTGTATCTAAAATAAAGACTGGCGGAAGTAAATTAATTACGGGCTGGGATAATTGCGTGATAAATACCGGTTGAAAATTAAAGGCAGAAGCTATTTTTCCTACTTCTTTAGCTCTTTCTGGATGCCGGGGAGCAAGGAGTAATTTTAGGTTCTTAAATTTAGGTAACAATTCTTGATAGACTGATAAAATTATCTCTTCTTCTTTGGGATGGGTTGAACCTGCAACAAAAAGTTTATCCTGAGGCTCTAAACTTAACTTTGTTTTATAATCCATGTAATCCGCATTTTTTTTATCCGTGTAATCCGTGGCATCAAATTTCATATTGCCAGTGACTTTAATTTTATCTTTATTTACACCTAAAAGAAAAATTCTTTGCGCATCTTCTTCGGTTTGCATACAAAAAAGATTAATCTTTTCTAAAAGGGATTTTAATAACGGCTTTATCATGCGATAACCTTTAAAAGATCTTTTAGAAATCCTTCCGTTAACTAAGATAATTGGTATTTTTTTTCTAAAAAGATAAGAAATTAGATTTGGCCAGAATTCAGTTTCCGTTAAAATAAATAAACCCGGATTTATTTTATCGATAACTCTTTTTACACAAAATCCTAAATCAAAAGGAAGATAAGTAACAAAATCTTCTTTTTCCGCAATAGTTTTAGCCACTTTATTTCCAGTAGAAGTAACTGTAGAAATAACAATTTTTTTATGAGGATATGCCTTTTTTAATTCCCTAAGTAGCGCTCTTATTGACTGGACTTCACCTACACTTACCGCATGAATCCAGATGGAAGAGTTAAAATTTAAATCTTTAGGTAAAATTCCTAAACGAATGAAAAATCCAGAATGTAATTTTCTTTTAAATAAATATATCGGTAGATAAAAAATACTGATTACCAAAAATATTAAATCATAAACAATAAACACCTCTACCTCCCTATCCTCTTAACTATCCACTCTGAACTATCTACTTTCTAAGCATGGGGATGTGCTTTATCATAAACATGCTTTAATTTTTCAGTAGTCAAATGGGTATATATCTGGGTAGTAGAAAGATTCGCATGGCCTAAAAGTTCTTGCACGCTCCTTAAGTCTGCTCCCCGGTTTAAAAGATGGGTAGCAAAGGAGTGTCTTAAAGTATGGGCTGAGACTCCTTCTTTTATACTGGCTAAACGTATATATTTATTCACAATATTGCTTACGCCGCGAGTACTAATCCGTTTACCCTGCTTATTTAAAAAGAGTATGGCGGAAGTTTTTTTTCTTTTATCTAAATAATCCTTAATTGCTTTAAGGGCAATCTCGCCAATCGGTACAAGACGCTCTTTTTTACCTTTACCCAAAACCTTAACTATCCCACTAATAAAATCAATATCTTCCACGTCTAAATTTACTAATTCAGAAATCCTTATTCCCGTAGAATAAAATGTCTCCAGAATTGCCCGGTCACGTAAAGAGCGTTCATCGATTTTCTGCTTTTTAAAAGTTGTCTCAATAAGTCGGTTTACTTCTTCTTCGGTTAAAAATTTTGGCAGGGGTTTATCTAATTTGGGAGTAGAAATTACTAAGATAGGATTATTTTTTAGATAACCTTCTTTAGTCAAAAATTTAAAAAAAGATCTTAAAGCAGAAAGGTGTCGTGCGATACTGCGATTACTTAAGTTTCTTTCTTTAAGTGTAACTAAATATTTTCTTAAAAGTAAATAATCTATATTCTCTAAAGGGACTTCTCCTAAAAATTTTGCAAAGTCTATTAAATCCAGTTTATAATTTAAGAGTGTATGCGCTGAGTAATTTTTCTCAATCTCCAGATACCGCATAAATTTTTCAATATAACGGCTAATCATGCTTCTTTTTCTTTAGGAAGAATGCGACTGGTAAATTTACATTTGGGATAATTAGAGCAACCGTAGAAAAAACCTCTTCTTGAACGCCGCTCAATAAGTTCACCGGTACAATCAGGTTCAGGGCATTTTACGCCGGTGGTAATTGATTTAGAAAATTTACATTTAGGATAATTTGCGCAACTTAAGAACTTTCCCCGCCTACCCCATTTTATTACTAAAGGACTCTTACATTCTGGACAAAGTTCTTCTGTCGTAATTATTTCTTTTTTAATATTATTTTGGGCAAAATCAAGGCTAGCTTTAAAGGGTTGCCAAAAATCCTCTAATACTTCGAGTCGCTTCTGTCTTCCTTCCTCAATTTCATCCAATTCCTCCTCCATCTGAGCAGTAAATTTAACATCCATAATCTTAGGAAAATAACTAACTAATAAATCGGAAACTTTAAAACCTAATTCGGTAGGATAAAAATATCCTTTTATCCTACGGATATAATCGCGTAAGATAAGGGTCTGAATAATTGGCGCATAAGTAGAAGGTCGCCCAATCCCTTCTTCTTCTAATGCCTTTACTAATGAACCGTCGGAAAACCGCGCGGGAGGTTTAGTAAAATGCTGAGAAGGAGTAAGTTTTACTAACTCAAGAATTTCCTCTTTTTCTAATTCTGGGATCACATTTTTTTCTTTTTCTTCTTCATCTTTATCATAAAGCACAAGGAATCCTTTAAAAACCAAGCTACTTCCTGAAGCTACAAATAAATATTTATCCGCAAGAATCTCTACATTAGTAATGAGATACTCTGCGGGCGTCATTTGGCTAGCTAAAAAACGATTATAAATCAAATTATATAGTTTATATTGCTCAGGAGTTAAAAATTCTTTTAAAGATTCAGGGGTTCGTTGAACGGAAGTAGGCCGAATCGCCTCATGCGCTTCTTGCGCAAATTTTTTTACTTTATAGACAGGAGGGTTTTTAGGAAGGTATTCTTGACCGAATTGTTTTAAGATTAAATCTCTTGCTTCTTTAATTGCCTCTTCTGAGATATGGGTTGAATCCGTGCGCATGTAAGTAATTAGACCTACAGGACCAGCTTTACCAATCTCTATTCCCTCATAAAGTTGTTGGGCTAAAAGCATTGTCTTCTGGGCATTAAACTTTAATTTATTAAAGGCTTCTTGTTGTAAGGTGCTGGTAATAAAAGGTGGCTCAGGATAACGTTTTTTCTTTGTAGTTTTTACATTTAAGACGCGAAATTCTTTATTTAAAATATCCGAAACTAATTTTTCTGCCTCTAGCTTATTTTTTATCTTGAATTTTTTATTTTCTATCTTTTCTAATCTTGCCTTAAAAGTCTGTGCTTTAGATTTTATTTTTTTAAGTTCTGCTTCAATCTGCCAATATTCTTGGGGAATAAAATTTTGAATTTGTCTTTCTCTTTCCACAATTAATCTTAAAGCCACTGACTGCACTCTTCCGGCACTTAAACCACGCATAATCTTCTTCCAAAGTAAAGGACTTAAAAAATAACCTACCAATCTATCTAATATCCTTCGGCTAATTTGCGCTTCAATCATCCTTAAGTCAAAATCGCGCGGTCTATCAAATGCCTCTTTTACCGCCTGGGAAGTAATCTCATGAAAAAAGACTCTTAAGACTTTTTTATTTTTAAGAATCCTTTCTTTAATCTGCCAACCAATTGCTTCCCCTTCCCGATCCGGATCAGTGGCTATATAAATAGTATCTTTTGTCTCTGCCTGTTTTTTTATCAAAGAAAGGATTTTATTTCTTCCCGGGATAACTACATACGAAGGTAAAAACCCTTTTTCTATATCTACCCCTAATTCTTTTTCTGGTAGATCAATTAAGTGCCCCATGGAAGAGACAACCAAAAAATCTTCTCCTAAGATTTTACTTAAGGTTTTGGCTTTGGTGGGAGATTCAACAATCACTAAATTTTTATTTGGCATTTTTATTGCGGATAAATTGTTTTCCCGGAAGTTGAAGAATTAACTTCTTCATCTGTAATTTTAAAAGTAAATTAGAAAGTTGCATAATATCCATTTGGGTCTTTTCTGCTATATCATCTAACATTAAAGGTTTATCTGAAATTAGATTATATAAAGAAAGTTCTTGGGACTCTAAATTTAAATTAGGTTGGATTAGTTCTTTTTGATCTTTTTGTGAATCAACTTTATCATTTTTTTGAGAAAAAAATGTGCTTAAATTTAACTCTTCTAAAATATCATCTATGGAAGTAACCAATTTTGCGCCTTGTTTAATTAACTGGTGCGTACCGAATGAATTTTCTGTATCTATTTTTCCCGGTAAAGCAAAGACTTCTCTTGCCTGCTCTAAAGCAAAATCTGCGGTAATTAAAGCGCCACTGTTTCTGGCTGCCTCAATTACCAAAACCCCTAAACTTAAACCACTGATAACCCGGTTACGCTGAGGAAAGTTTTGTCTTAAAGGTTTTGTTTCAAAAGGAAATTCTGAAATTACTGCTCCGTTTTTGGCGATTTCTTCTACCAGTTCCTTATTTTCTTCGGGATAAATATTTAAGAAACCACTTCCCATTACTGCAATTGTGCGTCCGTTTGCTTTTAAGGCGCCCCGGTGAGCAAAAGTATCAATTCCCCGCGCCATTCCTGAAACAATCGTAAAACCTTTTTCAGCCAATTTAAAAGCAAAATTTTCACTTGAAGATAGACCATAAAAGGAAGCATGCCGGCTTCCCACAATTGCGATACTTAAATTATCTTCTGGTTTTAAAGTCCCTTTTACATAAAGTACAATTGGCGGATCAGGGATATTTTTTAGATTCTCTGGATAATCTAAATCTTCATAGGTAATAATTTTAATATTATGTTTTTTAGCGAAAATAAATTCTTTCTCAATCTCTTTTTTATCTAAAGATTTTATTCTTTGGGCAATCTTTTCTTTGATCCCCGAAATCTTCATTAATTTTTCAAAGGGAGCCTCTAAAATATCTTGAGGATTTATAAAGAAATCAAGAAGTCTTTTTAAACGAATACTTCCAATCTCGCCTATTAAATTTAAACCTACCAATGCTTCAAGCCGTGTCATTTTTTACTCAATAATTTTATAATCCGCTTAACAACTTCTTTTACTGAAAGTAAAGATGTATCAATCGTCTTATCTGCCTTTGCATAATAAGGCGCACGTAATTTTAAAAGAAGCTCAATCTGTTTTTTTGGCTCAGGAACATTTAATAGTGGCCGATGGGTATAGCAAGCCGTGCGTTTTAAAATTACCTCGGGTTTTGCTTTCAGGCAAATAATAATACCTGTCTCTTTCATAATTTTAATATTTTCCGGATCAATTACAATCCCGCCTCCACAGGCAACTACAAATTTCTTTTCTTTTGCCACTTCTTTTAAGACCTGCTTTTCTACCCGACGAAAATATGGTTCTCCACTTTGCGCAAAAATATCGGTAATGGTTCTTTTCTCTTTTAATTCAATTAACTCATCTAAATCTACAAAATGCCACTTTTTCTTTCGGGCAAGTTCTTTTCCGACAGTAGTTTTACCCGTACCCATAAAACCGACTAAGTAGATGTTATTCATCTTTAAGAATAAATCTGCTCGGCTCTCGGTATTCGGTTTTCGGTGCTCGCAAAGGAAATCTTCGAGAACCGATACCCGAAAACCGAGAACCTAATGTTTATTCTTGATACGCCTCCAAGACTAAATCGCTTAATTGCTGCTGAATCTCCTTAGTAGTAGGATAAACGGTATTGTACCATTTTCCGTCTTTACCTTGATGTCGGGGCATACTCACAAATAATCCTTTATTGCCCTCAACAATCCTTAAGCCCCTAATCACTATCCCCTCTAAGGAGACATCCACAAAAGCCTTGGTCTTTCCTTCACCATTTAGACGGTAAATCCGGCTAATCTGAATCTGAGTTTCTTTCATTTTAATCACCCCCTTCTCTACTTAATAGACGAAGGAGGTAGATTTTTCTAACGCAATCTTTTTAAGAAAGCTCTTAAAAAAGTCTAAAATATTCAAAAAGCTTTCTTGATTGCAGAGATTAATTTAGATTACAGCGATATAGATTTCATCATCTCTGTAATCTTTTTAGAATCTCTGTAATCGGTGGTTTCTAATATAGTTTTTAAGGGTTTTCTCGAGATCTTTTTAAATAATTTTGATAATTTAATTTTATATCTAAAAGACAATCGCCTCCAAATTTTTCCAGAAAACTATCCGCTAAAACAAAACTAGAGGTAGCTTCGGCAATTACTCCGGCTGCTTCTACTACGCAGATATCTGAGCGGATAACTTCTGCTTTCGCTTTTCTTTTTGTTAAGATATTTACTGAATCTAAAGGTTTTAATAAAGTAGAAATTGGTTTTATACAGGCGCGGATTATTATATCCTCTCCATTAGAGACTCCCCCTTCAATTCCTCCGGCATTATTAGTCTTTCGATAAAATCCTTTTTCTTTAGAATAATAAATTGCATCATGACAACTTGAGCCAAATTTATTGCTATAGCCAAAACCTAAACCAATTTCTACTGCTTTAACCCCAGGAATTGCCATAACTGCCCCTGCTAATCTTGCATCTAAACGTCGATCGGGCTGGACATAACTTCCTAAACCGCAAGGCACACCTTTTGCTACTACCTCAAATATCCCTCCCACAGTATCTTTAGTTTTAATTGCTTCGAGAATCTTCTCTTTTATTTTTAAAGAAGAAGTCTGGCCTCCTACTGAGACAACCTTGCTTTTAATATTTATCTTAAACTCACTAAGAAAAATTTTACAGATTGCTCCTATACCCACGATTGCCGCTGTATCCCTTGCAGAAGCACGCTCTAAAACATTTCTTATATCACTAAACCCATATTTTAAAAGACCTGCTAAATCCGCATGGCCAGGACGCGGACAAATAACCTGGGGTAGCTTTTCAATCCTAAAATCTTTATTTTCAATATAAAGAGCAATGGGACTACCTAAAGTTATCTTATCTTTTAATCCTGCCAGAATCTTAACTTTATCTTTTTCAATTTGCATGCGTTTTCCCCGGCCAAAACCAGACTGCCGGCGTTTTAATTCTTGATTAATATAATTTATATCTACTTTAAGTCCTGCAGGCATTCCTTCTAAAATTGCTAATAATGCTCTTCCGTGCGATTCTCCGGCAGTTAAGTATCTTAACATTTTCCCTCCTTCCTTATTCAAAAATTGACGTAGCGTTTATAGCGTCTACCGTCTACCGCCAAGCGTAATTTTTCTTTACTTCCAAAGTCCGCGCCGATTTGTGCGTGCCTGTTGATATAATTTTAAAAATAGATCCGCATATTTTACGTTCGGTGGAATAGTCATTAAAGAGGCATAACCTTCCTCAATAATTTTGGCATTGACAAAGGTAGAATCTTTATCTTTTAAAAAAACATAAGCAAGGAGCCGGCCATAACGATCGCGTTTTTCTACATCAAATTCTAAACTTACATGTTTTCCTTCTACTAACTTCTTAGTAAACTCATAAGCGCGTCTACCTAATTCTTGGATAATGCGTCTATCTTGTTTTGTACGTCGGCTATCCCGATAGAGTTTATCCGATTCATGCATCTCAGGACAATCTATCCCAATTAGACGCAGCCTTTCACCATTTTCCAAAATTAATGTATCTCCGTCAACTACCCTTTCTACGCGGATATTATTATAATCATATTTTTTGCCAAAAGGAATCTCAAAAGTCCAATTACCTGCAGTATGAATTCTTATTGGCTCATCGCTATAAATAGGTACATTCAGTAAAAGAAACAAAAGTATCATTAAAAGAATTTTTCTTTTCACTTTTTCTCCTTATTAAATTAACCTAATTCTTAACGGCTAAAATGGTTTCCTTAAAATATAATACTATTTTTATTAGATAAATCAATAATTTTAAAGTATAATAAAATTATGATTTATGACCGTTTTCAAAAAGAGGCAATTGATTATATTAATCAGGGTTTCTCGGTAATTGTCTCTGCTCCTACGGGAGCAGGAAAAACTGCAATTGCCGAATACATTATTAATAAATGTCTAAGAGAGAAAGTAGGGGTAATTTATACTGCTCCCTTAAAAGCCCTCTCCAACCAAAAATTCCGCGATTTCCAAAATCAATTTCAGGATAATATCGGTATTTTAACTGGCGATGTATCGCTTAATCCGGAGGCTGCGGTTTTGATTATGACTACCGAGATATTTCGCAACAAAATCTTAGATGAACCGAATTCCTTAAAAAAATACTCTTGGATAATCTTTGATGAAATCCATTATATTGATAATGAAGAACGGGGAACGGTCTGGGAAGAATCTTTGATATTTTTGCCCAAACATTTTAATCTGCTTGCTCTCTCTGCTACTATTCCTAATATTAAAGAATTCGCCCAGTGGATTGAGTCTCTTCAACAAAAACCAACGAAAGTAGTCATTGAAGAGAATCGGCCTGTGCCTTTACATTTTTTCTTCCAAGCGCAAAATGAAATCTTGGATAAAATAGAAGACCTAAAAAGAATCTCTTTTTTCCGACCAAATAAATTAAGTACTTTAATTAATTATATCAAAAATAAAGATGGTCTTCCTTGTATCTATTTTGTCTTTGGCCGAAAAAGAGCCGAAGATTTGGCTTTTGAACTATATAGTGATAATTTTTTAAATAATAAAGAAAAGCAAGAGATTATTTCTCTTTATAATTCTTTATGCCAGCGTTTTGATTTAAAACATGAGGAATCGGCACAAAGAATTTATCCCCTTATCCAAAGGGGTATTGCCTATCATCATGCGGGGATGCTACCGACCTTAAAAGAAGCGATTGAAAGATTATTTACCAGCCGTTTATTAAAAGTAATCTTTACTACGGAAACCTTTGCTTTAGGAATTAATATGCCTAGCCGTAGCGTCATCTTTGATGAATTAAGAAAGTTTTATGGCCGGTATGTAGGCAATTTAAAAACCCGCGATTTCTATCAGATGGCAGGAAGAGCTGGAAGACG